>Ga0193753_10001374_pt1 | contig 20786 bp, 12 predicted proteins | sample H1c2metaG_FD_144925 | JGI IMG/M metagenome (GOLD analysis project Ga0193753, IMG submission 144925) | Soil microbial communities from a riparian zone of the East river system, Colorado, United States - H1c2 | ecosystem: Environmental > Terrestrial > Soil > Riparian zone | place: USA: East...
CAGCATTTGCCGCTGGAATAGCCTTGTTCAGCTTGCGGCTTCTTGCGCAAACATCGGCGGGCATCAATGGATCGGTCTTGGATTCCAGCGGTGCGCTGATTCCCGGCGCTGCCGTTGTTGTAACCAATCTCGAGACGGGCGCCAAGCGCGAGACCGTTAGCAATGACAGAGGCGCCTATCAAGTCCCACTGTTACCGCCCGGCGCTTACAGCATCGCGGCACGAAAGCAGGGATTCAAGCAGTTAACACGCGACGTTCGGCTCGAACTAAATCAGGTGGCGGAGATCGACTTCAATATGGAGACAGGCGCCGTCAGTGAAACGGTTGAAGTGCAGGCTCTGTCGCCGCTTCTCGAGCCAAGTACTTCGTCGGTAGGACAAGTGATCGAAACGAAGGCAGTGAGCGATCTTCCTTTGAACGGCAGAAATTTTGCGCAGCTAGCGATTCTTGGTCCTGGCGTGACGGGCGTGGGATATGCAGCATCGGGGACAATCGGCAGCGGCACCAGGCCGGACGACATGCGGCCGGGTACGGAATTGTTTTCAAACGGTAACCGGGAGCAATCGAACAATTTCTTGCTCGATGGAGTGGACAACAATTTCCGTCGCAACGGACTGATTACGTTGCGGCCGTCGGTGGAGGTGGTGCGTGAATTTAAGATTCAGACGAATCTATTCCAGGCTGAGCAAGGCCGTAATCCTGGCGCCACGATAAACGTGATTACGAAATCCGGATCGAACTCATTTCACGGCAGCGTTTATGATTTTTTTCGCAATACCCAGCTCGACGCAAAGAACTTTTTCGCGAAGCCCGGAGCGCCTAAAGCGCAATACCAACAAAATCAGTTTGGCGCGAGTCTGGGCGGTCCCATCCGGCGCGATAAACTTTTCTTCTTTGCTGACTATGAGGGCTACCGAAAGCGGCAAGGGACATTCGCTTCGGTGAATACCGTTCCCACTTTGGCGATGCGCAATGGAGACTTTTCCGCCGTTCGCCCTATTTACAATCCGTTTTCGGTACATCCTGCAACGGGAACAGCAAGTGGGTACGCGCGCGATCCGTTTGCGGGGAGCAAGATTCCCTCATCGATGTTCGATTCCGTAACTAGCCGGGTGATCCAGGCGTACCCTTTACCTGATACCTCTGCCTTGGCGAACAACCAGGTAACGAATCCGGTGCTCGGCCAAACGTGGGATCAAGGTGACATCCGCGTCGACTACAATTTCGGTGCGAATACTACGCTCTTCGGGCGGTTCTCACAGCAGAATACGTCGACACTGCCTCCTTCGACGTTCGGACTGAGAACGATTCCGGGCTTGAATGTGCCAGTCGGACTTGGGAACTCTACGACCTATGCCGGCACCAATGATCTTGTCGCGCATCATGCCGTGATTGCAGGGACGCACGTCTTCAGTCCGACGCTCATCCTCGATGCGCGATTTGGATACGGCCGCTTTCATTTGAATGCGTTGAAGGACGGTGCTTCTCCAGGCGCGAATTTAGGAGAGAAGCTGGGAGTAAAAAATTCGAACCAAGGTCCGTTCTCCTATGGGCTTCCGATCTTCGCACCATCCAATTATTCGGGCGTTGGAGGTCCGGCCGCTCTGCCTACGCTTCGGCTAGAGAATACATTCAACCCAAACGTCACATTAACCAAAGTTTCCGGCGCTCACACAATAAAATTCGGCACCAGCATCGTGCGGCGGCAGATCATCGATTTCCAAACGAATCAAGGTGACGGGTTATTTAATTTCGATCCAACTTTCACGTCGAATCCAAATAACGCGGGAGGGACTGGCGATTCGATGGCCAGCTTTTTGTTAGGCACGGCGTCTGGCATCAGTCAGGATTTTTTGCTGGTGTGGCCCGGGATTCGGACTATGGAAAGTGGGTCCTTTGTGCAGGATGATTGGAAGGTAACTTCGCACCTGACGTTCAATCTTGGTCTGCGATACGAGTACACTCCACCGCCCGTCGAGGTGCACAATCAATGGGCAAATGTAGATCTGGTCACCGGCAAACTACTTCTGGCGGGAGTCAACGCAGACCGTCAGGTGGGGGTGCAGAATGACGGAAATAATTGGGCTCCGCGCTTCGGTTTCGCGTATCAGGTGAGGGCGCACACGGTGATTCGCGGAGGTTTTGGAATCTTCTACAACACGCAAGGAAACGGCTCGGCGTTGTTCCGGCTTCATCGGCAGCTCCCGTTCGGTCCAAGCTATTCCGCGACCGTGGATCAGTTCTCCGCTACTCCGGCGCGCGTTCAAAACGGCTTGCCCCCCATTCCGAACGTCGATACACAGACTCTGATTAACAATCCGTCCGGAAACTTCAATGTAGTTCCACCGAACTACAAAACAGGTTATGCGCAGCAGGGCAACTTCGGAATCGAGCAGGAAATTCCGAAATGGGAGCTGGTTGTGAAGGCCGCGTATGTAACCAATCTAGGCCGGCAAGTGGATTCCAATTTCAACATCAATACCCCTGATCCCGGGCCGGGTACCCCAGCGTCACGCCGTCCGTTGCGCAATATTTTGCCGAACGTTGTTAATGCTACCTATGGCGACACCACTGGCGTATCGAACTACCATTCGCTTCAGATGTCCGTGGAGCGGCGTTTTAGCAAAGGGCTCGCGTGGTTGGGCTCTTATACTTACTCCCATTCCATCGACAACGTTCCGCTTCAGCAGGGCGGAGGTGCGGATGGACCGATTCCTCAGGACATTCGGTATCGCTTCCTGGATCGAGGAACAAGCGGATTTGATATCAAGCATCGTACGTCGCAGAGTGTCATATACGATCTGCCGTTCGGGAAGGGACGGCATTTTGGCATCTCGAATTCCTTTGCGAACGCGATCTTCGGCGGCTGGCAAGCGAACGGAATTCTCACGGTACAGAGTGGCCTGCCGTTTACTCCTGCGCTCGCTACATCCGTATCAAACGCCGGGGGTAGCCGGCCCGACCGATTAACCTCTGCCGGCATATCGAACCCAACGATCGCTCATTGGTTCGATACATCTTTCAATGCGGCTGGATCGGCTTGGGCGACGCCACGTCAGTACACGTACGGCAACGGGGGCCGCAATATTCTTCGTGGACCCGGCCGCACAAATCTGGACTTCTCGGCTTTCAAAATAGTATCCGTCACTGAACGTTTTCGATTGCAGTTCCGCGGGGAATTTTTCAATATCTTCAATCATCCTCAGTTCGATCTTCCCAATTCAACGATTGGAAGCGCCGGGGCCGGCGTGATATCGTCAACCGTTGGTTCACCGCGGGATATTCAGTTGAGTCTCAGGTTGTCATTTTGAGTCTTATCGCCGGACCACTTCTTGTCCTTTTGATGTTGGCGGCGGATAGTGACGATGGAAAGATCCTTCGTCCCGCTGACAATTCGTCGTTTACAAGCGGTGAGATTGATTTGATTGCGACCGCGGCCGGCGGGAGTCTTCAACTTGACGGCGCGCCGATCCAAGTTTCTCAGCCCTTTCCGAATGTTTTTCGCGCCACTTTAAATGCCTCGCCGGGATTGCATTCGGTGGTCTTAAGTTGGGACGGTGGCAAAAAGGAGGCGCGCTTCTTTGTCGGGGCTAACCCTCCCAGCGGCTTTCAGCCGTTTCGCCAACATCCACCTATCCCGGGCGTGCAGTGTACCCAATGCCACGGCCTAAATCAGCACGGTCGCTTTGTGTTTAAAGGCGGCTGCTTCGAGTGCCATAAACGTGATGAGTTTGCCAAAATTCATACGCACGATCCTTCCGTGCTCGAGCAGTGTGGAATGTGCCACAACGCCCATGGATCAACCGTGAAGGCGCACCTTCTCTATCCGAGAGAGACAGCTTGCAAGATCTGTCACAATTAGTCGCGCTCTGCTAACGGTCTAATCGCACGTACGACCGGTCAATTTCCGAAATCTTGCCAGTGCCCGCCATGCCCATGTCAGTGGCCAATTCGCTTTGCAGGATATTCATCACCTGAACAACGCCACGTTGTCCGAATGCCGCCAATCCCCATAGATAGGGCCTACCGACGCCGATCGCCGTAGCTCCTAGAGCGAGTGCCTTAAAGATATCGGTGCCGCGCCGGAAGCCACCGTCCACGAGAACGGGAATTTTCCCACCGGCGGCTTGCACACATTCCGGCAAGGCCCGGATCGTTGACCCGGTCTGATCCAACTGTCGCGCTCCATGATTGGAAACAATAATTCCGGACAATCCGTGCTTCACTGCCAGCTCCGTATCTTCGGCGGTAAGCACGCCTTTCACAACCACTGGAAGTTTGCTCGCTTCCCGGAGTTGTTTCAATGTGTCCCAAGTCGGAGTCGGAAACGGCCGAGGCTGGGGCGCCTCACCGGCAGTCCAGAGCACATCACCTGGCTTGTAGATGAGTTCGCCCTTCGCGTCTCTGGGAACTCCATTCGCCTGGCACCAGTTCCGCACCAGGCCGTTATGCATACTGCGCTCGCGATGCGACACCACATAGATATCGACCGTTACGGAAATCGCCGAGCAACCTTGGTCCTCGAGCTTTTCTGCAAACGCCGCCATCTGGCTCTTGCTGCGGAATTCGGCCGCTGTTGTGTATTGCCACCACACCCGCGGCCCCTTGCCGGAGGAGAGTAGATCGCCGACGCCTCCAGACATGATCATCATGGAGTCTGCTGTTCGAGCAGCTAAAGCGCTCTCCCGTTCGCCATTGGGCACGAAGCAGTTTTTGCCGCCCGTTACCGTAAGGTAAATCGGTTGCTTAAGCTGCTTTCCAAACAATGTAATGGAGGCATCGATCTTGCTCACATCATTGCGTAGGAAGTGAGGCCGGATCGCGATGTTATCAAAGTCCTCGCGATTCGCGTGCAGAGAAATTTCGTCATCGGATCCTTCATCCAAGTAATCCCACGCCACCGGGTCTAGTTTGGCCTTCGCCAACTTCGCAAAATCGAATACATTTACCTGCTTGAGTAGCGGATCGGAGTGTTCGGCAAAAAGCGGGGAACTGGCTATAAACTGCAAAAACGAACCTATAGCTTGGCGTCGGTTCACAGGGTAGAACCTATCACAAATTTACTTTCGAGCGCCGCCATATACCCGCTGAGCATTCCGGTACATTACCTTGTCCCGGCCTTCGAACTTGGTCGCGAGAAAGCTTTCGACGATACTGATTTCGAGATCGATGCTGTCCACATATATTCCTCCGGCATCGCTCACCGGCCAATTCGTGCCAAAGATGAGGCGATCCTCACCAAACGTTCTGAAGAGAAACTCGAGCGTGGCTTCGTACGGTTCCGGATCAGCCACCGGCTGAAACTGAATTAGACCCGCGGGAGCGCCGGTCACTGACTGGGCGCTGAGCTTATGGGTGTCGGACACTTTGATGTGTACGCCGGGAGCGGCGGCAGCCTGATACATGTCTGCTTTCCACGAATCCTCCACGTCAAAGGTCGTCGCTTTGCCGGCTAGATGGTCCATGACAATCGTCAGTCCGGGCACCGCGCCAACTATCGAGCGTAGAACCGAACCTGTAATTCCTAACGTGTCAATCATCAGTCTTCGCTTGGCAAGAAGGGTCAGATTGGTCAAGACATTTGGGCTGATGTTGGCAAATATGTGATCTGCATTCGCCTGGAAAATCCCGCCGCCGATGCGTATTCCCACCCAATTTTTGTCAGCGGACAATTGGTGTACCTGTGCGGCAAAGGTGCTCGGTGATTGTGTGACATCCAAGTTGCCGACGACGCTTAGGATTTTGTTGTCTGCCGCGGCGGTCTGCAACATCCAGAGGTTGGATTGGATGATCTTATCCGGCGGTACGCCGACGCTCGATTCGATCAAAATAACTTTGTCGACTTTCGGGCCACCAACCCTTGCGTCATAGTCGGGCATGAGGCGATCCACTTCAAGCCACGGAATACTGCCGCAGCAACCAGTTGGATATGTTGCATTGTCATTCATGGGCGGCTGGTTGCGTGGGAGCTTCCAGAGATGAATGTGGCTATCGATGACGGTGCGGTTACGTTCCGTAGGCTTGTGACGAAAGTCGCCGGCCTGAGCACAGGCGACCAATAATCCTGACCCTAGGCTAGATGCGCCTAACAGCTGGCGGCGCGTCCAGCGGCCTGAAACTTGTTGACTAGGCATCTTACTTGGATCCTTTCTTAGACGTTGACGTATCAACGATGATATATACTAATTCGAACTATGTAGGCTGTCAATGAGACTTTGGAATATTCTTCTGTATATGAGGCTCATCCCTATAGGCGTGATCGTCGCGGCCGCGGGGCTCCTTCACGGTCAGAACCAGCCGAATACGCTTACACCCGGCGAGACCGCGGAAGGCTGGAAACTCCTGTTCGATGGCAGGAGCCTCGATGGCTGGGAGCCCCATGCCACCTTTGCGGCGCCAGCCACGGGCGAGTGGCGCGTGGAGGACGAAGCGATCTCGTGCCCTGGCACAACACCTGGTTGGCTGGCGACGAGCGAGACCTTTTCGGACTTTACGTTGAAGCTGCAATTTCGTGGAACAGAGAGAGTGAATAGCGGCGTTTTCCTCCGCTCAGAGAAGGCAGGACAACCTCACAAGACTGGTTATGAGCTGCAGATTTGGGATTATCAACCAGAAGGCTACAACACGGGTAGCCTCGTTGGGTCATTGAAAGCCGTGCCAGTGAAAATTATTCCCAACGAGTGGAATAACTACGAAATCACCGCCAACGGAGATCATTTTACGATCATTCTGAATGGCAAAACGGTACTCGATGGCAGCGATTCCAAACACACTTCCGGTGTGATCGGGTTTCAGTGCCAGAAAGACAATCGCATTCAGTTTCGAAATATCCGGTTGCTACGGCTCACAAAACCGCGCTAATAAGGTGGTGGCCGCTTCGTAAATTTTCTTCCGATGTCCGCCGTTTCGGCGCTGGCCGGCCCGACCATCACGCCTTCCTTGATCATGTCTACAACGTCACTGGAAGTCAACGAATTGAGAAACGCAATATGATTCGCCTTACACGCGGCCAGGACCTTGGCACGCGCCGCAACCATCAAAGGATCTTTCACCGCGGACGGGCCAATTGTTCGAACTCCTAAAGACAATGCCATATCGCCCGGGCCCCACTCAGCCATGCCAATGCCTGGGATCTTTAGATTCTCTTCCACGTTGGCGAGAGCATATTTGTCTTCTTCCTTGAGGCCCAGCAGCAACTCGCCATTGGGATTCAGCGGCCAAGGATCTGCTTTCTCGACATATTCTTCTTGCGATACTCCCCAGATCTGAGCGGCCGCCGGCACGCCGTGAATTCCGCGGCGTCCCTCTGGCAATCCGTTCCCGACGCCTTCGTGGTGAACAGGAAACCGTACAGCTTCCACAAACGCCCGGACCGCGCCGGGCGTGTCGGCATGCGTCAGCATGATCCCGTGAACTCCCGTCGCGAGCACTTGATTGAACATCCAGGCGTTCGCATGCACGGCAGCCTCATCCATCCCGTTGACTGGTACGTTGACAATGACGGCGGGTGTGCGATGGCCGCTCTTACTGGGACCACCGGCGACTAACCCTCGTATATATTCCTGCAGCCCTTTGATGTCGTAGGGCGCGTGTTCCATGTCGTAGCTGATGTAGTCCGCGTAGGTCTGGGCGTCTTTCACACCCTGCTCATAAGTGCCTGTGGTTCCAGAGTGCGATCCGGCGTAGTAGATGGGCTGACCTTGTGCCAAAAGCTCAATTGCTTGATTAATCCGCTTCGGCTTCGGCGTTTGAGCGGCAATTATCGCGACGCCAGTTACTAGCAAAGCGCACATGAACGCGGCAAATAGTCTGCTCCGGCTTGTCGTCAACACGGCATCGGCATCATATTACAGCCTCCGAGATAATTCAAGTTGGCAGCTCCCAGCCGGGACGTGAATAGGTATCGAATGCCTTGTTTGCCGATTCATTGCCGTGGAATTTGTGCTTTTTGGGTTCGAATCGCAGTGGCGTGCCCTTGTGACGTATGGCGATGTCTCCTAACAGCGCGATTTGCGTCACCAATCCTCCATAGTCGAAATTGGCGCTCGTTTGCTTGCCCGCTTTTGCGCACTCGATCCACTCGAGCCAATGGCTTTCCGGGCGCGGCAACGATTTAGCCGGCCTCTTGTAATCGCGGTCAAGTTCTTCCGGGTATAACTTCACGAGCCCTGGCGTGATCGTGCCAGGCTTTCCGTTATAGATAGGCCCGTACGTAATCGCGCCTTTCGAACCAACGATCATGCCGCCGCCAGTGGGAATCTTGTCGTCGGGCTTAAGGAAGCTGGGCAGCGGCGGCATATCGTTTTGGTGCCATGTGAGGGCAACTGGTGGCTTCGAACCGCGTGCCGGGAAGGTGTAACGCACAATCGCCATCCGCGGAAATGTTTGCGTATTCCTTTCGATATCGTATTCGGGATCGGTTTCCGCTTCGGTCGTTTCCGGAAATCCCAGATCGAGCGCCCAAACAACCGGATCGATAAAGTGTGGCCCGTGGTCGCCCAGCACGCCAGTTCCGAAATCAAGCCAGCTTCGCCAGCGAATTGGGAGATACATCGGATTGTAGGGCCGCGCCTGCGCAGGCCCCAGCCACAAATCCCACTTCACTTCCGGTGGAATCGGAATCTCATCGCTTACGTGCGCAATCGATTCGTAAATTGAGCGCATGTTCCCACCGCGGCCCGGCGGGGCAGGGGCTCCCGGGGCAGGCTTCGGCCGCGCTCCTTCGAAGAGATGCACCTCTTTGACGTCGCCGATCGCTCCATCTCGAATCCACTCCACTATCGATCGCAAATCTTCGGAAGCGTGGCCCTGCACTCCCGTTTGCGTCGCGACCTTATATTTGTGCGCGGCTGCCATCATGGCTCTTACTTCGCTCACGGAATGCGCGAGGGGTTTTTCGCAAAACACATGCTTGCCCATTTTCATTGCCGTGATGGAGGCGACGGCATGTATGTGATCCGGCGTGCAAACTACTACCGCATCGATACCCTTGTCCATTTCCTCGAGCATCTTGCGCCAATCATCGAAGCGGCGCGCGCTTGCGTATTTGGCTGCGACGTCAACCGCGGCCGGAAAGTTGGTTTTTTGCTCGTCCGGTTTGCGCCAATCGACATCGCAAATGGCAACGATATTCTGAGTGCTCAGCTCCTCGAGCGCCCGCCGTCCATATCCTCCGGCGATGCCGATAAATGCCACATTCAGCTTTTCCGACGGCGGCGCAAAGCCGTTTCGCCCCAAAATTCTTGCGGGAAGGAAGAGTGCGCTCCCGCCACCAGCGGCCCCAAGAAATGTCCTTCGTGAGACTTGGCTCGTGTTTTTCAATTCCGCCTCCCTATTGACACCCTAAAAAATAAATGATAGATTCTCGATCGTAACACGCAATTGTAGATGCGTAATATGCAATTACAGTCTGCGGCGTGATGTCTCGCTTGTGCCACGTAGCCAGTTTCGACCAGGAGGTCTTCATGCCAAAACGGCTCTCGCTATCACTCATTTTGGGTTGTCTGCTCGGCCTGCTGCCTGCCGCCTACGGCCAAATCCGCTCAGGCACGCTAACCGGAGCTGTGCAAGATCCAAGCGGCGCCAGCATCGCCGGCGCGGAAGTGGTCGTCACCAATACGGATACGAACGCCACCTACAACACGACCACTACGGATGCCGGGCAATATACAATTCCCTACCTTGAGGCAGGGAACTACTCGGTTACGGTCACGAAGAGCGGCTTCCAGGCCTATCACGCGACTGCCGTGCGAATGCAGTCGTCACAAACGGTGCGCGTGGATGCCAACCTGCAAATTGGCTCCACGGAGTCTCGAGTGGATGTGGTTGCCGCTGCAGAGCAGCTCCAAACCGATTCGAGCAATGTCGCGGGTGCTACCGGCGCGCAGGTCATCCAATCGATTCCTAACGTCACACAGAACCCCGTTTATTACGCCACGCTACAGGCCGGCGTAACGCCCCGGAACAACACATCGAACAGCACGAACATGAATTCGTTCGGTATCGGCGTCTCGGGCCGCGCGCAATTTTCCTCCGTCGGTGTGAACGGCGGCAGGGCCTTCACGAACGATATCCAATTGGACGGCCTCCCGATTATGGGGGGCGGCTTCAATGAAGCAGCCATCGTGCCCAACACAGAAGGGTTGCAGGAAGTCCGCGTCATCAGTAACAACTTTACGGCGGACTACGGACATGGGCAGAGTGTCGTCTCCATGAGCACGAAATCCGGAACAAACCAGTTTCACGGCGAAGCCAACTATCTCCTCAGAAACGAAGCATTGAACGCCAATACATTCTCGAATAACCAACAGGGCCTCGCACGAGGCGCGTTCAAGGTGAATCAATTCGGCGGAGCGATCTCGGGTCCAGCCATTAGGAACAAGCTTTTCTTCTTTACCAGTTACCATCACCTGATATTTAATCAAGGCGTCCCCACGCTGAGCACTGTTCCGACCGCGCTCGAGCGTGTTGGCGATTTTAGCCAGACGTTCATCAGGAGCGCGACCGGCGCGCCGGTGCCGGCCCAGGTTTACAACCCGTTTGACGTTACAAAACTCGCCAATGACCTGTATCAGCGCGCATCATTCCCAGGCGCCAGGATTCCGGCTAACGTTCTGAATCCGTATGCGGTTCGCATGTACGGGTTTTACCCGCTGCCCAATCGTGCGCCCATTGATGCGTTCAATACCAGTAACTACGCGTCCACACCAATCAATACCGTCCGGACAAACACGCTGAACAATCGTGTCGATTTCAGACAAGGTATGCATTCGTTCTACGCAAGCGGCGGCTTCGGGTTTGGCGACATTACTCAGCCACGCCCCTTCGGCACCAAGGGCTTCAATGACGCGCCCTCCATAACTAGCGATCGCAATCCTTATGGACAGATCGGTGATACCGTCGTGCTCAGTCCAACGCTCTTTGTAGACGTGCGGTACGGCGTGACCCGCATCAATACCGACAATCTTGCCGGCAATCGGACCGGTTTCACGGACTATGCCTCTTTTGGCATTCCCGCCAGCACCATTCCACTCATGGCGCTTCCTGGCGCCGCGCCCGTCGTATTGCCAAACAATTTCAGCGGGGGCTCCGGCGGCGGCAGTAATTGGACCGGACTTTCCTCCGGTCAATTCGTGAACAAGCAGGAGCGCCAGCTCAGTCACGCGTTGAATTCCAGTTTGACGAAAGTGCACGGAAATTGGACGCACAAGTTCGGTGTCGAGGGGCGCATTCTACTTTCGAACTACACGGACATGGAAGAAGCGTCCGCTGAGATTGCATCCTGCTGCGCGAATGTCGGAGGCAACTACACGTTCCAGTATGTGACCGCGAATGGAGCGTCGGCCCCGAATAACAGCTCGCCGCAACAGGCGGGCATCAATGGCGCCGCTCTTCTGGTGGGCGAAAACGTGTGGTGGATACGTCCTGGCGCAAATGTTCGGCCGGCGTTTGCGCAAAAATATTTTGCAGTCTATTCCCAGAACGATTGGCGCGTCACATCGCGGCTGACTCTCAATCTTGGCTTGCGCTGGGATGTCCAACCTGGACCCACCGAGCGCTACAACCAGATGAGCAACTACGATTTTGCGAAGCCGAATCCATTCGGCACTCTGGGCTCTATGGTGTTTCCCGGCAGTGGCGGCTATAGCCGAAACCTATGGCCTACGGAATATCATGATTTTGGTCCTCGGGTCGGTGCTGCGTATCAGGTTGCCCATGGCTTGGTCTTGCGGGGCGGCTTTGGCATTAGCTACTTGCCCAGCAATACCGGTTATTTCTCGAGTCCCAATGACTACGGCGCGGCATCGTTTAGCGCCGGTACCCAAATGATTCCTTATGGCGGGAGTCCGAACGGCGTTCCCGTCACAACTTTCTCCGATTCAGCGCCGATCGTCCAGCCAACCGGTTCCAATCTTGCGGCGCCGCAGATCTACGGAGGCTCAAATGCGATCTTTTCCCGGCAGTTCAAGAACGGCATAGCCAAGCAGGCCAATTTCTTCATCGAAAAATCCTTCGGCGCGAATGGGCAGTGGCTCGCTTCCGCAGGTTACAGCGGCTCGTTCTCGAACAACTTGATGAACCGGAACTATCCGTTCCAAAACATGCAAAGCATTCCGGGCGGCACTTTATCCACTTGGCTGAATCAATACATCACGAGCAACGGCACGACAAATCCGGCCAATGTGCAAGTGCAGAATCCCTGGCAGCCCGCAACTGGCGCGCTTTTGCCTTTCACCGGCACGCTGGCCGGCCGAACGGTCCCGCAATTCATCACCATGCTTCCGTACCCGCTTCTCTACGGTTCCGGCGCAGGCGTGAATGAATCGAATGGGTTCGCCTCTTATAATTCGTTGCAAGTCAGAGTTCGTCACGCGTTTTCCGCCGGGCTCACGCTTCAGGCTGACTACACCTGGTCTAAAGAACTCGACTACACAAGCACCGGTATTGAAGATGGCCAGGGCGTCAACAGCGGCGGAAGCATTGGAAGTCCGGACTTGACTAACATCAACAACAACCGGCGCTATGGCCTCTCCGACCAGCCGAATCGATTTGTCGCCGTGCTGGTCTACGACTCTCCATTTGGCAGGGGCAGGCCGCTCCAGCTCAACAACGGAATTGCGCAGCACCTTTTGGGCGGTTGGACCGTTAGTTCAGTAATCGTGGCACAAAGCGGCATGCCATTTGTCGTTTCGGGCGCCAATACGGGCGCTCTAAGCGGCGCGGTCAGTCGAGTTCCTGGCGTATCTCCCACGGTTCCTGCAAACCTGCAGCATTGGTACGACGGCAAAACAAGCGTTACCTTGCCATGCGGCATAAAGGTCACTCCGGCCGCCAACACGTACCTCAAGTACAACGCGTGCGCGTTTCAGGGACAGGTTATAACGACTGCGAACGGCAGCATCGTTCCAAATCAGTTCTGGTTTGGGAACAGCAGCCAGACGGCGGGCGACTTGCGCGGGCCCGGACGCTTCAATATGGATCTGAGCTTGAGGAGGCAGTTCTCCATCCGTGAGCGAATCAAGCTCGAAATTGCCGCCAACGCGACAAATATTCTGAACCACACGCAATTCACAGGCAACAGCACTACCGGCGGCGTCACCATCGGCACCCTGGGCGGCACAAATCTAACCAACAACCCGGCGGGCGGGCTGCTGCCGGGTTATGGGAACGCAGCCGGATACGGCGCCTTTGCGAATGGCACCTTCGACCCCCGCCAGATCATGATGCAGGCGAGAGTGATCTTCTAAAGGAACCTCTCGCCACCGCGAGTCAATAGAAGACTGTACTGCTGTGCCCGATGTGGGGATCATGACCAGACGCTAATTTTTTTCGTAGTAGCTCCCAGCCTTCCAGTTACAGGTAGACTTCGATTCAAGAAGCGAAAATCGAGATGGGATCGAGCTTTGGTTTCGCAGAGGAGATTAAATGGATTGGCTGAGGCGTTAGGTTAGAGGTATGCGCCGCGTATCATCCTCGCTGATCGCGGCCGGCTTTACTCCCAGCAAGACAAGCTCCGAGCCGTTGCACCGGCAGCTTTATCTGACGATTCGGGAACAGATTCTGGGAGGCGCGCTGAAGGGAGGCGATCGTCTGCCCTCGACGCGTGCGCTCGGTCACGACCTACATGTGGGGCGCAACACGGTGACGAGCGTCTTCGAGCAACTCGCGGCGGAAGGCTATCTCGAGACAGAGATGGGGTCGGGAACATACGTCGCGATGCAATTGCCTGTGAAGCGAGAGCTGATGCAGGAGGCGGAGCAGACGGAGGAACATGCGATTCGCTGGTCGCGGTGGGCGAAGCGCATGGCGCCCGAGAAGCTGGCCGCACTGACCGATCCGGGCTTTCGACCGTTTCAGCCGGGGTTACCGGATCTGGGAGCGTTTCCGACGCACGTCTGGACGCGGTTGTTGCAGCGGGCGGGACGTTCGCCCTCGCTCATGGGCTACGCAAGCGGGCAAGGCTATTTCCCGCTGCGGAAGGCGATTGCAACGTACCTGAGCGTGGCGCGCGGAGTGCGATGCGATGCCGAACAGGTGATGATCGTCTCCGGTACGCAGCAGGCATTGGATTTGATTGTGCGGTTGTTGCTCGATGCGGGTGATTCGGTATTGGTGGAGAATCCGGGATACTTCGGCGCGCAGGCAGCGTTGCGAGCAGCGGGGGCGCGAATGGTGCCGGTGGTGATAGAAGGAAGCGCGCCGTGGGAGATTCCGGTGAAGAATGCGCGCTGCCGGCTAGCCTATCTGACGCCATCCAATCAGTTTCCGACGGGCATTTCGATGAGCGCGGTGCGGCGGCTCGAGTGGCTCGAATGGGCGCGGGAGACGGGTGCTTACATTGTGGAGGACGATTATGACGGCGAATTCCGGTACAGCAGCCGTCCGCTGCCATCGCTGCAAAGCCGGGATACAGCCGGGCGAGTGATCTACGTCGGGAGTTTCAGCAAGCTGATGTTTCCGTCGCTGCGGCTTGGGTATCTGGTGCTGCCGAGAAACATGGTGCCGGCGTTCTGGACTGCGAAGACGATCACCGCTCTCAGCACTTCGCTGCTGCAGCAGGCAACGCTGGCGGAGTTCATCGAGCAGGGCCACTTCGGCCGCCATATCCGGCGCATGCGGATACTTTACAAAGAGCGGCTGCGAGTGATAACGGAGGCGTTACGGCGCGAGGTGGGGGATGAACTCGTGTGGAAGACGCCGGAGGCCGGAATGCACATTTGTGTGAAGTTCCTGTGCAAGGCGGACGATGTGGTGGTGTCGAGCGCGCTGCAGGCGGCCGGGATCGGGGCGATGCCGCTGTCGGCGTTTTATATTCGACGGGCAAAGGCACAAGGATTGGTGCTCGGGTTTGCGGGTTATACGCCCCGAGCGATCCAGGCGGGTGTGCGGAACTTGGCGCAGGTGGTGAAAGCGACGGCTTGCCGAGGTGCACGGTTCCGTTAGCGTTCCTTCGGGTGGCGGCGGAAGAAGTCCCAGATGATTTCGTTGGTCGTTACTCCGGTGTGGTGATTGAGAAGCGGATTGAAGGGCGCCTGATCGGGCACGTTCATCGGATTCATGTTCCACACATCGAGGCCGCCGAGCAAGCGATAGAGCTTGACCTCAGTACCGGCGCGGCAGCCCTTCCCTTCCTTTTCGACGAGCGAGCTGGGTGTGCCGAGCGTACCGGTGCCATCGGGATTCAGCACGCCCATGCTCTCGCATAGGGCAGAGGAACGGTCGATGCGAGAGCATTGATCGGCTGCGGTTTCGGTCCAATAGTTGAAGTCCTGGTCGGCGGATGCCGCGAGCAGGCTGAAGGCGGGGTAGACGGCGCCGCAGTAGGGATTCGCGCGATCCTGGTCGCCTTTAAGGAGCAGTACGGAGACGGGCGCCTTGGGGTTAGGGACGGTTTGCGGGCTGGCCGGGAAAATCACCGAGATGCCACCTTCGACGGCGGCAATAGCAGCTACGCGATCGGAGACTTCGACACCGGCTCTCTGCGCCATGAAGCCGCCGGCAGAGGTGCCGGTTACAAAAATGCGCGAACGGTCGGGATCGATCTTGTACTCGAGGGCATCGATAACGTCGCGAATGAAACTGACGTCGTCGGGCGGATTCGACGCACCAAAGAAGAACGGACTGTAGAAATAATTCCAATTGAGAGTGCCGAGCAGGTCCGGAAGCCCGTCGAGATAGGCAACGGCGAAGCCCTCGCGATCGGCTTTGTCGTCGAGATCGGTATAGAACTCCATGGCGCTACCCGGACCGCCGGCACCGCGGCCGTGGAGACCGATGATGAGTGCGCTTTCTTGGGGATGGTAGGTGAGCGGGACGTAGAGTGTGTAGGTGCGGGGAACGCCATTGACCAGGACGGACTCTTGCGTGGGGAGGTGAGTCGTGATGGCGGTGAGGAGGTGCTTGAAATCGCGCGTGCCGTCGATGCTGAGGCGCACCGGTACGGCATTGCGGTCGTGCGGGTGAATTTCCGGAACGATCACGTCGACGCGGTAGAAGCCGGGGAGGCTCGGGCCGAAGCCGACGGATTTGACGACAGCATCGGTGTCACCGAAGAAGACGCGTAAGGGAAACAGGCAGCTTTTGGAGGCTGTATCCAGAGGGCCGAGGCCGACGGCGTAGAGTGTGACGGTGTCGCCGGGTTGCGCGTAGCGGGAGGGCAGCTTGAGGTTAATGCCGGCGCCTGGTGGGAGGACGTAGGTGGATCCGTCGGGAAAGAATGCGCCGACAAAAGTGCCTTGCGAAAGCGCGAGTTGGGATGGAGACCACAGGGCCGGCGCAACACGATCGACCGCGAGTGAGAATGGCGCGCTGGCGCCGGAGCTGTCAGTTACGATGAGCTGTTGGAGACCAACAGGAACATCTTCGGCGAGGCGCACATTGATTTGCGATGGCGAGGTGTAGGAAACGAAGGCGTTCTTGCCTGCGACCGAAACCTGCACCGAAGTGACGGAAATGGTGGAATGCGGCTGCAGGAATTGATCGTAGGTCCAGCCCTGGGTTTGGGCCGCGAGATTCGAGCCGTGGATTTCTACCCAGGAGCCGGGCGCTACGGCGGTGGACCCACCAAAGTTGCCGGCCGTGATGACGGATTGAATGGCCGGTGGGATTTGGGCGGCGGCGGTTAGCACCGCCGCAATGGAGAGAGCAGCGAGAATGGCAGGCCTGCTTTTGAGCATCGACGAAAAACCCCTTGTAACCGCGGGAGACTGGCGGCGTTGAGGCTAGAGTACGATGACCGAGAGCCGCAGACAAGGGCCACTTAGGAGGAATTTGGGGGAGCCACTTGCCCATTTCTTGCCGAGCGGACTGGTTCGTCGATCTTCGAGTCGCTTATGCTTGCTTGGGTCGGTTTCGCACTGCACTTCAATGCCGCTCGAGAGCCGCCGGATAGTTGCTAGCGTCTATTGATCTTGCACTTAGGGCTCTGAGGACAGGGTTACGTCGACTAAATGTGCGTGGAGATACTCCAGCCGAAATAATGCTACCTTGCTTTGCGCGCCAAGTGGTCGCATTGCGTGATGAGAGCGATAGGCTCGCAGGTAACCAGTTGACTTACGGCGTAGTTCAGCTAGCGAAGGCAGGCGCGCGCGGCCCGTTGCAAGTCCCCAGCCGACCTGTTACAGCCCAGTTTGGAACAGAAGCAGGGTGACGACGATTCGAATAATAAGGAAGCTGGCGAACGACCCTGCATGGCCGGGAAGTGTTCGGCTTCGTCAAGTGAAACCTGTCCGGAGCGCAGCGGAGGAAGGATGCCGCGAGCAGGGAAAGGGGTGCGGGGAAAGGGGCGGCAGCCCTTTGCCCCGCATCAACACACAGTTACCCCGGAGCGCGGTTAGCGCGCCGGACGTGATCCGGATTGGGCGGCGCGCTCAATTCAGCTTTAAAAGGTGAAGAGACCCCAGTCGGATTGCAGGTTCGTAGTTGACCAGACATTATGATCTTCTGGCCTTGGAGGCGCGTTGTAAGCTATTGATTCTGCGAGCCAGTCTCTTCCTGCTGATTTTGAAGACGTCGCGAAATTGCGCTGTTTGCTGACAAAAATGCGAAACAGATTAGACAATTGAGAATACTGCCTGTAAGTTGAGGAAGTCATGGAGCCACCCGCCGGGATCGAACCGGCGACCTGCTGATTACGAAACATTATTCACTTCGCAAACTGTTGACAACGTAGGCTCAGGCACGCGGCACAAAGCGCCTCCGGAGTGCATTGTGGCGGAAGTTGAACAGGTTTCTGAACAGGTCACGCCCGGCGTCGCGTTCCCGCCGCAAAAGACTTGTGAGATGGAGCCGGAACGCGCGCATACATCTAGGACGCCGATACGAGGGGAGCGTTTCAAGGTCGAGGCCACACTGGGGTTCAGCGGCCAAAGGCCCGCGCGTAGCGGAATGGAATCCGCTGGATCCGTTCTGAGGCGGACGATGCCCGGGCGTATCGTTTCCAAGCAAAAGCTTCGGCAAGCCGAAGGCTGCCAGGTGGTGCGGCGGACGCGCGAGGAAGGAAAACAGAACTTAGGATTCAGCTCGCGGCCCTTTGTGCTTTGCGGTCTGCCGATTCGGAAGCCACCCAAGGAAGACACAGTATACGAGCGGCGGAACGGCCACTTCGTTTTGCAGATAACGGGCCATCCAGACTACGGCCTTCCGTTTGGGCAGGACAGAATCGTTCCTATTTACCTGGCGACACTGGCAGTTCGGCAAAAAAGCCAAACAATTCGATTTCGCACGGCGGCAGAGATGCTCGAGACGTTTGCCATGCACAAGGGCGGCAAAGAATATCGCCGTCTGGTGGCCGCGTTTGAACGCGTCTTTGGCGCGACGATCTTCTTCGGAACCGACACGTCCTGCGGGCGGGCCAAGGTTGTGCAGCGCTCCCGGTTCAACTTCTTTCGAGAGGCTCAGATCTGGTACAGCCGAGATCCCGCACAATGTCCGCTGTCGGAAGAATTCGAGAACGTGATCGTCCTGAGCGACGAGTTTTATCTGGAGATCATGACGCACGCCATTCCGGCAGATCTGGAAGCAGTCAAGGTCCTGGCGGGCGCGCCAGCGGTATTGGATCTCTTCATGTGGCTTTCCTATCGCTGTTTCCTCGCGAAGGGTGAGGAGGCCATCCCTCTGCTGGGGCCCTTCGGTTTGGCCAACCAAATCGGATCTATCGAATACGCACGGCCAAGAAGGTTTCGCGAGAAGCTCGACCAATGGCTGGACTCGATCCGCGCTCTCTGGCCGGAGTGCCCGGCACGAATCAGTCCGGACGGATTGCGCCTGATTGTTAATCGCGCGAATGCGGTCCGCGCGGAGCAGGGAAGCGGCAGAAGGGAGAATCGGGAAAATGATCCAAACGTTGCTGCCTGACGGCTATCCAGCATTTTTGAAGGAGCTAAAGCAGCGCATCCGAGACGCCCAATTGCGCGCGTCGGTCGCCGTGAATAGCCAACTGGTACTTCTCTATTGGCAGATTGGCCGCGACATTTTGATTCGACAAGAGAAGGAACGATGGGGCGCAAAGGTCATTGATCGGCTTTCGGCGGACTTGAAGAAATCCTTCCCGGAAATGAAGGGGTTTTCGCCGCGCAACCTCAAATACATGCGGGCTTTCGCGGAAGCCTGGCCGAACGAAGCGTTTGTGCAAGAGGCTCTTGCACAAATCACCTGGTACCACAACGTAACTCTGGTCGAAAAACTCGCCAGCACCGAAGATCGCACCTGGTATGCCAAAGCCGCCGTTCAGCACGGCTGGAGTCGAAGTGTTCTAGTCCATCAAATTGAGACCGGTCTGCACAAACGCTCCGGGAAGGCCATCACCAATTTCGAAAAAACCTTGCCACCCTTGCAGTCCGATCTTGCGCGACAAATCATCAAGGACCCTTATGTCTTCGACTTTCTCACGCTCGCGGATGACGCTCGCGAGCGCGAATTGGAGCGCGGCCTACTGGAACATTTGCGGCACTTCCTGCTGGAGTTAGGAACCGGGTTCGCTTTCGCAGGTAGTCAATATCGACTGGAAATAGGCGGCATCGATTTCTTTATCGACTTGTTGTTCTACCACTTGAAACTGCGCCGCTACATCGTTGTGGACTTGAAGACGGTGGCGTTCCAGCCTGAGTTTGTGGGCAAGATGAATTTTTATCTCGCCGCCGTCGATGACCTGCTCCGGCACTCGGACGATGAGCCGACCATTGGCCTCATTATTTGCAAAACCAAAAGCCAGGTTGTGGCCGAATACGCTCTACGTAACGTAACCACCCCCATTGGCATATCGGAATACGCGATGTCGCAAGCGTTGCCGTCGACTTTGGAAGGCAGTTTGCCGACGATCGAACAACTGACGATCGAACTCAGCAGATCGGAAGAGGAGGGGGACTAGGCCCTTGATAGAAATTAGCTTCATGCGAAGCCGGCCAAATCGCAAGATGTCCACCAGGACTGCGACTCTCGACGAAGACCCGAGTATTCCGGTCTGGCTGCAAGCAACCGAGTCATTTTACAAAAAGCTCAATCGAGTGGCCAAAGAATGCGAGGTCTCGCGATATGAGGCGCTGAGCCGGGGATTAAGCGCGCTTTTGAACGAAGTCAGAACTCAAAAATCACGACTAAACATCGTCGTCAAGAGTCCAAATCAGTCCAACGCATTCCGACGCACAATGGGCCAGGTCTCTCGAAATTATTGGGCGACGCTTACACAAGAGGAAAAACGAGTGCGAGCACAGAGAAGCGCGCGAGCCCGATGGGACAAGAAAATTCTAGACCGGCTGACCTGACCGCCAAGATGGCAGCGTCTTCATAGATCGGTAAACACTGGGCGACCAGGATTAATCTATTTCCCACAACGCCGATCCTGGGAGTTTCTCGAGTACGCACTCGATCCTGCATGGTCAGTCGTGCGAACGCGCCTTTTCGAGCCTACTTAACGCTGCTATCCTGAAAATTAAACGTTCCGAACCGACCAATAATTGATGCAGCATTTTTCCGAGCTCAATCTTTGCTCCGCGTTGCAGAACAACCTCGATAAGAACGAATTCGTCACTCCAACACCCGTCCAGGCGCAGGCCATCCCGCCTCTCATGCAAGGCCGCGACGTCGTGGCGACCGCGCAGACTGGCACAGGCAAGACTCTGGCGTTCTCGATTCCGGTGATTGAAGCTCTCGCCGCGGTTCCCCGCACCAAAACAATAAAGGTCCTGATCCTCAGCCCCACACGCGAACTTGCCATTCAGATCGATGCGGCATTCCGCCAACTCGCCCACGGCATGCAAATCCGCACCGCCGTGGTTGTGGGCGGCATG
>Ga0193753_10001375_pt1 | contig 20784 bp, 19 predicted proteins | sample H1c2metaG_FD_144925 | JGI IMG/M metagenome (GOLD analysis project Ga0193753, IMG submission 144925) | Soil microbial communities from a riparian zone of the East river system, Colorado, United States - H1c2 | ecosystem: Environmental > Terrestrial > Soil > Riparian zone | place: USA: East...
AGCGTGCGCTTTGGGGATGGCCGATCGGCATCACCCAAAGCGCACGCTCGGTCTCTAAAACAGCGTCGGATTGGGACGCGAGACATTCTGCGAGGCGTCACCGGTCGTGAGGAGCGCGCGGAGCGTACGCTTTGGTACGTGAGCACGCACCGCAGCGAGCGGTGGCGGATCGCGGGATGTATCGCGTTCCAGGCGACACTGTTTTCACGCTGTCGCGAGACGGCGGCGACCCCACGTCGCACTGCGTTGCCCGAGCACATCTGCGTGCCGGGCGACGTACAGCGCGAGGCCGACTCCAGTCGCGAAGGATGGGCTGAGCAACTGGCCCGGCAGACCCTCGACACCAAACGGCGCAGCTCGCCGCACCGGGCGGCCGAGGCGCAGCTCTGCGAGCGTCATGAAGCCGTTCAGCAACGTCGCTCCGCCCGTGAACACGACACCGCCGCTAAGCTCGCGCGAGTCCAACGAGCGAGTGATGCGGCACCAGAGCGGTCCGAGCCGCGATTCGATCACACGCGCGAAGTCGCGGCGCCGGATCGGTCTGCCTTCGCCGTGGAGGCAGTTCGGAACGGCGATGAGCGCGTCTTCTTCCGCGTCGAGCGAGCTCGAGACGGCGCTGCCGGCGTTGCGCTTCAAGAACTCGGCTTCGGCGAGTGAGACTTCGAAGCGCGTCGCGAGCGCAGCCGTGAGTGTGGCCCCTCCGAAGTCGATCACCTCGGTCTTCGTGATCGAACCGCGTTCGTAGACGAGCAGATCCGTGGTTCGCGCGCCCACGTCGATGAGCGCCGTTCCGGTCCGGCGTTCTTCGAGGTTGAGCACGGCGTCTGCGCTCGCGATCGAGTTGGGGACGAAGTCGATGACCGACAGGCCAGCGCGCTCGAGACACAGGACGAGTGCTTCGCGATCGACGACGCACCGGGCGGCGTCCGCGTCGAGCCCGAACGCGGAGCCGCGCGCTTGGGCGAGGCTCGCGTAGACCGCACCGATCCGCAGCTGAGAGCGGCGCTCGGCTTGCGTCACGGCATCGCGGATCGCGTGAACGGTGGAGTCGAGTTCAGCGTCCCGCTCAGCTACACCGTGCCCGACGATGTCCAAACCGCGAGCGCTCGAACGGCACACGACCACGCAGACCTTCGTGGAACCCACGTCGATCGCGGTGTGAAAGCCTCTGGCGTTCGGGGTTGGCAAGGTGAATCCGGGGGGAAACGAGCCTTACATCGCTCGTTCCTTCGGCGCCAAAAAACCGCCAAACGCGGCCAACCCGAGACTACCCACGCTCAGGCGACGGACTACTGATCCCACCGCTCCGCGCGGCGGCCCGCAGCTCCCGTGGATCCGATTCCGGCGCGTCCGAATCCTTGCGCTGCTGTGCGGCGGCCTGCTTCGGCACCTCGGCCAACAACACACCCAACCCGCTCGCAAAGAAGAACTGCAAGTTCGGCAAGTGCATGTTCGGCAGCTCGTTCACGCAACAAATACTCACGATGTATCCGAGCGCCGTCAGCAAGATGCGGTCGGTCTTCGAGTGGATGTTCCGCATCCGCTTCCAGGCTTGAAACACCGGCATCAACAACAGGAAGTAGTAACAAGCAAACCCGACGACACCCTTCGTACCGAACAGCGGAATCCAGTGCCCGTCCTGAATCACGAGGTCTTTACCCGTGTCGGCATCGTAGACGCGTTCGCGACTAAACCCGCCCCACCCGAACCACGGCCGCTCTTCCGCCTTGATCAGCAAGATGTCTTCGTTATCGAAACGAAACTGCAGCGAGTCCGCGCGATCCTTACCCATCAGCCGTGCAGTCGAGAGGATCGTCTCGGTGGGAAAGATGCCCGTGAGCCTCAGCACCGGATAACTCACGACGACCAACCCCAGAAACACCAACACGCGCAGCTGGTTCTTGATGCTCAGGTAGCGAATCAAGAAGAACCCGACCGCGCCGTACACGAGCGCGGCAGCGGCCTTGCACAACACCAGCATCACGAACATGAACGCGACGACGGCGCCGAGCGGTATGCCCGCGATCGCGCGCCGCCCCGCGCGATGCATCGCGACCGCCGCCGTCGTGCAGATGAACATGAAGAAACCGACGACCAAGCCGTGCCCCATGAACACGGTCGGTCGATAGCCACCCATGCGAATGTTCTGCAACCAGTCCGTGCGCGGCGCGAACCCATAGATGTTCACGTGCAGCATCGGGCTCATGCGAATTTCCCAGAGTTCCGGTAGCGCGTAGATCAACCCGGCGACCACCAGCACACCGAGCACGTCGCGCAGGTCGCGCCCTGATCGCAGGAAAATGCGCCCGAGCAGCAGCGGAAGCCCGACGTCGAGCAGGTCGCGAATCGCCGCCGACAACCCGTCGTACGCCGTGAACGCGGGCAACTCGGTCCGTTTCCAATCGCCGTAGACGAGCGGATCGCCGTTCGTCAGCACGGTTCCGATCTCGGCCGCCATCATGATGAAGACGAGCATGTCCCAGCCGCGGCCGAACCTGGCTGCGCGCAGCCGCGGCCGCGCCTTCCAATAGGCGCCGATCAGTGCGCAGAGCGCGGCGATCGAATACTTGTGGAGCGGCGGCAAGAGCGGAAAGTCGAACCCGGCCGCTTCCGGAAGCCACATCATGCCGCCGACGAGCACGAGCGCGGCCGCACGGGCCGGCCGAAACCGCGAAAAGATCCACAAGCTGATCGGAACCCACGCGATCAGCGCAAGTGCGCTGAGGGAGCCCCAGTACTGCCAGTTGTAAATCATGCGCGATTTGGCTCAGCCGCCGCGCTGGCACTCAAACGCGCGCGGGCTGGGAATCATGGTCCAAAGTTGGGCGGAACCTCAACCCTCGGACCACTGCTCCCGAAGCCGTCAGAGCTTAAACGCGTCGATCCAGTTGTCGAGCCAGGCCTTCTCGGCCACATGAGGGGTTTTCCGGCCCGCGAGCTCCCGCCCGAGCGACACCGAGCGGCCGAGCTGCCAGCACGTATTTGCAGCCCAGGGACCGAGTGGGCCGTACCCCTTCCGAAAATACCGCGCGCGCGACTTGTAGAACCAGCGCGGCTGGCGCTTCGGCGGCGCCGCCGACCGCTGCGCTTCTCGCGTCGCCGACAAGAGGTCCCCGCTCAGGCTGCGAACCACCGCTCGCGCGGCCGGAAAGTAGCGCACCCGAAAACCGGTCTCGCGGGCGGCGCGGCAGTAGTCGCTGTCCTCGAAGAACATGTAGTAGCCCTCGTCGAGCAACCCCACACGCTCGATCACTTCGCGCCGCAGCAGCACACACGAGAAGCTCACCCAATCGACGTCGCGAGGCTCGTCGCCGACCGCAACCGACAGGTCGTAACACTTCAGCGCCGCCGTCAGCGGCTGAGTCTCCGCCGCCGACAAGAGCTCACTCACGGGCGAGTGGTCGCGAAAGCACGACAGCTGGAACTCACCTTCGGGCGTCTCGAGCCGCGGTCCTGCGATCCCGACGAGCGGATACGCTTTCATCTCGGAGAGCAGAGTCGCGATCGCGCCCGGAGCCACGCGCGTCTCGCAATCGAGCAGCAGGTAGAAGTCCGCATCCGCCGCGCGAATGCCGACGTTGTTCCCCGCTGCCAGGCCCGAGTTCCGCGGCGCACGAACCAAACTGCACCAGGCGCCGTAGCCGCGCTGTGTGATCGCTGCTTCGATGAACGGCACCGAGCCATCGCGCGAGTCGTTGTCGACGACGATGACTTGGTCCGTGACTGGATCGACTTGGCCGTCGAGCGAGCTCACTGCGTCGAGCACGAGACTAGGCGTCCGATGATTGACGATGACGATGCAGAGTCGCACCGCTTGGAATCTACCATGCCTGCACGCGCGACGGAGTCTTGCGAGCTACTTCTTCGGAGGGGCTTTTGCGTTCGGCTTCGCTTGAAGCAGCTCGGACAACAAGCGCAGCGCGTCGAAGCTCGTGAACAGCCCGACGACCTTCTTGTGATCCATCACGACCGCACTCGCGTACTTGTGCTGAAGCATGTGTGCGACGACTTCGGAGATGTCGTCACTCGGGCCCACCGCGTACGGCTCCGATGTCATCGCTTCTTCGACGAGCGTGGTCTCGAGCCCTTCCGGTGCGACCGCGCTGATCAGCGCGATGTCACGCTCGTTGATGACACCGACGAGCTGGCCGCCATCGAGCACCGGCACTTGGTGAATGCCCCATTGTTGCATGCGGTCGTGCGCGAACTTGAGGTTCTGATCGCGCCCGATGGCATGCGAAGACGCGGTCATGAAGTCTTTGATCTGACTCATCCTGCCTCACGTTCCCACACCCCCACTTGCGCGCAGGGGAAGCTTCGCGGACTCCCCAGTCGCGCGCAAACGGACACCGTCTAGCTACAGCCTACGCCCTAACGCAGCGCCGCTGCGCTATTTCTGCCGCTCGCGAAACCAGCCCAGCGTCTTCGCGATGCCGTCCTTCAACGGGTTGCCCGGATCGAGCACCGAACGCTCCACGTCGCCCTCGCGGCGGGGCCCATTCCCGAGCTTGGCCGTCGTACCTGCGGCAGCCTCGATCACCTTTGCGAGGTCGAGCGTGGTGGTGGCTTCGCCCGTGCAGACGTTCACGGGGCTCTGCTTCAGCTTGCCTTCGATCGCCCAGATGTTCGCTTTCACGACGTCTGCGACGAACACGTAGTCGCGCACGCAGCCCGGGTCCCCCGCCGACTTACGGGCGTTGACCTTGATCTCTTCGCCTTTGAGGATCCGCTCGGCGAAGATCGCGACCACGCCCGCCTCACCGTGTGGATCTTGGCGAGGCCCGTAGACGTTCGCGTAACGAAGCACGGTCGACTTCAAGCCGTGCTCGCGCCCGTAGGCGGTCAGATACTTTTCGACCGCGAACTTCGAGCAGGCGTACGGGCTCAGCGGGTTGGGTGGCGTCGACTCAGTCGCGCGCACGCCATCTGGAACCTCGCCGTAGATCGCGCCGCCCGTGCTCGCGAACACGACCTGCTTCACTTTGTGCTTCACGCAGTTCTGCAGGATGTTCAGGCTGCCGAGCACGTTGATCTCTGCGTCGCGCAGCGGATCCCGTGTGCTGATCGCGACACTGGTTTGCGCCGCCTGGTGCGTGACGACGTCGGGCTGAAAGTCAGCGAACACCTTCGCGACGAGCTCGGCGTTGCGAATGTCGCCTTCGACGAACTTCGCGCGCTCGGGCACGTTGTGGCGCCGGCCCGTGCTCAAGTCGTCGAGCACGAGGACCTCATGGCCCGAACCCAAAAGCGCATCCGCGACGTGCGAGCCGATGAAGCCAGCACCACCAGTGACCAGGATTTTCATCCGTCGCACTGTACAACGGACTCGGGCCTGTCGCCGAGCCGTCCGCGATGCTGCACGTTTGCTACAGGACCGATCCGCGCGGTCCGCGCAACGTTCCCGACAGTCGCGCCCACAACACCCGCCCGAACAGCTCCGCCGCGAACGGCAGATCTTCGATCAGGTAGCGCCGCGCGAGCCGCTTGGGCTCCTGCGTCAGGCGGTGAATCCACTCGAGGCCCGACTTCCGCATCCACACCGGCGCACGCGAGACGTGCCCCGCGACGAAGCTGAACGAGATGCCGACGCCGACCATCCACATGTGGGGAAAGTGCGCACGCAGCGCGCGGATCAGACGCTCTTGCTTCGGCGATCCCAAACCTACCAGCAGGAGATCGGGCTTCTTCTTCCGCAGCTCCGCGACTGCCGCGGCCACTTCGAGCTCGGTCGGCTCGGGGCTCACGCGCGGCGAGCTGAAGCCGGCGATGCGCAAACCCGGATTGCGCTCTGACAACACTTTCCCCGCAGCTTCCCCGGCACCTGGTTCACCACCGAAAAAATAGATCGACCGTTCCTCGGCCGCTGCACGTTCCGCGAAGCGATAGATCAGTGCCGAGCCCGCGACGCGCTCGGGCAACGCTTCACCCATGATTTGTGAAGCCCACACGAGGGGCATTCCGTCGGCGACCATCACGTCCGCCTGCGCGTAGAGCTCGCGCATCGCCGGCTCTTTCGTGAAGCGGCGCAAGAAGTCGAGATTCGCCGTGATCAACCAACCGCCACGCCCTTCGCGCAGCGAACCGAACACGTGATCCAAGAGGCCGTTTTCATCGACATGGGCCAACGGCATTCCAAGCACTTCGACCGATCGCAGCATTTTTCGATCCCCTATCGCGCGCGCAGCAGCCTCGAACAGAGTGGGTGAATGACAGCTTCCCCTAAAAAGAAGAAGCCGGCGCCCTAAGACACCGGCTTCATAAAATCCGTACCGTCGAGACCGTGTCTGAGAGTAAGAATCTCCTCTTCACCAGGTGGGAGCTGGTATCAGCCACATTAGGCTTCCCGATGATGATCGTCGGGCCGGCACACCGCGACTGAGAGTCGCCCCCGTAGTAAATCAGAGTACGAAGATTCTTTACTCCAGCACCTTGTCGAGCCTCAACAGAGGGATCGTCTTAAAGCTAACGACGGCGATGCTGTGGGTCAAGGAGCCTCGCGGTCGCAGTGTCCAGCTGGGTACAATTCATGGACTCGTTCTTGCGTCGCGACCTAACCAGGGCACATCCGCGACGCCGGCTCGGTGGTTTGCAACGCGCGCCATCACGAACAATAAATCGCTGAGCCGATTCAGATAGCGCAATAACTCCGCGCGTACGGCTTCCGTCTCGGTCAGCAGTACGATCGCGCGTTCGGCGCGACGGCACGCGGTTCGCGCGACGTGCAGAAATGCCGCGGCCGGAGTGCCACCGGGCAAGATAAAAGTTTTTAATGGCGCGAGTTCGCTTTCAAACGCGTCAATATTCTGCTCGAGTTTTTCGATCTCGGAATCGCCCACGCCCGGCACGCCGACGTCCACGTCTTTGTCGGGATTTTTTGCGAGCTCGGCTCCGAGTGAAAACAGCTCGGCTTGAATCTCGTGGAGGCGTTTTCCGAGCGCAGCATCCGTGCAGTGCGCGCAAACTACGCCGAGATGCGAGTTGAGCTCGTCGACGTCGCCGTAGGCGCTGACACGCAAGCTGGCTTTCGACACGCGCGCGCCTCCGAAGAGCGCGGTTTGTCCGCGGTCCCCGGTCTTGGTGTAGATCTTCATGCGTCCGGCTTAGCGAAGTGCGCTTCGGGCGGCAAGCGGCGGCCGGCGAGCGCAGTTGCGGCGGGCAAGCGTTTGCCGCCTTCGAACTGGAGCTCGCTGATGGCGAGGACGCCTTCGCCGCAAGCGACGAGGATCCTGTCCGAGTCGCTGCCGAGCAGCTGACCGGGGGTTGACGAAACTCCAGCGGGCGCGGCGTGCAAGCGCGTCCGGTGAATCTTCACGCGTTCGCGCGCGGTGCCGGTCTCGAGAAATGCGTACGTGCCGGGCCAAGGGGAAAAGCCGCGCACCCGGTTGTGAATTGCGGTTGCGGATTGTGCGAAGTCGAGCGCGCCGTCTTCTTTCTTGAGAATCGGTGCAAGCGTTGCGCCTTCCGCCTGCGGTACCGGCGTGAGCGCGCCCGCGGCGAATCGTGGCAGCTCGCGTCGCAGGAGGTCGGCACCTAGCTTCGATAGCCGTTCGGAGAGCTCGCCTGCGGTTTCGTCTGTGCCGATCGCGATTGTCGCGCGCGCGAGCTCCGGCCCGGTGTCGAGGCCGGCGTCCATGTGCATGAGGCAGACGCCGGTCTCGTGCTCGCCGCGCACGATCGCCCATTGGATGGGTGCGGCGCCGCGGTACTTCGGCAGCAGCGAACCGTGAACGTTGACGCAGCCGAGTCGCGGTGCGGCGAGAACTTCGGACGTGAGGATGCGGCCGTACGCGACGACGACGGCGAGGTCCGCGCCCGCCTCTCGCAGCTGCAGCGCAAATTCGGGAGTGCGAACCTTAGTGGGCTGGATTACTTCGATGCCCAGCTCGCTAGCGCGAACTTTCACGGGCGGCGGGGCGAGCTTCATGCCGCGTCCCGAAGGCCGATCCGGTTGGGTGACGACGAGAGCAACGTCGCAAAGCTCGGCGACGACGGACAGGCAGGGAACGGCAAACTCAGGGGTGCCGAAAAACAAAGCGCGGGGGCGGGAGAGGGAGGCCACTGCGCGGCAGGGTGGCAAGCCGGTATGACCGACGCAAGCAAACAGCGGCGCCTGACACGCGCGGCGGCGCTGTTTGGTCCGGTTACGTCGTTCTATTGGATCTGAGATCGACGCCGTCGGCGACGGCGTCGGCGTCGGCGACGAACGCGTGCGTCAACCCTCTAACGCTGAGCTACCGACTCGGTCGCTGCTCGCTTCATCATCGAGCGATGCACCAGACGGCGGCGCAACATACTCAAATGGTCGACCATCAACTTGCCCTCGAGGTGGTCGTTCTCGTGCTGAATCGCAATCGCCAATAACCCATCGGCCTCGAGCTCGAAGGTATTGCCCTGCTGATCTTTCGCACGCACCTTCACTCGCTCGGCACGCATGATCTCCTCGTGGATACCTGGAAACGACAGGCACCCTTCCTCGGAGCAAACTTCACCGACCATCGACACGAGCTCGGGATTGATGAAGACGCGCAAATCACTCGGCTGATCATCACCGGTCGCGATGTCGACCAAGAAGATGCGCAACGGCACACCGATCTGCGGTGCCGCGAGCCCGACGCCCGGAGCGGCATACATGGTCTCCGCCATGTCCTCGATCAAACCTGCGAGCTCGTCATCGAACTTCGTGACGTCCGTCGTGGGCTCACGCAGGCGTTTATCGGGGTAGTGCAAAATCGTGCGAACGGCCATCTCTATCCACGCTCCAGCCGAATTCCTTAACACCGGCTGGACGCTCCGGCAACCATCAGCCTGCTCAAACGCGGGCGCTCACAACATGGAGACTGGATCTACGTCGAGCGACGCACGCGCCGGCGCCAACCCCTCGTCAATTCGGCGCACGAGCACCTTCGCGACCGCACGCAGCGCCATCCGGTCCCGGCTGCGGAGCAGAAACCGGTAACGGTACCGGCCGCGCAGCCGCTCGATCGGGGCCGGCGCGGGCCCCATCAAGGTGACCACTCCCGATTGGACGGCCGGTTGGTTTTTCGCGAGGTCCGCCAGCTCGTGCGCGCGGCGCTTCGTCTCGTCGGCGGAGCCCGCATCGACCCGGACCGCGACCAGCCGCGAGAACGGCGGGTATCCCAGCTCCTTGCGCGCGAGCATTTCCGCGCGGCAAAAGCCGAGGTAGTCGTGAGTGCGCGCGAACTGGAGCGCGTAGTGATCGGGCTGGAAGCTTTGGAAGATCACGCGCCCCGGCCGGCTGCCGCGACCCGCCCGCCCCGCGACCTGCGTCAGCAGCTGGAAGGTGCGCTCTGAGGCCCGAAAATCCGGAAACGCCAGGGATTGTTCGGCGAGCACCGCCCCGACGACTGTCACGCCGGGCAAGTCGTGCCCCTTCGTCACCATCTGCGTGCCCACGAGGATGTCGATCTCGCCGCGGCGCAGCCGGTCGAGCAGCGCCGTGACGCCATCGGCTGCGGCCGTATCGCGATCCAGCCGCGCGACCCGCGCTTTTGGAAAGGCAGCCCGCAGCTCCGACTCGAGCCGCTCAGTTCCGAGGCCGAGCTCGCGAAACGCGCGTGAACCGCAGCTCGTGCACGTCGGATCGATCGGCATCGTGAAGTCGCAATAGTGGCAGCGCAGGCTTTGCTCGCGCCGATGCTGCGTGAGCGTGACGCTACACGCCGGACAGCCCATCAACTGACCACACGCGCGACACTGCATGCTCGGTGCGAAGCCGCGCCGATTCAAAAACAAGATCGCTTGCTCGCCATCGCGCAAGCATGCCTCGAGCTCATGATGGAGCGGCGCGCTCAAGTACGCCGACCCGGACGGGCCGCTGCGATGGCGCTCGAGATCGACCAGTGTCACCGGCGGAAGCGATTGCTCAGTCGCGCGATTCGGTAGCACGAGCCGAGTGAGTTTTCCGACCTCGCTCAGGTGATAACTTTCTAAGGAGGGTGTTGCGCTGCCGAGCACGCAGACCGCGCCTGTGCGATGCGCGCGGAGCAACGCCATGTCGCGCGCCTGATAACGAAAGCCCTCTTCTTGCTTGAACGATCCATCGTGCTCTTCATCGACGATCACGACGCCGAGTTGCGCGACAGGAGCAAATAATGCGGAGCGCGCGCCGATCGCGAGCTGCACGCGACCCTCGCGTAAGCTTTGCCACGCACTGTGGCGCTCGTGCTCGGAAAGCTCGCTGTGGAGCACCGCGATCTCGTCGCCGAAGCGCGCGCGAAAGCGTGAGACGAGCTGCGGCGTGAGCGCGATTTCGGGCACGAGCATCAACGCGCCGAGGCCGCGCGAGCGCGCTTCGGCGATCAAGCGCAGGTACACTTCGGTTTTGCCGGAGCCCGTAATGCCGTGAAGCAAAAAGCCACCGCCTTCGCCGAGTTTTGCGATCAGCGCGGCGATAGCAGTGGCTTGGGCCGGCGTCGGTTCAGGGACGACGTCGCGTGCGACTGCGGGTTCGAAAAAGCGATCGGCGGACACCTCGCGTTCTTCGAGTGCGATCAAACCTTTCGATTCGAGCGCGCGAAGCACGGCGCGCGGTGATTTGACGTCGCCGCGCAGCTCGGGCAGCGCGAGCTCGGGAACCCCGATCAAGCGCGCGAGTGCGCGGCGTTGTTGATCGCCGAGGCGGACCTCGGGCATCTCTTGAACGAGTGCACGCGCAAACAACAGTTTGCGCGTGGCGACGCTACGGCCGCGCAGCGTCTCACCTTTTTCGAGAAAGCCACCGGCGCGAAGCGAACGAACACGGTCGGTCGCGAGTGCAGGTGCTGCGGCGCGAAGCACCTCGCCGAGCGGGTGCAGGTAGTAGTCCGCGGCCGCGCGTAGAAAACCGAGAAGCTCGGTCGTGAACACGGGCTCGGCATCGAGCACGGCCGCGATCGATCGAACGCGCATGTCGGTCGAAGGTGTTTCGGCTTCGCCGAGCACGAACGCGGAGAGCTTTTGCCGCCCAAACGGGACAGCGACGCGAACGCCGGCGCGAGTCTGCTCGGAAAGCTCGAGCGGAGCGGAGTACGTGAAGCACTGTCGAAGCGGAAGTGGAACGCAAACCTCGACGTACCGTTGGACGTCAGGCGTGGTCATGAGCGCTCCGGCTCGACACTGCCGGTGGTGGCGAAGCTCGAGCGTCGTAGCAAGGTCGGCACGAGCGCAACGTAGCCGTTCAGGACAGCTCGTGTCACGTGCGCCTCGGAAGCTGCAGCCTCGCGGCGATCGTCGGCGGCAACGTTTCGCCGATCTCGAACTTTCCGAGCTCTAGCGCTAGCTCAGCGTCCACTGCGACCCGAAGGCCTCGCGCGATCGCTTCGGATCTCACTCGGAAGGCCAGATCGCCCTCGGCTGCGATCCACACCGCGAGCTCAGCGTCTCTCTCACGCAACGCAAACGCACGTCCCTCGAGATCGCAGACCACGTACGCGACCTCTCCGAGCTCCTGCAACACCGACGCCGCTTGCTGCTCTCGTGCTCGGCGTCGCCGCTCCGCTGTCGCGTGAGGATCCGCCTCCGTCGCCCGCTGCTCCTCCTGCAGCTGTTGGCGGCTCATCTTCAGACGACGCCGGAAGAGCGCCTGCTGCACCCCGAAGTCGATCACACCCAACGCCGCGAGCACGATCGCCGCCCGCTCGAACAGCGACTCGACGAGCCCACCCGCGATCGGCAATAACTCGCTCGGCGCTCGCTGCCACGCACCTGACATGCCGCGCAGGGCGTCACTCCACGGCGCTACCAACGCGACCATCAACAACGACCACTTCGCGCACGCAAAGCTCGCCCTCGCCACGCGCTCGGCCAGCCTCTCGCGCGGCACACTCCCCAATTCTCGGTCCCCACCCGCAGCAGCCGCAAAACGAACGAACACGCCGCGCTGCAACCAAGTCACTGCGGCAGTACTCAGCGCCACTGCAACGAGGACCGCCGCGCACAGCTGCAAAAACGCCGCGAGCTGCGAGGTTGTCCCCAGCTGCGCCAGCCCCGAAACACCTCCCGTCGGCAGCCCAGGGCTGCGCGCGGCCGCGAGCGCCCTACTCCACGCCTGACTGAACGCCGCTACCAGCGTCGCAGCCAACGACGGCAGGACTAGCACCGCGATACCCAACGCGACCGCCGCCGTCAGCTCCGGGCTCGTCGGTCGACCCAACCGCTGGCGCGCACGCGCGAGGCGGCGCGGAGTGGCGTCGAGAGTTCGGCTATCGGACACGACCGCGAGGATAGCCACCTCGCGCGCAAACGCATCACTGGAGCAGGTATCAAAGCGGCTGGCGCGCGCGGACCCATCACGCGAGCTCGGCCACCGGCGGGGACACGACACTTTTTTTCATCCTGAGCCGGCCTCGGAGACACTAACGGGCATAGCTCGCACGAGCACACCCCCCGCTTCGCTTACTTACTTCTCTTCGTCTTTCTCTGTACTGCGGTCGTTTTTGAAAACTGTTCCTCGCGAGGTTTGCGTCGACACCTGCCGTCGCTCTACGCGGGATTAAGTCACGGCGCGCACCCCCCAAGGTATCCGTTGATTAGATCCGCTTTGCATAGTCTCACTCGGCATCTTCACGACCGAACGCTCCTGCGTACGAGCTGTTGGCTCACCGCAGCAGCATTGCTCTCGATCGCGTCGAGTGCATCGGCACAAATCCGCAGCCCGCGCAGTCACTCCCACTACGGCGTCGAGCTCGAGCCGCACCTCGTCGTACAATGGGCCGATGAACCGTATTGGGACGACACGGGAATCGGCGTCGGACTTCGCGCGTCCATCCCAGTGCTCCCAGACGGCCCGATCAACTCGATCAACAACAGCTTGGCGGTCGGCTTCGGGCTCGACTGGGCACACTTCGATGGTTGCGGCCGCTTCAACGACGTCTGCGATGCGAACGACTTCTGGATTCCGATCGTCTTGCAGTGGAACTTCTACCTGACGCGCGCGATCTCCCTATTCGGCGAGTTCGGTCTGGCGCTTCAGTACTCCACGCTGGATTGGGACGGCCCGATCCCAGGCAACTGCGGGCGCATCAACGGCGTCGACATCTGTAACGACGATGTCGACGACCTCGATGTAGAGCTCGTGCTCTGGCTCGGCGCTCGCTTCGCTCTGGGCGACAACGTCGCGCTCACGATCCGCTTGGGCACACCGTCGTTACTCTTCGGCGTGTCGTTCTTCCTCTGATCAGGTGATCGTCGCGCCACCGTCGACGACGATCGTCTGACCGGTGATGAAGCTACCCGCTTGCGACGCGAGAAAGATCGCGGTGCCCGCAATCTCGTCCGGCTCACCGATCCGGCGCAACGGATAACGCGTGACGGTCTGCTCGTAGATCTGCGGGTTCTCCCACAACGCCTTCGCGAAGTCCGTCCGGACGAGCCCGGGCGCGATGCAGTTCACACGCACGTTTTTCGGCCCCCACTCGACCGCGAGGTTGCGCGCGAGCGCCATGTCCGCCGCTTTGCTGAGCCCGTAGGTGCCGAGCGACATGCTGCCTTTGAGCCCGCCGATCGACGACACGATCAACACTGCCCCGTCTTTCCGCGCCGCCATCTCCGGAATCGCGAGCTGACACAACCAGTGATTGCTGCGGATGTTGCAGTCGAGCACCTTTTGAAAGGCCGTGTCCGGAATCTCTTGCGTCGGACCGAAGTGCGGGTTCACGGCCGCGTTGCACACGAGGATGTCGATCTTTCCGTACTTCTCGCGCGTGCGCGACACGAGCGTCGCGAGCTCTTCCTTGTACGAAATGTTGCACGCGATCGCCGTCGCCTCGCCGCCCGCCTTCTTGATCGCGGCGACGACTTCCTCGCACGCATCGAGCTTACGACTCGACACGACGACCTTCGCGCCCGCTTCCGCCATGCGCTCCGCAATCGCACGACCGATGCCGCGCGAAGAACCCGTGATGAGCGCAACGCGCCCCGTCAGATCGAACAGTTTGCTCATGTCATCTCCTGCTGCGCCGCCGCAAACGCGTGCGCGCCTATCTCAATGTTTGCGCGAACAGTTCCGTCACCTTCGTGAACGCGCGATCGGCTTGCGCCGGGTTGTGTGCCTGATGCCCCGGCATCGTCCAGCCGTGGTACGCGCCTTCGTAGACTTCACTCTCGTACGTGCCGCCCCAAGCGGCGAGCGCTTGGCCGAGTTTGTCGATCGCCGCTTGCGGCATGCTGCGGTCCTTGATCGCATGACCGAAGTACAACCGCGACTTGATCCGCGGCAAGAGCAAATGCGGGCTCGTCTCTGCATCGGTGCACAAACCACCACCGTGAAACGACGCGGTGGCTGCGACACGATCCGGTTGCGTCGCCGCGACCCGCAGCGCGTATCCCCCGGTGTAGCAATATCCCGCGAGTCCGAATTTGCCGGGCTTCACGCCGGGTAGCGCCGCGAGGAAGTCGAGAAATGCGCCGCCGTCGCGCTCGATTGCGTCAGGCGTGAGCGGGCCCACGAGCTCCGCGAAACGCTTTTGCGTGCGCTCCTCGGCAAAGTTGGGCGTGAACGTGAACAACGGTGGCTTCGCCGTGCGATAAAACACGTTCGGCGTGAGTACGACGAATCCCGCTTCGGCCACACGCTTGGACAGCTCGAGTGACGCGGGTCGCAGGCCCCCGACGTCCGTCAGCATCAACACACCCGGCGCAGTTCCTCCCGCGCTCGGACGGTGAACGTAAGCATCCGCCGTTCCATCGGCGGTAGGGATCTCGATCGTTTCTTCGCTCATACAGGCCTCACCCAGTTGTACCCGGCGTAAATCGCCGAGTGGCAGGCCCCGCGTCAAGCACCGGACGGGGGAGCGGTGCTGATTCGTCCTTGCGGAACCAGAGAGGCCTCTGCGTGTTGCGCCACCTCATGCGCGGCTTCGGTCAACGCTTCCGCAGAGCCAGTCTCGGGCGCGAGATAATTGCGAAATGCCGGCAACCAGCGCGCGCACGCGGCGACGCCACATAAGCCGACCAAACTCGACAGGCTGATCGCGCGCTGGATCCCGATCGCGCCCGAAAGCAAGCCGAGCTGCGTGTTTCCAAGCATCGGACCGGTCAGGTACGAGATCATCTCGATGCCGGCGAGTCGCCCGCGCAAGTGACTCGGAATGGTTTGGTTCCAAATCGTTTGGCGAAAGACGCCGCTCACCATATCGGCGTAGCCGGCGAGCACGAGAAACAGCACTGCGACTGGAAAGCTCGGTGCCATCCCGAAGCCGATCATGCACGCGGACCACGCCGCGGCCGCGATCAAGATGATGCGGCCGTGATGCCGGAGCTTGTTCAAGCGCGTCGTCGTGAGCGTCGCGAGAAGCGCGCCGGTCGCGAGCCCCGAGTGCAGCCAACCGAGGTAAACCGAGCTGCCGAACGCAGCCGCAACCGCCGGAAACAGCAGGTTCGGCATCGAAAACGTCATCGCGATGATGTCGACCAAATACGTGCCGAGCAGGTCCTTGCGGCTCAGCGCGTACCTGAACCCTTCGCGGATCGACTCGAGCGTTAGATCGACGGCTTGCTCGGGCACCGGGATCGCGCGCAAGCCGATCAGGCACGCAACTGCGATCGAGTAGCTCGCGAAGTCGATGTCGAACGCGAGATCGGGTCCGCCGATCCCGATCAGAATCCCCGCGACCGCAGGTCCACCGATCATGCACAAGTTGTGTTGAAACGAGTGCAGCGTCGCGGCGGCGGGCATCTCGTGCTTCGGAACCAGCAGCGAAGTGAGCGCTTCGAGCGCGGGGGAATGGATGCCGTTGAGCACGGCGAGCAAGGCCGCCGCCGTCAGCAACCAGACCGGATGCGGGTAACCGGGCGCGTGAAAGCGGATCGCGAGTCCGAGTGCGAGCACGACGAGCGCCATCGCCGCCTCACACACCACGATCAAACGGCGCCGATCGATCGAGTCCGCGAGCGCGCCACCGAGCAATCCGCCCACGACCGAAGGCGCGAGCTGGATCACGCCGAGCAAACCCGTGAGCACGGTCGACTTCGTCGATTCGTAGAGCACGTACGGCAACACGACGTAGCTCAGCATCGAGCCGAACAAGCTCACGAACTGTCCGATGAAGAGCAGCCGGAAGTTGCGATGCCGGAGTGGTGCTAAATCCACGCGCGGAGCGTAAGGCGATGTGAGTAGAGCGCAAGCTCGGTTCGAAGCTTACGTCGCGGGTGCGCGCGCACCTCGAACCAGACGAAAGTGACACGCTCCGCAAGTTCGCCCCCAAGGTTTCGGCTCACTCGTCCGAAGGGCTGTTCCAGGAACCCCACGTTCGATGAAACAGTCCGCAGCTTCGCAAGCCGTTTCGCCCGATCGTTCCATCGCAGCCTGGTTTCGGCGCCTCTTCGGGCTCGCCCCGGCAAACACGCAAACCACGCCGCTTCAACGCTCGCCTGCAGCTGGGAGCGGCCAACGTCCGGCGCCCGGCCAAGCGCACGGTCAGCCGGCCAAGGCGGCGCCGGAGGAACTCGCTGCGATGGACGAGGCTTGGGGCGACCACGCACCCGAGTTCAAGCCGTATGCGCACGCACTCGGCTTGCCGTTCGCGTTGCCGCCCGAGTTGACCGACGAACAGCTGGAGTTGATGGCGCAGCTGTCGACGGCGGTCACCGAGTTCGCGAGCAAAGACGACAACGGTCCCAAGTCGCTGCCGACGGCGTCGCTGCGAATCTTGAACTTGGTCGCGCAAAACGACGTCGAGGTCACCGAGCTCTCTTCGGCGATCAATCAGGACCCTGCCCTGATGACCGCAGTGCTTCGCGTCGCGAACTCCGCGCTCCTCGGTGGCACCGGACAGATCGCGACGGTTCGCGATGCCGTGACGCGGCTCGGGATCGCCGAGACTGGGCGCGTGGCCGGTGCGGTCGCTGCGAAGACGCTGTTCAGCGCGAAGTCGAAGTCGGCGCACGCGTTGTTCTCAGCGTCATTTTTGGATCTGCACGTGGCAGCTGCGGCGGCGGCTGGTGGCGCGGCGTTTCTCGCGATGGAGCGAGCGGTCGGGCGCTCGGATCTCGCGTACCTCGGCGGGATGTTGCACGACGTCGGCAAGTCGCTCGCGCTCGGAGCGATCGCGTCGCTCGTGCTCGACAACAAGGCGCCGCGTGAGATCGATCCCGAGGTGATCTTCATCGTGCTCGAGAGCTTGCACGTCGAGCTCGGCGCCGAGGCACACGATCGCTGGGCGTTGCCGCAGTATCTCACGACGTTGTGTGCATCGCACCACGACTCGACCGTGCCGAATCATCCGAGCCAGGCGGAGCTGCACTTGGTGCGCGTCGTCAGTGGTTTGCTCGCGTTGCGTACGCGGCCGCAGCCCCTCGAGCGGATCTCGGAACTGATGCAGAGCATCCAAGTCTTGGGGTTGACGCCGGTGCAAACCCGCGCGCTCGACGCAGAGCTACGGCGAAATACGTCGCGAATGCGTGACGCGCTCGTGTGAGCTAGTTACGCCCGACGCAGCGCTACCAGCGTTCCGCAACCACCGTTTGCTTCGATTCGCGCTTGCGAGCTCATCATGACGCGCAGGCCTGCCGCCGTGAGCTGCTGGTACGCCGCCTCGTAGCGCTCGCGACTCACGCGCGCGAACCCGAGACCCTGGACAGGGTTGTACGCGTAGAGATGCACGCGCAACCCGAGTGGTTCGGCTCGCGCGACGAACGCATCGAGCTCGGCCGCGGAATCGTTTACGCCTTCGACCAGCAGATAGGCGAGCGCCGTCTTCTTGCGACGCCGCCGCGTCATGCTCGGCAGCTCGGCCGCTAGGACTTCGAACAAGGGATCGAGCGCGGGCCCATTCGGAACGAGTTGCTCGCGCACCGGCTGCGTGCCCGCGTGCACGGAGAGCGTCAAACCGTTGTGAGGTGCGTGCAGCCACTCCTTCAGTCTCGCGAGCGGGCCGCCCGAGCTCGTGAGACTCATACCCAGCCGCTCACGGCTGCACCACTCGCGGAACGCAGTCACCGCGGAATGGTTGTGCAGCGGCTCGCCGACACCGGACACCGTGACACGCGCGAGCGCCGCTCCCCGCGCGCGAATCGCTTCGACCTGTCCGATCAATTCAGCAAGCTCGAGCCCGCGTGCGAGCCCTCGCTGGCCGGAAGCACAGAACGGACACCGCACCGCGCAGCCGACCTGACTCGAAACGCAGAGCGTGTCAGCGCGATACAAGACGCACTCGACCTGCGCACCGTCGTGCAAGCTCACGAGAAAGCGTTCGTTCCACTGGCTGCGCTCGACCGACTCGAGCTCGACCGCTCGCGCGTGCTCGCGCCCGGCTGGCTCGGTTCGAATCGCGAGGTCTAGTGCCACGGAGCGGCGGAGGCTCGCCCGCGAACCGGTCGCGCGCAAGTGGATACGCGGCCCCTGGGTGGGCCAGTCCGCTTGACGTGGGCCTAGCTGCGTGGATGTTTGCTCGGAGGGACACCAATGAACCTGCTCCTGGCGGTCGACGATTCGTATTACTCCGAGCTCGCGGTCCGCGAGGTGGCCTCCCGGCCGTGGCCCGAGGGGAGCACCATCAAGGTGCTGTCGGTCGCATACTTCCTCGGAACACCCGTCGCCGGAGTGCCGACTGGGGGCGAGCCCTCCGCAACCACTGCGCTGTTCGAAGCTCGCACTCAGCTCCTCGAAAGCACGAACCTGCTGGTGCAGCGTGCCGCCGAGCAACTCGCTCGAGACAATCTGCGCGTCGAGACGCTCGTTCGCGAAGGCGACCCCGGCACCGAGATCATTCAAGAGGCGGAGTCGTGGCCGGCCGACCTGATCATCGTCGCGTCCCATGGCCATCACGGATTGAAACGTTTGTTGCTCGGCAGCACGGCGAACTACGTCACGAACCACTCGCCGTGCTCGATCGAGATCGTCCGTGCCCGCGGCAGCAGCAACAGTAGCTAACAGCAGCGCAACCGCACCGTACCTGCCGCCCACAGCGTCAGCCGCGATTCGTTGCAATTCGCAACTGCCGTAACAGCCTGCAATGCGCAGTCTCGTGTTTCTTCCGCTCTTCCTTCTGGAGACGCACTCCGACTGCTGGCACGCCGGCTGCTCACAGTGGCAAGCATGTCCACGCCCCATCGATTCGACGTCGAATTTGCGGAGCCCGAACCCCGCCGCCCGCTCGTGCTCCTCGCTGAAGACGAGGTCGAGATGCGAGGCCTGATCGCACGTACGCTGCGCAAAGAGAACTGCGACATCCTGGAAGCGCGCGACGGTTCTCAACTCATTCGCCTGCTGATCACGCACGTCCTGGTTCCGCGCAACGGGCGCGAGCCAGTGGACTTGATCATCTCGGACATTCGAATGCCGGGCGCGAACGGTTTGGACGTCCTAGCGGCGCTACGGCGCCAGGATGCGGTGACGCCCGTAATCTTGATTACGGCGTTTGGCGATCCCGACATTCAACTCGAGGCCTACCGACAGGGCGCAGTCATGGTGTTGAATAAACCATTCGAAATGGAAGATCTCAGGGTCGTCGTACGTAGCTTGGTGGAGCCCACTTTCTGAGGCACGTGCGCTCGAGTAGCCTGGGCCTCAGACTGTTGCGCAATGAGGCTCGCTCGCAATCTCATCGTCGGTGTCGCGATCGTATTGCTCGGCGTGCTGTCCATCGAGGGCTATCTCGATGTCCAGCAGGCTTACGCAATTTTCGAGTCCGACATGCGCGCGGACGGGCGTCTGCTCGGACATGCGCTCGCAGCAGCGATCGTCGCGGCTCGCAGCGGCAACGCGAGCTCGCTCCAGGTCACCGATGGAGACGACCGCGTCAACGTCCGGGTGGTCGCGCTCGACGCTGCCCAAAAATCGCCTTCACCCGCGCAAGGCATGGCCGCAGTCGCGGCTGCGTTGCGGGAAAAAGGCGTCGCACACTTCAAGGACGATGAGACGCGGCTCTACACCTACGTGCCGATCGAAAGCACCCATCTCGCGCTCGAGATCTCGGAAGACCTGACACCTTTGCGCGCGCACGGCCGAACGATCGCAACGCGCGCGGTGGTGCGAACCGGGTTGACCGCACTCGCATTCATCGTGCTCGTGCTGATCGTCGGGATCGTCTACGTCGGCCAGCCGTTGCAGGCGCTCGCCGAGATGGCGCGGCGCGTCGGCGGCGGCGACTACTCGCAGCGTTTGCACTTTCCCCGCAGCGACGAGCTGCAGGACTTGGCCGAGGTCATGAACCACATGACCGACGACCTCGGGGAAGCGCGCTTGCGGCTCGAGCGCGAGACGAAGAGCCGCATCGCCGCGATCGAACAACTGCGTCACGCCGATCGATTGGTCACGGTCGGTCAACTCGCGGCCGGCGTCGCGCACGAGCTCGGAACGCCGCTCAATGTGATTTCAGGCCACGCGAAGATGATCGTGACCGGCGAGGTCACGGGCTTAGAGGCGACGGAGTCGGCGCGAATCGCGCTCGAGCAAACCCAGCGCATGACCAACATCGTGCGACAGCTGCTCGACTTTTCGCGGCGGCGGCGCGCTCAGCCCACAGAAGTCGACATCGCCGACATCGCGGCCACGACCGTGCACATGCTGGCGACTGTCGCCCAGAAGAGAGACGTCGCACTCAAGCTCGAAGTGAAGGACCACGCGCTGGTCGGGCACCTCGACTTGGTTCAGCTCCAGCAAGCATTGACGAATTTGGTCATGAACGCGATTCAAGCCGTGCCGGCGAATGGACACGTCGAGATTTTGGTCGATCGGCTCAACGCAGCCAATGGCGGCAACGGTGCGCTGATCAGTGTGAGTGATGATGGGCCGGGAATCCCGGTCGAAGACCGCGGCCGCGTGTTCGAGACGTTATTCACGACGAA
>Ga0193753_10001376_pt1 | contig 20778 bp, 21 predicted proteins | sample H1c2metaG_FD_144925 | JGI IMG/M metagenome (GOLD analysis project Ga0193753, IMG submission 144925) | Soil microbial communities from a riparian zone of the East river system, Colorado, United States - H1c2 | ecosystem: Environmental > Terrestrial > Soil > Riparian zone | place: USA: East...
GGCCTCCGCGATCGGCGCGGGCGCGTGGGCCACCGGCGAGCGCACGGCCGCATTGGGCGCGGGCAGCCAGGCCATCGCCAACGACAGCGTGGCGTTGGGTAGTGGTGCGGTGGCCGATCGCGTCAACACGGTGTCGGTGGGTGCGGCGGGCAGCGAGCGACAGATCACCAACGTCGCGGCCGGTACGGCCGGAACCGACGCGGTCAACGTCGACCAGATGACCGCAGGCGATGCGCAAACCTTGTCCTCGGCCAATGCGTACACCGACAGTCAGGTCAACGGCCTGTCAGGCAACTTCGACGCGTTCCGCAACGATGTCGACCGCCGCTTCGGCCGCATGGACGCGCGCATCGACCGCAATGGCGCCATGAGCGGCGCACTGGCCGGCATGGCGACCAACAGCAACAACCTCAGCGGCCCTAACCGGATGGCGGTGGGCGTGGGCGCGCAAGGCGGGCGTCAGGCGATCGCGGTCGGCTACCAGCGCGCAGTCGGCACGCGTGCCAGCGTGTCGCTGGGCGCGGCGTTTTCCGGCAGCGAGAACACCGTCAGCGGCGGTGCGGGATTCAGCTGGTAACGCAGACGGCGGTGGCACGCTGGCCACGCCAGTTTCATCCTGTTGAAAAAGCCGGGCGAAAGCCCGGCTTTTTCTTGTGCGCTTTCGAAACCGGCGTTCGTGCAGCATCCGCGTCCGCGGCTGTCGTTCAAGGCGCAGACTGTGGTCATGCGTTATGGCCGGCGTGCGAACCGATGGGAGCCTGTCGTGCGTGGTCGCAGCGGCTGCGTCGTGCGGCCCGTAAAAAAACTGGCGCGGCGAGCAAAGGGATCGAAGCTCTGCCCGTCGCGCCAGGGGTAACGCGGTATTGAATCAATCCGGTATCCGTATCCGGCGCCTCAGTCGCAGGGGTAACTGGACTTGTCGAAGTTGGGCGTCATCGAGCCCCATGCGCTGGTTCCGCCTGCGCAGTGATAAGTCTTGCCACCGACGACCTTGCCTTTGGCGTTGAAGTAGGTGTATTCGACTTCGTTGGACCGCATGGCGACTGCGACCGTGCTGAGCAAAGCCAGCGTCAGGACGGCGGCGGTCAAAGTGAAGAACTTGCTTTTCATCGATGTCTCCTTGGGACATGCCTGTTATTGCCGTATTAGGATAATACGGTTGCCAATATATAATATATTGGTAATCCGGAAGTCAATAGCCTGGCCGGTCGATTTCCGCCACCAAGACGACCCGTGGCCGATAGCGAATAACGAACGCCGGCCATGCCGCTATTCGCCATGCAAGGTCAGGCGGATGTGGGAGATGGCCCCGAAATGCTCGACCAGGAAGGCCAGTGCATGTTCCAGCCTGCGCCAGCGTTGCGGCTCGCGCGCGGCGGCATCCAGCACCGTGAACACGCCTTCCTTGCGATGCAGGGTGAGCGTGTAACCGTGCCGGGTGCGGCGCAGATCGGCGCCGACGAAGGCACGGACGCGGGCATTGCGATGACGCCGGATTGCGCTCATTCGTCCGCCTTGCGTTCGTCGAGCGTCGCCCGCCGTGCGCTTGAACCAGGGCGGGCTCGCTCGCGTAGCTCCGCAGGGGTGGTCTGCACGACATGGCTGTGAGTTACGGCCTGCGGATCCTCCGGCGGCCTGCGTCCGCGTTCGTGCAGCAGATGCAGCAGATCGCGGTTGCCATCGATTTCCTGCCACACGCCGCCGCCGTCGAAAGCGTCCTCCGCAGTGCGAAAACGTGGCGCGGCCGCGGCAGCGCCGTCAGTAAACCGGTGTTGCCAGCGACGGCTCAGCGGGCCGAGGCGGATGCGGCAGGCCGTAGCAAAGCACCCGCCGGCGGCGAACGACACCAGCGCGATCGTCGAGCGGTCCTGCAGCAGGCCGAGCAGATAGAAAAGTGCGGCCAGCGTTGCGGCCAGAGAGGCCAGCAGCAAAAACCCGCGGTGACGGCCGGCGCCGGACACGGCGCGCGGAAGGGACGAGGACGGCGTCTGGTTCATGGGGTCTGGGTGGCTCCGCGCTGTCAGTGGACTGCAGCGAAGACGGAAAAACCCCACACCCGCGGCCTCGCCGCAAGCTGTCGCAGCCGCCCGTTCCAGCGAACAGGTGGGCGCCTTAGATCTCAGCCAATCCCAGGGAGGCGGTTAAGCCCGCGGTTTGCGGCGTGTCGCGGCGACCTGTTTCTTGCCGCTGGCGCCGCGTTGCGGTTTTCCGGCGGGCTCGGGCGCCAGCAATTCGATACGCACCTGGCCGATGGCCGGATAGCGCTCGCGGATATGCGCCACCAGGCGCTACAGGCTCTTGAACAGTCGCGGCTCGGTGGTCGACCGGCGTGTCCGGAGCGCCACCGGCCCGGGATGCCAGCTCAGCCGGACGATCACCTGGTAGCCCTGCGCGGTCTGCGCAATGGTCATTTCGGTCACCGTGCCCAGCTTGGCCTGTCGCGCCAGGTCGATCTCGGTGATCGTGTTGTCCTCTTGCCAGGCAGTGACCATGCGTGGGGTCATCCCTGGCTCGATTGGCAACGCATGCGGAAATCCTTCTGCGGCGTAGGTGTAGTGCCCCGACCGGGCATCCGCCAAGGCGGCTGGTGCCGCCGTCTGTCGGATATCGGCAGCGGATAATAGGGCCGCCGCCGCGCGCCGCTCAAGCGCCATCGCGTGGAATTCTGATGCCCGTCACACTATGGGCTGGAGGCCAACATACTTGCTATTGGCACCCATCGTGATCCACTGCCCACGCGCGCATCGCGCACAAGAGCCTCAAAAAGCAGGCCCGGGGCGGATATCGCTGCCGCTGGCGGTGCCTGACAGGCCGTATCGGGATCGGCGAACCGACGGTTTGCCGGCACGGTCGCGGGATTCGAATCAACGGCGCCTTTCCCTGCCCAAAGGCGCTTCTAACGCCTCGATGGCGAGGTATATAACTGTGACGCAGTAGGCAAAAGGGCCGTTGGCGGCCGGCCGTCCTGGGCCGCCGAGTGCGTAGTTGAGTGTGTGGGCTAAGGGGAATCAGCGAGGGGTGGGCTCGCTTCCAATGGCAAAAAAGCAGAACAAGCTCGGGCAAACGCTTGAAGCCATCCACGGCGGCGACGTTGCCGCCAAGCAGCAGCTGTCCCAGGAAATCTACAACCAGCTGCGCATCATCGCGCGGCACCGGCTGGGCGGACGCGCGCGCACCAACATGGACACCACGGTGCTGGTGCATGAGGCCTACCTGAAGATTGCGGACGTGCCGGACGCCAACGACCAGCTCGCGCGCGCCAGGTTCTTCGCGCTTGCGTCCAAGACCATGCGCAACCTGCTGATCGACTACCTGCGCGAGCGCAATGCCGGCAAGCGCGGCGGCGGCATGATCATGCTGACGTTGCAGCCCGACCGCATCGAAGGCGCGGAAAGCAACCAGGTCGACGTGCTGGCCGTGGAAAGCGCCCTGCAGGCGCTGGACGAACTGGATCCGCGCCTGGTCAGCATGGTCGAGTGCCGCTTCTTCGGCGGCCTGGACTACGCCGAGATCGCGTTGGCGCACGGCGTCAGCGAACGCACGGTGCGCCGCGACTGGCGTCGCGCCAGGGCCTTCCTGCGCGCGCATCTGGACGATCCTTTGCCATGAACGACAAGGTCGAACGCTGGCACTTGGTGTCCGAGCTGTTCGACCGCGTGGCCGACCTGAAACCGGAAGAGCGCGAGCGGATATTGGCGGTCGAGTGCGCGCAGGACCCGGCGTTGCGCGCCGAAGTCGAACGGCTGCTGCACGCCGACGAGCTGACCAATCCGCTGGACCACGACATCGCGGCGCAAGCCAGCATGCTGTTGCTGGAAGGCGATCCGCACGAACATGAAGGCGAGTGCTTCGGCCCGTACCGGATCGTGCGGTTGCTGGGGCAGGGCGGCATGGGGCGGGTGTACCTGGCGCAACGCGAAGGCGCCGACTTCGCGCAGACGGTGGCGCTGAAGCTGGTCGGCGGCTTCGGCAGCTTCGATGCGGCGCTGGCGCGGCGCCGCTTCCTGGATGAGCGCCGCATGCTGGCGCGACTGGCGCATCCGCACATCGCACGCCTGCTCGACGGCGGCGTCGGGCCGGAGCTGCAGCCGTGGTTCGCGATGGAGTACGTCGATGGCGCGCCGCTGACCGAGTGGTGCGACACGCACCAGCTGGGCATCGCCGCGCGGCTGGAGATGTTCGCCAAGGTGTGCGACGCGGTCGACCATGCGCACCGCTTCCTGATCGTGCATCGCGACATCAAGCCGGGCAACGTGCTGGTGGACGCGCAGGGCGAGCCGAAGGTGCTGGATTTCGGCATCGCCAAGCTGCTCGACGAAGGCGCGGCGTCACGCACCGGCTCGACGATCCTGATGACGCCCGACTATGCGGCGCCCGAGCAGATGCGCGGCGGCCAGATCAGCACCGCGACCGATGTCTACTCGCTGGGCGCGGTGCTGTTCGAAGTGCTGACCGGGCGCAAGCCGTTCTGCGATCCGCTGGCCTCGCGCGAACCGCCGCTGGCCTCGCGCGCGGCGACCGAAGGCGAGCATGCGGGCGAACGTGCGCAAGTGCGCACCTCCACGCCACGCGTGCTGCGCAAGCGTCTGAAAGGCGATCTGGACCGGATCCTGCGCACGGCGCTGGACCCGGATCCGGCGCGCCGCTACCGCTCCGCCGCAAGGCTGGCCGATGACCTGCGTGCGGTGGCGGCGGGGTTGCCGATCAGCCTGCGCAGCGATCGCGCCTATCGCGTCGGCATCTTCCTGCGCCGGCATCGTCTGGGCGTGGCAGCGGCGAGCGTGGCGATCCTGGCCTTGATCGCCACCACCGGTTGGGCGTTATGGCAGACCAAGCAGACCGCCGAACGCGCCACCGAAGCCGCACGGCAGGCGCAGATCGCCAAGCAGGAAGCGCTGGCTTCGCAAAGCGTGAGCGAGCTGCTGGTATCGGCGTTCCGCGGTGCGAATCCTCAAATGCGCGATAGCGAAAAAGAGCCGACCGCAAGCGATGTACTCGCCGCCGGTGCGGCGTTGATAAACGAAGAGTTGGCGGATGTGCCTGTTGTCAGGGCGCGCATGCAGCACGTTCTCGGGCGCGCCTACGCCAATTTGGGCAAGCCTGATCAGGCTGTCGTGCTACTGAACGCAGCAGTCGAGGGTTACCTGAGTCCCGAGGTCAATGATCGTCGTCAGGCCTCCTGGGCGCTGGCGATTCTGGCCGAAGCGGAAAAAGACCTGGAACACCGGGATAAGGCCGTGGCGGTGGCCCGCCGCAGTCTGGAGTTGCAGCGCAATCTCGCCGTGCCCGCCGAAGAACTGATCAATTCCTACAACGCACTGGGCATGGCGCTGATAAACACCGCGAGCTACGCAGAGGCCGAGAACGTATTAAGCACGGCACATGAGATGAAGCTGAAGGAATATCGCGTGCCTTCCGATGAGGTCGCACTCTCGCTCCACAATCGCGGCCAGCTGGCCAGTTCTTCAGGGCAGATGCGGAAAGCCGAACGGCTGTTCCGGGAAAGTAACGCGATGAAACTCCAGTTGAAGGACACCACGCCCATAGGCTTCTATGCGACGCGCAGCTTGCTGGCAGTGGCGCTTTACGGGGAGGCGCGCTTCGATGAAGCGGAGAAGCTGTTGCTGCAAAATGTCTCGATCGCGCCGACCATCTTTCCTGCCGACAGCGAGCATCATGCAAAGCTGCAGCAACGGTTGGGCGAGCTGTATCGCTACAAGGGCGACTTGGTGCGTGCGGAGATGCACACGAGGAACGCGATCCAGGCGCAAATCCGCGCCACCGGGCCATTGGACCTCAGCACCGCTAGTTACATGCTGGCACTCGCCGGCATAGTGGAAGCCCGCGGTGATCTGGCTGCGGCCGAGCAGAATTATACGAAGGCCGAGAAGATCTTTACGGACGACCCCTACGCGTCGCAAATGGCAAAACTTGCGGCAAAAGCAAAGCTTGGCTTATATCTGGTGCGTCAGGGTCGGCCGGTCCCCGAAGGCGATGGGATCGAAGCAGTCATCACTCGTTGGGTCGCCGGCTACGAGCGGCCGGTAGGGTTAGCGACACCTTGGTATTTGGTCGATGCGCAATTCCATGCGGTCGAATACCACCTGGCCGTAGGGCAAAGGGAGGCGGCCGAAGCTTCGCTTCCGCAAGCGGACCCGAGCCTGGAACAGCCAGTGGTCCAGGCACGCCGTCGCTATTGGTTGGCACGCATACGCGCCGCGGCCGGCGACAAAACCGGCGCCGCTTTGGAATTGGAGCATGCCATCCAAGCCCTCGAATCGATTGCCGGCAATCAGTCAGCGGAAGTCGCCCTCTGGCGTGTCGAATATGCGGATTTATTGCTATCCGCCGGCAGGAGAGATCAGGCGCGGCGGGAGCTGAAACTCGCCGAGCCCACGCTACGCAAGCAGATGCTGCCTGCAGCCCCGGCGCTGAGCCGGCTGGCACGGCTCCGGCGCGTACTCAACGGTCGCCAGGCGTAGCGGCGGGCAACGGCCACACGGCCTACCAGGCCGAGATCCGCCCACCCCGGCCTGAGCGGCCGCCCCGGCGGTCGCCGGCTGAACAGAGGCTGGAACTGGCCCGCCAGGCCGTCCGGCCCGGTCTGAGCAGGCCCGGGCTGGGTTCGTAGAGGTCTGGAACGGGGCCGTCCGCCCTGCCGGGGATTGACCGGCCGGTGGCCGTCCGGAGGGGCGTGGCCACTTTTTTTCGGGATTCCGTCTTGTAACGCACTGCCGACCTTGCGGCAGCTTCCTACGACCGGAGTCTCCTATGAATCTTTCTATCTCTTCCGCCGTTACCCGTCCCACGGCTCTTGCCCTGGCCCTCGTCGCAATCATGGCGGCTACCCCCGCGTTTGCAGGTCAGTCCTGCGAACTCAACGATGGCGATCCCAATACTCACGAAATCGATGGCGGCAGCACCGCAGGCGGTGTCGATGCCACGGCCTGCGGCGCAGGCAATAACGCCAACGGCGATGGCAGTACCGCAGTGGGCGCCAACAACATCGCTAGCAGCTTCGGCGGCACTGCAATCGGCCTGGACAACATCGCGGGCGCAGCGATCAACGTCAACGCCACGGCGGTCGGCGTCAGGAACCAGGCGCTCGGCGACAACTCCAGCGCCTTCGGTACGGGCAACCTGGCCGACGGCGACAACTCCAGCGCCTTCGGTACGGGCAACCTGGCCGACGGCCTTAACAGCACCGCGCTCGGCAGCGTCAACGTGGCCAGCGGTGACGGCAGCAGTGCCATGGGCATGAGCAACCTGGCCAGCGGCACGCAGAGCGCTGCGATCGGCAACGGCAATACGGCCAGCGGCACCGGCAGCACCGCCGTGGGCTTGGGCAACCAGGCCACGGGTGCCGACTCGGCCAGCGCGTTCGGCAACGGCAATCTGGCCGGCGGCGATTTCAGCACTGCCCTGGGCAGCCGGAACCAGGCCACGCAGGCGCAGGCGACGGCAGTGGGATTCGCCAGTCTGGCGAATGGCAGCAACAGTACGGCCGTCGGTTCATTGAACACGGCCGTCAGCAACGACAGCACGGCCGTCGGTACCTTCAACACGGCCCTCGGCAGTTCCAGCAGTGCCTATGGTGTCGGAAACGTCGCCGGCACCCAGAGCACCGCACTGGGCAACTTGAATAGCGCGCTGGGCAGCAGCGCCACGGCAGTGGGCGACGGCAACAACGCCAGCGGCTCGGATTCGACGGCGGTAGGTTCGACCAACACCGTCGGCGACACCGGCGCCACCGCGCTGGGCACGAGCAATCTGGCCAGCGAACGTTTCACCACGGCCGTAGGCCAGCTCAACCAGGTGACCGCCGAGTTCAGCAGTGCATTCGGTGTCGGCAATGCGGTCAGCGGCGAGCAGAGCGTCGCGGTGGGCGTGCAGAACCAGGCCAGCGGGTTCCAGAGCGCCGCCATTGGCGTTTCCAGCTTGGCTGCCGGCGCCCAGAGCACCGCCATCGGCGCTTCCGCCCAGGCCATCGCCAACAACAGCGTAGCGCTGGGCAGCGGCTCGATTGCCGAGCGCGACAACACCGTCTCCGTCGGTGCGGCGGGTGCGGAACGGCAGATCACCAATGTCGCGCCGGGCACCGAAGGCACCGATGCGGTCAACGTCAACCAGCTGACCGCCGGCTTGGGCGACATCAACAACAACATCAACAACCTGCAGCAGAACTTCGGCAGCTTCAAGGACGAGGTGAACGACAAGTTCGCCCAGACCGATCGCAGCATCGCGGCCAGTGGCGCCATGGCCACGGCGTTGACGATGTCGGCCACCAGCGGCGCGGGCCAGAACGTGGATAACCGCATCGGCGTCGGCGCCGGCTACCAGCACGGACAGGCCGCGCTGGGCATCAGCTACCAGCGTCTGATCGACGAGAAGTCCACGTTCACCATCGGCGGCGCATTGGGCGGCCATGGCCGCAACACGGTCGGCGTGGGCTACGGCTTCGGCTGGTAGGCGTTTCGGACGGCGCGGAGCGATCCGCGCCGTCACCCGCGCTTTTTGCAGCGTTCTTCACGCCCCGGTGGCCGATGCCGTTTCCCCCCGAAGTAGCAAAGGCCGCCGGGGCACCCACCCGAAGACATCGACATGAACCAGGTCACCGCACGCATACCAAGGGATTTGCCCACCATCGCCGCATCGCATGTCGCGTATCGGCTGCGGCCCGGCGCGGCGTACACGCACCCCACTCCGCTACGAAGCGAACCGGTGCAGCTGCGCAAGCTCAAGTACCACGTCAACGTCAGTGTCGATGGCTTCATCCTGAGCAACGGCGAAGGCTTCGACGCCTTTCCGCAGGGCGACGATGCCACCCAGTACCTGCAGTCGCTGCATGCGTACGGCATCGCGCTGATGGGGCGCCGCACCTACGAAGCGGGCCTGCAAACCGGCATCGAGGATCCCTATCCGCATCTGATGAGCTACGTGTTCTCGCGCACGTTGGGCATGCGCCACGGATCCCAGGTGGAAGTGGTGTCCGGCGACGCCGCGCAATGGGTGCGCGGGCTCAAGACGTGTCCGGGTAAGGACCTTTACCTCTGCGGCGGCGCGCAACTGGCCGCATCGCTGTTCAAGGCGCGCCTGATCGACGAGGTGATCCTGAAGGTGAGCCCGGTGCTGCGCGGATCGGGGCGTCGGCTTTTGTCCGGGCTCGATACGGATATCGCATTGGTCTGCGAAAGCAGCACGGCCTACGACGACGGCGTGGTGATGCTGGTTTATCGCGTGCAAGCCGGAGAAGCGCGGAATGCAGACATGACGCCATCGCTGTCCAGTTCCCTTCCCTAAACGAATGCATGGCCAAGGCCTCGATCCCGTTCGGCGCCGCCGTGCCCACAGACCCACCAGGAGTTCGCTATGAAAACTTTATACGCATCGATTTTGGCGCTGATCGCCTGCATCGGCGGCAGCGGATGCCAGGCCACCCTGCACGCTGATTCGGCGGTCCTCGCCGGTGTCGTGCCCAGGTGCAAGGTAATGCTTTCCGAAGCCAGGACCGCTTACCGGGAAACGGCAAAACAGGAATGCGATGCCGTGCAGACGCCCGAAGCCCGCAAGAAAAGCGCCGGCTGCGCGATCGTGCACGCCCTGACGCACTGCTCGTCCTGAAAGAAGCGCTCCAGCCGTGCGTTCTGCCATGAACCAGTGGCATCGGCTGTTAAGCAGAAAAGATCGGATCCAACCCTGTTGCGGGCGGCCACTACCACTCTCCCGGCCGCCTCTTCCGTCGCGCGGCAAGCATCCCCCTTGCCGCGCGATGCCTTTTTCTTCGGTCGTGGTGGCGGTCGTCCCCACCACCCGTCATCCCAGCTTTCGCTGGGATGACGGTTTATGGAGCGGCCGGCAAGCCGAAGAACGCCCGCGCAGCCGCCGTAGTCGCAGCTGCCGTGGCTTCGACCGTTTCGCCACGGTCCCGCGCCAGTTCCTCGACGATATGCGCCAGATACATCGGCTCATTGCGCCGATGCGAAGGTTGCGGTTTTACCGTACGCGGCAGCAGGTACGGCGCATCGGTTTCGATCATCAGCCGATGGGCCGGGATATGTTTGACCAGTTCGCGCAGATGCAGGCCGCGGCGCTCGTCGCAGAGCCAGCCGGTGATGCCGACGTGCCAGTCCTGGTCCAGGTAATCGAACAGTTCCTCGCGCGTGCCGGTGAAGCAATGCACCACCGCCGCGCCCAGGCGGCCATCGAAATTCTTCATCATCGCCATGAAGTCGGCATGCGCATCGCGCTGGTGCAGGAACAGCGGCTTGCCGGTATCCGCGCCGATCTGCAGCTGCCGCTCGAAGGCCTTGCGCTGCGCGGGGCGCGGCGAAAAGTCGCGGAAGTAGTCCAGCCCGCATTCGCCGACCGCGACCACCTGCCGATGCGCATGCAGCTCGCGCATCTCGGCGTCGGCCTCGTCGGTGTACTCGACCGCATGGTGCGGGTGCACGCCGGCGGTCGCGTACAGGAAGCCGGGGTGCGCCAGGGCCAGCGCCAGGGCCTTGGGCGAATGCTCGCGACTGGCGCCGGTAACCACCAGCTGCGCAATGCCGGCATCGCGCGCGCGCTGCAGCACCGCGTCGCGGTCCTGGTCGAAGCTGTCGTGGGAGAGGTTGGCGCCGATGTCGATCAGTTGCATCAGAGGGAAATCGAGAGTGGAGGGCGGGAAGGATAGCTTGGTGCTTTTCCCTCCTTTGAAAAAGGGGGCAGGGGGGATTTGCTCTTGATGCTGTGCATCGCCAAAAGCAAATCCCCCTGTATCCCCCTTTTTCAAAGGGGGAGAGAGCAAAGGCCTTATCCTTGTGCATGGATCGCGCGAACTTTCCCATCGATGCGTTGTTGCCGGACATCCGGCAAAGCCTCGCCGCGCACCCGCGCCTGGTGCTGGAGGCGCCGCCGGGCGCCGGCAAGACCACGCAGGTGCCGCCGGCGTTGCTCGATGCGGACTGGCTCGACGGCAGGAAGATCGTGATGCTGGAGCCGCGCCGGGTCGCGGCGCGCGCCGCCGCGGGATTCATGGCCAGGCAGCGCGGCGAGTCGGTCGGCGAGACCGTCGGCTATCGCATCCGTTTCGACCACCAGGTGTCGGCACGCACGCGCATCGAGGTGGTCACCGAAGGCATCCTGACGCGCATGCTGCAGGACGATCCGACGCTCGAGGGCGTGGGCGCGCTGCTGTTCGACGAATTCCACGAGCGCCACCTGGCCGGCGACCTCGGCCTGGCGCTGGCGCTGGACGTACAGGCGTCGTTGCGCGAGGACCTGCGCATCGTGGTGATGTCGGCGACGCTGGACGGCGAGCGGCTGGCGCAATGGCTCGATGCGCCGCGCCTGTCGAGCGCGGGCCGCAGTTTTCCGGTCGACGTCGGGCACTTTCCGGCGCGTCGCGACGAGACGCTGGAGGCGCAGACGCGGCGCGCCATCGAGCATGCGCTGGCGCAACATCCGGGCGATGTGCTGGTGTTCCTGCCGGGGCAGCGCGAGATCGCCGCGGTCGAGGCCGCTCTTGGCCGTCATTCCCGCGAAGGCGGGAATCCAGTGACTTCGGCTCTTCAGAATTTTGCGGCGACACAAGCAAAGTCGCTGGATTCCCGCCTTCGCGGGAATGACGGCTTGAAAACAAACGCCAGCCAAGCCGAAGCGGGGAACGCGGTCGTCGTGCTGCCCCTGCACGGCGAACTCGCCGTCGAAAAACAATCCGAAGCCCTGCAACCCGACCCGCAAGGCCGCCGTCGCGTGGTGCTGGCGACCAATGTCGCCGAATCCAGCGTGACCTTGCCCGGCGTGCGCGCGGTGATCGACAGCGGCCTGGCACGCGAACCGCGCTACGACCCCAACTCCGGGTTCTCGCGCCTGGACGTGGTCGCGATATCGCAGGCCTCGGCCGATCAGCGCGCCGGCCGCGCCGGCCGCGTCGCGGACGGTTGGGCGTATCGCCTGTGGCCGCAATCGCAGCGGCTGGAGCCGCAGCGGCGGCCGGAGATCGCGCAGGTCGAACTCACCGCGCTCGCACTGGAGCTGGCGGCCTGGGGCAGCGATGCGTTGCGTTTCGTCGATGCGCCGCCACCGGGCGCGCTGGCCGCGGCGCGCGATCTGCTGCAGCGGCTGGGTGCGCTGGACAACAAGCAAGCGATCACGCCGCTGGGCCGGCGCATGCTGGTGTTGGGCACGCAGCCGCGCCTGGCCGCGATGCTGCTGTCGCCGCGCGACGATCGCGAGCGCGCGCTGGCCTGCGATCTGGCGGCGCTGATCGAAGCGCGCGATCCGCTGCGTTCGCGTTCGGACGCATTGGCGGAACGCTGGCGCGCACTGTCCGCATTCCGTTCCGGCCGCGTCGCCGGCGATGCCAGCCGTGGCGCGCTGGCGGCGATCGACGCGGCGGCCAAGCAATGGCGGCGACGTCTGCGCATCGATGTCCGACCTGTCGACGACGCGCCCGCGCATCTGCTCGGCGACCTGCTGCTGCACGCGTTCCCGGACCGCATCGCCCGCCAGCATGCCAACGACCCGCGCCGTTATCAGCTGGCCAACGGCCGCATGGCGCGTTTGTTCGACGATAGCGCGCTATACGGCGAACCGTGGATCGTCGCCAGCGAATTGCGGTTCGAGGCGAAGGATGCGCTGATCATGCGCGGCGCGCCGTTGGACGAGACGCGGTTGCGGCGCGACTTCCCCGAACGCTTCGTGGACGGCGACACGGTGCGCTGGGACAGCGATCGGCGCGCGCTGATCGCATTGCGTGAAAGCCGTTACGACGGCATCGTGCTGTCGTCACGGCCCGCCGGCCGGCCCGATCTCGCGCAGGCGGCGCAGGCGCTGACCGATGCGGTGCGGGAACTGGGCCTGGAGGTGCTGCCCTGGTCCGAGGCGTTGCTGCAATGGCGCGAACGCGTGCGTTCGCTGCGCGGATGGATGCCCGGTCTGGGCCTGCCGGATCTGTCCGATGCGGCCTTGCTCGACGCGTTGGACGACTGGCTGCGTCCTGCCTTCGCCGGCAAGACGCGGCTCGATGCGCTGACCGCCGATGAGTTGTCCGCCGCGCTGAAATCGCGCAGCGACTGGAACCTGCGGCAACAGATCGACCGGCTCGCACCGACCCGGATCGGCGTGCCGTCGGGTATGGAACGCGGCATCGAATACCGCCATGGCGAGCCACCCGTGCTGGCGGTCAAACTGCAGGAACTGTTCGGTCTGGCCGACACGCCGCGCATCGCCGACGGCCGCGTGCCGCTGACCTTGCACCTGCTGTCGCCAGCCGGCCGGCCGTTGCAGGTCACGCAGGACCTGAAGGGATTCTGGGAGCGCACCTATCCCGAAGTGAAGAAGGAAATGAAGGGCCGGTATCCGAAGCACCCGTGGCCGGATGATCCGTGGTCGGCCACGGCCACGCATCGGGCCAAACGCCGCGGCACGTGATCGGGGTGGCTTTGCGTTTCGCAGGAGCGGCTTTATAGCCGCGAGCTCTTCGGTCGGCGATGGAAGATCAAGAGCTCGTGGCTGGAGCCGCTCCTACGAAGAGCGGGGGACAAGCGCTGCGATGCAAGCAGCCGTTCAGCCGGTAGCCTGGCTTACGAGGCGCTTCTCACGCGGCCTGAACGCCTTCGCATCGACACTGCAACCATGTTCCGTCGTCAGGAAAGCCGAACCATGAAGAAGTTGAATTCGCTGCCGGAGCGCGCGCTGGACTTGGTCAGCAGTGTCGGCGACGGCATCCGCCAGGCCGTTCCGAACAGCGCGATCAAATGGGTGGAAACCGGCGCCGCGCTGACCGCGCTGCGAACCGGTACGCGCGTCGCCACGAAATTCGTCAAACGCAATCCTGCCGTGGCGGTAGCGGCGGCAGCCGGCGCCGGCCTGCTCTGGTATGTCGCGCGCCGCAAGGCCAAGCAGGCCGAGCGCAACGGCCAGACCACGATCGAAGGTTCCTCGACGCGGGTCGAAGCCAAGCGCGCAGCGCGTCCGGCGACGGCACGCAAGCGCACCACGCGCAGCCGCACCGCCGCGCCGGAATGATCGACGGCGGTGTCTGATCCGAAAGAACGCCGGCTTGCGCCGGCGTTTTTTTATGAGATGGAAAACATATCGGTAATGTTCGACGCCGGGCGCACTTCCGGTAATTCGATGATGAAGCGCGCACCGCCGCCCTCGCGATCCTCGTACCACAGGTGCCCGCCGACGTTGGCGATGATCTGCCGCGCCAGCGACAGGCCCAGTCCGCTGGACGACGGATCGTTGCCGACGTTCTCGCCCAGACGCACGAACGGTTTGAACAGATCGCGTTGCTGGTGCAAGGAAATACCCGGCCCGCGATCCTCGGCGATCAGCTGCCAGTAACCCTGCGCGCCGTTGCGTACCGACAGTTCCAGCTCCTGGCCGCCTTGCGCGTACTTGATCGCATTGGTCACCAGGTTTTCGGCTACCTGGCGCAGCACCAGGCCGTCGATGGCCACCGACACTTCGTCGCTGGGCATGCGCACGGCCAGACGCATGCCGCGCGCCTCCAGCTGCATTTCGTAGCGGCGCACCAGCCACTGCAGGGCTTCGCGCAGGCCGCAGGCGGACGGTTGCGCATCTTCGGAATGGGCATGATGCGCGGCCGCCTGCATTTCCAGGTAGCGGTGGATATAGCCGAGCGCGTCATCCGCGCTCTCGCGGATCATCTGCAGGTAGTGCGGCACGCGTTCGGGCTTGGTGCCGTTGCTGAGCAGCAGGTCGCTGGCGAACAGCACGCTGGTCAGTGGATTCTTCAGGTCGTGCGCGACCAGGTTGACCAGTTCCTGGCGCTCGCGCGCGACGCGTTCCAGCCGGTCGCGGGTCAGCTTCAGGCCGATGTGCGCGCTCACCCGCGCCAGCAGCTCTTCGGGCGTGAACGGCTTGGTGACGTAATCCACGGCGCCGGCGTCGAAGGCGCGCAGCAGCAGGTCGCGATCGTGCGCGGCGGTCAGGAACACCACCGGGATGCGCAGCAGCTCTTCGCGCTGTTTCAGCTGGGCGATCAGGCCGAAGCCGTCCATGCCCGGCATCATCATGTCCAGCAGCACCAGATCCGGCGCCCGCAGCTCGCAGACGGCCAGCGCGGCGGGACCGTCGGCGGCGTTGTCCACTTCGTAACCGTGCCGCGTCAGCAGGGCACTGACCACGCGCAGGTTGGCGGGCTGGTCGTCCACGACCAGGATGCGGCCCGCATTGTTGCCCGTAACGATCATCTTGCCCCCGAACTACGGCTATTCAGCTACCGCGGAAGCGACGTTATCAGGTCCGTTACAGAAACGACACACTGCCGCGATGGCGGTAGCGTGACTTAATCATTCAGCACGACGGCGGCTCAGCGCGTCTCGACGGCGCGCCACGTGCCCGGCGCCAGGCCATCCAGCGCGTGCCTCGCCACCGCTACCCGCACCAGCCGCAAGGTCGGCAGTCCGACGGCTGCGGTCATGCGCCGCACCTGGCGGTTGCGGCCTTCGGCGATGGTCAGTTCGATCCAGGCGTCGGGCACGGTCTTGCGCATGCGCACGGGCGGGTCGCGCGGCCACAGCGCAGGGACGGGATCGAGCCGGCGTGCGTGCGCCGGTGCGGTGGGGCCGTCGTTGAGCATCACGCCGCCGCGCAGCGCGGCCAGCTGCGCGTCGTCCGGGTCGCCTTCGACCTGTGCCCAGTACGTTTTCGGCTGCTTGTGGCGCGGGTCGGTGAGCCGGTTCGCCAGCACGCCGTCGTCGGTCAGCAGCAGCAGGCCTTCGGAATCGAAATCCAGGCGGCCCGCAGGATAGATCTCGGGCGGCAAGCCGAACTCGGCCAGCGTGCGGCGCGGCGGCGCGCTGCGGTCGGTGAACTGGCACAGCACGCCGTAGGGTTTGTTGAAGGCGATGAGCATGCGTTGCAGAGAATATTCCGGACGCGGCCGTAACTCTCTTACCCGTCATCCCAGCGAAAGCTGGGACCCATTTGCTTTTGTTCCTGTCCCGGCTATTTGAAGCAAGATCAAATGGGTTCCAGCTTTCGCTGGAATGACGGAATGAGAGTTTCGGCGCAGCCTGAAATTCCGTTACGGCTTCACGAACCGCAACGTCATCCGGTCGCTCTCGCCGATGGCCTTGTACTTGGCGTCGTCGGCATCGTCATGACGATTGGTCGGCGGCAGGGTCCAGACCCCGTTCGGGTGATCGGCGGTGTCCTTGGCGTTGGCGTTGACCTCGCTCTTGGCGTCGAGCTTGAAGCCCGCATCCGTGGCGAGCTTGGTGACCAGCGCCTCGGTCAGGTACCCGGAGTCCTTCATCTTCTGCAGATCGGTGCCGGGCTTGGCGCGGTGATCGACCACGCCCAGCGTGCCGCCGGACTTGAGCACGGCGAAGAAGGCTTTGAAATAGGCCGGTGCCGTCTCGGCGTCGATCCAGTTGTGTACGTTGCGGAAGGTCAGCACGGTGTCGGCGCTGCCCGGCGCACCGAACGCAGGCGCCTTGGCATCGAATTCGACGGTCTTGGCCTTGCCATAACGCGTCGCGTCGGCCGCGAACTTGTCGGCCAGCGTCTTGTTGTTGCGGCCGCCGTAGCTGTTGGGGTCGGCGGCCTTGGCAAGTGCGGCGATGTAATGGCCGTCGGCGTTGAGGTAGGGCGCAAGGATTTCGCTGTACCAGCCGCCGCCGGGGGTGATTTCGATGACGGTCTGGGCCGGGGTGACGCCGAAGAACGACAGCGTTTCGCGCGGATGGCGGTATTGATCGCGGGCGGTGTTCTTGGCGTCGCGCCAGCTGCCGGCGATGGCGGCGTCGAGCGCGGAATCCGGCTTGACGACGGCTTTCGCAGCGGGTGCGGGTCCATCCGCAGCGAAAGCGAGCGGAGCGCAGGCGCTCGTCAGGACCGCGGCGAGAAGAGTGTTGACGATGAATCGCATAAAGGATCTCCAATGGGTCGGCATTGCGAGGGACGAACCTTAGCTTACGCGGTCGCGATGACCGCCATGTTTTTGTGGGAGGGGCTTCAGCCCCGACAGGCAATTGTCGGGGCTGAAGCCCCACAAAAGCGCAGTCGTCTATCGGATGACGTCGCCGATTGTCCCAGGCGCGGCGCGTTCCATGTGTTGCGCGTGTTCCTGCGCCTTGGCGTGCAGCCATTCGCGAAACGCCTGCAAACCGCGGTGCGACGCGGAGCGCGACGGATAGACCAGGTAATGCGCGTAGTCGGTCTTCATCCGCTCGCGCGTCAGCATCACCAGTTGCCCGGAATCGAGCAGCAGCCGCGCGCGGGTCAGGCGCCCGAGCGCAACGCCGACGCCGTCGAGCGCGGCGCGGTGGTGCGCTTCGGAATCGTCGAAATAGGCGACATAGCGCGCCGGCGGCTCGATGCCGTGGCTTACGAACCAGCGGTTCCATTGGCCGTCGGGATCGCCGAGCAACGGCCAATCGCGCAGGCTGCGCAATGCCGGCTGGCCCATGCGCTCGATCAGGGCAGGGCTGGCCATCGGCACCAGCCACTCGTCGAACAGGTGCTCGGAAGTGACGCCGGGCCAGCGGCCGAAGCCGATGCGCAAGGCGGCGTCGACGCCGGTATCGCGGGCGAAGTCGACCACCGCCGAACTCGACTGCAGGTTGATCTCGATCTGCGGATGCGCGGCGAGAAACTCGCCCAGCCGCGGCACCAGCCAGGCCGATGCCATCGACGCGGTCGCGCTCACCGTCAGCACGTCGTCATGGCGCGCGGCGTAGGGCCGCAGGGCCTGATTGATCGCGTCGATATGCGGCGCCACGCGTTCCAGCAATCGTTCGCCGTCGGCGGTGAGCCCGACGCCGCGCGAATTGCGTACCAGCAGCTGTTGGCCGAGCCGCTCCTCGAGGCTGCGCATCTGGTGGCTGAGCGCGCTGACGGTGAGATTCAGCGATTCCGCCGCACGCGACAGGTTGCCCAGGCGCGCGGCGGCGATGAAACCCTGCAGGGCGTGCAGCGGGGGACGGTTCATAGGTGGCCTGTCTTGAATGAAATTCAAGTAAGGGTTGCAAAAGCATCGCTTTTCTGCCGATTAGCTTGCACCTATCTTGCGTTTCACTCAAGTGGAAGCAGGAGCTAGCCATGAACATCTATACCGGATTACTGTTCCAGCAGGGCTATATCCAGGACCCGAAACTGGCCCTGTCGCTGGCGGGTGCCGAAGAACAGGCGGACGGGCAGCGCGTTACCGGCAGCGACGAACCGGCGCGCGCCCAGACGCAACGGCCGGAGCGGGAGGCATCGTTCAGGCGTGGCGCGATCTTCGCCGTGTGCTCGACCGCCTTGTCGCCGTTCCGTTGATGGCTGCCGATGCGCAAACGCCGGTGCGGCCCATGAACCGGGTCGCGCTGACGACGATCGCCCCGGAGATCTACCGCAAGCGGTTGCTGGTGGAGGGTTACTTCCGCACCGAGGTCACGCACGAGGCGTTGCTGGCGTACTTCGAGCGCATCACGCGCGAGCTGGGCCTGCGCACTTATGGCGAGCCGATCATCCACCGCACCAGCGGCGAGGGTAAGTCCGCCAACGAAGGCTATGACGGCTTCGTGCCGCTGATCGACTCGGGCATCTATATCGCCGCCTGGGTGAACCCTCGGTTCCTGTCGACCGTCATTTACACCTGCGCTGATTTCGACGAGGATCGCGCGGTCGAAGTGGTGCGCGATTTCTTCCGGCTCGCCGAGTATCAGGCGGCCATTTTCTGACCAGCAAGGAGATTCTCGTGATCGCACGTCTATGGCATGGCATTACCTTGAGCGAAGTCGCCGAGGAATATCTGGACCTGCTGCAAAAGACCGGCGTCACCGATTACCTCGCCACGCCGGGCAACCGGGGCGTACAGCTGTTGCATCGCATCGAAGGCAGGCTCGCCCACTATCTGATCATTTCGCATTGGGATTCGCTGCAGGCGATCGAAGCCTTCGCCGGTAGCGACATCACGCGCTCCAAGTACTACCCCGAGGATGCGGATTTCCTGCTCGAGTACGAGCCGACGGTGCAGCACTACGAAATCGAGGCCTATCCAACCGCCGCTCTGTAGAGCGGAGCTTGCTCCGCTGCTCTTTTTTTCTTTTCGTAAGAGCGGCTTCAGCCGCGAGCTCTTGATCTTATCGTGTCATCTGGAAAAGCTCGCGGCTGAAGCCGCTCTTACGAAGAGCGAAAGAGCAAGGGCAGCGGAGCAAGCTCCGCTCTACAAAGAAAAAGCCCCGCTTGTGCGGGGCTTTTTCATGCGATGCCGCGGTCGGGATCAAAGGTGCTTGATGATCTCGTCGGCGAACTCGCTGCACTTCACTTCGGTGGCGCCGTCCATCAGGCGCGCGAAATCGTAGGTGACGCGCTTGGAGGCGATCGCCTTGTTGACGCCGGCGATGATCGCGTCGGCCGCTTCGGTCCAGCCCATGTAGCGCAGCATCATTTCGCCGGACAGGATCACCGAACCCGGGTTGACCTTGTCCTGGTTGGCGTATTTGGGCGCGGTGCCGTGGGTGGCCTCGAACACGGCATGGCCGGTGACGTAGTTGATGTTGGCGCCCGGCGCGATGCCGATGCCGCCGACCTGCGCGGCCAGCGCATCGGACAAATAATCGCCATTGAGATTGAGCGTGGCGACCACGTCGTATTCCTTGGGCCGCAACAGGATCTGCTGCAGGAAGGCGTCGGCGATGGCGTCCTTGATGACGATGCCGGCGCCCGGCTTGCCTTCCGGAATCACGTGCCAGGGGCCGCCGTCCAGTTCGACCGCGCCGAACGCTTCGCGCGCGACCTGGTAGCCGAAGTCGCGGAACGCGCCTTCGCTGAACTTCATGATGTTGCCCTTGTGCACCAGCGTTACCGATTTACTGCCGCTGGCGATCGCATAGGTGAGCGCGCTGTGCACCAGGCGCTCGGTGCCCTGGTAGCTGACCGGCTTGATCCCCAGGCCGACCTGCACCTTGCCCTGCCGCGCCGGCATGCCGATGCCTTCGAGCGTCTTGTCCCAGGCGTCGACCTTGTCCTGCGTGCCGAAGCGGATCTTGTCGAACGACTTCGGGTATTCCTTCTGCAGGAAGTCGAGCAGTTTCTGCGCGTCGGCCGAGCCCGGTTCGAATTCGATGCCGGCGTAGATGTCTTCGGTATTCTCGCGGAAGATCGTCATCGATACATCGCCGGGCTTCTTGACCGGCGAGGGCACGCCCTCGAACCAGCGCACCGGGCGCAGGCAGACGTACAGGTCCAGCATCTGCCGCAGCGCGACGTTGAGCGAGCGGATGCCGCCGCCGACCGGGGTGGTCAGCGGACCCTTGATCGAGACCAGGTAATCGCGGCAGGCGTCGACGGTGGCGTCGGGCAGCCAGTTGCCGGTGGCATTGAAGGCCTTCTCGCCGGCCAGCACTTCCATCCAGTGGATCTGCTTCTTGCCGCCATAGGCTTTGGCGACCGCGGCATCGAGCACGCGCACGCTGGCGCGCCAGATGTCCGGGCCGGTGCCGTCGCCTTCGATGAAGGGAATGATCGGCTGGTCGGGGACGTTGAGGCCCTTCGGGGCCTTGGTGATCTTGGCGCCGCCTGCGGGAGGCGTCGGGAGGGACGGATCGGTCAAGGGGGTTTCTCCTGCGATGCCGCGCAACGTACGGCGCGGGCTAGACGCGTATTGTCGCGGTTTAGGCGGCTCTGGGGAAGGCGAATCCTCGCAGTCGTCATCCCGGCGAAGCCGGGATCCAGGCCGACGTCCGTGCTGGTTGCGACGCGACTGGTTACATGGACAAGAGCTTCCGGGCTTTGCCCGGGTCACTTTCTTTGTTGGCCAAAAGAAAGTGACCC
>Ga0193753_10001377_pt1 | contig 20777 bp, 16 predicted proteins | sample H1c2metaG_FD_144925 | JGI IMG/M metagenome (GOLD analysis project Ga0193753, IMG submission 144925) | Soil microbial communities from a riparian zone of the East river system, Colorado, United States - H1c2 | ecosystem: Environmental > Terrestrial > Soil > Riparian zone | place: USA: East...
GGCGCCGTGCGCATGTGGCGGAAGCGCCACAGCTGGAACTGCGTTTCCAGATCGATCAGGTCCTCGCACAGGTGGTAAGCCTCCCAGTGCGTCCGGGTGTCCTCGTAGATGCGCTCGAACACCGGCAACAATTGCGGATCCGATACGTGCGGCCTGGACCAGTCGCGCTGCAGGTGCGCGGCCGGCACCGCGTGGCCGCGGCGCGCCAGGAAGCGCAAGGCCTCGTCGTACAGGCTCGGCGATTCCAGCGCCTCGCGCAGCACGCGCGAGCCTTCGGCGTCATGCGCGAACACCTTGAGCATGTCCGCGTTCTTGTTGCCGAGCAGGAATTCCATGGTGCGGTACTGCACCGACTGGAAACCGGACGAAGGCCCCAGCAGCTCGCGGAATTCCATGTATTCGGAAGGCGTCAGCGTCTCCAGCACCGCCCACATCTCGGTCAGCTGGCGCAGCACCTGCTTGCAGCGCGCGAAGATCTTCTGGCAACGGTCGAGCCGGTCCTCGCGCAGGTGCACGATCGCCGCGCGCAGTTCGTGCACCATCAACTTGATCCACAGCTCGGCCACCTGATGCTGGACGATGAACAGCAGTTCGTCGTGGTGCGGCGGATCGGACAGCGGCTGCTGCGCCGACAGCAGCCGGTCCAGGTGCAGATAACCGCCGTAGGTCATCCGTCCGGACAGCTCGGTGTGGATGCCTTCCTCGAGCGGGCGCTGGTTGTCTTCGATGCTCATGCGGGGCCTGCTGCAATGCGGCAAACAGGGTAACTGATTGCGTCACCGGCGTGTCACGCGGGGCCCGGAGACTTGCGGCACAATCGCCTGGTTCGCGGCCCCCGCCGCGACCTGTTCCGGGGAGTTGACGATGAACGGATTCGCGCGCCGTGCGGCGCTGGCACTGGTACTTTCCTGCGGCTTCGGCGCCGCGCACGCGCAATGCATCAACCTCAATGCGGTCGATGTCGCCAACACGCAGGATTTCGACACGCTGGCCACGACCGGCACGGCCAATACGCTGGCCCTGCCCGGCTGGCAGCTGATCGAAAGCGGCGGCGGCGCCCGCGACAACGAGCTCTACGCCGCCGATAGCGGCACCGCCAATACCGGCGACACCTACAGTTACGGCGCGGCCGGCGCGGCGGAACGCGCGCTCGGCGCGTTGCGCAGCGGCACGCTGCTGCCGACGTTCGGCGCCTGCTTCACGAACAACACCGGCGCGGCCATCGAATCGCTCGATATCGCCTACACCGGCGAGCAATGGCGCCTGGGCACGGCTGGACGCAGCGACCGCCTCGACTTCCAGTACAGCCTCGATGCCAGCGATGTCGTCACCGGCAGCTGGACCGATGCCGACACGCTCGACTTCGCCACGCCCAACACCGCGACCGTCGGCGCCAAGGACGGCAACGATGCGGCCAACCGCGCAACGCTTGCCGGCAACGTCGGCAGCTTGTCGATCGCCAGCGGCGCCACGTTCTGGGTGCGCTGGAGCGACAGCGACGCCAGCGGCGCCGACGATGGCCTGTCGGTCGACGATTTCTCGCTGATCGCGCACGGCGAGGGCGGTAGTGGCCAGCCGGTGCTGAGCATCGGCGACGTCAGCAAGGCCGAAGGCGACAGCGGCAGCACCGACTTCGCGTTGTTCGTCAGCCTCAGCGCGCCAGCGCCCGAAGGCGGCGTCAGTTTCGACATCGCCACCGCAGACGGCACGGCCAGCGCCGGCAGCGACTACACCGCCGCCAGCCTCACCGCGCAGACGATTCCCGCTGGCGCCACCAGCTACGCCTTCACCGTCACGGTCAATGGCGACACGACCACGGAGCCTGACGAGACCTTCACCGTCGACGTAAGCAATGTTTCCGGCGCGATCGTCAACGACGCGCAGGCGACGGGCACGATCGTCAACGACGACATCGTGCTGGTGGCGATCCACGACATCCAGGGCGCGGGCGCAGCCTCGCCGCGTGCCGGCGAAGCGCTCAGCACCACCGGCATCGTCACCGGCCGCAAGGGCAACGGCTTCTTCCTGCAGACGCCGGATGCCGATGCCGACGCCGATCCCGCCACTTCGGAAGGCATGTTCGTGTTCACCAGCAGCGCGCCGCCGGCTGCGGCCGCCGTGGGCAACCGCGTGCGCGTCAGCGGCACCGTGGTCGAATTCGTGCCGGCTGCCGATCCGCTGCAGCCGCCGCTGACCGAAATCGGAAGTGTCACCGGCGTCGCCCAGCTCTCGGCCGGCAATGCCTTGCCGGCGCCCGTGGTGCTCACCACGTCGCTGCCCGCGCCCGATGGCGCGTTCGACCAACTCGAACGCTTCGAGGGCATGCGCGTCACCGTGCCGAGCCTGACCGTGGCCGCGCCGACCGGCGGCTTCACCGACGAACCCGACGCCACCGGCAGCAGCAACGGCGTCTTCCACGGCGTGGTCACCGGCACGCCACGGCCGTTCCGCGAACCCGGCATCGAAATGCCGAATCCCGCGCCGTCCGGCAGCAGCATTCCGCCGCTGCCGCGCTGGGACGCCAATCCCGAGCTGATCGCGATCGACAGCGATGCGCTCGGCGCCGGCACGCTCGACGTCACCGTCGGCAACGTCATCGCAGGCCTGACCGGACCGCTCGATTACGGTTTCCGCCGCTACACGCTGCTGCCCGAATCCACTGCGGCCGCGGTCAACATCGCACCGAGCGCGGCGCGGCTGCCGAGCGACGACGAATTCACCATCGCCGCTTACAACCTCGAGCGGTTCTTCGACACGGTCAACGATCCGGCGACCGGCGAACCGGTGCTCACCGCGGCGGCCTTCGCCCGGCGCCTCAACAAGGCTTCGCTGGCGATCCGCGATTACCTCAACGCGCCGGACATTCTGGCGACGGTCGAAATGGAGAACCTGTCGACGCTGCAGGCACTGGCCGAAAAAATCGGCAGCGACGCGATCGCCGCCGGCCAGCCGGACCCGCACTACACGGCCTATCTGGAAGAAGGCAACGACATCGGCGGCATCGATGTCGGCTTCCTGATCAAGACCGCCGAAGTCGGCGCCGGCATCGCCCGCGTCGAGTTCGTCGGCGTGACCCAGCATGGCAAGGACACCACCTGGATCGACCCGAGCACGAACGCGCCTTCGCTGCTCAACGACCGCCCGCCGCTGCAGCTCGACGCCGTGGTGCACTATGCCGACGGCCGCGAGTTCCCGGTCAGCGTGATCGCGGTGCACCAGCGTTCGCTCAACGACGTCGACAGCGAAGACCCGTCCGGACCGACCACGCTCGGCGACCGCGTCCGGCAGAAACGGCAGAAGCAGGCCGAGTTCCTCGCCGATGTGGTGCAGGACCTGCAGACCGCGGATGCGCAGCGGCGCATCGTAGTGCTCGGCGACTTCAACGCCTTCGATTTCAACGACGGCCTCGGCGACTCGATGAACGTGGTCACCGGCACGCCGACGCCGGACGAGCAGACCGCGGTGCCGGGCGATGGCATCGACCTGGTCGATCCGGACCTGGTCAACCTGTTCTCGCTGGAACCGGCCGACCAGCGCTACTCGTTCGTGTTCGGCGGCAATGCGCAGTCGCTGGATCATGTGCTGGCCAACCAGGCCTTGCTGCTGGCGACCGACGATCACGCGCTCGACCACGCGCGCATCAATGCCGATTTCCCCGAGATCAACCGCAACGATGCCGCCTCGCCGTCGCGCCTCGCGGACCATGATCCGGCCGTCGCCTACTTCAAGGCGCCGCCGGTGACGTTCGCCGACCTGTCGGCGACCGCATCTGCCACGCCGGCGAACGTGGATGTCGGCGCGACCATGACGTTCAACGCCGGCATCGCCAATGCCGGACCCAGCGCGGCGGCATTCCCGGCCGTCGGCTTCGCCTTCGATGCGGTGCTGCCGGATCTCGCCGTGGTGGCGCCAGGCGGGTGGAGCTGCGACGCGCCGGTGATCGAGGACGCGCAGACCTCGCTGGCCTGCAGCACGGATTCGCTGGCGGCGGCGGACAGCGCGGGCTTCGTGCTGACCGCGAAGGCACCGGCGGATCGCGCTGGCCAGTCGGTCGAAATGGCGGTGCAGGCCGCTTCGCAGACCGAGGATCCGGAGCCGGGCGACAACGGCGCCACCGCCAGCGTCGCCGTGCAGTCGCTGGTCGATCTGGGCGTGGCACTGAACACCTCTTCGGGTTCCACCCGCCCCGGCGGCACGGTCAACTTCCAGATCCCCATGATCAGCAAGGGCTTGGCCGCGGCCGCGCAGGCCAAACTGGTGGTGCGTGCGAACATCCCGGCGCGCAATACCCGGCTGCAGGCGCCTGCCGGCTGGCAGTGCGTGCAGGACAATGCCGCGGCCCTGCTCGAGGCGAGCTGCACGCGCGCGGCTGCGATGCCGGTGGCCAGGACCGAGAACTTCCGGCTGACCGCCATCGTCCCGGCACGCAATGCGCCGGATTCGCTGGACGTCGATGCGGAAGTATCGTCGGCGGTGCCGGATCGCACGCCGGTGGATAACGTCGCGGCAGCGAGCATTCCCGTGAACTGATCGCCATACGGCAACGGATGCACGAAAAAGCGCGGCTCCGGCCGCGCTTTTTTGCTTTCCCCTCTCCCCTTTGCGGGGTGAGAGGGCATTGCTTGCGAATCACCGATTCGCATGCCCCTCGAACGCCATCGCGTGAGCGAGGGCCGGGGCGCGTAGCGGGGACAGGCCGAAGGCCAGGGAGAGGGGCCGGCTTTTCACGCAAGCACGAATAGCAAGTGCAACAGCACGCATCGCTACGCTCGCGCCCCCTCTCCTGCCCTTCGGGCATCCTCTCCCACGTAGGGGGGAGAGGAAAAGCCGATGTTCAAGCCCCTGCCGCAACGCGCAACGGCCCTTAACGGCGCTGCGGTTATCATGGCGGTTTCAACAGTCTCACGAGTCCGCGATGACCCTCGCCGCGCAATTCGAAATCGAATACCTGCAATATCTCGCCCCGGACGGCAAGCTGACCGGCACACTGCCGCCGGCGGTGGCCGATGCCAAGGCCTTGCTGCCGCTGTTCAAGCAGATGCTGTTCGTGCGCACCTTCGACACCAAATCGATCGCGCTGCAGCGCACCGGCAAGCTCGGCACCTATGCCGCCTGCCTGGGCCACGAGGCCACGCATGTCGGCATCGGCGCGTCGATGCGTCCCGAAGACGTATTCGCACCGAGCTACCGCGAATACGGTGCGCAGTTCATGCGCGGCGTGCAGCCGCGCGAAGTGCTGATGTACTGGGGCGGCGACGAGCGCGGCAACGATTTTGCCGGCCCGAAGAACGATTACCCGTGGTGCGTGCCGATCGCCACGCAATGCCTGATGGCCGCCGGCGCGGCGCTGTCGTTCAAGCTGCGCAAGCAGGACCGGGTCGCGGTGTCGTGCTGCGGCGACGGCGGTTCGTCCAAGACGGATTTCTATGCCGCATTGAACTCGGCCGGCGCTTACAAGTTGCCGCTGGTGCTGTGCGTGATCAACAACGGTTGGGCGATCTCGGTGCCGCGTTCGGCGCAGACCGGCGCCAAGACGCTGGCGCAGAAAGGCATCGCCGGCGGCTTGCATTGCCTGCAGGTCGACGGCAACGATCTGATCGCCGTGCTCGAAGGCATGCGTCGCGCCTACGAGCGAGCGCGCAAGGGCGAAGGCGGCAGCGTGATCGAATTCATGACCTACCGCCTGCACGACCACACCACCGCCGACGACGCGCGCCGCTACCGCAGCGACGACGAGGTCAAGGCCGCTTGGACACGCGAGCCGATGACCCGCCTGCGCACCTGGCTGACCGCGGAAAAAGCGTGGGACGAAGCGCAGGAAAAAACCTGGATCGAGGAATGCGGCCGCCTGGTCGACATCGAGATCAATGCCTATCTCGAAACGGCCGTGCAGCCCGTTGAAGCGATGTTCGATTACCTGTACGCCGACCCGCCGCCCGACCTGCTCGAACAGCGCGCCGCCGCGATCGCACTGGAGAAGCGCGCATGAGCGCCGCGGCCCCGATTAAAACCACCGGTAACAAGCCGACGGCCGCAACCGCCGCGGCTACGCCGACCGCGATCACGCTGATCGAGGCGATCACCCAGGCGCTGGCCTACGAAATGCGCCACGACGACAGCGTGGTGGTGCTCGGCGAGGACGTAGGCGTCAACGGCGGCGTGTTCCGCGCGACCGCCGGGCTGTCGCAGACCTTCGGCACCGAGCGCGTGCTCGACACGCCGCTGGACGAGACCACCATCGCCGGCCTCACCGTCGGCATGGCTTCGCAGGGCATGAAGCCGGTCGCCGAGGCGCAGTTCGACGGCTTCATGTATCCGATGGTGGATTTCATCGTCTGCCACGCCGCGCGCATGCGCTACCGCACCCGCGGCCGCCTGACCTGCCCGATGGTGCTGCGCGTGCCCTGGGGCGGCGGCATCCGTGCGCCGGAACACCATTCCGAAGCCAATGAATCGATCTTCACCAACGTGCCCGGTTTACGCGTGGTGCTGCCGTCGTCGCCGGCGCGTGCTTACGGCCTGCTGCTGGCCGCGATCCGCGATCCGGATCCGGTGATTTTCTTCGAGCCCAAGCGCATCTACCGCCAGTACAAGGAGATCGTGGCCGACGACGGCGAAGCGTTGCCGCTCGATGTCTGCTACGTGCTGCGCGACGGCAGCGACATCACCCTGGTCACCTGGGGTGCGCAGGTCAAGGAAACGCTGGAAGCCGCCGAGGTCCTGGCCGGCGAAGGCATCAGCGCGGAGGTGATCGATGTCGCCACGCTGCGGCCGCTGGATTTCGCCACGATCGCCGAATCGGTGAGCAAGACCGGCCGTTGCGTGATCGTGCACGAAGCGGCCAAGACGGCCGGCTTCGGCGCCGAGATCGCCGCGCGCCTGGCGGAAGAATCGATGTTCGACCTGGTCGCGCCGGTGCAGCGCGTGACCGGCTACGACACGCATATCCCGCTGTTCCGGCTGGAGATGAAATACCTGCCCAGCGTCGACAAGATCGTCGCCGCGGCGAAGCGGGCGCTGGCGCAGGGCTGATGGCATGCCGCGCGCGCCATCGAAATCATCGATTGAAGCTGCATCCAAGAGGATAGACATGGCCGACAAGAAACCCTTCCTGCTGCCCGATCTCGGCGAAGGCCTGCCCGACGCGACCATCGTCGAGTGGTTCGTCAAGGTCGGCGACACGATCAAGCTCGACGAGCCGCTGGTGTCGATGGAAACCGCGAAAGCGGTGGTGGAAGTGCCCTCGCCGTTTTCCGGCAAGGTACTCACGCTCGCCGGCGGCGAAGGCGATGTGATCGTCACCGGCAGCGTGCTGGCCGAGTTCGAAATCGATCCGAAGCTGCCGCAACGTGCGGCGGGTCAGGACACCGGCCACCATCATGGTCCGCCGAAAGGTGCCGGCAGCCAGGCGCCGACCGACGGCGACAAGGTCGTCGCCTCCGACGAGGGCGGCGAGATCACCGAAACCGACAAGTCGGCGCCGCAAAGCGAAGCCAAGCGCGAAGACAGCGGCACCGTGGTCGGCGCCATGCAGAGCTCCGACGCAGTGCGCAGCGAACAGGCCGTCGCGGTCGGCGGCGTCAAGGCGATGCCGGCGGTGCGCGCGCAGGCGCGCAAGCTGGGCGTGGACCTGTCGCGCGTGCGCGGCAGCGGCAGCGACGGCGTGGTGACGATGGACGACGTGAAGCGCGCAGCCGCCGACGGCAGCGCCAAAGCCGGCGCGGCGCCCGTCGCGCGCGCCGCGGAAGCGGCTCCGGCCGCAGCGAGCCGCGATGTTTCGCAGCGCACTTCGCTGTCCGCCAGCGGCAAGCCGATGCGTACGCAACCGCCTTCGGTCAGCGTCACCGGCCAGCCGGAACAGCTCAAGGGCGTGCGCCGCAACATGGCGCGGGTGATGGCCGATGCGCACGCCAAGGTCGTGCCGACCACGCTCAGCGACGATGCCGACATCCACGCCTGGACGCCGGGCAACGACGTCACCGGCCGCCTGGTGCGCGCGATCGTGGCGGCGTGCAAGGCCGTGCCCGCGCTCAACGCCTGGTTCGATGGCGACAAGCTGACCCGCACCCTGCATCCGCAAGTCGATATCGGCATCGCGGTCGACACCGACGACGGCCTGTTCGTGCCGGCACTGCGCAACGCCGACGTGCTCGACGCGCGCGGCGTGCGCGAAGCGGTCAACCGCTTGCGCGCGCAGGTCGAGGACCGCAGCATTCCGGCCTCGGAGCTGAGCGGCTACACGATCTCGCTGTCGAACTTCGGCATGTTCGCCGGACGCTATGCGACGCCGGTGATCGTGCCGCCGACGGTGGCGATCGTCGCCGCCGGCCGCGGCCGGCATCAGATCACGCCGGTGATCGGCGGTTTCGAATCGCACAAGGTGATACCGCTGTCGGTCACGTTCGACCACCGCGCCTGCACCGGCGGCGAGGCCGCGCGGTTCCTGAAGGCGTTGATGGACGATCTGGCGCGGGCCAACTGATTCGGACATCGCATGGCACATCACAGCCGCCTATCGACCTTCGTCCTCGACTGCAAGGTCGATGACCTGAAGGATTCCATCGAATTCTGGAGCAAGGCGCTCGGCAAACCGGTCGCGAGCGCCGACCCGGACGGCGACGGCCAATACGCCGAGCTCGAGGTCGCGGCCGACGAGCCGATGCTGTTGTTGCAACGAGTGGACCACCCTTCTCGCGTACACCTCGACATCGAAAGCGACGATGTCGAAGCCGAAGCCGAGCGCCTGGAAAAACTGGGCGCGCGCAAGATCGAGAAGGTGCATACCTGGTGGGTGATGGAAGCGCCCAGCGGGCACCGTTTCTGCGTGGTGCGCCAGCAGCGCGAACCGTTCGGCCCGCACCTCAACACCTGGCAGGATTGACCGCTTTTCGCAGGAGCGGCTTTAGCCGCGAGCTCTTGCTTCTGTCATCCCGAATCGGGTCTGTCGTCCCTAATTGGTCCTGTCATCCCGAGCGTAGCGAGGGATCTGCTTAGTGACGCGACACAACAGATCCCTCGCTACGCTCGGGATGACAGGGAAAGAATCGGAAGCGGATGACAGGGAAAGCATCCGCAAGCGGCGTCAGAACCGCGACGTCTCATCCGCCACTACGCGATTGCGGCCGCCCGCCTTGGCCTGGTACAGCGCCTGATCGGCAAGTTCGAACACCTGCTCCGGCGTATCGCGCTTCGGCTCGCCGGCAGCGACGCCGATCGAAACGCTGACCGGGAACGGCAGCGGCGCCAAGGTCACATTCTCGCGGATGCGCTCGGCCACTTCGAAGGCGGCGGACAAGGACGTGGCCAGCAGCACCACCAGGAATTCCTCGCCGCCATAGCGCACCGCGATGTCGCCGTCGCGAACGGAACTGGCGATCACCGCTGCCACGGCACGCAGCACCTCGTCGCCGATCAGGTGCCCGTGCCTGTCGTTGACCTTCTTGAAATGGTCCACGTCCACCACCGCCAGCGCATAGCCTGCCGCTTCGAGCTTGCGCATCGCTTCGGGCCGTTTGCGCATCTGTTCCAGCGCAGCGCGGTTGAGCAGGCCGGTCAAAGGATCGCGGGCGGCCGTACGCTGCAGATCGTCATGGCGGCGCTGCAAGTCCGCGCGCGCGTGCTCCAGGCGCTCGGCGTCGGCGAGGCGTTGCTGCAGCAGGTCGCGCTGCTGCACCACATACCGCCGCAGCGCGAGCAGGTGCTGCACCTGGCGCGTCAGCGCCACCAGCGCCTGCCGCTGGGCGGGCGTCAGCGCACGCGGCGCATAGTCGAGCACGCAAACCGTGCCCAGCGGATAGCCGTCGGGGCTGAGCAACGGCATGCCCGCATAAAAGCGCAAGGCCTGGCCGCTGGCGTCCACCGGGCGCATCGGCGTGCGCGCGTCCTGCTCCAGGTCCGGCACTTCCAGCATCCGCTCCGGCGTGCGGATGGCCACGTCGCAGACGGCCTCGCTGCGCGGCGTTTCGCGGACGCCGAATCCGGCGCTGGCCTTGAACCACTGCCGGTCGCGGTCGATCAGGGTCACGCTGGCCACGGGCGCCTCGCAGATCGTGCAGGCCAGCTGCACGATGTCGTCGTAGGCCTGCTCGGGGTCGCTGTCGAGAATGGCGTACCCGTCCAGCGCCATCTGGCGCTCGATTTCGGGAAGATCGATGTCGATTTCGACCGCTTGCAGCTTCATGCGACTGGAATTTGGCCTGCGGCCCGGGGTTCCAGACCAAATTCGCAGAAGACGAGTCGAGTTTCTGTGGAGGAATGCGCGATTCAGAGGGTTGCGGTCGCGAGCGGCATCAACGGTTCAGCTTCGGACCAGCCAGCGCGCCCGGAGGACGAAGGCCACGGCCAGGACCAGCAGGAAGGCGCCATAGGCCACCGAAGTGGCCAGGATCTGCTTCCACATGCCGCCCCAGCGCGGATCCGCATAACCGTAGGCCCATTGCATGGTCAGCACGAACGCCGCCAGCGATGCCACCAGCGCGACGCCGTCGTAGAGCCGGCGCCGGCCATGGCGCGGCTGGCGCGGGTACAGCCAATACAGCACGCCCAGAATCAGCAACCACGGCAGGAACAGGATCAGCGCCAGGTTGAGCGAGACCAACGGGCTCATGCTCAGGCGTCCGCCTCGACCAGGGCGGCCAGCGCGCCGAAGACCTCCTCGATGGCGGCATCCTCGGCCAGCTTGCCGATCAGTTCCTGGCCCAGATGCACGCCCTCCCCGGCCACATGGTGCAGCGCGGCCGCGCCTTCGTTCTTCAGGCGGCCGATGCGCGCGCCCGCCTCCTTCGGCGAATCGAAGCCGATGCTCTGCAGCAGCACGCGCTCGCCCTGCACCAGCTTGAAATAAAAGCGGCCATCGCTTTCGCGGTACTGCTTGAACTGCGGCGCCATGCTCTTCGCGGAAACCTTGCCTGCCGTCTGCGCCGCGTGCGACAGATCGCGCAGACCGACCGCGTCGCGCAACTCGCCGAGCAACGGCGTCGCATAGGCCGCGCGCACGCGTTCGGCGCCGTCGCGCAACTGCGCTTCGATGCGCTGCGGATTCGCCACCAGCGTCTGGTAACGGTCCCGCAGCGGCGCGATTTCCGCATCGATGCGCTCGAACAGCTGCTGCTTGGCGTCGCCCCAGCCGATGCCGTCGGCGAACGCCTGGCGCATCGCCTTGGTTTCCTGCGCCGATGCGAAAGCCTGGTAAAGCTGGAACACGCTGGAAGTAGCCGCGTCCTTGGCCTCCCCCGGCGCCTTCGAATCGGTGACGATCGAGAAGATCAGCTTCTTCAGCTGCTCGCGCGGGGCCGATAGCGGGATCACGTTGTCGTAGCTCTTGGACATCTTGCGGCCGTCCAGGCCGGGCAAGGTCGCCACATGCTCTTCGATCGCCGCTTCCGGCAACGAGAAATACTCTTTTCCGGCCGGCTCGCCGTAGAGATGGTTGAAGCGCTGGCCGAAATCGCGCGCCATCTCGATGTGCTGCACCTGGTCGCGCCCGACCGGCACCTTGTCGGCGTTGAACACCAGGATGTCGGCGGCCATCAGCACCGGGTACATGAAGAGGCCCGCGTTGATCCCGGCATCGTCGTCCTCGCCCTCGGCCCGGTTCTTGTCGACCGCGGCCTTGTAGGCATGGGCGCGATTGAGGATGCCCTTGCCGGCGACGCAGGTCAGCAGCCAGGTCAGCTCGGTGATCTCGGGGATGTCGGACTGGCGGTAGAACCAGACCTTGTCCGGGTCCAGTCCCGCGGCCAGCCAGGCCGCCGCGATTTCCAGGGTCGAGCGCTGCACGCGCTCGGGCGGCTGCAGCTTGATCAGGCTGTGCAGGTCGGCCAGGAAATAGAAGCTTTCCACGTCCGGCTGGCGGCTGGCCGCGACGGCCGGCCGGATCGCACCGACGTAATTGCCCAGGTGCGGCGTGCCGGAGGTGGTGATGCCGGTCAGTACGCGGGTCTTGCGGACGGGCGCTGCGGAAGGTTTGGAGTCGCTCATGGGTGCGCAGTTTACCTGCTGCTGAACGGCTCTTCGTAGGAGCGGCTTCAGCCGCGAGCTTTTCCCCGGCTGGCGTAGCGCAGGATCAAGCGCTCGCGGCTGAAGCCGCTCCTACGAAGAACAAAAGCGACAACCCCGATTCCGGCGACCACCCGTTTGCAGTCGTGCCCACCCCGGAGATGCACCCATGATCCGCAAACTGCTGCTGACCGCCGCCCTCATCGCAACCACCGCCACCGCCTGCCAGCCCGCGTCGGCGCGGGCGCTGGTCGATATCGACCTGGTCGACCGCGACAGCGGCCAGTGGCTGCCCGAGTACACGCACCGTGGCCGCATCTACGTGCCCGGCGAGCCCGGCCACCGCTACGCCGTGCGCCTGACCAACACCACCGGCGAACGCGTGCTGGTGGTGCTGTCGGTGGACGGCGTCAATGCCATCGACGGCCGCACGGCCCATCCCTCGCAAGCCGGTTACGTGCTCGCGCCGTGGCAGAGCACCGAAATCGCCGGTTGGCGCAAGTCGATGGACGATGTCGCGCAGTTCTATTTCACCGACCTGCCCGACAGCTACGCGGCGCGTACCGGCCGGCCCGACAACGTCGGCGTGATCGGCATCGCGGTGTTCCGCGAATCGCAGCCGCAGCGCTATTACGAGCCGTCTTATCCGCGTCCGTACCCGTCCCCCTCCTACCCGCCGCGTGACTACGACCAAGCGCGTGCCAAGAGCTCCAATGCGCCGGCGGCGGCCGAACGCAGCGCGTCGGGAGCCGCCGACGCCGCAGCGCCCGGTCGCGAGATTGCGCAGCAGCGCATCGGCACCGGTCACGGCGCACGCGAATGGGCGCCGGTGAGCAGCACCGACTTCGTGCGCGCCAGCTCGCGTCCGTCGCAGGTCGTGCAGGTGCGCTATGACGACCGGGACAACCTGATCGCGATGGGCATCCTGCCGCGGTCCTACCCGTACTGGGGCCGGGATGAGCCACGTCCATTTCCGGGCGCCTTCGTCGCCGATCCGCCGAATGGCTGACAGCATCGGTCGCTACGAGCCGAAGACAAGCAAGAGGCCGGCGAATGCCGGCCTCCGCATGTGATACCCATGGGGTTGGGAATCTAGTGCAAACCCTTCTCGAATTCGCTGACTTCGCGTTCGGCGCGATCGCGATCCCAACCGTACTGTTCCTGCAGTTTTCCGGCGAGATATTTGCTGTCGCCGCTGGCGACGTCGAACACGTCGTCGGTGAGCTCGCCCCATTTGGCCTGGGCCTCGCCCTTCAGCTGCGTCCACTTGCCGGCAATGATGTCTTTGTTCATGGCTGTTTCCTTTCTTTGCTGACGGCAAGGAATCTTGCCGCGCGTCCAGAATGACAAGCCCTGCCTTCAAGCGAGGTCAAGATTGCGTTGCGACAAGGTTGCGCTGCACTGAAGCGTTCATGTGCGCAGCAACATATCGAGATGAATGCGCATTCATCCGCGTATCGCGCGGGCGAAAAAAAACGGGCCGGATCGCTCCGGCCCGTCGCGTACTGTTCCGGCCGCAAACGGCCGGCGATGGGTCAGGGATTGTCGGTTCCGCCGGTCTTGTCGGCAGCATCTTCGACCTTCTCGCCGGCCTTCTGTACGTCCTGGCCTGCGCCCTTGACGGTATTGCACGCGGTCATCGTGCCAACCGAGAACATGGCCAGCAACATCACAGCAATCAAACGCTTCATGGATATCTCCTCGGGGTAAAAAGGGTATTTGGGCCGCGGGTGCTCTGCACGGCCCGCCGGCCTATGGAACCGCACCCGGGTGTGAAGCCTGTGTGCAGTGACCGCACTATCGGCGCCGCGGGCGAAACGCCGAGTGAATAAACCCGCCGATGCCGGAGCGTTCACCGCGCCGAGTTCAGTCGCGCATCAGGGTCGACTTGCCGAACAGGCTTTCCACCAGGTCCACCGCCAGCTCCGCGGTGCGGTTGTGGCTGTCGAGCGCGGGATTGAGCTCCATGATGTCGAGCGAACCCATCCGCCCGCAGTCGGCGATCATCTCCATGACCAGCTGCGCCTCGCGATAGTTGGGACCGCCGGGCACGGTGGTGCCGACGCCGGGCGCGATGCTGGGGTCGAGGAAATCTACGTCGAAGCTGACATGCAGATGCGTGTCGTCGTCGACGCCGGCCAGCGCCGCTTCCATCGTGCGCTTCATGCCGACCTCGTCGATGTAGCGCATGTCGTACACGTCCAGGCCGTATTGCTGGATCAGTTTCTTTTCCGGCGGATCGACCGAACGGATGCCGATCTGGCGGATCTGGTCGGGCCGCATCGCCGGCACATGGCCGCCCAGGCCGGTCAGCACGTCGGGCCCGAGGCCGCAGGCGCAGGCCACCGGCATGCCGTGGATGTTGCCCGACGGCGTGACCTCGTGCGTGTTGAAGTCCGAGTGCGCATCCAGCCACAGCACGCGCAGTTTCCTGCCGCTTTCGCGGCAATGCCGCGCCACCGCGCTCAGCGAACCGATCGCCAGGCAATGGTCGCCGCCGAGCAGGATCGGCATGCGTCCGGCGCTGAACTCGGCGCTCAGCGCCTCCATCACGGCGCGGTTCCAGGCCACCACTTCATCCAGATGACGGTAACCGTCGACCGGCGGCAGCCAGGGGTTGCGCGGGCCGGGGATATCGCCGCGGTCGAGCACGTCGATGCCGCGCGCGGTCAGCGCGTCGCCGATGCCGGCGATGCGCAAGGCCTCCGGACCCATGCTGGCGCCACGATGGCCGGCACCGATGTCGGTCGGCGCGCCGATGAGGGATACCGACGGATAGCTGCGGCTCATCGTGCTGTCTTCCTGTCTGATCTGCAGCGGCATCATAGTCCAACGCAGGCGACGGCAAAAAAAGGCGCGGCAGGGACGACCGTACCGCCGCACCGCCCATCGCGGCCCGATTTGCGGCCTGCGCGCCTTCCGGATGCCGATTCTGGGCACTGCGTCCTTGTTTTGAAGGCAGCGAACGTTGACCCCGCCGACGCGATGGCGATACAAGAGATCGTGGCGTTTCCCGCGCGACAGCACGCCGCGATCCGCAACGTTGCACAGGGGGCAACCGACATGGACTACCGACCGATAGCCGTCTTCGCCGCAATCCTGGCCGCGTTTTGCGCAGGGCAAGCGCATGCGGCCAGTTTCGATTGCGGCAAGGCCAAGGCCCCCGACGAGCTGACGGTCTGCAGGACGCCCGACCTGTCGTCGCTGGACAGCGAGATGGGCGGCCTGTGGTACGCCTTCAACGCGATGCCGATGGCGATGGGCTCCAGCGGCGCGCGCAGGGACGATGCGCACCAGTTCCTGCAGGACCGCGGCGCCTGTGCGGCCGACGCCGCCTGCCTGCGCAAGGTGTACGTCGCACGCAACCAGTCGTTGCGCAGCGGCATCAAGAACGTCCTGCAGAACATGCAGCAGGAAGAGAACACCGCCGAAGACGAAGCGTCTGCCGCCCAGGCCACGCCAGTGGACGGGTTGATCGCCGGCTATGCCCGGCAGTGCACCCAGCTGGGTGGAACGCCGGCCGCCGGCATGCGCCCCAACCTGCTGACCGCGGATTTCGACGGCGACGGCAAGACCGACTACTTGCTCGACACGCAGCCGATGCAATGCGATGGCGCGGCCAGCGCGTTCTGCGCCAACAACGGCTGCCGGATCGACATCGCGCTTTCGCGCCAGTCCTACCGATCGCCGACTTCGGTGTCCGGCGGCCAGCCGACGATCACGCTAGGCGAGGACGGCAACAGCGTTGCGATCTGGGTGGAAAGCACGCAATGCAATCTGCAAAGCCGCGATCAGGCCTGCTGGAACATGCTGTCGTGGCCCGGCGGCAAACTGACGCAACGCAATCAGGTGCGTGCTGCCGAATGACGCGATAGCCAACGGCGCACGGCGGGAGACAGAGCCCGCTTGTCTTGCCCGCTTCATGGGCCGGGAGCATGATCGGCTGTCGCTGGGATGGGGATCGTCATGGCAGCAGCTTTCCTGCGCAACAAATTGTTGGTCATTCCCGTTTTGCTCGCCGCCGCCGTCGGCCTGTATGCGCTCGGCGGATTCTGGCTGGTGCCCAAGCTGATCCGCTCGCAGGCCACGGACTATGTCGGCACCGAGCTGAAGAAATCGCTGACCCTGGGCGAGATCAAGTTCAATCCCTTCCGCTTCGAACTGGACATGCGCGACATCGCGATCGCCGACGCGGGCGCGCGTCCGGGCCAGCCGCTGGTCGCGCTGAAGCACCTGTTCGTCAATTTCCAGGTTTCATCGGTGTGGAAAGGCGCCTACACCTTTCGCAAGGTCGCAATGGACGGACCGTTCGCACGCGCGATCATCCGTCCCGACGGATCGCTGAACCTGGCCGACCTGGTGCCGGAATCGGAAGACGATTCGCCGCTGCCCGAGGTCTGGATCGAGGACCTGTCGGTCAACCGCGGCCGCGTCAACTTCGCCGATAACAGCCGGCGCCTGAAACCGGAAAAGACGCTGTCGCCGATCGAGTTCACGCTCAAGGATTTCCGCACCGCCTCCGAAAGCGGCGGCTTCCGGCTCAGCGCGGTCAGCGAGCAGGGCGAACGCTTCGACTGGAGCGGACGCCTGTCGCTGCAGCCGCTGGCATCCACCGGCAAGATCAGCGTCGCCGCGTTCAAGGCGCGCAGCGCCTATGAATTCCTCAGCGACGAATTGCCGTTCGAACTGACCGGCGGCAGTTTCGACCTGAGCGCGGACTATCGCTTCTCCGCCGGCACCCAGGCCGGCACGCAGCTCGACGCCACCCTGCCCCGGATCAGCGCCACCGGCCTGAGCCTGCGCGCGCGCGGCGTGGACAGCGATTGGGTGACGCTGCCGTCCGCGATTCTCGACGACACGCGACTGTCGCTGGCCAGACACCAGGTGACCATCGCGGCGCTGCGCGTCACCGGCATGCACGCCAAGCTGTGGCGCGAAGCCGACGGCTCGTTGAACATCGACCGCCTGCTGGCCGCGCCCGCAGCGACACCGGCATCGCCCGCACCCGCAGCGCAAGTCGGATCCGCGGGCAGCGGACAACCGGCGCCGGGCGCGGACTGGCAACTCAGCCTGGCACGCTTCGACCTGCAGCAGGCCGACCTCGACCTGCAGGACCGCACAGTGAAGCCGGCGGCCAGTTTCAAGCTCGCGCCGCTGGCGATGACCGCGACCGGCCTGAGCCTGGACATGGCCAAGCCGCTGCCGATCACGCTGCAGACCGTCATCAACGGCGTCGCGCCGCTGTCGGTCAGCGGTGAGGTGGTGCCGGAAACGACTGCCGCCACGCTGCAGATCGATCTTGCGAAAATGCCGCTGCGCGACGTGCTCGCCTACCTGCCCGATTATCCGTCGCTGTACCTCAAATCCGGCAGCGTCGGCGCCAAGGGCACGCTGTCGATGCTGCCCGCCGATGCGCCCGGCCCGGAACTGGGTTTCAGCGGCGACGCCGCGGTGGCGGATTTCGACCTGGTCGAAACCGCCGGCAAGCGCGAGTTCGTGTCCTGGCAACGCGTCGATGTGCAAGGCCTGCAGTACACGGCTGCGCCCGACGCGGTGTCGATCAAGGTCCTCACCGCCAACAAGCCTTATGCCCGCGTGATCATCGCGCCCGACCAGACGATCAACCTGGTGTCGGTGCTGGGCGCCGCTACGCCGGCAACGGCGCAGGCGCATGCCACCGCGCCGGCCGACATGCCGATCAAGATCGGCAAGGTGGTGCTGGCGGCAGGCGTGATGGCCTTCGCCGACTATTCCATCGACCCGAATTTCCAGGCGCGGATCGATGCATTGCGCGGCACCATCACCGGCCTGTCGTCCAGCACCGGCAGCGTCGCCAAGATCGATCTCGCCGGCCACATCATCAACCGGTATTCGCCGGTGACCATCACCGGCGAAACCGACATCTTCGCCTACGACAAACACACCGACATCAAGATGGCGTTCAAGAACATCGAATTGCCGATTTTCAATCCGTATTCGGGCCGATTCGCCGGCTACGCCATCGCCAAGGGCAAGCTGAGCACCGAGCTGCACTACAAGATCGACAAGCGCGCGCTCGTCGCCGAACACCACGTGATTCTCGACCAGTTGCAGTGGGGCGCCGCGACCGACAGCAAGGACAAGGTGTCGCTGCCGATCCGTCTGGCTACCGCCCTGCTGAAGGACCGGCACGGCGTGATCGACCTCAGCCTGCCGGTGACCGGCACGCTGGACGATCCCAAATTCCGGGTCGGCCCGGTGGTGTGGCAGATCATCAAGAACATCGTGGTGAAGATCGTCACCGCGCCGTTCTCGTTCCTCGGCTCGCTGTTCAAGGGCGCGGAGGACGCGCAGTTCGTCGATTTCGCGCCGGGCTCGTCGACGTTGTCGGACAACGCCAAAACCAGCCTGCCGGCGCTTGCCAAGAGCCTGGCCGACCGGCCCGCGTTGAACCTGGATATTCCCGCCGGCCCCGCTGCCGAGGCCGATGCCGCCGCGATCACGGACCAGCGCCTGCAGGCGGCGGTCGCCGCATTGCGTGGCGGCAAGCAAGGCGAGGAAGCGCCGGCGTACGCAACCTTGGACGCCGGCGACAAGCTCGACGCGCTGAAGGATCTTTACAAGCAGCAATTCGACAAGAAGGCCGAAATTCCCGAGGCGCCGGAAGCGGCCGAAGACGCCACGCGCAAGGAAAAGAAAGCGGATCGCCAGCAAGCCGCGATCGCCTGGCTCGAAGAACAGTTGCGGCCGCGCTACAAGGTAGAAGAAAGCGAACTGATCGCACTCGGCCAGGCGCGTGCTGTCGCGGTGCAGGAAAGCCTGCTGGCGGGCGGCGAACTGGATCCGACGCGGGTGTTCATGGCGGCCGGCCAGTCGTCCGTAGCAAAGGACGGCGTGCAGCGGATGGAACTTGCCCTGAAGTAGGACGTGCGGACCCTAGCGAAAATCGCCTGCCGCCCGTGTCCGCCGCGGCGGCTGCGCACGTTCAGCGCAAACGGTCCGCCAGCGCGTCGGTAGCGCCCACCAGCACATCGACGATCGCCGGCTCGGCCGCGCTGTGGCCGGCCAGCACGATGCGGAAGTCCGCTTCGGGCCAGGCGCTCGCCAGGTCGTACGCGCTTTTCACCGGGCAGATGATGTCGTAGCGCCCATGCACGATGGTCGCCGGGATGTGGCGGATGCGTTCGATATCGCGCAGCAGCTGGTCCGGTTCCAGGAAGATGTCGTGGCGGAAGTAGTGCGCCTCTGCGCGCGCCACGCTGATCGCCAGGTGCGGTTCTTCGAAGCTGCCCGGTTCATCCGGGTCGTGCAGCAAGGTGGTGCTGCCGCCTTCCCAGTAGCCCCAGGCCTGCGCGGCCGCCAGGCGAACCGCCGGGTCGTCGCTGTCCAGCCGGCGCCAGTAGGCCTCGATCATGTTGTCGCGTTCCTGCTCCGGAATATGCGCCAGGTAACGCGTCCAGCGCTCGGGAAAGATCCACGACGCGCCGCCATCCAGCTCATTGAACCAGCGTATTTCGCCGGGTCGGCCGAGGAAGATGCCGCGCAGCACCAGACCGATCGCGCGTTGCGGATGCTTCTGCGCATAGGCCAGCGCCAGCGTCGAGCCCCACGAGCCGCCGAACACCACCCAGCGCTCGATGCCCAGGTGTTCGCGGATGGTCTCGATGTCGGCGACCAGGTGCCAGGTCGTGTTGTCGCGCAGTTCCGCATGCGGCGTGGATTTGCCGGCGCCGCGCTGGTCGAACAGCACGATGCGATAGCGCTTGGGATCGAAGAAGCGGCGATGGTAAGGGGAGACGCCCGCGCCGGGACCGCCGTGCAGAAAGACCGCGGGCAGGCCATCGGGGTTGCCGCATTCCTCCACATGCAATTCGTGGATATCGTCGACGGCCAGGCGATGGCTGCGGTAGGGCTCGATTTCGGGATACAGCTCGCGCATTAATTCGCTCTTCGGTGCCTGTCTGGGCCGAAGTTTACGGGATCGTTATCGCCGGCTGAGCTTATCCAGGTCCTTAGCCGTCGCGCAGCGGTGCGGCGTTGGTGCAGGCGCCGCCGACCGAGTCGCAGCTGGTGTCGGGCAGCTGCCGTAGGGTCTGGGTCATCTCGTGCACCAGCCCGATTGGGGCGATTCAAACGGATAATTACTCCGCCCATACCGGTTGAAGTTACCCCCGACGCTGTCTGCGGTGACAGGGTCTACGCTCAAGAACCGCCCACCGCCGATCTTGGGATCGTAATACCGCTGCTGCATGTAGCTTAAGCCCGTCTGCGCATCGCTGACATGCCCGGTATACCCGGGCCCATCGGTCAGCGGCCGGTTCAGCAAGCCGCCGTACGGCTCGTACTCGCTCTTCTCGATCACCACCTGGTTGGCATCGGTCACCGCCACCGGCGTGCCCAGCGCATCGGTGTGCTGGTACTTGGGCGCCACCACCCCGCCATCGGGCTGCTCCAGCATGGTTACCAGGCTGCCGTTGAGGTACAGGTATTGCAGCGTGCTGGCACTGCGTTCGTTCTTCTGCTGCAGCAGCTGACCGGCCTGGCTGTAGTGCGAGTAGATGGTGCCGTTGGCGGCGGTGGCTGTGACCCTTCGGCCCAGGGCATCGTACTGGTAGCTCTCCTGGCCCACCGCTTCGCGCAGCCGGTTGCCGATGTCGAAATCGAACAGCTGCCCGTTCTTGTTGGCCAGGTTGCCGCGCACGTCGTAACCCAGGCCGATCACGCTGGTGCCATTGCAGCTGTCGGTCTTGACGTTGGTCAGCTGATTGTGGGCGTCGTAGCAGTAGTAATGGTTGCGCGTG
>Ga0193753_10001378_pt1 | contig 20761 bp, 19 predicted proteins | sample H1c2metaG_FD_144925 | JGI IMG/M metagenome (GOLD analysis project Ga0193753, IMG submission 144925) | Soil microbial communities from a riparian zone of the East river system, Colorado, United States - H1c2 | ecosystem: Environmental > Terrestrial > Soil > Riparian zone | place: USA: East...
GATGCCGCCGATCCCGACCACCAGCCCGCCACCCTGGTGATAGAGCAGGCCGACCCGGGCGCCGATGGTGTCGAAGTCCACGGACGGCGAGCCGATGAAGTAGTGGGTGTAGAAGCCGCCGACGTAGGGCAGGACCGGCCAGCGGAGCGGCACCGCCACGTAGCGCACCTGCGGGCTGAGCATGCTGATGCTGGGGTCGTCGCCGAACCAGTGCGTGCCGTCGAGACCGACCTCGAGGCCGTCGAGGACGTAGTAGCCGACCCCGACGCCGGCCAGGAAGTAGCTGTGGCCGAACGCATCCTCGCTGGCCAGCGCGAGCGAGAGGCTGACCCGCCCGCGGTCCCACGGAGTCGGCTCGTCGCCCTCGTCGGCGCGAGCGCCGGTGGCGAGACCGAGACCGAGAGCCAGGACGGCGGCGGCAGCCGCGCGGGCGACGGCGTTCCTGCGCATCACCTTCATCGTAACCCGGACGGTGTAGATTTGCCGGTCCGCGCGATGCGCACTCTCCTCATCGACAACCACGACTCGTTCACCTTCAACCTCTACCAGCTGCTGGTGGTGGTGAACGGCGAGGCGCCGGTGGTCGTGCGCAACGACGGGGCCAGCTGGGACGAGCTGGCCGGCGGCGGGTTCGACAGCATCGTCATCTCGCCGGGGCCGGGGCGGCCGGAGGTGCCGCGCGATCTCGGCGTGTCGCGCGCGGCGATCGAGCGCTCCGAGGTGCCGCTGCTCGGCGTGTGCCTGGGCCTGCAGGGGATCGCGTGGCTGGCCGGCGGGCAGGTGGTGCGCGGCGAGCCGGTGCACGGGCGGGCCAGCGCGGTGCGCCACGACGGCAGCGCGCTGTTCGCCGGGATCCCGCAGGGGTTCGCGGCGGTGCGCTACCACTCGCTGGTGGTCGACCCGGGGCTGCCGGATCCGCTCGAGGCGATCGCGTGGACCGGCGACGGCGTGGTCATGGGGCTTCGCCATCGCCGGCGGCCGCAGTGGGGTGTGCAGTTCCACCCGGAGTCGGTGGCGAGCGAGCACGGGCGCCGGCTGCTCGAGAACTTCCGCGACCTGGCGGCGCGGCACGCGGCGGAGAGGCGCGGCGGGGAGGCGGGGCGCGGGGCGGCGGGGACGGCAGGGGCGGCGCGAATGGCGACGCTGCCGGCGGTGGTGCCGGGCGGGCGCGCTCGGGTGGGCCGGCGCGAGGGGCTGTCGCTGGTCTGGCGCCGGATCGATCGCTGGGTCGACCCGGAGCGGGTCCACGCGGCCTGCTACCGCGACAGCCCGTGCTCGTTCTGGCTCGACAGCAGCCTGGTCGCGCCGGGCGGGTCGCGCTTCTCGTTCATGGGCGACGACCGCGGGCCGCTGGCCATGCGGGTCGAGCACGACGTGGAGCGCGGCGAGGTGACGGTCGCGCGCGGCGGGGCGACCGCGATCACGCGACAGGGGCTGTTCGATCTCCTGCGCGGCGAGCTGGCCGCGCGGTGGGTCTCCGACGACCGGCTCCCGTTCGACTTCCAGTCCGGCTTCGTCGGCTACCTCGGCTACGAGATGAAGGCGGCGTGCGGCGCGGCCGCCGGGCACGAGTCGCCGCTGCCCGACGCCTGGCTGCTGTTCGCCGACCGGCTGATCGCCTTTGACCACGTCGAGCGGGCGATCTATCTGGTCTGTCTGGCCGACCAGGCGGTGGCGGCGGCCGGGCCGGCCGCGGCGGAGCGGTGGCTGACCGGGACCGCGTCGAGGCTCCGGGCGATCGCCGGTGCCGGGGCCGCTGCCGGGGCCGCTGCCGAGGGCGAGCCGGCGGCCGACCGGCTCGGCGGGCCCATCCCGGTCGCGCTCGATCGCGATCCGGCCCGCTACCTGGCCGACATCGAGGAGTGCCTCGAGCAGATCCGCGCCGGCGAGAGCTACGAGGTCTGTCTCACCAACCAGCTACGCGCGCGGACGGCGGTCGACGGGGCGCGCCTGCACGCCGCGCTGCGTCGCCTCAACCCGGCGCCCTACGCCGCGCTGCTCCGCTTCCCCGGCCTGGACGTGGTCTCGTCGTCGCCGGAGCGATTCCTCAGGATCGACCGCGGCGGGCGGGTGGAGTCGCGGCCGATCAAGGGGACTCGGCCGCGCGGGGCGACGCCGGACGAGGACGCCGCGCTCGCGGCCGAGCTGCGCGCGTCGGAGAAGGACCGCAGCGAGAACCTCATGATCGTCGACCTGGTGCGCAACGATCTGGGCGTGGTGTGCGAGCCGGGCAGCGTCGAGGTGACCGCGATGATGGAGGTCGAGACCTACGCCGGCGTTCATCAGCTGGTCAGCGCGGTCGGCGGCCAGCTTCGCGGCGACGTCGACGCCCTCGACTGCGTCGAGCACGCGTTCCCACCCGGATCGATGACCGGGGCGCCCAGGCAGCGGACCATGGAGATCCTCGACCGCCTGGAGGGAGCGGCGCGCGGGGTCTACTCCGGGGCGATCGGGTTCCTCGGGGCCAATGGCGCGGCCGACCTGGCGGTCGTGATCCGCACGGCGGTGATCCACGGCGGCGAGGTGACCATCGGCGTCGGCGGGGCGGTGGTCGCGCTGTCAGACCCGGCCGCCGAGCTGGACGAGATGCTGCTCAAGGGGCGCGAGCTGGTGCGCGCGGTGGAGCGGGTCGCCGGGGCTGACACCGCCACCTCGCGCGCGCGGCGCGGGGCCGGTTGACGCCGCTCGCGGGCCGCCAGCTGGTGTACCGTTGGCGCATGAACAGCGGCGCGAGCACGGTCGCGGAGTACCTCGCGAACCTTCCACCGGATCGCCGCGCGGCGATCGAGGCGGTGCGCCGGGTCATCCTCAAGAACCTGCGGCCCGGCTTCGAGGAAGGCATGCAGTCGGGGATGCTCGGCTACTCGGTGCCGCTCTCGCGCCTGCCCGACACGTACAACGGGCTGCCGCTGCCGCTGGCCGCGCTCGGGTCGCAGAAGAGCTACATGGCGGTCTACTTGATGTGCGTGTACGGCGACCCCGCGCTGCGCCACCAGTTCGAGGTGGACTACCGGGCGAGCGGCAAGAAGCTCGACATGGGCAAGTCGTGCGTCCGCTTCCGCACGCTCGACGACCTCCCGCTCGACGTCATCGGCCGGGCGGTCGGCGCGGTCGGGCTGGATGACTACGTGGCCTCCTATCGGGCGATCCGGGAACAGACCGCGGGCGCGAGGAAGAGGAAGGCCGCGCCCACGCCGGTGAAGGCGGCGGCCAGGAAGGCCGCGCCGAAGAAGGCTGCAGCGAAGAAAGCCGCGCCGAAGAAACCCGCGCCGAAGAAGGCTGCGGTCGCGCCGAAGAAGGCCGCGCCGAAGAAGGCTGCGCGCGCGGCGAAGAAGACCGCGCCCAGAAAGGCTTCGCGCGCCGCCCGGCGACGGACCTAGCGCACCGCTCGCGGCCAACGCCCACGGCCGTTTGCCACCTGGCGACATCACCGGGCTGGGTCGCTCCACCCGGATCGGGCAAGTCGGCGTCGCCCCGCGCCGCTTCTCCGGCACGGGCGCTGCACTTCCAGCGCCACGCCCGATGACGACATCCCTGCGATCCTGCCTGCCCCTGTTTCTGGCCCTCCTGGGCCTCGCCCCGGCCCTCGCCTGCGATGGCGGCGACGACCCGCCGGCCGCGGACGCCGGCGCCGACGGCACCGACGATGGCGGCGACGGAAGCGGGGACGGCAGCGGCGACACCGGTGACGGCAGCGGCGCCGACGGAGGCGGCGACGCCGAGTGCCTGCTCGCCACCGAGCCCTGCACCGACGGCTCCGAGTGCTGCGACGGCTCCGAGTGCTGCGGCGCGCTCTCGTGCGGCACCACGTCGCTGGGCCAGGTCTGCTGCGGCGAGGCCGGCGAGACCTGCTCGACCGAGAACGGCGAGGACTGCTGCGGCGCGCTGCTCTGCATCGCCGGGGTCTGCTCCGAGTCATTCGAGTGCGAGTCGCCGTGCACCGAGGCCCCCGCGCTGGTGATCGAGAAGGGCCGGCTGGCGGCGATCGGCGGCAGCTTCCTCGGCATCTGCGGCGACGCCAACCACACCTACGGCTTCCACGTCCCGGCCGCTCGCCTGCCCGCCTCCGACTACTCGCTCGAGGGGGCGGCCAATCAGCCGGTCTGCGAGTGGCACGCCGCCGCCATCGACATCGGGATGGACTGGCCGGTCTCGCGCGACTGGCTGCGCTGGCTCATCGGCGAGATCCGCGCCGACCGCATCCACGACATCGCCGAGGTGATCGGCTCGTACGACGGCGTGAACGTGCGCTACTGGTCCGACTCGAGCGGCTGGGAGACCGACGGCATCCCGTACGAGGGTGAGGGCCACGACACCTGGACTCACGTCTCGATCTATCGATCGACCGCGCTCCAGGACCACCAGATCCTGTCCGGGTGGACCGCCGACAGCGGGCCCTGATCGGGCACGCCCCCGATGGACCGGGCCGAACCGGCGCGGGCATGCTCGCGCCATGTCCCGTCAGATCCTGCCCGAAGAGAAGATCCACCCCGCCATCCGCGACAAGGTGGCCGGCGTCCACCGCGACATCGTCGACGAGGTGCAAGCGGCGATCGCCCAGCACGACGTGGTGGTGGTCGGCATGAAGCAGAACCCGAACCCGCGCCGCGCCCGCAAGCTCCTCGACGCCGCCTCGGTCGCGTTTCACTACCTCGAGTACGGCAGCTACCTCAAGACCTGGCGCCGCCGCACCGCCCTCAAGATGTGGACCGGCTGGCCCACCTTCCCGATGGTGTTCGTGAAGGGCGTGCTGATCGGCGGCGCCGACGACCTCGCCCGCCTGCTCGAGTCCCGCGAGCTCGAGCGCCTGCTCGGCCGCTGATCGCCCGCGAGCGGCGCGGCCTCCCTCGAGTAGGAAGGCCGCGCCCCCGGGCGCGCCGTCGCTACAGCTTCTCGGCGGGCGGCTCGCCCTCGCCGTCGGCGGCGCCCTCGTCACCGCGCTCGCCCGCCGCGCCGCCGGCCCGGCGCTGCTGCATGCGCGCGACCATGCTGGCCTCGAGCTCGGCGGCGGTGATGGAGCCATCCTTGTTGGCGTCGGCGTCGCTCGGGACGCGCTGGAAGCGGCGGCCGTTCCCCTTGATTGCGTCGAGCTCGGCCACCGACAGCGCGCCGTCCTTGTCGGTGTCGTTGCGCTCGATCATCTTCGCGGCCCGGTCGTGCGTCATCGCGGCGCGCTCGGCGTCGTCGAGCTGGCCGTCACCGTTCTGATCGAAGCGCTCGAGCATCTGTCCGCGCCGGCCGCCGCGGCCGCCGCGCCGGCGGTGGTCCGGATCTCCCGCGCGCGCCGACGGCGCCGGGGACGCCGGGGACGCCGGCGAATCGAGCGTCGGCAGCGGACGCGGTGAGGGCGCGACCTGGGTGGCTTCGGGCTGCGGCGCCGCGGCCGGCGCGCTCTCGCTCGCCTCCTTCGCGCATCCGGCGGCCATTCCGATCGACAAGAGGGAACCCAGCACGGCGCCGGGCATCAGGCGGTATATCGACATCGACCACTCCTTTGCGGACCGCTGTTGTCGGCCCGTGCGAACAAGGCAAGAGCAGAAAGCGCGCCATCGGCCGCTCGGCCTCGCAACGGCGGCGAGGCGCGCGGATCCAGCCACGTGCGCGCGCGACGCCAGCGCCGTCCGCGGTCGGTCACGCGACGTGCTGCAGCTCTGGCAGGCGCATCTGCAAAATCTGCGGGTCGCGCGCGCCGCTCCTCACGTGGGTTCACCCGCGCCGGTTCGGCGCTTCACCGCGGCTCTGCCCGCAGCGCAAACGCGCGAGAGAAGCATTGTCCGCTGGCACCCCAACGACGCGGTGCTCGGTGCTTCGCGCGCGCGCTGCTAGCGTGAGCCCCACGCGGGCCGCTGACGGCCACGGCCGCGCGACGTATCTGCGGCCGAGCAGGAGCTCCATGGACCTCGTCGCGGTTTCCCCCGGTCTCGATTTCGAGCCTCTCCCAATGATCCACGAGCTGATGGCGCGCGAGCTCGCCCCGGCCCAGTACGTGGATGCGCTGCAGCGCTACGCCCGGACCTCCCCCGCCGCCCGCCACTCGCTGCTCGAGCTCATCTCGAGCGGCGGCTTTCGCGATCCGCGCGCAGCGATGAGGCGCTTCTTTCGCGAGTACTATCACTACAGTCGGCGCTTCACCCGCTTCCTGGCCTCGGTGATGGCCGGCCTCGAGCTACCCGAGCACCGCGCCGCGCTGGTCCCCAACAGCGCCGAGGAGGCCGGCCACCTCGACGAGCACCACCGCGGCGAGCTGCGCGCCGCGGGGCTCGATCCGGACGACGTGGTCGGGCCGCACCCGGCGCTGTTTCGCCGCTTCCTGGTCGCGATCGGGCTCGAGCCGGGCGAGCTCGACGGCGCGGCCGCGCACGTCGCGACCGCGGCGTGGATCCAGTCGTTCCAGTCGCTGTGCCGCGCGGACGAGGCGTCGGCGGTCGGCGCGCTCGGCCTGGCCACCGAGGGCATCGTCCGCGGCATGTATCACCGGCTCCTGCTCGGCATCCGCCGGAGCTGGCCGGAGCTCGGCTCGCGCGAGCGCGCCTTCTTCGAGCTGCACGCCCTGGTCGACGACGATCACGCCGACACGCTGCGCTCGATCGCGATCGAGCTGGCCGCCGCCCCCGGCCAGCGCCGGGCGCTCGCCGCCGGCGTGCTCGGCGCGCTCGACGCGCGCGCCTGCTTCTACGATCAGATGCAGCTCTACCTGGTCGCGGTCGATTGCGGGGAGGGGGAGCGCCAGTGACCGCATCGGCGCCGTTCACCGACACCGCGCGCAACCGCCACGGCCTGACCCCGCGCCCTGCCCAGGATGTGGGGCCCAGCTTCCTCCACGCCGCGGTCGCCAGCGGCGGGGCGGCGGCCGCCTTCTCGCACGAGCGCCGCCATCCGGTCCACCCGGTGCACGTGCCGGCCCGCTCGCTCAGCATGAGCATCGGCGTACTCGAGCCCGGCGCATCGACCAGCACCCACCGCCACGCCTACGAGGCGATCATGTACGTCCTCATCGGGCGCGGGCACAGCATCGTCGAGGGCAGCCGCTTCGACTGGAAGGCCGGCGACGCGCTCTACACCGCGCCGTGGTGCTGGCACGAGCACTTCGCCGACCCCGACTGCCGCGTCGAGTACGTCACCGCGACCAACATGCCGATGCTGGAGTTGCTCGGCCAGACGGTGATGCGCGAGGAGGCCGATCCGTCGCCGAGGTGACCCGTCACCGGGCTGCGACCGGTCGGCGGTCCGCGCCCGCCCGACCGCCGGGCAGGCTGGCCGCGGCGATCGCCGCCGCGCCGCACATGGCGACGACCACGAACAGGCTGGTCCACTCCGGCCGGTCGTGCAGATGAGCCGCGACCCGCGGCACGTGCAGGAGCACCGCCCACGCGCCGAACATGATGGCGAGGAGCGTCGCGGCCAGGCGAGCCAGGACGCCGCTGGCGATGGCGAGGCCGGCCGCGATGTGGGCGACCCCGGTGGCGTAGGCCCAGAACACGTGCCCCGGGATCCACGCCGGGATCACCGAGGCCACGTAGGCGACATAGACGAAGTGGAGCACGCCGAAAGCCGGCAGGCACAGGCCGAAGCCGATCCGGCCGGCCCGGCCCGCGCCGGCCAGGATCCAGGCACCGGCGGTCAGCGAGGCGATCTCGAACGCGCCGGTCCACCGCCCGCCGTCGGTGGGATGCGCCAGCATGCTCGGCACCCAGAGGACGACGACCCAGGCCGACATGAGCACCGCCAGCGCGACGGCGGCGCGGCGACGACCGGCCACCACGCCGGCGCAGGTGGCGATGAGGAGGACGCCGAGGATCCAGGCCCACAGCGGGTGCCAGGGGACCAGCGCCGAGACCGGCTGCAGCTCGCCCACGAAGTCGGCCCCGATCAGGTCCTGGCAGCCGATCGCCGCCAGTCCGCCCGCGAAGAGGATGCGCCCGATCGGGCTGGCTCTGTCCATGCGAAGGACACGCTACGTGGACCCGCGCGCGCCGGCGAGCCCCGCGGTGCGAGCCGTCATCTCCGTGACGCGAGCCGCGCGACCCGGTCGCTGCCCTCGAGCGCGTCGAGGGCCGCCCGGTAGGTGCGGCTGAGCCGCAGCTCGCGCCCGCCGCGCAGCACCACCGTGTGATCGCCACCGGCGATCGGTCGGAGCTCGGCGACCGCGCCGCGGTTGACGATCACCGAGCGGTGGATCCGGAGGAACACCGCCGGATCGAGCTCCGCCTCGAGCACGCGAAGGCGCTCGCGGTGGAGGAACGACTCGCCGCCGGCGTGGACCTCGACGTAGTTGCCGGACGCCTCCAGCCACTCGACCTGCGCCACGTCCACGAACTGGACCCGCCCGATCGATCGGATGACCAGGCGCTCGAGGAAGCGGGCGGGCGCGGGCGCCGGTCCGCCACCGCGCGAGGGCAGCGCCTGCTCGACCCGCCGCAGCGCGGCCTGGAAGCGGCGGTCGTCGAACGGCTTCAATAAATAATCGATCGCCTGCACCTCGAACGCGTCGAGCGCGTAGGTCTCGAACGCGGTGGTGAAGACGACCAGCGGCCGGGGGACGAGCATCTGCAGCACGCGAGCCAGGCCGATGCCGTCGCCGCCGGGCAGCCGGATGTCGAGGAAGACCACGTCCGGCACGGTCAGCTCGAGGGCGCTGCGCAGCGCCACGGCGCTGTCGCACTCGCCGATCACCTGCCAGCCGGGCTGCGCGCGCAGGAGCGCGCAGACTCCCTCGCGCGCGTGCTCCTCGTCGTCGACCACCAGCGCGCGGATCCGGCTCATGCCGGCTCACCCGTCCCCGGCAGCGAGATCGCCACGCGATAGCCGTCCGCACCGTCGGGGCCGGCCTCGAAGCAGAACCCGTCGCCGTACAGGCGCTCGAGGCGCTGGCGGGTGTTGCGCAGGCCGACCCCGCTGCCCGGCTCGCTGGCCGCGTCGCGGTCGCAGGTGCTGTTCACCTCGACGCGCAGCTGGCCCCCGTCCTCGCCGATGCGCACGTCGATCCGGGCCGGGCCGCTGGTGCCGGCCACGCCGTGGACCACGGCGTTCTCGATGAGCGGCTGCAGGAGCAGGGGCGGCACCTCGTGAGCGCGCGCGCCGGCGTCCTGGTGGATGGCGAACTGCATGCGGGCACCGTAGCGGATCTGCTGCAGCTCGAGGTAGCTCGACACGAACTGCAGCTCCCAGGCGATCGGGACCCGCTCCTGCCGGCTGGCCTCGATGACGTAGCGGAGCAGCTCGCTCAGCCGGGCCAGCGCGCTGGTGGCCTGCTCGTGGCGCGCCCCGCGGATGAGGCCGGCGATCGTGTTGAGCGCGTTGAACAGGAAGTGGGGCTCGAGCTGGGCGCGCAGGAGCTCGAGCTCGGCCTGGGTCAACCGCGCGCGCAGCTCGCTCTTCTCCCGCTCGTGCCGCAGCGAGCGCCCGTGGAGGTGGATCGAGTACGCGGCCAGCGACAGCATCGAGTAGATGAAGCCATCCCACAGGAACGTGGTGAGCGGGATGAGCCGCATCCGCTCGAGGATCGCGGCGCCTCCGCCGCCGTGCAGGAGCGTGTGGGTGAACGAGTCCGCCGTGGTGAAGAACGGCGCGAGGCCGAGGCCGAGCAGCGCGTAGCGCGGCGCGAGCCTGGCCGCCCCGGCTCCGTCGGCGAAGAGCCGCTCGGTCATCCAGAAGACCAGCGCGGTCACCGGTGCCCACACCACGTCCGCCGCCAGACGATTGATGAGGAGCGACCCCAGCGCCGAGGCCCGCCCGTCGCGCAGCGCGTCGAAGTGGAGCGAGGTGGACTCCGCGAGGGCCAGGAACACCCAGCCCCCGGCGCACGCGAGCCAGAACCGGGTGTCGCGGAGCCGGCTCATGCCGGGCCAGCGTAGCACCGCGCGCCTGGCCCGCCCGACTCCTTCTGGCGCGCGCTCAGCGCCGGCGCGACGCGCGCGTCGCGACCAGCCCGCTCGAGCTCGGGTTGATCCGCACGATCCCGCGATCGCCGTCGGCCACCAGGAGGTCGCCCGGGTGGGTCCAGGCGAACAGGCCACGCACGCCGACCAGGAGCGGCAGGCCGGCCGCGCGCGCGATCGCCGCCGCCTCGTCGGTGGCCTCGCCGTCCCCCTCCAGCACCACCGCCGCCGCCGAGCGCGCCGCGGCCACCGCCATGAACGGGCCGAGACGTCGCCCGATCCAGATCCGTCCGCTCTGGAACAGCCGGCTGCCAGTCGCGGTCAGCTGGAGCAGCACGCACAGGTCGCCGATCCCCTCGGCGCGCTCGACCAGCGCCGGGTCGGGCCCGGCCGAGGTCGGCGACGTCTGCGACGCGCGCGCGTAGTCGCGGGCGATCGCGGCCATGCCGGCGGCCGCCTGGTCGGTGGCTCGCTCCCGCAGGCGCCCATCCGAGAGCAGGAGCTCCATGCGGGCCAGCGCGCGAGAGACCAGCGGATCGAGTGGTGAGGCCAGGCGGCCGCGCAGGCGAGTGAGGTCTCGCTCGACCCGGGTGAACGCGGCTGCGATCTGCGGCCCGTCGGGGCGCGGCGCCTCGCGCGACGCCAGCGACTCGGCGGTGGGGATGAGCTCGACCCGGCCCATCCCGAGGCCGGGCGAGAGCGGGCGGCCGATCAGGCAGACCGCCTCGGTGCCGACGTCGCCGCCGGCCGCGCCGCGCCCCGCCGCCTCCAGCACCAGGCCGATCGCGCCGGCCAGGACCGCGGCCATGCGCGCCTCGCCGTCGGTGAACGGCTGCGCCGCCGAGCGCTGGAAGGCCAGCACGCCCAGGCAGCGGCCGCCGCGCACCACCGGCTGCGCGATCATGACCGGGTACGGCTCCTCGCCGATGCCGCGCACCGGCTTGAAGCGCGGGTCGACGTCGGCGGCGCCGACCGAGATCGGTCGCATGCACTCGGCCACCCAGCCGATCAGGCCGTCGCCGACCCGCAGGCTGAGGTTGCCGACCACCTCGCTGGCCAGCCCGACGTTGCCCTTCACCACCAGCAGGTCGACGTCGTCGGCGCGCTCGCGCACGTAGACGCTGACCACGTCGGCACCGAGCAGGCCGGCCATCTCGTGGCACGCGCCGGCCAGCACGTCGCGGAGCGGCGCGCTCAGCGCACCCGGCTCCAGACCGGCGAACAGCCCACCCGCGACCGGCCCGTCCGGGCGGACCTCGACGGCGACCGACTCGTCGCGAAGCGCGGAGGCCTTCATCTCATCGATCATGACGGCCCGACATTTCAGCCCGGTTTCCGCGGCGAAAAAGCCTCGATGACCGTGCCGGCACGATCTACGTCTGCTGGATCGGCTGGTCGCCGCCGGGCTGATCGCCGCCGGGCGCATCGCCCTGTGCAGCGGCCTCGGCCGCGCTCACCGCCAGGTCCATCTCGCGCAGCCGCTGGCCCCACTCGCGAATGTGCCCCGCCGTGATCCAGAACCCGACCCCGACCACGGTGCCCAGCATCGCGGCGCAGATCAGCACGATGGTCCCGTCGAGCGGCGAGATCGCGAGCGCGACGACCGCCGGCACGCCGATCATGAGCGCGCGCTTGAGCCGGCGCTGCAGCAGCAGGCTCCGCGCGGTGTACTCGAGCAGGCGCTTCCGTTCACCCGGACGCGGAGCTCGGTGACTCACCTCGACGCGCATCGCCAGAGAGCATAGCGCGCCCGCGCCGCCCCCGCGCGGCCTCGATCGCGGCGGCCAGCCCGCGCATCCCGCGAGCCAGCGCGTCGGTCGAGACCGCGCCGAACCCCAGCACCAACCCGCTCGGGGCCAACCCGCCGCCCCGCATGTAGGCGGACAGCGGCATCGTCTCCACGCCGCGCGCCCTGGCCTCCTCGAACACGCGCTGGGCGTCGGCGTCGCGCAGATCGGCCACCGCGTGCAGGCCGGTCCGCACCGGCCGCAGGGTCAGCGCGCCGCCGCAGTACCGCTCGGCGGCGTCGCCGAGCGCCTCAAGCCGCTCGCGATAGGCGGCCCGCATGCGGCTGAGGTGGCGGGCGAAGTGCCCCCCGGCCATGAAGTCGGCCAGGACCGCCTGCTCCAGGAACGGCGGCAACGGGTCGACCGCGGTCCGCCGCGCGGCCAGCAGCCGGTCGCGCAGCGCCGGCGGCGCGATGAGAAAGCCGAGCCGCAGCGACGGGAACACCGACTTGCTGAAGCTGCCCACATAGATGACCCGACCGTCGGCGTCGAGGCCGTGCAGGCACGGGATCGGCTGCGCGCCGTGGCGGAACTCGCTGTCGTAGTCGTCCTCCACCACCCACGCGCCGGCCGCGCTCGCCCACCTGAGGAGCGCGAGCCGGCGGGCCAGGCTCATCGGGACACCGAGCGGGAACTGGTGCGACGGGGTTACATAGGCCATGCGCGCCCCGCGCGCGCGACCGTCCACCGCGTCGATCTGCATGCCGTCCTGGTCGACCGGCACCGGCACGATCGACGCACCGGCGCCGATCAGCGCGCTCCACGCCCCCGGGTAGCCCGGCTCCTCCATGAGCACCCGATCGCCGGGGTCGAGCAGCAACCGGCTCACCAGATCCAGCCCGCGCTGCGCGCTCCCGACGATGTAGATCTGGTCGGCGTCGCACTGGGTACCCCGCGCGGTTCCGATGTGCTCGGCGATCGCCTCGCGCAGCGCCTGCAGCCCGCCGGGCGCGCCGTAGTCCAGCTGGCTGGAGGTGATCGACAGGACCCGCCGGCTGGCCAGCCGCGCCCACAACCTCACCGGAAACAGCTCGAGCGCCGGCACCCCGATGCGGAACGGGCGCGGCGGCCCCGGGATCCGACGAGCCGAGGGAGCTCCGCCGGCCAGCGCCTCGCCGCGGCGCGACAGGATCGGCTGCATGAGGTCCGACGGCGCGCGCGGGGCCGGCACCCGCAGGCGCCGGTCGGGCAGCTCGGCGGCCACGAACGTGCCGGAGCCGCGCCGCGCGACCAGGTAGCCCTCGGCATGGAGCTGCTCGAACACCAGCTGGGTGGTCGTGCGCGACACGCCGAGCTCCGCGGCCAGCGCGCGCGACGAGGTCATCCGCGCGCCGGCCCGGAGGACCCCGTGGACGATCGCGCGCCGGATGCAGTGATAGATCTGCTCCTGGAGGCCGGAGCCGGCGCGCTCGTCGATCTGGATGAGTAGGTCCGCCGCGGCTCGCCGGGTCATTGCTCCTCCCGCTCGCGCTCGACGCGATCCTCGATCCTAGCACCGCCCCGGCGCCGCTCCCGCCCCGGGCCGCTTGCGGGCGCTGGCAGGTGCTGTGCGCGGGTCGCAACGCGGTTCGGCGGCCGGCCCCCGATCGTGCTAACCGTTTCCCGTGCGCATGAAACCGTGCCTCACCGCCGCCGATGCGCGGCGAATCGTCCGCGCGGCGGTGGCCGAGGCGGAGCGGAACCAGTGGAACGTGACCGTCGCGGTGGTCGACGACGGCGGCGCGCTCCTCGCCCTCGAGCGGCTGGATGGCGCCTTCCCGCAGAGCGCGGAGATCGCCACGCGCAAGGCGTGGACCGCGGCCGCGGTCCGGCTCCCGACCAAGACCATGGAGGACATGGTGAAGGAGCGGCCCGCGCTGCTCGGCTTCCCCGGCCAGGTCCGGGTCCAGGGCGGGCTGCCGATCCTGGTCGGGGCCGAGTGCGTCGGCGCGGTCGGCGTCTCCGGCGTCGCGTCGCACCAGGACGAGCAGGTCGCCCGCGCCGGCGTCGACGCGCTCGCCGACGAGACCGCGCCGCCGCCGCGCTGACGATCGACCCGGCGGCGACTACTTGGGCTGCGGCACGATCCGCAGATAGGGCCGCGGCGCCTTCCACCCGTCCGGATACTTCTGCCTGGCCTCCTCGTCGGACACGGCCGGGACGATGATGACGTCCTCGCCGTTCTTCCAGTTCACCGGCGTGGCGACCTTGTGCTTCGCGGTCAGCTGGATCGAGTCGAGCACGCGCAGCACCTCGTCGAAGTTGCGGCCGGTGCTCATCGGGTAGGTGAGCGTCAGCTTGATCTTCTTGTCCGGCCCGACCACGAAGACCGAGCGAACCGTGGCGTTGTCGGCCGCGGTGCGCGGCTTCTCGCCGGTCGCGTTGGGATGGATCATGTCGTAGAGCTTGGCGATCTTGAGGTCCGAATCGCCGATGAGCGGGTAGTTGGGCGCGGTGCCCTGGGTCTCCTCGATGTCCTTGGCCCAGCGCTTGTGATCCGCGACCGGGTCGACGCTGAGCCCCATGATCTTGGTGTTGCGCCTGGCGAACTCCGGCTTCAGGCGGGCCATGTAGCCCAGCTCGGTCGTACAGACCGGCGTGAAGTCCTTGGGGTGGGAGAACAGGACGGCGTAGCCGTCGCCGATCCATTCGTGGAAGTCGATCGTGCCTTCCGTGGTGTCCGCCGTGAAGTTCGGCGCCTCGTCTCCGATCCGCAGTGACATGAAGTCCTCCTCCCGGTGCGCGGGAGGAGATTCTAGCCCCCGGCGGGTCAATGTCGAGACCTCGAGCCGAGCCGCGCGACCCGCGCCGGCGATCCTCCGGGTCGGTTCGGTCGTAGTATCGACGGACGATGAGCCAGACGCCGCCCGGGTCGAGGGGGATGCCGTTCCTCGGTGAAGCGCTCGGGTTCCTCAAGGACCCATTCGGCTTCACCCTGTCGCGCACCCGCCGGCACGGCAACGTGTGGAAGACGCGGATCCTGGGCGACACGGTGGTCTTCTTCGCCGGGCCGGCCGCCTTCTCGTTCTTCATGGACCCGGCCAACTTCACCCGCCAGAACGGCTCGCCGCGCTTCCTGCAGGAGCTCCTCCACCCGGACGCGGTGCCGTTCCTCGACGGAGAGCGGCACCGCGCGCGCAAGCGGCTGCTGCTGGCCGCGTTCGCCCCGGACGCGCTCGACCGCTACCTGCCCGGCATCTTCACCGTGATCGATCGATTCGCGTCGACCTGGGCCGGCGCCGGCGAGAAGGCGCTCGCGGCCGACCTGTCCCAGCTCGCCTTCGACGTCGCCAACCACGTCTTCGCCGCGGGCGATCCGGCCGCCAGCGACGTCGAGCGAGCCGCCGACTTCGCCCTCCTCAACCAGGGTGCGTTCTCGCCGCCGATCAACCTCCCGTTCACCGCCTACGGCCGGGCGGTCCGCGCGCGCGATCGGCTGCGGGTGTACATCCGGGAGCAGGTCGCGAGCCGCGACGGCCAGGGGACCGCGCTCGGCGTGCTGAAGGGCGCGCGCAGCCGGGGCGGCGCGCGGCTCGACCCGGCCGAGCTCGAGATCGAGCTCCTCCACTTCTTCTTCGCCGCCCAGGGCGGGCTGACCGCGGCGCTGGCCTGGCTCCTGGTCGTGCTCGGCGAGCACCCGAGGATCGCCGGGCGGCTGCGGGCCGAGGCGGACGGCGTGCTCGGCGACGGTCCGCCCACGCTGGCCCAGGTCGGCGAGCTGGCCGCGGCGCGCGCGGTCTCGCGCGAGGTGCTGCGCGCGTTCCCGATCGCGCCGGTCACCTTCCTCGGCGTGGCCCGCAAGGACCTCGAGCTCGACGGCTTCCGCATCCGGGCCGGCTGGAAGGGCGCCGGCGCGATCTGGGCCACGCTGCAGGACAGCGCGGTCTTCCGCGATCCGACCGCGTTCCGCCCCGACCGGCTCGACGATCAGGGGATCGCCGCGCTGCCGCCGGGCGGGTACGTGCCCCAGGGCGGCGGGCCGCGCGACGGGCATCGCTGCCCGGGCGAGGCGATGATCCAGCTGGTGATGCCGGCCTTCGCCGGCTGGTTCACCCGGCGCTTCAACCTGACCTACCCGGCGCAGGACTCGACCCCGGGCGGGGGTGGGCTGGGGCCGCTGCCGCGCAGCGGCGTTCGCGTCACCGTCGCGAGGCGATGACCGACTCGCCGCTCGCCGACCCGGCCTGTCGACCGGCCGGCGCGCCGAACAGGGCCACGGCCAGCGCGAGCGCGACACCGGCCGCCGCCGCCGCCGCGGGCCGACGCCAGCCGTGCCTCCCGGGCCACCGACGGCGAGCCGACGGCCCGACGCCCTCGAGCCCGGCCGCGATCGCGCGCGGCACATCCTCCGCCCGCGCGAACCGCCGGGCCGGGTCGCGATCCAGACAGCGGGCGATCGCGTCGTCCCACCGCGCGTCGAGGCCGGGCCGCACGCCGCCCGCCGCCGGCGCGTCGCGCTCGAGCCGCGCGGAGATGAGCGCGATGAGCGAGTCGGCCTCGAACGGCAGCCGCCCGGTCACCGCCTCGAACAGCACCACGCCGAGCGAGTAGATGTCCGCGCCCGGGCCGAGCGCGAGCCCGGCCACCTGCTCGGGCGCCATGTACGCGGGAGAACCCACCAGCGCGCCGGTGGCGGTGGCCCGGGCGTCGTCGCCCTCCCCGCCGAGGCGGACCGGGTCCGCCTCCCCCTCGCCACCACCACCGCCACCGGCTCGGCCAGTCCCACCCTCGCCCCTACCCCCTCCGCGATTCCCTTCCACCTGCCCGGCCGCGATCCGCCGCGCGAGGCCGAAGTCCATGATCACGACCCGCTCGCCGCCGCGCGCGCTCGCGTCGGGCACCAGCATGATGTTGGCCGGCTTGAGGTCGCGGTGGATGATCCCGGCCGCGTGCGCCGCGCCGACCGCCGAGGCCAGTTTTTCGGCCAGGGCCAGCGCATGGTCCAGGCCGAGCGGCCCGCGCTCCAGGCGGCTGGCCAGGGTCTCACCGGCCAGGAGCTCCATGGTGAGGAACGGGATCCGCTCGCCGCTCGGCGACTCGTGGGCGCCGAGGTCGAAGATCCGGCACACGCCCGGGTGAGCCAGCGCGCGGGTCAGCAGCACCTCGCGGCGGAAGCGACACAGGCTGAGCCCGTCGCGCACCCGCTCGGCGCGCAGCGCCTTGAGCGCCACCGTCGAGCCGAGGTCCTCGTCGAACGCGGCGTACACCTCGCCGACCGCGCCGCGCGCGATGAAGCGGAGGATGCGGTAGCGCCCGCCGACCAGCTCGCCGACCGCCAGCCCGTGCTCGCGGCCGACCTCCGCGCTCGACGCCGCCCGCACGGTGATGGTGCTGTCGCCGCGCCCGGCGGACGCGCCGTGGTCGAAGTCGAGCGTCTCGCACGCGCCGTGCAGGAGGACCATGCTCGCCGGGGCCTGGCCGTGGTCCGGGCCCGGGTCGCTTCCCAGCGCGCATCCCCGCGCGGGCCAGCCGGCCAGCGCCGGCGCGGCGGCCGGCCGATCGACGCGCTCCGGCGGCGTTGCCCGCGGAACCGCGCCGTCGTCGACCTGCCATCCACCGAGCGAGTGCACCTCTCCTAGTGACCCGACCTCCGCCGCCGTTACACCGCATGAGACGATCCGGACCGGAAGCACCCGCGCGCCATCGAGGAGGAGCGAGCGCCTCCACTCGATCGTCGCGGCGTGGCTGAACGTCCGTCCAGCAGCCCCGGCACTCGTCGGCAGCGCCCCCATCAGATGTGTCGGCGGCGGCGGCGGTCGACTTGCGACACCCGGATCGTGGATTTCTGCGCGCCACCTCGCGGTCGGTGAAACGCCCGACGCCCGGCCGTCACTATCCCACCAAGAGGCGGACGAACGGCGTGAGGCATCGCGAAGAACCCAGGCGAAGCGATTTATGGCTATAGTCGTTTCGATAACGTCGCGAGGCCGCTTGAACTTCGAGCAGTTCGACGAGGCCTATCTGGCGCGTCTCTGTCAGAGAGACCCCGAGGTGGAGGAGCACTTCACGGCGTACTTCAGCCGTTTGATCCTCATCAAGCTGCGCCAGCGGCTCCGCTCGCGCCACGCCATCGAGGACGTGCGCCAGGAGACGTTCCTTCGGGTCTTTCGCATCATCCGCTCCGGCTCCGGCCTGCGTCACCCGGAGCGGCTCGGCGCGCTGGTCAACGCAGTCTGCAAGAACGTGATGCTCGAGACCTACCGCTCGCGCCGGTACGAGGAGCTGCCCGAGGAGCTCGGCCCCGACGACTCGAGAGACGTCCTCGACGGGCTCATCTCGGAGGAGCAGCGGCGCGAGGTGCAGCGGGTCCTCGACGATCTGCCCGAGCGCGATCGCCAGCTCCTCCGCGCCGTCTTCCTCGACGAGGCCAACCGCGACGCGGTCTGCGCCCAGTTCGAGGTCGACCGCGACTATCTGCGGGTTCTCCTCCACCGCGCCAAGGAGAGCTTCCGGGCGCGCTTCAGGCAGACCGAGAGCTCGTTCCACCCCCGGCCACCGACGCGGCCGCAACTGCGGAGCTCTTGATCATGGATCACCTGCAAGCAGAGAGCCTGGGCGCAACCGAGAAGTACCTCCTCGGAGCGCTCGATGAAGCCGAGCGCGAGGCGTTCGAGGAGCACTTCTTCGACTGCCTCGAGTGCGCCGACGACGTGCGCGCCGCCGCCGCCGTCCTGGCCGCGGCCGGAGCCACCGCCGCGCTGACCGCGGTGCCCGCCGCCCCCGCCATGCTTCCGACCCCCAGGTCGTCGCCGGTGACGGACATCGGCCAGCGCCGGCGCCGCTTCGCGCGGGTCAGCCGCGTCACGGCGGCGGTCGGCACCCTGGCCGCGGCCGCGATGTGCGTGGTCGTCTATCAGCGCGCGGTGGTCATCCCGGACCTGCGCGACCAGGTCGCCGAGTCACAGTCGATTCAGGCGGTCCGCGGCCACTTCCTGACCCAGACCCGGAGCGAGGCCCCACGCATCAGCGTGACCGACGCCGATCGGATGATCGCGCTCACCCTCTCCCGCAGCTGGGACAAGCAGTTCCCGTCGTACCGATGCGAGCTCCAGGACGCCTCCGGCCACCTGCTCCTGGCCGAGACGCTGGCGGATCACTCGACCACCGACGAGCTGGAGATCCTCGTGCCGGTGAAGGGCCTGGCGGCCGGCGCCTACGTGCTGACCGTCGAGGGGCTCGATGCACCCCGGCCGGGCAGCGGCCCACCGCCGACCTCCGCCGCGCCGGTGGCCCGCTATTCGTTCCAGCTCGAGCGCCGCTAGCCGCCGCGGGTGTAGATGACGAACGGCGCCCAGTAGTAGGGCTTGCGGCTGGCGGTGGCGGAGTGGACGAGGCGCAGCTTGGCGGCGCGCAGGGCGGCGATCGGATCGAGCCCCTCCTGCAGGCCGCGATAGAGGTGCTCCATCAGCTCCGCGGTCGAGGCGTCCTCGACGTTCCAGAGTCCGCCGATCACGTTGCGCGCGCCCGAGCCCAGGAACGCCCAGGCCAGGCCCACGAGGCCCTCGCCGGCGTACGCGCGAGAGCCGGCGCTGCGACAGGCCGACAGCGTGACGAGCTCCGCGGTCAGAGGCACCTTGACGATGTCGCGCGCGTAGAGCTTGTACGAGTCCTCGCGCCCGGAGAGCACGATCGCCGAGTCGAGCGGGCTCTCCTGGTTGGCCGTCGCGTGCGCGGCGAAGTGGATGAAGGCGAAGCGGCCCGGTCCGGCCGCCGCGTAGGCCGAGGGCTGCGCGCTCGCGCCCGACTGCACGGTGGCCTGCTCCGGGAACAGATCCGCGATGCGCGCCACCTCGCGGCCGGCGTAGGCCAGCGGAGGGAACTCCTGGCCAGGAGACACCGGGTCACCGATGACGAGGATCGAGCGGGCCCGGGTCTTCTCCGCCGCCGCTCCGGCGCTCAGCAGGCCGAGGGACGGGGCGGTCGCCAGCGTGACGTCCTCGATCCAGTAGTGTGGCCGCGCGCCCGGGACGACCAGCGTCTCGAAGTTGAGCTGCTGCAGCGGGCCGTCCGGGACCACGACGACGCGCTTGCCCGGCTGGATCTGCTTCTCGATCGGCCCGATGAGGCTGCGGTAGAGCCAGGTGGCGTCGGACGCATCCTCGGCCAGCGGATCGCGAGAGCGCTGGATCTGGGCCTGGTACGCCTCTGCCCGCTGGCCGATGTCGGCCGAGCCGGGCAGGACGCGCACGACGATCTCCTCCGGGGTGACCGCCCACAGGAACGAGCGCCGCGGCGCCGTCCAGTAGAAGAGGAGGACCGAGTCGAGCGCGCGGGCCAGCTCGCGGTAGCGAGCGACCTGCAGGGTTCCCTCTCCCTCGCGCGGCAGCAGGTTCTCCGACAGGAGCCGCGCGCGCCCGCGATCGGCGACCAGGAGCGCCTCCTCGATGCGCCCTACCCCGACCAGGAAATCGACGTGCTCGTCGTGGAACCGGCGCAGGCTGGAAAAGAACGCGAGCCGGTGCTCGGCGACACCCAGATGGGAGCCGGAGCGCTCCATCACCGCGAACGCCTCGCCGAAATCCTTGTCCGCCTCGGCCGCGCGGCCGGCCTTGACCTGGAGCACCGCCAGCCCCGACCAAGCCTCCCACTGCGCCTCTGGCTCCGCGGCGGCGCCGAGCACCTGTCGGTAGGCGGCGTCGGCCCGGGCCGCGTCACCACGAGCGGCCCACACATGACCTTGATTGAGGACCGTCTTCAGGAGACCTCCCTCGGCCTTCAGCGCCTTCTGGGCATCGAGCGCCTTGCCCAGCAGCGACTCGGCGTCGTCGTAGCGCATCTGCTCGAAGGCAACCACGCCCAGGTTACTGAGGAGGGTCGCGACCCTCGCCCGATCGTCGAGCTCCCGCGCGACGACCAGCGCGCGATCGTAGTGCTCGCTGGCGCGAGCGAGGTCGCCCTTGCGGTAGTAGGAGTTGCCCAGGTTGGTCAACGCCCGGAGCCGATCGCCGGTGAGGTGACGCTTGCCGGCCAGCGCCTCCGCGTCGGACAGGAAGCGCAGGGCGCGGTCGAAGTCGCCGAGGTTGTAGTAGCACCAGCCGAGGTTCTGGAGGGTCTTGGCGCGCGGGATGTCGGCGTTGATCGCCGTCGCCAGCGTCAAGGACCGCTGCAGCCACTCGG
>Ga0193753_10001379_pt1 | contig 20754 bp, 15 predicted proteins | sample H1c2metaG_FD_144925 | JGI IMG/M metagenome (GOLD analysis project Ga0193753, IMG submission 144925) | Soil microbial communities from a riparian zone of the East river system, Colorado, United States - H1c2 | ecosystem: Environmental > Terrestrial > Soil > Riparian zone | place: USA: East...
GATGAAGTCTGTAGCGTAACTCAACCTGAGCCTGGCCTCGCGAGGAACTGCGAGGCCAGGGCCAGTTTGTGATTGAGCTGGGTGGCTCATTTGCATCTTCAATGCCGGGCGGGAGGCTGCCGGGAGAGTTTGGAGATGGCTTTCGACGATGGTCTTCGGGGTGGAGGCTGTCGATTTACATTCATGGCACTGTATCGATCTGAGTACATATTTAGACCGGAAGTCGGCAAAAGTCTGCATGTCGGAATTTTTTCTTGCGGCTAAGTTATTGATTTATATGGCCAATTATTTGGTGATCGATCTGCATATGGCATTGGCAAGAAAGTCTGCGGCAACAAGGGAGCCCTAGGTGCAGGTTGGCCGGAGTTGAGGGAGCGAGCAGACGCTCTTGCACGAGATTTACATGCTCAGCATTTCAGATAGCCCGCTCGTATGCGGATCTTATGGAGGACATCCAGTAATGAAGCTATATTCGAAGATTTCTGCTTTGGGAGCGGTTCTGGTACTTACCAGTGCTTTCGCTTCCGCTGACACCATCAACCTGAACAGTTCCAGCGCCACGGTTGTGTACACGGGATTTAATGCCTCCACCGCCGCTGGGGTAACGACGAACAATGCTCCGGTGGCCACGGTCAATATCGATTCGGGCGCATCTACGGTCTGGATGGCAGCGGGCGGCACTTCGAGCTGGGTCTCCTATGGTCCGACTGGGCCTACGGGCAGCATCATTGCACCGAACGGTACCTATACCTACAAGACGAGCTTTTCTACGACCGGTGGTGTTTACTCCGGATCGATCACTGTTCTGGCAGATGACACGACCGACATCTATCTGAATGGCGTTCAGGTGATTCCGTCTGGCACGCTTGGCGGCAACAGCCATTGCGCGGACGGCACGCCGTCCTGCCTGACGATCGACACTGTGATGTTGAACAGTGGAACTGCGGGCTTCAACTCGAATGGCGCGAACACCCTGACGTTCAATGTCAAGCAGACCGCACTGGTCTACGAAGGCCTGGACTTCTATGGTTCGATCACGAGTACCTCTGGAGTTACCCCGGAGCCCAGCTCGCTTCTGCTGTTTGGAACCGGCTTGATCGGATCCGCGGGCGCATTGCTTCGCCGGATGCGCGCTTAGGACTAAATCCAAAGCTCGCGAGAGGCGCCGGGAGCGCTTCTCGCGAGGTTTGGATTAGTAATCACTCTATCGATGAGTGGGAATATTATTCCCACTCATTTTTTTTGATCCGAATAATATTCTGAACAGCGCGCATATTCTGCTGATGCAGTAAAAAAGGCCTTGAATAAAAGAGAAAAAGGTGCATATTCTTTGCGAAATTCGGCCAGAATGCGGTAATGTGAAAGTGTTGTTGATGGATCCTCCGGGATAGAGATGAGTAGCGTGTCAGACCAATTGTCTGTACACCGCTGACCGAGTTCGCAATCTCTATCAAGCCAATAAATAAAGGTGCGCGCTGTCATTCCCTATGGGGGATGAGCGATGTGCACTTGTGTGTGGATCGCACGTTGTGCGCGACTGAGTCGCCGCATGATTGCGGGCGCTCCCACCTTTGTGTGAGTTGGCGTACCAGTTTGTGCCATGTTGCAACTTGAGTCCGACCTCTAGACTCAAGAACAACAGCAAGTCGTTCCATTTGATTCATCGAGTGGGTAGGATAGATCCACTCTTGAATATTGAAGTCTCCTATTTCTTGATTGTCGAGAGGGTAGGGCTGCTCTGTTCCGACTTGGTTGATTCAAGTTAATTTTTTTTGCCTCTCAAAACAGCGAGAGGTTAAACCAAAGTTCGGTTCGGGTACGAGTCAGACGCTGCTTCCGGTAGAGGATTTTGGTCCGCAGATGCTGAAGCAATACCCAGAAACAGGCTCTCGCCGTCGAAGCAGCCGCAAGAAGGAGACCGCATTGAACGCATTCGCATTTCTATTGTCCGGCCTTCTGGTTTTTCAGCCAGGAGCACAAACAACCACCGCACAACCAGCCCCCTCCGGCCCCGTTTCCATTACGGTGGGACAGCCTGATTTTGGTTTCAACGTTATTGGAAACTCGGTGCGCCGTATCTTCGCCACCGTTTCCAATGGCAGCACGAGCCAGGTGCAATGGGCTGTGAAGTCGGGTTCGGGGAAGATCTCTTCGAGCTCGGGTTCGTGGGTTGATGTGACGGCGCCACCAACGGGAACAGCGTGCTCTTACGTTGTGACGAATGGGCAGTACAGCGTGAAGTCGGCGACCCAGTTCACGATCGAAGCGACCTCGGTCGATGATAAGACGAAGGTGGCGGATGTCGTGTTCAACGTTTGTAACCAGGCGGTGAACGTATCGGTGGTTCCCTTCTACCGGACGCTCTATGCGAACCAGATGGCGGATGTCCAGAGCCTGATTCTGGGTTCGACGGACCAGTCGGTTCATTGGGCGATCTCATCGCAGCCCAGTGGCGGCGATGGCAAGCTGAGCGACTCTACCTCGCGCGATACGGTATTTACGGGCACGGTCAGGGGTCGTTACACATTGAAGGCCACGAGCAATGCCGACCCGAGCAAGAGCCAGACGGCGATCATGTACGTGACAGGAAATGCGATGCCGTACCGCGTGACGCCGAACCAGACAGAGCCAGTGGATTGCACGGCCGATCCGGCGAGTACGGGGAAGGTGTATGAGGTTGGGCCGTCGCAGGATTTCAAGACACTGGCCTCCGTGCCGTTCCCGACCATAGCGCCGGGCTCGACGGTGCGGGTACACAACGAAGATACGTCGGGGACTCAGCCGACGGAGTATCACGAGTATGTGCAGATATCGCAGACTGCGGCTCCAGACCAGCCGTTCCGCATGTGCGGTGTGCCTGACAGCACGGGTCATCTGCCAATCATCGACGCGGCGAATGCGACGGGCCGCTCGGATACGAGCCAATATGTTCCGGGCTATGGTTTGCTTGTTCTCCATAACCAGAACTACTGGGCGTGGTGGCCTGATTTCCACTCTGCAGCCTATATTGCGGTCGAAGGGCTGGCGTTTCGCAACGCCGAGCTGGGGAAGACCTTCGTCGCTCCCGATGGCTCGACGGGCCAATGGGGCGATGCGGCCTGCATACGTATCAACCAGGGGCACAATACGTCATTCGTCGGCAACGATGTCTCCAACTGCGGTGATGGCGCATTCACAAACTTCAATACGCAGGGGGGATGGGGCTCGTCTGACGTCAACGTGCTGTGGGAGGGAAACTACTTCCATGACAACGGCAATCCCGGGTCTTACCTGGACCACCAGTTGTACCTGCAGGCATGGGGCGAGGTCGTCCAGTTCAATCGCATCGACAACTACAAGGTTGGCGCGTTTGGATCGAACCTAAAGTCGCGCGGGATTCAGAGCATCATTCGCTATAACTACCTCGGCGATGGCGCGGCGCGGCAGATGGACCTGGTGGATGTACAGGACGCGCAGGACGCGATGACGTTTGCCGCTTATCTTGGCGGCGGCGCGACCTCGGAACGGGCTACGGAACCGCAGCAGAATATTCCGCCGGACTGGTTTGCGGCTCAACAGGAGGCGTACAACTCGCACTTCGTCTACGGGAATATCTACATCAACAAATCGTCGCAGGTTCCAATCCACTTCGGCTTCGACCATAGCGGTCTGGAGCCGGCACGGAAGGGATCGCTCTACTGGTACAACAATACGTTTTACGAGAAGCTTTGCCCGGAGTGCCAGGGGCAGTCCTGGACGTTGTTCGACACATCGGCTGGCGGCGGAAACTTCTACCCGCAGACGGAGTTCCAGACGGTGCAGGCGTTCAACAACATCATCTGGATGGACGACCCAGCGAAGCCGGTCTTCCAGTGGAACAATAGCGCCGCGTTTATCGGAGTGTCAGGAAAGAATCTGCTGCCGACTGGTTGGGGTTCCAACAGTCAGGTGGGTGGATCAGGCACAGGCTGGGGTTCGGGTGCGATCCCGTATCTCTATCAGAATGCCGAGCAGTTGGCTCAGCATCTGACGGGGTTCACGAGCTCGAATATCGTAACGGCCGGCTCGATGCCGTTCGATCCTAATACCTGGATACTGAACAGCAATGTGGCGGGGGATGCTGCGGTGCCCAATGCGGTTTGCCAGATGCCATCGCGGTTTGCGTTTCTGCCGAACTTGAACGTCGCTGTGCCACGAATCGCTACGCCGAACGTCGGCGCAACCGATACGGCGGCGCAGACGGCAACGCAGATGAGCCTGATCGCCGCAGGCTCAAGGTACACCACGCACCTCTCAGCCTGCCGTTGAAGTGGATTCCATGCGCTTGGTGAGTAGGTCAAACGCATAATTCATCGGACCTGCAAGAGCCCGCGGACACGCATTCGAGATGACTCGGAAGCGGATACAGTCCTCGGGCTCGAGCAGTTTAAAGACATAGGCGAGGGTGAAGAAGACGACGATGGAAACGATGCTGCCACCGATGAGGCCCCAGAGTGGGGAAAGCTTCACGACGACAGCATAGGCGGCGAGCGCGGCGACGACGCTGGAGGCGGTGATTTTGCCAAAGAATCGCCATGGGAGCTGAATCTGATAGCGGCGGATGCCGATGGCCCACATGAGGCAGACAGCGGTAGCCTGTGCCGCTCCGCTGCCGAGGCAGGCACCGAGGGCTCCGAGGGTGGGGATGAAGTGCCAGGCGACGCCGATGTCGATGAAGGATGCGATGACGGTGGCGACGAGGAAGTAGTTCTGCTTGTCCGTGCTCTCGAAGAGACTTTGGATGGGGCCGAGAAATGCTTTTGGCAGACAGAGGATGGGGGCGACCATGGCGACGACGAGTGCACCGACGTATTTCTGACCGAAGAGGACGAGTAGAGCGGGGCCGGCGAGCGCGGCGGCGATGACGTGGAGCGGGATGGAGAGCAGGCCGAGATAGCGAGCCGAGGCCGCAGTCATGGCGGGGAGCTTGGTGCGGTCGCGGCCGAACTGGGCGAGGATGCTGGCCCCGGTTGCGGCGGCAAAGATGGTGGGGAAGATGAGGAGACGTTCGGCGAGATTGAAGGCGACGGAGTAGAAGGAGAGCTGGCGGATGTCGGCGGAGAGATGCTTGAGGAGGAAGAGCTCGGAGCGATCCCAGACAATGAGGCTGAGGAGCATGCCCATGACGCTCTGGAAGGCGAAGCGCAGCATCCTGGGGCGAAGGTCGAGCGGCATGTGGATGTTGCTCGACTCCCAGTTGAAGATGCGCCGCAAGGTGGGGATGAGGCGGACGAAGCAGTCAGCCAGGCGCATGCCCAGCATGGCGGCGGCAATGCCGGTGACGCCCCAGTTGAGAACGATGGCGAGCAGGGTCAGGACAAAGTAGGTGACGGTCGAGACGATGGAGGCGGGAAGATTCGCGGACAGCGTCTCGGCGGCGACGTTGGCCTGGGAGGAGATAAAGTTGACCATCGCCGGCCAGATGCTGAGGATGAGCAGGATGGCGGCGATGCGGTAGTCGGCAGGGGAGTCGCGGAGGACCCAGATCATGGCGACCGCGGTGGCGAAGGTCGCCATGCCGGCCTGGATGGCGAGGGTTCGGAGATAGATGAAGCGGGCGGTTGCCCGGTCGCCACCGCCGAGAAACTCCGCCATGTACTTGCGGGTGGTTGCAGGGATGCCGACGCCTCCCAGGTTGCTTGTAATCGAGGAGACCCAGGTGACGTAGATGATGTAGCCCATCTTCGACGGCCCGAGCGTCCGGGCAATCGCGATGGAGGTGATGAGCGAAGTAGCGAAGCCTATTACATTTTCAAGACCGTACCAGGCAGTATTTCGCGCGATCGTTTTGCTGTTCACACAATCCTTGTCTATTTACTGCTTGCGAGGACCGGGGAGGTCGTGGTGACTCAGCTCAAGAGGCTAAGGGCCTTGTCCGCGTCCTTTGCGGTCTGGGTGTTGGGTGCGAGGGACGCGGCTTTCTTCAGGTGAATGATGGCATCGGCACTGTCGGCGAGCTTGGTGTAGGTCATGCCGAGGTGATAGTGCATGGAGGCGCTGGCGGGTGAGGCTTTGATGGCGTCTACGAGGAGATCACGCGCCGAAGAGTAGTTGCCTTTCTGATAGTAGGCCCAGGCGAGGGTGTCCGCTGTGTTGGGAGAGTCGGGCATGGCGCGGCGGGCGATCTGGGCGAGGGAGAGAGCGACGTCGGTGTTCTGTCCGGTCTCGATCATGAGGTAGGAGAGGTTGTTGGCGGCGATGGGCTGCTCGGGCTGGATGGAGAGGGCTTTCTTGTAGGCGGCCATGGCCTTCTCGCGGTCGCCCTGAGCCTCCTGGAGAGAGCCGAGGACGGTGAAGGCCTGGGCGTCGCTGGGGTGATCGGTGGTCCACTGCTGCCATTTCGCGATGGCCTTGCCGATGTCTCCCTGGCCGATCTGGGCGCGGGTGTAGGCCATGACGGCCTGGGGGTCGGTGGGGTTGAGCTGCATTGCCTTTTCCGCGGAGGCGAGGCCGCCGGCTGAGTCGCCGGTGCTCATCTGGAGTTCGGCGAGCATGTCGTACATCTCGCTATTCTGCGGGGCTTTGGCGATCTGCTCCTGAACGCGGCTGACCGCCTTTGCGGGCTGCTTCTCGAAGAGCATTGCGGAGACAAGCAGGCGGAGGGCGCGTGCGGAGTTGGGGTTGTTGGCGAGTGCCTGCTCGAGCAGGGCCTTTCCTGCGGGGACCTTCTGCTGGATGAGGCGAAGCTGAGCGAGCTCGAGATAAGCGCTCCAGCTCTTGGGGTCGAGCTTGATGGCCTGATTGAAGTCGGCGTCGGCCTTGTCGTAGAGCTTCTGGCTGCCTTCCGCCATTCCGCGCCAGATGTAGGGGTTGGGCGAGGTGGGGTCGGCGGCGATGGCGGCTTCGGCTATCTGGGAGAGGGTGGTGAAGTCGCGGGTCTGCATGGAAATTTGGGCGAGACCTTCCTGAGCCTCAGGGCTTCTTGGATTGATGCGGGTCGCGTCGCGGAAGCTCTGCTGGGCGACGGTGATGTCGCCTTTGGCACGGGCGGCGCGGCCGAGCCAGAGCTTGACCTGGAGATTTTCGGGGCTGTTCTTGGAGGCTTTCTGGAGGGTATCGAAGGCTTCGTTGGTCTTGCCGTCGTTGAGCAGGAGCATGCCGTTGAGGACGGCGACCTCGGGTAGGCTGCTGTCGGTCTTGGCGAGGTCGGTGGCGATGGTCCTGGCCTTGGGGATGTCCCGCTTGAGGATGAGGATGCGGGCGTAGGCGAGCTTGATGGGCGCGCTTTTGGGATGTTTGGAGACGAGGTCGGCGTAGACGTCTGCGCCGTGGTCCAGTTGCTTGATGCGGATGTAGTACGTGGCGAGCATCTCGGCGCCGATGCTGGTGTCGCCGAGATCTTCGGCGGCCTGGCGGAGGGTTTCCTCTGTCTTGGCGGGATTGTTCTGGCGGAGATAGAGGTCGGCGAGGCTGCCGCGGGCCATGGCGTTCTTGGGGTCGGCGGCGACGGCGGCCTTCATCTGCTCGAGCGCGCCGGCGAGGTCGCCCTTTCGCTCAAGGACTCGGGCGAGGACGATGGAGGCGGTGACGTTCTTGTTGTCGAGGGCGACGGCCTTGCGCAGCTGCTCTTCGCCGGCGCTTGCCGTAGTGGGATCTCCACTCTGGAGGAGGCCGAGAGAGGCATGGAAACCGGCGCGGTTGGGGTCGATGGAGAGAGCGTGGTTGATCTGAGCGAGGGCTTCGGCGCGGTTGCCCTTGAGGATTGCGATGCTGGAGAGAAGGGCGTAGGCATCGGCATTATCGCTCTGAATCTTGAGGACGGCCTGGGCCTGGTCGTTGGCGCGATCGGGCTGCTTGCCGGCAAGGAGCATGTTGCCGAGATCAATGCGTGCCTGCACATTATTGGGCTGGAGATCGACGGTGCGGAGGAGTTCGGCGTAGGCCGGCAGCATGGAGCCCTGCTTGAGGTAGATCTTGGCCATCTCATAGTGGGCGTCGGCGAAGTTGTGGTCGACCTTGAGCGCGTTGGCAACCTGAATCGCAGCTTCTTTCAGCTTGCCCTCGTCGTAGTAGCGCTTTCCGCTGGCGAGGTACTTCTGCTTCTGTTTGTTGGGGTCGCGGTGACAGCCGGTGGTGAAGCCCAAGGCAAGGGTGATACCCAAAACGACTGAAACTCGAAATGCTACCGGAACAATTGATCTCTTCATCGCGCTTTCCTCGATCCCTCTTCAAACAAAACTCTGACTTGCAATCCTGCGTTGTTGTGTGTGCACGTTTGTTGCCAGCGTGCGGAGGCGGCTATGGTAGACCGCAGGCGTTTTTTTGTCAGCCCTCTGCCGCCGCTTTCTCAGTCTGGAATGAACCGGGGCAGGAATGGGGCCATTTTACTGGTGAAGCGAACTGCGCGCTCGCGGGCGGTATCCACGGACTCTGCCGGTGAGATGGCGGTGATGACGCGGACGAGCGCACCGTCGGTACGGTTGGTGCGGATGGCATCTGAGACCATGTAGGCCTTAGCGACGTATTCGTTGGCGATGCTGCGGCCATGTGCCTGATACCAATAGATGACGAACTGTCGTGACGATCCATTATTGATGACGTATTCGCCGACCTTGTAGTTTTTGCCGTCGACGTCCTGCAGGTTGACGTACTTCTGGGACTCAAAGGTCCAGCCTGCGCCAGGAAGACAGTGCTGGGGGGAGTGGATGGTCTGGCCGGTGCGCTGGGTGGCGAAGTAGCCGATGAAGACGCCGATGGCGGACCGGGGGGCAGACTGGGTCGAGGCCTGCTGGATGGCGGGGACAGGGGTGACGTAGATGCGGTTGAGGAAATCGCCCTTGCCAAGGACGGCGAGGGTCTCGCTGTCGAGGGGTAGATCCTCGGCGGTGAGGCCGTCGATGGTCTTCGGCATGTAACTCAAGGGGTCGCTGGGGGGGACGCGGTCGACGTCACCGCGGCTGTAGAGGACGAGGGCGGTTGCCGCAAGGAGGAGAAAGACTGTCCAGAACTTTGGCGATTTCATGCTTGTGCCCTCACTGGCGCGATAACGCGCATGGCACGATGGACCAGGTAGAGGCAGGCGAGAGAGATGACGAACATGACCCATCCGGAGAACTCGTGGAAGAAGCCGAGAGCCTTGTCCGGGTCCCAATACTGAACGCAGAGGCCGGTGCCGACGATGCGGATGACGTTGGCGGCGACGGCGATGGGGATGCTGGCGAGGGCGAGGATGATGCGGCGCTTGGTGGTGCGCTCGAGGAAGTAACCGTAGAAGACGGCCAGGGTGAAGAGGCTCATCAGGGAACGGATACCGCTGCAGGCCTCAGCGACCTCCAGCTTCATGATGGGGAGCTGGATGACGTTGCCTTCGTGGAGGGTGGGGACGCCCAACACGGGGAGGATGTCGCTGGCGATGCGAGAGGCCAGCAGTTGGAGCGGAAAGGTGATCTGGTTGAAGATGATGGCCGGAAACGGGATAGCCAGCAGAAGGACAAGAAGCGGGAAGCGCAGCTGGCGGAGCATGGCAGCGCCAAAAAAAGTCCATATGAGGCCGGCCATCAGCATGACGAAGGAGACGCGGGCTGTGAAGAGGTCGACTCCATAGACGCCGAGGATGAGGACGGCGACGGAGAGGATGACGAGGGGGACTCCGCGCCAGGTCTCGGCTACGGGGGTGACCCGGATCGCCGCTCTCTTGTCCCATAAAAGAAAGGCGGCGAAGAAGGGAACGAGGAAGCCGTGGGAGTAGTCGGGGATGCTATACCAGTCCACCGCCAGCTTGATGGCGACGCGGTAATAGGCGGCGACCAGAAGGACGGCGATAGCGGCATAGGGGAGCCAACGGAGGAGAGATGAGGAGCGTGCGCCATCGCTGCCCGGCGGTTTGCCCGTTGCCTCGTTGGTAACTAGCCCTGAAGCGTAGGTTGCGGCTTGAGTGCTGCTGGTTGTCATGCGTAAGACGTTATACTTCACAGGTCACCTGTATGCAATTTGCGTACCGTGTAGTAAATCTGAGGGAAATTCTTTATTTCCGACCGGTTTGTACTAAAGTGGTACGTTATATCCCAACAAAAGAGAAAAAGTTTTCCCACTTGTGCTGCTATTCTGCACACGAGACGTCGGACAAGCCAGTTCAATCTCTGATTTTGATACGAGTTCGGCAAGTAGGGCGCTGCCCGACAGTGTACATGGCCAAATGTTGCAGCATTTGTATAAAAACGAAGCTCCAGATGAGTTTTGGCCCTTGCGGTGCTAGTGAAGGAAGTACTGCTTGGAAGGATGTGGATACACTTGAGTCTCACGGACGTAAGGCAAATCTGGTTTGAATTATGCAATTCTTTAGCACATTCAGCAGATCACGGTCTGTATGGTCTGTATACAGACTGCGGCCAGGGAAAAGCGCTAGCCAGACTGACAGGTGAGTATCCAATGCAGGGTCATTCCATGGAATCGGAGGCGCAGCGAACTCCAGTAATGGGGATTGCGTCTGAATGGAATGAGTCAATCCTGAGCTTTGATAAGGATGGGAGCTGTCTAATGAAATGGTCTCGTGCCATGTTGGCTTTAACGCTGTTCGCAATGCCTGTGACGGGTATCGCGCAGCAAACACAGGCGAAGCCGGTTCAACCGGCGGGTACTGTACCGGCACCGGCGACGACGCCTGCGCCGGCAGGAACGACCGATACGCCGCAGGCAACTGCTGCCGGAGCGCAGGGCGCTGCTGCATTGCCCGGAGCCGCTGCCGGGGCGGTGAACCCGGAGCACTACATTATTGGGGCGGATGACAGCCTGCAGATCACCGTCTGGAAGGAGCCGACACTGTCGGGCACGATCCCTGTGCGGCCCGATGGAAGAATATCGCTGGTGCTGGTAGGAGATATGGCGGCAGCCGGGCGTACGCCTACGCAGCTTGGAGGCGATATCGAGCAGCGGCTGAAGAAGTATATTCAGGACCCCCTGGTGACCGTGGTGGTGCTGGCCGTGAATAGCCAGAGGATCTTTGTGATCGGCGAGGTGGGACACGTTGGGCCGATCATGATGTCGCCGGGGATGACGCCGCTACAGGCAGTCGCGGCTGCAGGCGGACTTTCCACCTTCGCGAATGCGAAGCATATTTATATTCTGCGGGGCGTAGGGGCGAAGCAGCAGAAGATACCATTCAACTACAAGGCAGCGCTCAAGGGCGACAGCAAGCAGGACCTGGCGCTTCTTCCCGGCGACACGATTGTGGTGCCATGAGAGACAGAATAAAGATTGGAACGGGGATATCGATGCTGTTTCTATTGGCGTGTTCTGTGTCGTATGGGCAGGATCCGTATGGAACCACTCTGTCCGGCGGTCCGGGTGTTAATTCAAGCGTAAGTCCAAGCATGAATCTGCCTACGCCGGATGGGATCTTCCATTACTCTCTCAGCGCGTCGCAGTTGATACAGTTTGGCTACTACGGGTCAGGGACTGCTTATACTACGTCGCTCTCGGGTAACGTAGGGTATGTCTCAAAGAGTACGAAGCTGCCGTCCACGATCCTCTATTCGGGTGGTGTGCTGTTTACGACGCAGGCGGGGCAGGGGACATCGACATTCCAGAACCTTGCAATCTCGCAAGGGCTGGTGAATGGTCCGTGGGCCTTCTATATTACGGATTCAGTCAGCTATCTGCCGCAGTCGCCGACGACAGGATTATCGGGTATTCCGGGAATTGGCGATTTAGGATCGCTGCCAATCGATGGACCCTCCCAGGGGCCGGCGGGTGGTGTGCTGAGCAATTTCGGAACACGCGTGAGCAATATGCTGAGCGGTACGGCTGAGCGGAGAATTACGGGCAAAACGTCGATCAGCGGATCGGGTAACTGGACGCTGCTGCGTTTTGTGGATGGCTATTCCGGAGTGGATAACACACAGGTGTCAGGGGATGTGGCACTCAATCATCGATTTGATGCACGGGATTCGGGGAGTTTGAGCGCAACTTATTCTAATTTTACGTACGACTCACTCGGGTACGCGTTCCATACGCGGGGTCTGAGTGCGAGCTTTCAGCGTGTTCTAAGCCGGACCCTTTCGGCGAGTGTGTCGGCGGGGCCGACGTGGATCGATAGCTCCAACAGCGCCCTCATTCCTTCGCGGCTTACATTCGGGGGCGGTGTCGGGCTGAGCTATACGCGTAGATTTACAAGTGCAGCAATTAATTACAACCGTGGCGTCAATGGCGGCTCCGGAGTGCAGCCTGGAGCAATCTCTGACAGCGTTCAGGGGTCTGTGGGCCGAACCTATGGTCGTGACTGGGCGGCCTCAGTGAGCGGGAATTACATACATACGTCGGGACTGGCGAACAACGTCGCGAGTTCCCCGTTGTTTCCCCTGGGCGGAGGAGCCAGTTCGACGGTATATGGGGGGCTGCAGGTGACGCGCAAGCTGGGACGGTCGTTCTCTGGCTTTCTGAGTTATACGGCCCAGCGTCAATCCGTCGACAATACGCTTGCATCGCAAAATGCGTTTCAAGGGCTCTCGCAGACGATCGGGATCGGTATCTCATTTTCACCGAGGTCTACACGCCTCGGTCAGTTTTAAGGAGTCATTATGCTTGGACATCGAGCACTCACGCTGGAAGATTACGGCGCCATCCTAAAACGGCGTGGCTGGATGATCGCGATCCCTGCGATTCTTCTGCCGCTGATCGGGTTTGGTATCACGTTTCTTGTACAGCCCCAGTTCATTTCGCAGACGCTGGTTCTGGTAGAGCAACAGAAGGTGCCGGATGACTATGTGAAGCCGGTGATCTCGGAGGATTTGAGCGGCCGCCTTGCTTCGATGAAGGAACAGATTTTGAGCCGATCGCGCCTCTCTCCGATCATCGAGCGCTTCAATCTCTATGGGACCATGAGGATGTCCATGGACGACCGAATCGATGCGACACGGAAGAGCATCGACATCAAGCCGATCCACTCGGAGATGGCGCGGACGGGCGGACTGCCGGGGTTCTTCATCTCGTTCAAGGCGAGCGACGCGCATACAGCGCAGCAGGTCTGCGGTGAAATTACGTCGTTGTTCGTCAGCGAGAACCTGAGCGACCGGACGGCTTCCGCGGAAGGGACGACGGACTTTCTGAAGGGGCAGCTTGCCGACGCGAAGCGTAATCTTGACGAGCAGGATGCCAAGCTGGCGAAGTTTCAGCAGACATACGTAGGCAAGTTGCCCGGTGAAGAGATGCCCAACATGAATATGTTGACGAGTCTGAACACCCAACTGGACGCATCGACGCAGGCGCTGGCGCGGCTGGAGCAGGAGAAGAGCTACCAGGAGTCGATGCTGGCGTTGCAGCAGAGCCAGAACTCACAGTCGCCGGAGTCGAAGCTGGCTCCGCAGGCGCAGCAGGGTGAGTTGCAGGGGCTTCTAAGCCAGGAATCCGAGTTGACGGCGCGCTATACGGATGACTATCCCGATGTGGTTTCCGTCCGGCGGAAGATCAAAGAGCTGCGGGCTGAGATGGCGAAGACTCCGGCCGTAGCGTCACTGCCTTCGCCGAGTACAACATCAACGCGTTCTGACTCGGCACCGGTGCAGCAGCTTCGCGCGCAGCTTCGCTCGCTGGACCAAATGATCACCCAGAAGAAGCGCGAGCAGAACCAGGTTCAGGGCCAAATCCGGGTCTATCAGGATCGCATCTCCTCGAGCCCGATGGTGCAGGCCGACTTCAAAAACCTTACGCGGGACTACCAGACGGCACAGCAGTTTTACGATGATCTGCTGAAGAAGATGAACCAGTCCAAGATGGCGACGGACCTGGAGAGGCGTCAGCAGGGCGAGCAGTTCCGAGTGATGGACGAGCCGAACCTTCCTGAGTCTCCTGCGTTTCCGAAGCGGATTCTATTCGTGGGCGCCGGGCTTGTAGCCGGACTTGCCCTTGGAGTTTTGATTGTGTGCCTGATGGAATACCGGGATACGGCGGTGCGCAGCGAACGGGATATCTGGGCGTTTACGAAGCTGCCGACGTTGGCTGTCATTTCATACACGGCGGAGACGTCTCCGATTGAGACGAAGCGGCGATGGACGTTTGGTCGACGTGGGCCGAACCTTGCGGCGGAAAACAAACCGCTGATGAATGCGGGTGGGTAACGATGTATAAGAGCTTTTTCAAACTGCACAGCAGTCCGTTCGGGACCAGCCCCGACCCGCGATTCCTCTACATGATGCCGCACACGCGTGAGGCGCTGGCGTGCCTGGAGTATGGCATCTCGGCGCGCAAGGGCTTTACGGTATTGACGGGAGAGGTGGGTACTGGAAAGACGACCTTGCTGCGTCGGGCGCTGGGCTCGTTCAGCAATCGGCGCGTTTCGACGGCGTTTGTCTTCAACCCGCGGCTCGACGTGCTGGACTTTCTCGAGTTCGTGCTGACCGACTTTGGTATCGTGCCCGCGACGCGGACCAAGTCGGGCATGCTACTGCAGTTGAATCGCTGGCTGATTGAGCGGTTCCGCATGGAAGAGACCTGCGTCGTGGTTGTGGACGAGGCACAGAATCTGTCGTGGGACCTGCTGGAAGAGATACGACTGCTGACAAACCTCGAGACCTCGTCGGAGAAGCTGTTGCAGATTGTGCTTTCGGGGCAGCCGGAGCTTGAAGAGAAGTTGCGCCACCCGAGCGTACGGCAGCTGCGCCAGCGGGTATCGCTGTGGTGCCGGACGCAATCGCTGAGTGAGAGCCAGACGCATGCCTATGTTGGGGAACGGCTGCGGATTGCAGGGGCGACGTGGCCGTTGTTTTCACTTGAGGCGCTCGATCTCGTGCACCGGTATAGCAGGGGGATTCCACGCATTATCAATCTGATCTGTGAGCACTCGCTGATCGTGGCCTATGTGGAACAGGTGCAGCAGGTGACCGCGGCGATGGTGGAAGGGGTGGCGATCGAACTGGAGCTGGAGACGCAGCCGTTTCTGATCTCCTCGGCTGCGATGGGAAGCGGGGGATTGCATTCGCCGCGAACTGGAACCGGCGACAACGCCAACTTTATGACAGGTTTTGGAGAGACAACGGGAAGGCAAGATCGATGAGCCGCATTTACGAAGCACTTCAAAAAGCAGAATCAGAACGGACGTTGGAGCGGCGCGACCGAGAGCCGCGGACGCCAGAGCCGTTGGCCAGCGTAGACCTGCAGTTTCAAACAGCAGTCGTAGAGACGGATGAGGTCCGCGCTTTTGCAGCGGTGCCGGTGAATGACTCCCCCGTGTATACGCCATCGTCTGCATCGAGATTTGCCGAGACGCCTTCGACGCTGCTTGCTGGCAATGGGCTTGACTTGAACAAAATCGTAAGGCGGCCCTGGACTATTTCTGCGACTCAACTGCCGGCACTTCTGGAACGCGGACCTGTCGTGGAACAGTTTCGGAGCCTTCGTTCACGTATCTACGAGCTTCGCGACATCAGTCCGCTGAAGTCGATTCTTGTGAGCAGTGGAATGCCCCAGGAGGGCAAGAGCTTTATTTCGACGAATCTGGCGCTGAGTCTGGCGCGGCACAAGAACAGCAAGGTTCTTCTGATCGATGGCGACATGCGGCGCTACACACTGCACGAGTTACTGGGCTGCGAGTCGCACCCCGGATTGGCAGACTATCTGGCGGGCAAGGCGAGCCCCGAGGAGGTGATGCAGCGGGTGGAGCAGACAGAAGAAACTGGTTCGATGAGCAAGTCTGGATTGGTGAACTTGACCTTTATCGCTGGTGGCAATGGTGGCGACAAGGCTGCAGATCTCTCGGGGAATCCCCGGTTTGGGGAGCTGATCAAACTGGCGGCGCCGCACTTCGACTGGATTATCGTGGATTCGTCGCCGGTGATTCCTGTCTCGGATGCTGTGAATCTTGCTCGGTCGTGCGATGGAGTGCTGCTGGTTGCCCGTGAGGGTGTTACAAAGTTTCCAGTTGCCCAACGTGCTCAGAGTGAGTTGAAGGCCTCGAACCTTCTCGGCTTCGTACTCAATGCAGTTCACGAAACGCCCCAGGTTGGCAGCTACTACGGATACGACGCCAACAAAGAGTAAGAGGGAGTAAGTGGAGCGATGATACGGCTTTTCCATGTGTACTATCCAACGCGCACCATCGTTCTGCTGCTTTGTGAAGCGTTGATTGTAAGCGGTTCCTTTTTGCTGGCGACGGCGGCGATCGCGGGGCCGGATACGTACCTCGTACTGAACTACGAATACGGCGCGCTGAAGATCCTCTGCCTGACTGCGCTGACGCTGCTCTGCTCCTACTATTTCGACCTGTACGAACCGCAGCGCATCTCCGCCCGTTGGGAGATTTATTTTCGCCTGTTGCTGGTTCTGGGCTTTCTTTCGTTTCTGCTTTCAGCCGTGATCTATGTGTTTCCGTCACTCGACATTGCGCACTATGTCCTGCTGCTTGGCCTGACCTTTCTGACGGTGGCGCTGGTCGCGTGGCGCAGCGCGTATGAGTGGATTATTGGGAGAGAGATCTTCCGTGAGCGGGTCTATGTTCTTGGCGCCGGAGAGCGTGCGCAGACTATCGTGGAGACGCTGCGGGCACGCAAGGATGCGGGCATGGAGGTTGTGGGCTGGGACAGCGTTTCGCTCGACAAGGCGACTCGCAAAGAGGCGTTCAGCGCCGCCCTGGAGAATTTCGGTGGGGCGAATCCTCCGATCGATCGGGTGATTGTCGCGCTGGAGGATCGCCGCGGCGAACTGCCGCTGCGTGAGTTGCTCAAACTGCGCTTCAACGGCGTGATGATTGAAGAGGCGGGAACCCTGCTCGAACGGTTGACGGGGAAGCTGCATCTCGATGGGCTGCGTCCGAGCAGCTTTATTTATAGCGAAGGATTTCGGGTGAAGCCGTCGCAGCAGATTGCGCGGCGACTTGTCTCTACGCTGACGGCAGCTACTGGTCTGTTGCTTTTCCTTCCTTTTCTCCCGATTGTCATCCTGCTGGTTCGACTGTCTTCGCCGGGCCCTATCTTCTTTCGGCAGACGAGGGTGGGGCTGGGCGGTCGCAACTTTACGGTCTTCAAATTCCGTACGATGCGGCAGGATGCTGAGGTCGCTGGAGCGAAGTGGGCAACGAAGAATGATCCTCGTGTGACTCGCGTTGGAATGTTCATGCGGAAGACGCGGCTGGATGAAGTGCCGCAGTTGTGGAATGTTCTGCGTGGGGATATGGGGTTCGTTGGTCCGCGTCCGGAGCGGCCGGAGTTTGTGCCGTGGCTCTCTGAGCAGATTCCGTACTTCGATCTTCGCCACATGATTCGTCCGGGGCTTACGGGATGGGCGCAGGTGCGATTTGGGTATGGCTCAACACTTGCCGAGAGCCGCGAGAAGCTTGAGTTCGATCTGTACTACATCAAGCATATGTCGCTTGGGCTGGACTTGCTGATCATGTTTGAAACAGTCAAGACGATCCTGCGACGTCAAGGAGCGCAATGAAAGTTGCCTTCTGGCTGTCGTTGGCGGTGATTGCGTATACCTACGCGGCCTATCCGCTGATTATGTTTTTGCTGGCGCGTTTGAGACCGCGTCCCTGGCGGCGGGGGCCGGTCAACATGCCGGTCAGCGTGGTGATGGCTGTGCACAATGGCGCGAAGCTGCTGGCCGATCAGATTGAGCATCTGGCTGGCCTGGATGTCGATCGGGTTCGCGAGATCATTATCGTCTCGGACGGATCGAGCGATGGGACAGCGCAGATTCTGGCCGGGGTAAGCGACCCGCGGATTCGGACGATCATTCTGGAGGAGCAGGGAGGAAAGGCGGCTGCCCTGAACCATGGTATCGCCGCGGCTTCGGGAGAGGTTTTGCTTTTTATCGACATTCGCCCGCGGGTTGCGCCGGGTGCGCTTGCTGAGTTGTTGAGCAACTTTGCTGATCCGGCGGTGGGGTGTGTTGCCGGGGAGCTGGCGCTGAACAGCAAGGGACACGATGCGACTGCGTCCGCGGTGAGTGGGGTGTATTGGAAGTATGAGCAGTGGATTCGGAACTGCGAAGCGGCGTGGGATTCGCCGGTGGGTGTTTATGGAGGGTTCTATGCGGTGCGACGGTCCCTGGTGACGCCGTATCCTGCGGGAATTATTCTCGATGACATGTTTCAGCCGCTCGCTATTTTGCGGCAGGGGTACCGGAGTGTGCTGGATCGGGAGGCTTGCGTGACGGATACCTGGCCGGCACAGGCGGCAGGGGAGTTTCAGCGGAAGGTGCGGACGCTGGCGGGGAACTATCAGCTTGTGGCGCTGGCACCCTGGATACTGAGTCCGCGCAATCGCGTGCTCTTTCAGCTGGTGTCGCATAAGCTGCTGCGGCTGGTGGTGCCTTACTTCTTTGCCCTGCTGTTGTTGAGCGCGACATGGCTTGGAGTGGACTCGGCGGGCTGGAGGGTGGTCGCCGCATTGCAGTGGGTATTCTGGCTGTCTGCGCTGGCTGCCTTGCGGGTGCGGATTCCTGTAGTACATCGCTTCGCGGCTGCGGCAGGGGCTCTGCTTGTGCTGAATGTTGCGGCGATTGTGGGGCTTTACAAGTTCCTGTTTACGGTGGGGCCGCTGTGGAAGATCTGGTCGGTTGGTACTGCCGCGGCGGAGAAGGCTATCTCGCTTGAGGCGAAGCAGGGCCGCGCGTGATGAACGATGGGGATGCGGAACGGATTGGACGCTTCGTACTATGACAGATAAGCGTATTGCGTCTCTCGACGGCCTTCGAATGTTCTCGATTGTCCTGGTCTTTCTTGGTCATCTGTATGGAACGGCGAACTATCCGCAGAATGCGGTCACGCGGTTTCTGAGCGGGTATGCGCATCTTGGCGTTCAGATCTTCTTTGTCATCTCCGGCTTTCTGATTACGACGCTGCTGCTGAATGAGAGGCAGAAGACTGGCCGGATCGATTTCTTTGCCTTCTATCGCAGAAGGACGCTGCGGATCTTTCCGGCGGCGTTTTTTTACATCACGGTGATTGCGATTGTGGCGCACCCGGGGTATCTGGGGTACGCGTATACGTACATGATGTGCTATGCGGGGCAGGGGCGCCCGTGGCTGCTGGGGCATCTTTGGTCGTTGAGCGTCGAGGAGCAGTTCTACCTGATATGGCCGTTTGCGGTGGCGTTCGGGTTTGCGCGGCGGAAGGAGTTGGCCTTTGCCGCGATGCTGCTCGCTCCGATTGCGCGGTTACTCTTCTGGCACTTCGGCAAGCATGATATCGACGAGTATTTTCCGGCGGTGGCCGACAGCCTCGTCTCTGGCTGCCTGCTGGCCTTCTACAGGCCGATGCTGCAGAAGAGGTTCGAGTGGCTGACCCATCCCCTGGTGTTCGCGGTGCTAAGCGCTTTGACGCTGAGCATTCCGTTTCTGCTGCCGCGGGTGCGGCTGCAGATTCTGCTGGGTGGTCTGCCTCCGGTGATTATCGCCTTCTTCATCTTTGCCGCGATCGAGAGGCGGGACTGGTTTTTGAATAACCGGGTCGCGTCTGTATTGGGGATTCTCAGTTACTCGTCGTATCTGTGGCAGCAGCCGTTTCTCAATCGCCACTCCATCACCTGGTGGACGGCGTTTCCGGTGAATGTTGTGCTCGCCTTGCTGTGTGCTGCGGGATCGTACTACGTTGTGGAGCGGCCGTTTCTCAGGATGTTTCGTGGGCCGAAGGTGGAGAAGGTTTCCAGCGTGGCTTGAGGCCCCCCCCCCCATTGCCCGCGTGTAAGTCTTTTGTTTTTAATGAGTTGCGAGGGGTCGATGTCTGTAAAAACGTCATAATAAAGGGGTTACGTCCAAATTCGTCTTTCTAAAGGGGTTAGGTGGTTAATGGGGAAAGCCCCTGCTTTGGCAGGGGCCTTTCCTTTTTGTGTCTGTATTGATTATAGGGGATTGGCTGTGAAGAATCGGCACGGGTTTCTTGTTTGTTTTCTTGGAGTTAGGTGGGTTGGGGGCTTGACATGGGGTTTTATTGGGGATTTTGGGTGGGAGAACAAACAACAGCAACGGCAATATTGGTCGTTACGCCCTTCGGGCTTCACTCCGGCCTTCGGCAGAGCGGAGGCGCCTTCGGCGTGGCGTTTTTATTCGCAGGGCTAAAGCCCTGCGCTATCTCAAGGGCAACGGCAACGGCAGCGGCAAAAGCAAGAGCAAAAGCAAAGGCAAAGGCAAAGGCAAAAGCAAAGGCAAAAGCAAAGGCAAGGGCGAAATACAGGGGTCTCTCCGCTGCGCAGCTCACGGTGGGACTGTGAGCTGCTTCGGTCGAGATGACGTGCAGTTTTGGGGTGAGGAGGGAGAGGGGGATAGGCAAAAGCAACGGCAAGAACAAAGGCAACGGCAAAGCAAAGGCGAGAGCTGGCTGGGGAAGGGGATACATTCCCACTCATCGCAAAAGACGCGATGAATGGGGCACCCCGGCGGTTGGGATTAGGACCAGGAGAACAGGCAACGGCAAGGGCAAGGGTGGGCTGAGCTGTTCGGATGGGATTTAGCTGGAGGTGAAGCTGTTTAGGTGGGACTAAAGCTGTTAGATAGAGCTGAAGCTGTTAGGTGGGGCTGAAGTTGTTTAGCTAGGACTGAAGCTGTTTAGTTGAAGATGAGGCTGTTTAGGTGGTTTTAGTGGGTATGGTTTGGGGGGACTGGTAGAGGTCGGTGTAGGCCTGGTCCATGCGTTCGAGGGTGAAGTCGGCGTTGTAGGCGGTGGTTGCGTTGGCGGAGAAGGTGTCTCTGAGGGTGGGATTGGTCGCGAGCTGGCGGATTGCTTCGGCCATTGCGGCGGGGTCGCCTACCGGAGTGCAGATGCCGCAGCGGGAGTTGCGGACGACCTCGGCCATTCTTCATACTTCGGTG
>Ga0193753_10001380_pt1 | contig 20744 bp, 13 predicted proteins | sample H1c2metaG_FD_144925 | JGI IMG/M metagenome (GOLD analysis project Ga0193753, IMG submission 144925) | Soil microbial communities from a riparian zone of the East river system, Colorado, United States - H1c2 | ecosystem: Environmental > Terrestrial > Soil > Riparian zone | place: USA: East...
AGCGACGGCGGTCAAAGCTAAACGACGTAGCCGTCTGATGAAGGCAAATATGGAGCAGTCACTCCAGAACTTCATGGTAAAGGTGGAAAAGACCATCGGTATCATGAAGGCCCGTATCGAGGCGATCAAGATGCAGGTTGCGGCAGTGAGTGCACGTAAAGGCGAAGCTTTTCGCATCAAGGCGGAAGCTGCCAAGGCTCTGGAGGTGCTCGATAAAGAGCTCACCAGGGAAGAAGCGGAACTTGACGCGCTTGAAGCGGATTTGGGTACTTTGATCAACGGCTCGCAGGAGTATGTTGCTCAGGAACAGAAGATTTCCAATCTTCGCGTCAAAGTGGATGATACTCGTGGTCGTCGCAATACGGCCCTCGTACTCTTCCAATCCAAAGAGCGTTTCGCCGCGGAACTTGAAGTGCATGAAAAGGCACAGATCAAATTCCGCGACAATCAGATCGCATGGGTCACCCTGCTTACCTCCGACACTCAAGAGCGTGTTGTCACCTACCGTTCGCGTCTCGAGGCCATGAAGGCACTGTCCGATCAGGACATTGCCGCAAATCTCGATAAGGTCGGCGTTAAGACCGACCAAAATAACGTGGATTACATGGTGAAAGCCGCTTCAGCGTCAGACAAGGCGCGTATGGTTATGCTCGAAGCTCAACCTGAGCGTTTGAGGCACATCGCTGAGGCACAGAGAGCTCTTGCTGCCATCCAGGCGCATATTCAAGAGCGGGAAACGAACGTCATCGACGATTTTCATCGTCGATACGGCATCAACCCGCTCGAATCCTCCGTCGGATACCAGACCGAGCAGTTGGCTGGACATAAGGCCTAGAACCTTGTGGTTCGCAAGGGTGGGAGGCAACTCTCACCCTTTTTTCTTCAACTAAAATCAAAAAAGAAAGGAAATGTATGTCCACTTTGGACACTCTGCAGTCGACAGGAGACTTTGTAAGACTGAAAGGGGCAGGTGAGTACCAGGCGTATTTCACTCTACTTACTCGAGTCTGCAAAACTATCATGTCATGGTACGGCCGGATCGAAGGTGGTGACGAAGAAGGGAAGGTGGTGGCTGGGTTTCTGCAAAAAATCCTCAGTACTATCGAAGTCCTTCGCGTCAAACAACTTCATGATGCGGATCGTCACATAGCGTTGGATTTGAACGAGTCCGGATTCCCACATTCACAGGGTATCGGTGCTCTCGAAGTAGACGCGCGCACAGCCGGCTCGCGGTTAGCGGCAATACTTCCAGACTCGGTGCTCAAGGAACAGATGCTTGATCATATGTTCATACACAAAGATGAACCTGTGGAATCACTCAAACAGATGGGCGAACGTCGGTTTTTGGAACTGATCGGAGCTCGTGATCTGTTCTTGGAATTCAACCAAGGAGATCTCGTGCTTCAGTCGACGGACGAAAAGTATCGGCACTACGTGGCGTCGTGGGCATGTTTTGATTTTAGATCAAACTGCCCATACATCCACGTGATGTCTTTCGATCAGGATGTGAAAGCTCGTGCTCTTGAAGAGGATCCTGAGGCCTATATCCAATTCTGGAGCACTGTAAAGCAAGAGGGAGCAAACGCCGCGGCATGTGCCGTTATCGTCACATGCATCGACGCCGCTCTTCGTCCTATCCACCCCAAAATCCTTAAACGGATTTGTCTCGGACCTATTCTCTCAGTCTTTTCTCGAGAGAAGCACCCGCTCATCGACATCTTGTTGATGGCGGGCGGACCCGAGGATTTCATTCTTCTTTTGACGAACGAGATCGTTTTTTCAAAAGCGGAAGAACTGGAGGCTGGAGGATTCTTCAAGGCCAAGAAGTTGAGGCAGATCTACTCGATTCCCGAAACTGACCGTGAGTGTTATCTACGGAAGGCATCTCGAGTGTCACATGTAGTGATGCTTCCTCATCATGTTCACCAAGCGGTGGACTGGAACGATGGACCACAGAAGGAATTCCAAAATCGGTCTTTTGTGACCTACAACAGAAAAGGAGAAGTATATCCAGTATGAAAGTTGCACAACCAAGTATTCCGATCAAACGATCGGATTTGCAAAAGGTGCGAGGGGGAGTCAACTCTCTTCTTGCAAACGTCAAATGGAAACCGATCAAAGAGCTTGCAGCTAACGGCGATCCTGCGGCACCCCAAAAAGTGCTGTGGAGACCATCGTTACTAGCCGAAGGAAGTCAGGAACAGTCACTGTCCCTACTTCTTATCGGCAAGCAATTGAGTGGTGATGAGGCTCTGAATACTGAGGAGGTCAACCATGTGCTCAACGTCATTCGTGACGGGTTAGCTCTTGGGTGGCATGTCTCGGTTCTCTATGAGAAAGCTTCTTCACTCGATGTGCTGAAGCAGCAGAATACGGCGACTGCACAGCGGTTGAGTTCGGTGCAGCACGCCGAGTTCAATGGCAAGAACACGGTAGCTGCTGCGATTGTCCTGTTCGTAAGCTCCTCGTATATCGTCCATGAGTTATCGATGTACGAGGAAGCTGAAGTTTCTGCACTCAATGTGGACTTTAGCGGTTTACCGGAGGTGGTTCTTCGAAACACCACAGGAGCACTGCAGGCGATGCTGTTCTACTTCGCCAGCTACTGCAATCCTCAAAAAGGGTTCATCCGGACAGGTCCGGAGATGGTTAAGATGGCGCTCCACTACTTCAATGCGGTGCTTGGTGACATCTCCATGCGGAAAGCTTCGTTTGTTCCGCATGATGCAGCCTTCACCGACGTTACCTACCAGCTCGAAAATTCTTCCTTCTCGATCAACGGGTTTGAAAGGATGAATGGAGCAGGGATTGCGAACGTGGAGTTCAAGGAAGTCCTCTTCGAGAATATCGTGGGCAATCGGGAAGCAAAGCATTACGCTCGTCGTCTTGCTGGACGTCTCGCCTGTTACGATCTCGTAAGAAAAAAGAATCCGTACATAGAGTTCAGTTCTTTGCCCGGTGTGGGGATGGGATTTGGACCTCCGGGCACAGGGAAGAGTATGCAGATTGGAGCCACAGCAACGTTGCTGAAGCAGCTATGTGCAAAAGTCGGCCTTCCGTTTCTCTTCATGCCGATTCCAGGGAACATCGTCTCCACTTACCAAGGTGGTTCTGCGGAACGGATGGAAGCATGGATGCGTCCACTCTCACAGAATAAAGGCGCGATTATCTATGCTCCCATCGATGATGGTGAAAATGTTCTCGAAGAGCGGACTCGTCAGGGAGTGTCATCTGGTGTTCGTGAAGTTATCGGAGGTTTTCTACGGAACACTGAAGGCGCTTCAGCGATCAACCAGGGGAACTGGGTTATCGAGATCTTTACCAACTTGCCTGAGCAATTGGACAAGGCGGTGATGTCTCGTATTCAGTACAGGTTCCTTATCGCAGGTGCGGTCACGGACCATGATTTCCTTGATCAAGATTATGGCTGGTGGAAACGCTACGCCAAACTCGACAAGAACTTCATCGGCATGACTGATCCAGACGATTACACGTGGCAGGCTGATCAGAAGCAACTGGGAAGCCTGACTGAGATCGAAGTTGGACGAGATGCGGTGATGATCAAGGACTCGAAACTTGCAGAAATTCTGGCTCGTGTGGACAAAGTTCACCCGCGCAAGAGTCATGCATTTTTTGGAAAGTTGTACGCCGAGGTCAAAAAGGTGTACCCCTTCTTTACGTCTCGCGACGCTCGTAACATCCAGTCTGCAGTCGATGCTCGAATCCTCGACTTCGATATGCCGGAAAGTTGGTACGAGGACGTGGATCTTTTCTTCAAAAAGGACTACGACACCAAGGTGGGCATGCTTCGTGAACTTGTCATCAAGAACATGCAAGGACTCTCCTTCGCTGAGATTCGTTTCAATGAAGCGATGAAGTACCTTAACACCATGGCAGGTATCGCAAACGTTGAGTTTGACCGAGAGGTCGAGCGTCTACTTACACAGATGAAGGTTAGCAAAGAAGCTAACAGACGTTATGCGAATCTCTCAAAAGTGGAGGTACAATAGAGTTCGTCACAGCGCTGGAATAATCCGGCGCTTTTTTATTTCCCAAAACCGCACTTTCCTTGACATGTTCCGTATTTTGTGTATATTTATAAAAGAAATTTTGACAACTTCATACACGCAAAAACAATGAAACTACTTATTCAAAACGGTCTTTTAGGGCAAGGTTTTGTGCCGGTTAGTTCTCCTCGTGTAGTGGACGGTTACCGTCGCGCTATGGAGAAGCTCGGACTTACACCTACCCAACTTTCGTCTTTCGATGTCGATGGTATGGGATGGAGTCCGCAGATCGCAAAGGAACAGCAGAATGACTACTATTTGACACATGGTGCCACACAGTACGCCATCCTCGTGTCTCCTGATCAGCGGGGAAAGCCCATCGAACGTCCGCTTCATTCATTTGATGCGGAGCTCATGGAGAAACTTTTCAGAAATGCTCCTCACCAGATCGCAGATATCACAGCTCGCACAATCCTGTGGTTGGAAATAACGAACGGCATCACTGTCGTTCGGTCACCTCTCGATCTTCTTATGATCGACAGTGTTTCCGTCAGATCTCAAACAGTTGCCGGACTCATGACTGCAGCAAAGCAGCAACGTGAACTTGTCAGCGAATTTCGTGCAAGTGCCGACGCCTGGCAGAACCCCGTTGTTCGATCGCAGATCATCGAAAGCGCAAAAAGCTTTGGTGATTTGCGCACTCGCTCTATCGTTATCCCCCAGATCGATTTTACCGACCTTCGGTGTTTCTACACACGAGCGTTCGGTGGAGTTTACGTCCTGCGGGACCTTAAAGGGAATGATCCAATACTCGTCTGCGAAGATGAGAAATTGGCGTCAGCAAAAACGACTAAAGGAATGTATCATGTGAGCGCTATCGAACTTGTGGAGAGGTTATGCGATGAAAATCTCGTACACGTCTCCCTGGAATGGTATCGCAAAAACAAAGATGTGCTTGAGGAACTCCTTGAGTATATCGTCATCGATACGTTATCTCGGACTCGTTCTGATGAGATCGATTATGCCAGTTTGAACAGTGCGCGGCTGAAGAAGTTCGCGGTTGAGATCCAAGATCAACTACCGCCGGAATTCTTCGAGCTCGAGCGTCTCCTGATCACTCTCTCTGGCAAACCGACCAAAAAGAAAATCGCCCTGTCTCCCGGATTGCAGAGAATGCTTATTCGTCCTCGTCAGGACTTAGCGGATCCATTGAAGAGGGTGCTGTGGAGGCTTATCGCCACCATGGTACCGGTAGACGTTAAACGACTCTACACCTTCAACTTGCAACTGTTTCTTTCACACTACCATCCGTGGTGTGACCAGAAAAAGATGTGGTTTGTAAACTGCATGACGCAGTCAGTATCGGCAAAAAACAAAGAATAAATTCGAAAACTGAAAGGAAAGACTGGTATGAAAACATTCATTGAAAACACACAGTGGTACAGTACCTGCTGGATCCTGTTCTATGTCCTCGTAGGGTTCTTTATCTACGTGTGGGATCGTCAGTACCTCCAAGGGTTGTACCGATGGTGCTACAACGCTACACACAAAGATCCTTTGCCGGAAACGGTGGAGAGAGGCTTCGTGTTCGGACAGAAGACATCGCGGAAAGTCATGTGGGCATTGCTCATCTCGACCATCGAGAGTATCGGCACGTTCTTCTTCACAGGGTTTCACTCGAATCCCTTTGTTGAACTTGTGCTCTGGTTTCTCGATATTCCGGCTATGCTCGTCGGGTTTGGTATCGGTGCACTTTTGTACCAGTACTGGATGAAGCGTCGGAAGGTGTACGAGTTTGTTGATAAGGCAGATGAGGCATTGGAGAAGGGAGAATTCAAAAAAACAGTTTTTCCCTCGCGTCCAAAGGCAACGCCTACATCAACGGAAGCGGAAGCATCGAAAGCTGCAACTCCTTCTCCTCAGCCAGCAGCTCCCCCTGAGGACCCTCGCGAAACAATCCGTAAATTCACAGAAAGAAGGTAACAGATGACAACAACGACAACTGAACCAATCAACACGGTTCCAGAGAAGGAACATGGTCCGTTCTATTGGATCTTTGCGAACTCACTCTTGGGTCTGAAGCGTTTCGCTTTGAATCACAAGAAGTTTACATTCATCTCGGGTTTCCTTGTGCTCTGGTCCATCTTCGTCTTCCGGGCATATTGGCAACCGTATGTGGTGTTTCTTCGGGCACACAGTCCAGAGGTTCTACTCGCGATCGTATTTCTCGTGCTCGTGAACTTCCTCTGGAAGAAGCGTCGCTTCAAGTGGTTATGTATTGCCGTAGGGTTCAGTATCGGCGTGGTGTGGCTTCACCTCAAAATGGAGTTGCCACCACTTCGATATCTCACGCTCTACTTTCGATACAAAGCGTTACCTCATGAAGAATTGCAAGCACTGCCCACCACTGATCATGAAAGGATTCAACCCCTTAACTCGATCAGAGTGCTTGGCAGTGAAGCTATGGCAGAGACTGAACAGGTTTCAGAGCCAAACTTCGTGAGAAACGGAACCAACTACAGGTGGACATTAGCTATTGAGCCAGTATACGAGGTACCAAAAGTTTTGGGGAGCATCAAGCAAGTTCTTGATGTCTCCGGGACTGCAAGTTCTCCCAATTTTTCTGGACAAAACCGGATCCCGGTCAAATTCCGGATTGGGCAGGATATGCATTTTGGGAAAAATTCGGAAGTCGCAACGATACGGTCGCTCGGACTTTTTCGTTTCTTCTCCTATTCACCTCGTGACACACGGTACATCGTCGATGATAAGGGTAAGATGGTGCAGGTCATTTCCCTTATTAAGTGGAAAGGCTTCATCTTCGTCTGGCCAGAGTTTGGCGGTGTCCAAGTTGTCGAGCAAGAAGACACTTCTTTCTTTAACATGGCACGTAGCTGGTTTCTGGGTGACGGGAAATGGATCCGACCTGATGATGTTGGCAAGTACAGCTATCTTCGCGGACAGAATACTGTTCCGTACGAGGTATCTCGCTATGCTGCTATGTCTGTCAGGTTTCAAAATGGATTCATGACCCCGTTTCCCGGATATCATAAGGGTGACATCAGGATTCCAGATCTTCCTGGTGATGCGAATGATCAGCCGTTTACGACATACTTCAGATTCACACCTCAAGAATCGTCGGCGAACAAGCTGTGGCATTACTTCGCACTCGAGCCATACCATGTGCAAAAACAGGGACTGAATACCAGCCTGTTTATGCCCGCGGACGGGATCGGGAATGCCAAGGTCTATCGTCACTACCTTCGAAGCGAGGCTCTCACCGGCGTGAGTGCTATCGCCGCTAAGGTGAAAGAGTCCAAAAAGGAGTACGACTGGGAACAATCGCTTCCTGCCGAACATCGACCCTTCATCAGGGAAATTGATGGAAGACTTCGTATGTTCTGGCTTACCACCGTGGTCACGTACAAGGACAAGGCTGGGGCAGGAAGGAAAGAGTTCATTGCAGGCAGCACTCCTGCGGTTACACTGACCGATGCTGTGTACAAGAATGTTGTCTGGGTCAACCCGCATGATTCGTCGAAGTGGACGAGCGAACTGCAGACAAATCTTGGTGCGGTGTGGAAGTCTAACTAAGCAGTGTTCGTAAGTTTATCGAGCGGTCAATCATATTGACCGCTTTTTTATTTTATGTTATGATATTTTTGAAAGGAGGTTCTATGACATCTGAAATTTTAAGAGCTATTTTTGCTCTCGTCCACAGGGTCAAGTGGACCTATCTGCTCCTTCTGCTTGTTATCATCTATTGTTCCTCGAGTTTAGCCATGAGGAGCTTCGAAAGAGGTGCCCCTATCGGCTCACAAGAGATTTTCTGGTGGTATTTCATCACCACTGCAGTGCCGCACGGTTCATCTGGATACTCACCAGTAAGTCTTGGTGGACAGTTGACGTCGGTTTACATCTTTTTTGGAGGGGGAGTTGTCTTTGCAGCAACCATCCTCAAACTTGTTGGAAAATTTGAAGAAGCTACATCACGAAGGAGAAAAGGTATGGCACAGTTTAATCTCGAAGATCACATCGTTCTCTTGGGATATGCCAAAGACGATACTGAAGAACTCGTTGAGCAGATCAGGGCTGACTCCACACGGAACTGGACAATTGTTCTATGCAGCAAGAGGGTGGATGAAAATCCTATGCCCGATGAAGTACTTTTTGTTCACGGCGACAACACGGACGATGATGTGTTGAAGAGGGCGTGTGTCGAGACCGCATCGGTGATTGTTATCTATGGACACACTGATGAACGTACCACATTTGTGGCACTCGCTATCCATGGTTGTATTCGTAAGGATGCGCGCATCATTGCCCATGTGACTGATCGAAAGAGTTGCCGCGGCCTCAAACAGGTGGATCCTCGGATTCACTGTATCACTTCGCTTCGCATGCCCCTTATCGGTCAGGAGGTTACTAACCCAGGAGCTACTGACTTGATCCGGAACATTGTCTCCCATTTGGAGCCTGCGACAAATTATCGGATTGAAACCCCGGTAGACTTACCTGGAGGTCTGACCTACATGGACATATTCCTCTTTTTTAAGAATGAGTACGATGCTACGCTTATTGGGATAGGGAGTGATTGTGGATCAGATCCAAAGATCACCCTCAATCCTCCCGCAGCATTGACCATTGTTTCTGGAATGTCCTTGTTTTATCTCGCTGACCGTCGGATCAACAGTGAGATTGAATGGCAACTTCTCTATCCCATGGAGACTTCTCCACCCAATCTCATAGCCACGTCTTAGGCAATCTCACATACCGGTACTTAGTGTGCCGGTTTTTTAATTCAAGAATAGGAGCGCATAACCGTCATGAGCTGACAACCAATCTCTTTTGTGTCAGCTTGAAACAAGACTGTATTTTTTACAGTTTGGAACTCTGAAGGGAACAGTACACATGAAGACAAAAGAAATCGTCAAACGGGCAGGGACCTTGGTTCGTCCATTCCGTGTCACGGATGGCAGATCCTTCCGTATGAAAGATGTAGATCCTCGATACGCACGCTCTGTCAAAAAGGATCGAGCGAAGATTGAGAAGATGTGCAAAGAGAATATCGAGTTGCTCACAAAGCTCCAAGAAAAACTCTATGCAGGAAGTAAGTTTGGAGTCCTCCTTATCTTCCAGGCACGTGACGCAGCGGGCAAGGACAGTGCCATCAAGCGTGTCATGAGTGGTATCAATCCGCAGGGATGTAACGTATTTTCATTCAAGACACCTTCGAAGGAAGAATTGGCGCATGATTATATGTGGCGCTGTCTGCAACGTTCGCCACGGCGTGGACAGATCGCCATCTTCAATCGTTCGTACTATGAAGAAGCATTGGTGGTACGAGTACATCCCGAGTTGTTGCAGCATCAAAATTTGCCCGAGCATCTCGTTACAAAAGAGATCTGGCAACATCGGTTTCAGGATTTTCGTTCACATGAACGATTCTTGATGCGCCAGGGCATAGTGGTGGTAAAATTTTACCTCCATATCTCCAAAAAAGAACAGAAGAAACGCTTTCTTGAGAGACTGGATAAGCCCGAGAAGAATTGGAAGTTTTCTGCTGGCGACATCAAGGAACGCAAGTTTTGGAAAGAGTACGAAAATGCATACGAGCAGGTCATCCGTCACACAGCAACACCGCAGGCTCCCTGGTATGCAATCCCAGCTGATAAAAAATGGTTTGCGCGCGCTGTCGTCTCGGCTGCCATCGTGGACGCACTGGGTTCTTTGAATCTCGGATTTCCCCGGACGAGTACTGCTCGCAAACAGGAATTGGCGAGGGCTCGTAGGGAACTTATGAAACCTGGGACTTGATCGATAAGATGCTCACATCGGACTGATAGTAGTCCGATTTTTTATTATATGAAAGCTCGGGAGGTGGTGACCCTACTCAAAATGTGCCCTCTTCTTATGTTCTTCAACTTTTTTTCGCAGTACCGGATATTGTGAGATACTCACGTCTTCATCGATAAGTCTCGACGCTTCAGTGCGAGCTGCTTCTACCATCTTCAGATTCTTGAGTGCCTCCATGGCAACATCGGAGACGCCCCATTGTCGTGCGCCGGAGAGTTCGCCTGCACCGCGGGCGGCAAGGTCGAGTTCGGCAAGTTCGAAGCCATTTTTTGCATCACGAAGCGCCTTGAGTCGTTCCAGGGACTTTGCAGATGAAGTACCGGTAAAGGCATAGCAGTACGCTTGATCGCTACTACGCATGACACGACCCCGAAGTTGATGGAGTTGTGCTAGACCAAAACGTTCTGCACCTTCGATAATGATGACGGTAGCGTTAGGAACGTTAACGCCTACTTCGACTACCGATGTGGCACAGAGGATGTGGATCTTGCCATTTTTGAAATCTGTCATCATCGCATCTTTTTCACCAGGCTTCATCTTGCTGTGGAGTATGCCGATCTCATAATCCTGAAAGACTTTTTCCTTGAGTCGCTTGGCTTCTTCTTTAACCGATTTAGCGATGATGGCAGCTTCCTTGCCAGGGTCGGGTTCATCTATGCGCGGACAGATGACGTACATCTGTCGTCCAGCTTCTAATTCTCTCTTGATCTTCTCATAGGTTGCTTCGCGTCCGTCAGGGAGAACAAGTTCCGTGATGATGGGTTTGCGGCCAGCAGGAGACTCGTCGAGCAAAGTCAGATCCAAGTCACCGTAGAGGGTGAGCGCCAGCGTACGGGGGATGGGAGTGGCAGTCATGGAGAGAAGGTGTGGTGCGGCCTGTTTGATATTTTTTTTGACCAATTGTCCGCGCTGAGAAGTGCCAAAGCGGTGCTGTTCATCGATGATGGCATAGGCTAGGTTTTTGAATTCAACCGACTTCTGAATAAGTGAATGAGTGCCGATCAAGACTGCAATCTCGCCACTTGCTGTCCATTTGAGTAACTGGGCGCGTGAGATATCCGTCCAGCCTTTTGGGTTTATCTTGGAGGGAAATTTGCGGCAGCCCGAAGACGTGATGAGGCCGATGTGGACACCGAGGTAGGCGAAGTATTGGATAAATGATTCGAAGTGTTGTGTGGCAAGAATCTCAGTAGGGCACATGTAGGCAACCTGCAACCGACCATAGTTTTGTCCAGGAGGATTTGAAGTGATAACCGCATATGACGTAGCGGCTGCTACGGCAGTTTTGCCAGAACCTACGTCACCCTCCATGAGACGCGACATAGCTTGCCCGCGCTGCATGTCAGCGAGAATGGTTTGAATGGCGCGGTTCTGTGCACCGGTTGCCTGGAATGGAAAACGACGAACAAATTCTTGGATATGTTTTTCTTCCGACTCTATCTCAAAAGAAGGATGTGCAGCATATTCTTTTCGTGACTGCTGTTTGCCAAGCTGGATGGTAAATATTTCTTCAAATGAAAAACGCTTACGTGCCGCGAGTGCGTCTTCGCGCTTGAGCGGAGTATGTATCCAGATGAGTGCGGTCTTAATGCTAGGTAGGTTATATTTCTCGAGAATATCTCTAGGAATAGGTTCAGGAATCTCTTCGAGTATGCCGCTTTTGAATATTTTTTGGAGTGCATGATAGAGCCAACTTGAAGAGATGCCTCGAGACTCTGGGTATACAGGATAGAGAGTGTGAGCTTCACTCTCGTCGCCAAAAAGGGAATCGCCCACTCCAGTGGGAAGTTTTTCGACCGCTTCGATTTTTGGGTTAGAGAAGTAGAGTGAGCCCGAAGGAGCAATAGGATCCTCTCCGACGCGCGTCAAAGTCTGCTGACTTTGCGCTATGCTCTGACCGACACTCTCCGCAATATCGGATCGCATCGATTGCTCCTTCGGACGTTTTCGCCTTTCCGAAATTTTACCTTCGATACGAACTAACATCCCATCGGTAAACATCTTTGCCACGTAAGGTTGATTGAACCATACACAATGAATCTTCCCGGTCTCATCTTCAACATATCCATCAGCCATGGCGATCTTACTTTTGAATCCCTTACTGGTTTTGAGTCCAGAGACTTTACCGAAAATAACCGCAGTATCTCCTTGTTTTAATGATTCGATATTTCGCGCTTCGGCCGTGTCGCCATACCGCACAGGGAAGTGGTAGAGAAAATCCTCGAGGGTCTCGACGCCGAGCTTTTTGAGTGCCGCTTTCTGGATGGGAGTGATCCTGGCGAATTCGGATATTTTGGTGGTGAGACTGATGGGCATGAGTGTAATTGTATAGGAAGTTGGCCATTCTGCAGGTATTGACTATAGGCTATACAACGTGGTATAATGCATACAGATAGTATTAGCCACACTGTCTTCGATTACATGGTCATGAATGATATCGGTATGGGGCCGGAAGTCTCATATTGATTGGCCGGAAGCCTCGTGAATTGACATTTGGCTGTTTGAAAAATGAAAACGAATAAACTGCTCGTCGAAGAGCTTCTCAATGGAAAATCCTACACTATGCCCGTAGAATTGTTTTGGGCACTTCATCGGCGGCTTGGAAGAGTAAGACGGTTGGCAATTACAAGCATTGTCTTTATCGCTGCGTTGACTTTCTGGATGTATCTAAAAACGCACTCAGAGCAATTTAGCGAAACCACGCTGAAGATGGGTTGGGCACTCGCGCCAGGTCTTGTTCTGGGAACTTACGTTTTCTCCCTTCTGACGATCTTCTCGCGGATGTTTATTCCCGAGAGTAAGTCTGTCCGAAGAGAATATAAGCGTTTCCTTGACTGGGAGAAGCGATTCATCAAGCTTATCGGTAAGAGGCCACTGGAGTGTCGTCATATTGATACTGCTCGGCAAGAAGCCGAAGGGTTGATTCTGATCGACATGGAGAAGGCTCTACATACCACCGACGATGCCAAGAGGAAGAAATTGAAAGCCCAGATCCGTGTGAAGTATGATGTAGTGGCCGAGAGGTTACCACTTGTCTCATACGCTCGGCTCTATGATCGTTTGGAGGAAGATCATACACTTACTCCGAAGGGTGACAAAATCTTAGCAGGTTTGAAAGAGCTATAAATCTTTCAAGGCCATCCCCGATCGGATGGCCTTTACACTACCTGTAATTTCTTTTTCCTCTCCACAATAAAACCCTCCCGCTTCAAATCCTCAATGTTTCTCAAAATCGCCACATCATTTTCCATCTCATTTTCATTCAACCCCAAACGTTCCACGATCGTTTCATACGTTCCGGGACTTTTCATAATAGTTTGCAGTATCTTCGACCGGAGTTCACGATTTGATCCCTTGAATGGTTTCTGCTTTACATGATGTGTACTTCTTCGAGAAGGATTGGGGAGAGAAGTTTTCAGATAAGAACCGTAGTCCATAAGTGCCCAGTACCATTGGCGGGGGTTTTTATTGTCGACTGTTTTTTCGATCAATGGAAGTAATTGCGCGTCATCAACTTTCTTGTTGGTTTTGCTCCGCTGAGTGGCGGACTCAGCTTTTTCGATAAGCGGAAAGAAGAAATGAATATAGACGGAGCGGATATTGGTTTCGATGAACGTAGTCGGCTGGTTGAAGACGAATGCGAGGATGGATCCGGCAGTATTGGGTCCGATGCCGGGGAGTGCCATTAATTCTTCCCTAGTCTGCGGCAATACTCCCGGACGTTTTCCATTCTCTGTAATAGTTTCCGCCACTCTTTTCAAATAAAGTGCACGACGATTGTATCCAAGCCCCGACCATTCTTCCAAGACTTCTTTGACTGACGCGCGTGCCAAGGCTTTCCAGTTAGGAAATTTCTTTACAAATGAATTGAATTTACCGATCACACGGCTGACTTGCGTCTGCTGAAGCATGATTTCCGAGACAACCACATAGTAGGGAGAGGGCTTCGTGCGCCAGGGCATAGAGCGGCCATTCTTTTTGTAGTATGACCAAATAGTTTTTCGAAACTGCGTAGGAGTCACGGTGTCTCGATTCTACCACTTTTTTGTGACGCGAATCGTTCTGAGCCATATTTTCTAAAATTGAACAGTTCTTTATTATTTTTTGAACAATTCTTGAACATTTTTTTATCAGGAATTTATCTCGAGTCAGTACAATTAAATGATGGTTAATGTATTTATTGACGAATCAGGAACACATAAGGAATCGGGCTTTATGACTATGGTCGGAGTATTTGTTTCAGAGAAAAATGTGCACATTCTAAATGATAAGATTGTGGAAGTTGAGAATCTTTTGGAGATAGATTCTTTCCATTGGTCTCGACACAAGTGGTCAATTAGAAGAGAGTTTATTCTGAGAATTATTAATTTATCGATTTCCAGAGATACAAAGATAATAATAACGATTAAACAATGTCCGTTTGATTTTGCGTTCCTTAACGAGGCGATCCGTCTGATGATGGAAAATAGCTTAAGTAAGATAGTGAGGGATGGAGAGAAGTCATTTTCAGATGCTATCGCAGGTTTATTTCGTTACCACTTTGACAATCCAGAGGATACAAAATCTTCGAAACTTATCGATCTTTTGAAGCAGAGAATTAATATAAAACAATATTTACTCTGAAACGCAAAAATCGCCTTTCAGCGACTTTGCCAGTGTTATGGGTAAGCGTAACCCTACGCACTTTCACACGGGAATCTGTCCCCAGCACTAGTTATGTATTAATATTACTCCTCAATTTTATTGTGTCAAGATTTTTTTGATAAAATGAGGTTTTTATGCAAGAATGGCTTGACTGCTTGCCCCGTGAAGCTTTGGTGAGCGAAGGCGAATGGAGACGTGGTGGAGTGGTCTAACATACCTCTTTGCTAAAGAGGCAGGCCTTAACGGGCCTCGAGGGTTCGAATCCCTCCGTCTCCGCACGAGCAAAGCCCTAATGGGCTTTGCGTGAGGGATTCGAAAAGTCTGAGCATGTCGCACGGACGATTGAGCACAATCGCCTACTGGGTCGAAGTGAGTACGACGCGAAGACTGTACAGAGTCTGTAAGACTCGAATCCCTCCGTCTCCGCAACGAAAGGATGAAATGACTGAGCAAGGTGACGAGCAAGCTCCAAGATATGAATAAGACCAAGTTTCAAAAATCAAATAAACCTAATCTATTTGGACTACTTAAGCCTTACTGGAAACTCATAGTGCTCTTAGTAGTATTGGCGCTAGGTAGCAATGGGTTAACGCTGTGGCTTCCTCGTCTTCTTTCGCAAGGGATCGATGGTTTTTTGATAGGCGGAACATTGGATACGATATTATGGGAGTTCGGGATTGCCGCTGCAGGTATCTTCGTTCTGACGTATCTGCAAAGTATTGTTCAGACGTATGCTTCTGAACAGGTTGCGCGGGACTTACGCAACAATCTTTCGGAAAAAATCTCGACGCACAGCTTTGCAGAAGTGCAACTTATTACTCCATCAAAGCTGCTCACAAATCTAACCTCAGACATCGATGCGGTCAAAAACTTCGTCTCCCAAGCCGTCGTAAACGTTGTTTCTTCAGTTTTTCTCATCCTTGGAGGAAGTATTCTGCTTATTTCAATCAATTGGAAGCTTGGCTTAGGGGTTTTAATGATTCTACCAATCATCGGCGTCACGTTCTTTGTGATACTACGTAAGGTCCGGTCGCTGTTTACCCAGACCCGCGAGGTAGTCGACTGGCTGAATAAGGTAATAAACGAAAGTATTCTCGGTTCGGCTTTGATCAGGGTTTTGCATTCACAGAGATTGGAGCATCAGAAATTTATCGAGGCGAATACTAAGGCCAAAGATGTTGGCATCAGTATTTTGAAACTTTTTTCCGCGATGATCCCGATCGTCACTTTTGCTTCGAATCTGGCGGTCCTCATAATTTTGGTGCTGGGCGGAAAATTTATAATCGAAGGCTCTATGAGTCTTGGAGACTTTGCGTCGTTCAACAGTTATCTCACGATTTTGATATTTCCGATATTCATACTCGGCTTTGTAAGCAATATCATTGCTCAGGCCCAGGCATCATATGAGAGAATTTCCGCTGTACTTTCATCTCCCGAACCGAAAGATGATGGAGTTCTTACGACTCCGCTTACAGGCAGCATCCAAATAGAAAAAGTTAACTTATTGTTTGGAGAAAAAGCGGCACTTAAGGATGTCTCTTTAAGCATTCAACCGGGGAACAAGGTTGCGATCATCGGTCCTACGGCTGCTGGTAAAACGCAGTTACTAAGCTTGCTCATCGGTTTGACACAACCTACCAGTGGAGAAATTAAATACGATAATCACAATCTAGGGGATTACAAAAAAGAAAATCTTTACAAACAAGTTGGTCTTGTATTTCAGGACAGTATCATCTTTAACATAAGCTTAAGAGAAAATGTTGCCTTTAATGTCGATGTCACAGAAGCGGATATGCAAAGGGCTATAGATACGGCGGAGCTTTCGGATTTTATTAAAACATTGCCTGAAGGGCTACACACCGTCGTTTCCGAAAGAGGCACCAGTTTGTCTGGCGGACAAAAGCAGAGGATCATGCTTGCTCGCGCTTTGGCCATACATCCAAAGATTTTGCTTCTTGATGACTTTACATCGCGTGTTGATACCACTACTGAAAAGAAGATTTTGGACAATATATCCAAAAACTATCCCGGCTTAACTTTGGTTTCGGTTACTCAAAAGATTGCTTCAGTCGAAAGCTACGATCAGATTGTTGTATTAATGGAGGGCGAAGTCATAGCTACGGGCACACATACTCACCTTATGGAGACATCTCCAGAATACGTGCAGATTTATAATTCACAGCAGAGCACAAATACGTTATGAACTACAATCTAAACAAACCAGATATTTCTCAAAAAACTTCCGTGTGGCAGGCAGCAAAAAAACTGTGGCCGCTCATCGTTGAGGAAAAGAAAATCATGATCATTGCTTTTATTGCCGTGATCGCCAATTCCGTTTTAAATCTTACCGCTCCTCGGCTCATAGCTCATGCGGTAGATACTTTCATTGTGGGCCAAGACTATCATGGTGTTTTGCTGTATTCCGGGATAATTCTTGTTATATATGTATGTGCTCTTGTCACAAGTTATCTGCAGACTCGACTCATGGGTGGTGTTGGCCAGAGGGTGTTATATCGCCTCCGCAATCAAATATTCAATAAACTACAGTCATTACCGATTGCCTTCTTCAACCAAAATAAGGCTGGAGATTTGATCTCTCGAATTAACAATGACACGGACAAAATCAATCAATTTTTCTCCCAATCCCTCATACAATTTTTTGGCAGCATCTTTCTCATGGTCGGAGCGGCGATTTTTCTCTTAAGTCTCAATATTCGTCTCGGTGCAGCCACTCTGGTGCCGGCAGTGTTTCTGCTCTTTATTACCCTGGGTTTGTCAGGATGGGTAAAGAAGAAGAACTTAACCAGCGCCCAATCACTCGGCGGTATGAGCTCGGAGATTCAAGAAAGCCTCAACAACTTCAAGGTTATCATTGCCTTCAATCGTAGAGATTATTTCAAAAAACGTTTTCAAGAAGTAAATAATCAAAATTATTCCGCTGCTATCGGGGCCGGAGTCGCAAACAATACCTTTACTCCGATTTACGGCCTGGCGGCAAATCTAGGACAGTTCATAGTCCTTTCATACGGGATCGCACTCATTACATCGGGACAGTTTACAATCGGTCTTTTGATCGGATTCCTTTCCTATGCCAATAACTTTTATAACCCCCTTCGGCAGCTCGCTGCATTGTGGGCAAGCTTCCAAACAGCAATGGCAAGTTGGGATCGGGTGCATGAGATTTTAATCATGGAAAACAACTTAGCCACTCTCACGAGCACTGTTGTGGGCGATGCCAAGGCTGTACTGGAATTTAAAAATGTTAATTTTACGTATCCGAATGGCAAGGAAGTTTTGCATCATATAGATTTGAGTCTTCAAAAAGGGAAAACCTACGCTTTAGTGGGGCCTACCGGAGGAGGTAAAACAACCACCGCTTCCCTTATAGCGCGCTTGTATGATCCCACTACCGGAGAGATTTTCTTAGATGGTAAAGATATCCGCAGCTATTCGAATGAAGAGCGAACCAAAAAAATAGGATTTATTTTACAGGAACCGTTTTTATTTACAGGAACACTTAAGGACAATATCCTCTATGGTAATGAGGAGTATGCTTTTTATACCGCCGAACAGTTAGAAACTCTTATACATACGGCTGGACTAGAGAAGATACTTGAGCGTTTTGATCAGGGGCTCGAAACTAAACTTACCGCGAGTGGCGATGCGGTGAGTCTTGGTCAAAAACAATTAATTGCATTTATCAGGGCGGTTCTCCGCAATCCGGAACTTTTGATATTGGATGAAGCGACAGCCAACATCGATACGATAACTGAACAATTACTCGAAGATATTTTACGAAACCTACCATCTGCTACTATTAAGGTCGTTATTGCACATCGACTAAATACGATTCAAAACGCCGATGAGATATTTTTCGTGAATGCGGGGGAAGTGGTGCGCGCGGGTTCTATGGACCATGCGATGGAGATGCTCCTGCATAACAATAGGAAGAGTTAAGAGATTTTGAATACTCTCTTGCATTATTTATGAAATCCTTCACTTCAATCGACACCTGTATCAAATCCTTTCCTCAGGATGTTCAAGCTATTCTCAGGAAATGCTCGACAAGCCCGTCCCATATGCTTTAATCAAAAAGATTGCTATATTTCGTGTTAAGGAAGTAAGGGTAGTAAGAAGAAAGAGAAGGAGAGATGGCTGAGTGGTCTAAGGCAGCGGTTTACTAAACCGCCGTTCTCTTACGAGAACCGTGGGTTCGAATCCCACTCTCTCCGCAATTTCGTAAAAATCGCAGAACCGGCGAAAATCGCATTGTCGCAAACCACAGATGGAGGGCAGGGCGACATTCCTCCCCAGACCCCTCCTGTCGCCCTGCCCGCATCACTGCTCGCGTTTTTGGGGATTGTGGGGACGGAAACCCACGGACGACATGGTGAAAAAGCGAGGGCGCGGTTGTGGAGGAGTCGGATTCTCACCGGCTGTTTGTTTTGAACACAAACACACATCGCAGGACTCGAAGCGGCCCACATCCGCTTCAATGGAGTTTTGTGGCGCGCCCTTGGCAGACCCGTATGGCCGCTCCACCTTCCGCCGCACCCTGCTTTGTAGAGCAGTGTGCCGCGGATGTCGCGAAATGCCATACCGGTCTGCACAGGGCGCGAATACTATGGACTGGTGAAGCGGAAGTCGGCCGCTTCTCGATGAGATCACGGTTATCCACTTTTTGTACACTATTTTCTATGAAAATATTTCTTGACGTCAATATATTTGATATACTTATAGTTAGCATGACTACTTCACCTGCAAAATATTTCATATACACTAGAAAATCAACCGACACCGAGGATCGTCAGGTGCGAAGCCTTGACGATCAGCTCTCCGAGCTGCGCGAGCTTGCTAAACGAGAGCAATTGGAGGTTGTAGATATATTCATTGAAAAACAAACTGCCAAATCTCCCGGCAGGCCTATTTTCGCTGAAATGATTACGAGAATAGAGAAAGGTGAAGCAAGTGGAATATTGGCTTGGCATCCTGACAGGCTTGCTCGCAACTCGGTAGACGGAGGCAGGATCATTTATATGGTGGACACTGGCAGCATTACTGATTTGAAATTCCCAACATTCTGGTTCGATGCTACTCCACAAGGAAAATTTATGCTTTCTATTTCATTCAGCCAGAGCAAATATTATGTAGACAATCTTTCCGAAAATATCAAACGTGGACATCGCCAAAAACTGAAGAATGGCATCTGGCCTCAAAAGGCACCCCTCGGGTATTTGAATGACAAAAAGGTTAAGGGCATCATTGTGGATGTAAATAAGGCTCCGCTCGTTAAAAAAGCTTTCGAGGCCTATGCCACAGGCAACTTCACATTCTCCCAAGTTCGTACAAAGATCAACGACCTCGGACTCAAAAGAACCGGAGATGGACTGCTATCCATCTCAAATTATCAATATCTTCTCAAGAATCCCTTTTACTATGGACTGATCCGCTATGGAGGTGAATTCTATGAAGGTAAGCATGAAGCGATCATCACTAAGAAGCTTTTTGATGACGTACAGGAAGTAATGACGAGAAAAAGCAAGCCAAAAACAAAAGAGCTGAAACCTTACTCATATCGCGGATTCTTCCATTGTGGAGAATGTAGATGTTTCATTACCACCGAGACCCAAAAGGGTCATAACTATTTGCGGTGTACAAAGAGAAAAGGTAGGTGTTCACAAAAATATGTTCGTGAGGAAATCATTACCTCCAAAATTCAAGATGAATTGAAAAAGTATTCACTTTCTGACGAAGTGGTTGATTGGCTCATCACTGAGGTTGAGAAAGAAAAACTGGAAAATGAGAAGGTTATAAATACTCAAATTCAGAAAGTGAACAGTGAAATAGTATCCGTTGATACCAAGCTCGACAAACTCATGACAGCGTATCTTGGAAATGCCCTGACACTTTCGGAATATCAAGAAACCAAGAACGTCTTCGTGACTGAAAAGCATGCTTTGAAGCACAAATTGGGTGCTTTGGAGCAGTCGGCAACAATCCGGTTCGAACCGATGATTAAATTCTTTAACGACAGCAAACAAGCCAAGGTTGTGGCGGAAAGTGATGATCCGGAGAAAATCCGTGAATTTTTCCAAAAGGTCGGTTCGAACCCACTCCTCCACAACCGCGCCCTCGCTTTTTCACCATGTCGTCCGTGGGTTTCCGTCCCCACAATCCCCAAAAACGCGAGCAGTGATGCGGGCAGGGCGACAGGAGGGGTCTGGGGAGGAATGTCGC
>Ga0193753_10001381_pt1 | contig 20739 bp, 13 predicted proteins | sample H1c2metaG_FD_144925 | JGI IMG/M metagenome (GOLD analysis project Ga0193753, IMG submission 144925) | Soil microbial communities from a riparian zone of the East river system, Colorado, United States - H1c2 | ecosystem: Environmental > Terrestrial > Soil > Riparian zone | place: USA: East...
ATCGACGCCCCAGTGCGCCTGCAAGCCGTTCGGCGACAACGTGATCCCCGAGCCCGCCAGTTCGGGCTCCAACGCGAGGCGGACCTCAGAATATTGCTGTAAGGCACCGGTCGCTTCGATCGTGATCGTCTGTTGCGCGACCTTGCCTCCGGCATCGGTCACGCTGACTTGAATCGGGTGATGACCGATCAGGCGAGGAGTAAACGTAAAGGAACTGCCGCTGCCGTGGACTCGCTCCGGACCGTTGCCCTCCGACAAAACCTCCCAATCGATCTTGCCGTCCCTCGAGCCGTCTTCGGGATCGCTGGCAGTCGCGGTCAGAGCCACACTCGCGCCCACCGCGATCGATGTCGCACTCGGTTGCGCGACGTTCAGCGTCGGCGGCATGTTCCAGACGGGCGCATGCGTAGCGCCCCACCCGAGAACCAGTGCCGTCGCGACGTCCGATAGGCCTTCGGCGTGCAACGCTGCCGCGGGATCCAAAGTGAACGGGCGATTGGTGGTGTCGTTGCCCGGATTGATCGTGACCTGAAAACCAGCGATTCGGCGTACACCCGAGAGGTGAATGAACAGCGGCTGGGAGACCGCGTCGAGAGTTTTCGTGACGATCCGCGTTCCGGGTTTCGCGGAGCCGTTGATCACGTAGACGACTGGATGGGTGCCGCGATAGTCGACCACGAAGCCGTACGTATCGCCGTTGGGATCGAAGTTCGTGAGCTCCTGGCTCTCGAAGTAAAAGCCTTCCGTGTTGACACTGAAGCCGTCTTGCGTGGCACCTGCCGGGCGACCGAGTGGCGCTGCAGCCGTCGCAACACCGAGATCGAAGTAGTCGACCGGCGCTTTAGCCTCGAAATAGAAGACGCCCTGTTGCGGCGCGATCGATCGCGTCGAGCGGACACCCCAGGTCCCGAGCCCGAGCCACTCGCCGGACAATCGATCTGCGGACAGCTGCACTCCACCCTGATTGAGGTCGGTGTCGCTCAAATACGTCGCGTCGGCAGACGGCGTGAATGGAGGATCGGCACCAGCGGATCCGCCGCCACCCGCTTGACTCGGCGCCCCCGCTGCTGCTGCACCGCTGCTCCCAGCTGCACCACTGCTTCCAGCTGCACCGCTGCTTCCAGCTGCTGCTGCGCCACCGCTTCCAGCTGCTGCTGCACCGCTGCTTCCAGCTGCTGCTGCGCCACCGCTTCCAGCAGCGCCTCGTCCACTCGCTCCTTGACCTGCGGTCGATCCGCTCGATCCCGCCACACCCGCACTCCGGCCGCCCACGGCTGCAGCACCTGCGCTACCTGCAACATTGGAACTACTGGTTGTGCCGCCGGACCCACTACGGCCACCGGCGCCCGCCGCCTTGCCCGCCGCACCGACTGAACCGCTGTGCCCGGCACCGGTCGGCGTCACTGGGTTTTCATGCGACTCCGAATCGGACCCACAACCGAGCGCGCACGAGACCACGCCCAACAACGCCCACACCGCCAGCGCTGGACACGATTTGCTCTCGATCCGTTTTGAGTGCATCAACCAACTACTCCCTGAAGTACACACGCCTTTTGCGCCGTCACCACGTTGCGCAGCCCTGGGCTGCAGCAGCACCTTCACCGATGCTAGGTCGATCGGCAACATCTAACGAGCACGAGAAAACCGCTAGATTTCCGGCTCTGACTATCGCGATGTTAGGTGGCATGAATGAGACTCAACGCGAGGACCCTGGCTGTCGTACTCGCCGCTTTGATCGGCTCTGCAGCGCTTGTTGCGGCTTTCATCGAAAAGCAGAATCTGGGCCGTTTTCACTACGATCTCTCACCCGCAGATCCAAAATTGCCGTCGCTGGCGCGTGAACATGGCTACATCGTGCACGAATTGGACGTCGCACCTGGAGCTCGCCTGCGCGGCATCATCCGGTCGTCCAGATCTGCAAAGGATCCATTCGTGCTGTTCTTCCCCGGCAATGCGGCGGAACAACTCGCGGTGAGCCTACCAATCCTCGAAGGCCTTCGAGCCGATGGCCCCACAGGACTGGCCATGTTTGCGAACCGGGGCTTCGATGGCTCGACCGGACGCCCGAGCGTGGAGGCCGCACCGGCCGATGCACTCGCTCAGGTTGACTATCTAGGTAGAAAGCTGAGTGTGTCGCCGAGCCGCCTGGTGCTCGTCGGCTATTCGATGGGCAGTGGCACCGCGCTTCGCCTAGCAACCGAGCTCGCAGTGGACTCGCGGCCGCCAGCAGCGGTGATTTTGCTGTCTCCCTATTGGACACTCGGCCTAACACGCGCGGGCGCGCTCGGGCCACTCCGCTCAACCGAAACCTACGTCGTAGAAGACGTGATCGCACGCGTCACCTTCCCGCTGCTCGTAGTCGCCGGCGCGCTCGACGACGCGCTCCCGCTAGAACTCCACGCACACGTGCTGATGCGCGCGCTCGGGTCGCGGGCGCAGTACTGGGAGCTGCCGGGTGCCAATCACCACGACTACCTCGGCGATACCGCGCTGCTGCAGCGCATAGCGGCATTCGCCTCGTCGCATGTGCAGCCGCACGTGCCGTAATCACTGCGCGGCGTGCTCCGCCGCGTCGAGCCGTTCGAGCACGTCGCGCAAGCGATCCGCCAGTGCTTGCACGTTGGGCTCTTCGCACATGCTGACGTGCGTTCCCGGTACGACGAAACTCTGGACACCGAGCGTGAACAGTTCACCCCAACGGCCGTACCGCTCCTCGAAGTAGCGCGCTTCGTCCGCATCCTGACTCTCGACGCGGAACAAGAATGCAGACGCAGCCAGCGGGCGCGGCCGGTAGAGGGTTTCGATCGCTTGCCAGTTCGCAGCCGCAGTCTCGAACTGCGAGCGACTCTGCGCCACTTCCGGGCCACGGCGCAGGAATCGGCGCTCGAAACGTTGCCGCTCACGGCGCACCCGCACGGCGAGCCTTCGCCTCACGTACTCCACGCCTTCTTCCTGCAAGGCTTCGAGGTGGGCTCGCATGCGCCACCCCAAACTCGGGCGCGACTCAATCGGGCACAATGAATCGAGCAGCACGATCGCATCGATACCTTTGCCTGCCGCTCGCAGCTGCCGCGCCATTTCGAGCGCTGCAGTGCCGCCGCCCGAGTAGCCCGCGATCAAGTACGGACCCCGATCGAGCTCGATCACGTGTCGAACGAAATCGCTCGCCATCTCCTCGACCGATGCGTACGGCACGCTGCGGCCGTCGAGCCCGCGGTGTTGCAGGCCGTAAAACGGCCGCTCGGCTCCGAGGTAGTGAGCGAGCGTGCGCAGGTGCATCGGATTGCCGCCTTGGCCCGCGATGCAGAACAACGGCCGCCGCCCACCGCTCGGCTTGATCGGAACGAGCGGCGTGAACCCGCGCTGCTTCGCGAAGTTGCTGCCGCCAACAGCCGCAGCATCCCGACTCTCCGCCGCTGCGACCGCGAGACCCCGAGACTCCGCGAGCAGCTCGCTCAAACGCTCGACCGTCGGCGCCTCGAACAACGCGGACAGCCCGAGCTCGACACCAAAACGCTTCCGCACCTCGGCCGTCAACCGAACTGCCGTGAGCGAATGCCCACCGAGCTCAAAAAACCCATCGCGAATACCGATGCCTTCGATTCCGAGTGTCTGCTCCCAAATCTGCGTGAGCTCTTTGTGCAACGGATCGCTCGGCGCGACGTAGGGCACGTCCAAATCAGGCCGCGCAAACCGCGCGCTGGTCGGGCGCTCCGAGGCCGGCACCATCGATGCGTCGAGCTGTTGCAGGAGGGCGCGCGGTGCGAGCGAGCTAATCGTCAACGTTGCAGGCGCGTGCCCGGTCAGCGCGAGCTCGAGCGCAGGGCCACCTTCGCGCGGGGCGATCCCGGCCTCGAGGTTTGCTCGAAATGCGGCTTCGGCAGCCGACGGCGGCGTCTTACTCCGAACGGGCGCCAGTGTCGGATCCGGCTCGAGCTCGCGTGCAACCGGGCGTGCGACTTGCGCGAGCGTTTGGCCGGCGGGCACCGGACGCAAGAGCAACTCCTCGACCTCGACGCATACGCCCCCTTGGACGTCGCACAAGGTCACGTCGAACGCGATGCTTGTTTCAGTACCACCGGCGCGCCGCCGTACCCATGCGACGCAACGCGCCGGTAGCGCGGCGTGCAGCTGAAGGCGGCGATACGACAATGGCGCCCAGAGGCCGCGCTCGGCCGCGTAGCCTGGGATCAGCTCCATCGCGAACCCGGTTCCGAGATCGAGCAGGCCGGCGTGCAGCGACGTGCTCTCGACGTCGCTTGCGAGCTCGGGATCCAGCGCAAGCTCGCCGAGTGCTTCGTTGTCGCCGAAGTACGTCCGGCGCAAGCAACGAAACCGCGGCCCGAACTTCAGATGAAGTTCTTGCGGCGTGCGAATGCTGCCGATCGTTTCGGACGTGCGTTCGGTCAGCCGCGCGCGGATCGTCGAGAGATCGAGCGGAGCCGGCGTGCGAACGTCGAGCGCCGAAAGCAGTGCGACCGCATGCGTCAAATAACCCATGTCGACGCCTTGCTCGGCGTAGAGGCTCTGAACCTCCGCTGCATAGGCACCGTCCCGCGGACGAAACCGCACCCGGATCCGCTTCGCCGTGGCGTCTTCGACCGGTAGCGGACGCGTAAACACCGCATCGCGAATGGCAAATGGACGGCGCAGGCCGAGCTCGACCGCGCCTGCAGCCAACAGCTGCAGATAACCAGTACCCGGCACGACCGCGTGACCATCGGACATGCGATGATCGGCGAGCCACCAGGTGGAGGCTGCAGCGTGGCGACCTTCGAGCAACACTGCACCGCCCGCCTCGATCCGAGTTTCAAAAAACGGGCCCGGCAGCTTGCGGACGCTCCGCTCGGAGTCGGGAGCTCGCAGCACACGCGCCATCTCCGCAGCCATGCCGACATCGCGCCACACGCCCCACTGAATCGAGAGCGTGCGCGGCCCCGATTCGCCACGGCGACTCTCGGCGTAGGCATCCAGAAATGCGTTCGCGGCCACGTAGTCGGCTTGACCGGGTGGCCCGATCAGCACGCTCGTCGACGAAAACAGCACGAGTAGCTCGACTCTGGACTCGCGCGCGAGTCGATGTAACACCCAGGTACCGTCGATCTTCGGTCGCAGGATCCGGTTCGCATCGGCCAGCGTCTTCAACGCGAGCAAGCGATCATCGAGCACGCCGGCGGCGTGAAACACGCCATCGATGCGGCCGAAGCGCGCGAGCGCACGTTCGAACACCGCACGCATGGGCTCGAGCTCTGCGACGTCGGCCGCCGCGATCTCGACTTCCGCGCCCGCGGCTTCGAGCTCGGCCAGCGCCCGAATGCGACGCGCGACCGGATCATCGCTCGTGGCTGCCGCGAGCAGCTGCGCCCATGAATCACGAGGCGGCAGCGGATGGCGGCCGATCAACACCAACCGGGCGCGATGCTGCGTCGCCAAGTAACGCGCGATCGACAGGCCGATGCCGCCCAGCCCGCCCGTGATCACATACACACCGCCCTCACGGAGCCGGCTCGCTGCGGCAGTACTCGTGCGCGGCGCGGCTTCGTGATCCTGCTCGAAGCGCCGGCCGTCACGATAGGCGATCGTGCCGCTCTTGCGTTGCGAACGTGCTTCTTGCTCGAGCCACTGCGTGAGTTGCTCGAGATTGTCGAGCCCGCTCGACCGCAGACGCGTTCGAGCGCGGTGCGGCTTCGGCAGATCGACCCAGGTCGCGCTCACGTGGGCTGACTCGCGCGGAATGACCTGCACGAGGCCCTTGACCATCGCTTGTTCGGGGTGCGGCAGTGGCTCCGCCATCACACGCAATGCACCGGTCGTGACGACCGTCAAGTGCATCGACTTGGCGACACTCTCCTCCGCAAACGCACGCATCAAGTGGAACAAGCTGTCGAACGTCAGCGCACGATGCGTCGCGTCGTAACTCCAGCCGGCGTCGCTGCTACTCGCTGAAGCAGCGTCGAGCCCCCAGAAGTGCAAGATCCGATCGGGCAACTTCTCGCTTGCAGTCAGCTCTTGAACCAACGTCGCATAGCTACGAGGGGCGTGCGGCGCGACTTCGTACTCCCACACGTCCGTTTGGCCATACGCGCCACTCTTGCGAACGAACACCGTGCGGTGGCCCGCGTCGCGCAACCGCCGTGCGAGGCGATCCGCGATTCCGAGCTCATCGGCAAACAGCAGATACGTTTGCTGTTCCGGCCCGCTCAACTCCTCGCGCTCGAGCTCGCGCCAGCGCCACACCGGTTGGAAGAACCAGTCTTCGATTGCAGCGATCCGGCCCGGGTTGCCGCTCACCGCTGCAAGCTTGCCCGGCACGATGAAATACGGCTTGTGATCGAACGCGTACGTCGGCAGCAGCACGCGGTGGGCGCTCGGCATGACCGATCCGAGCTCGACTGGCGCACCGCTCGCCCACAACCGGCCGAGGGCCGCGAGCGCATACGTTTCATCGTCACTCGAGTCGTCGGCGTGGCGCAGCGACGCAATCGGCGCTCCAGCCTGTGGGTCGGCCAAACACTGACGCACGAGCGAACCGAGTGCGCGCCCCGGCCCGACTTCCAAGTAGATGCGGTCCCCGGCGGACTCGAGCGTCGCGACACCGGCCGCGAAACGAACGGTGTTTCGCAAGTGACGAACCCAATACTCCGGGCTGGTCGCGTCTGCGGCGCTGAGCACTTCACCGGTGAGATTCGAGATGATCGGAATTTGCTGCGGCGCCAACCTGGCGTTTCGCAGATACGCGCCGAACTCTTCGAGAATCGGGTCGAGCATCGGAGAATGTGCGGCGATGCGAATCCGGATGAGTTGCGCTTCCGAGCCGCGCTCGATCAGCGTCTGTGCGAGCGCATCGAGCGCTGCACGAGGCCCCGACGCCACGGTCAGCTGCGGGGCGTTTTCGCACGCGATCACTACGCCCGGCGGCAGGAGCGGCGCGAGCTCCGCAGCCGAGAGCGGCACGCTCAACATGCCACCGTCGGGCAGCGACTCGAACAAGCGTCCGCGCAGCACGACCAGGCCGAGCGCAGTCTCGAAGTCCATCACGCCCGCGACGCACGCGGCAGTGTTCTCGCCGAGGCTATGGCCGATCAACGCCGCCGGCTCGATGCCCCGCGCGATCCAGCGTTGCGCGAGCGCGTATTCGACGATGAAGAGTAGCGGCAATTGCAGCGACGGGCGCTCGAGCTCGCGGGCCGCGCGTTCAGCATCACCTGCGGCTGGCAGCAGCAACGGCCGGAGTGCGAGCCCGAAGCGGCGTTTGGCGAGCGAAAGACCGCGCTCGATCTGCTCGCGATATTGTGCGTCGCCAGCAAGGAGACCGGCACCCATGCGTGGGTACTGCACGCCCCCGCCGGGAAACATGAAGACGACTGTCGGTCGCTCGCTGCGAACATGGGTATACGAGTGCACCGCATCCGATTCGCTGAGAACGCGCAACGCCTCGTCGCGGTTGCGTGCAGCGAACACGCGCCGAACGTCGAAGTGCTGGCGGCCGCTCCACAGGGTGTGTGCCACGTCAGCCAAATCGAGCTCGGGGTGTGCGCTCCAATGCGCGAGCAACCGCTTGTGTTGCTCCGCGAGCGACCGTCGATTGCGTGCCGACAACACGAAGAGGCGAGGTGTGCCTTCAGGTTGGATCCGCTGCACGCCGCTCTTGGCAGTCGCTCGCGCGCTGACCGGCGCGGCCGCTGCAGTCGCTCGCGCGCTCGCCGGCGCGGGGGCGCCGGTAGGCGTTGGAGCCGCGGTCGCAGCTGGTAGCTGCACGCCAGCTGCAGCCAACCGCGGCGCCTCCTCCAGCACCACGAACGCGTTCGTGCCACCGACTCCGAGCGAGTTCACTCCCGCTCGCCGCGGCGCGTGCCCGGCGGGCCAATCGCGCAGGCGATCACTTACGAAAAACGCCGTTTGCTCGAACTCGATCTGTGGGTTCGCCCGCTCGAAATTCAGCGTCGGCGGTAACACGCGATGCTGCAGCGCGAGGGCGGCTTTGATCAACGCGACCACACCTGCCGCGGTGTCGAGGTGCCCGATGTTGCTCTTCACCGAGCCCACCGCGCAGAAACCCTTACGCTCGGTACTGCGCGCAAACGCTTGGCGCAGCGCAGCAATCTCGATCGGATCACCCATCGCCGTACCGGTGCCGTGGCACTCCACGAGGCCGATGGAATCCGCGCTCACGTTCGCGATGCTCAGCGCCTCTACGACCGCAGCGGCCTGTCCATCGACGCTCGGCGCCAGATAACCGACCTTGCGCGCGCCGTCGTTGTTGACCGCCGAACCCTTGATCACCGCGATGACCGAATCACCCTCCGCAATCGCGTCGCTCAATCGGCGCAGCGCGACCACGCCGGTACCACTGCCAAACACCGTGCCCTGCGCGCGATGATCGAACGGCCGGCAATGACCATCCGGCGAGAGGATCTCCCCCTCGTGATAGAGATAGCCTTGCCGATGCGGAAACTCGATCGTCACGCCACCGGCGAGCGCGAGGTCACACTCGCCGCTCAATAAACTTTGCACTGCCAAGTGCACCGCAACGAGCGAAGTCGAACACGCGGTCTGCACGTTCACGCTCGGGCCCTGCAGATCGAGGCAATACGACGCGCGGGTTGCGAGGAAGTCCTTGTCGTTGCCGGTGTGTCGCAACAAGAACAACCCGACCGACTCGACTAAGTCGCGGTTACTCAAAATATTGTGCGCGAAATAGCTGCCCATGCCGCAACCGGCGAACACACCGATCGCACCACCGAACTGCGACGGCACATGCCCCGAGCGTTCGAGTGCTTCCCAAGCGCACTCCAGAAACTGCCGGTGTTGCGGATCCATGATCGCGGCGTCCTTCGGCCCAAAGCCGAAGAACTCTGCATCGAACAGATCCATCCCATCGAGCGGCGCACCTGCGCGTACGTAATTCGGGTTCGAAAGCTCCGCGCTCGAGACGCCCGCTGCAGTCAGTTCTTCGTCGTTGTAAGGACGAACCGATTCGACGCCCTCGCGAACGTTGTGCCAAAACTGCTCGGGATCGCGAGCACCCGGAACTCGTAGCGCAACGGCGACAATCGCGATGTCATTCGCGGAATCGTTCGCAGCTTGCTCGTCGTGCTCTTCCATCCTTGTCCTCGGTCAGCGCGCGCGACGGCGACTCGCGAGGTCGCGCCGGCTCGCCTGACGCTCGAGGCGCAACGCGGCGCGATCCTGAGCTTGCTCGCCCGCGGCGTCTTGCTCTCCGCTGCGCAGCCTCGCCACGAGTGATCGCACGGTCGGAAATCGATACAGATCGGTCAGTGCGACTTCCACCGGCAACTCGGCGCGCAGCAGCCGGTGCAGCTTCACGACCAACAGCGAATGGCCACCGAGATCGAAGAAGTTGTCTTGCGTTCCGACGCGCGCTGTCCCGAGGACCTCGCACCACAACCGCGTGACCGTAGTCTCGAGCTCGTTTTCGGGAGCCGTGTATGCACGCGCCTGCTTTTCCGCGGCGGCTTCTGGCGGCGGCAACGCTTTGCGATCGATCTTCCCGTTAGGCGTCTGTGGCAGCCGCGCCAGCGACACGAATGCAGCAGGCACCATGTAACTCGGCAAGGCCTGCCGTGCCGCATCGCGCAGCGCCTGCTCGTCCAAACCCGTTCCCGTCACATAGGCGACCAAGCGCACGTCGCCCGGCACATCTTCACGTGCGAGCACGACCGCTTCGGCGACACCGCGCTGGCGCAAGATCAGCGATTCGATCTCGCCGAGCTCGATGCGATAGCCACGCACCTTCACCTGATGATCGGTACGCCCCAGGAACTCGAGCTCGCCGGAAGCAGACCAGCGCACGAGATCGCCGGTGCGGTACATCCGTTCGCCGCTCTCCGGTGCAACGAATGGATCGTGCAAGAAGCGCTCCGCGCTGAGCTCGGGCCGCGCGTGATAGCCACGCACCACGCCCGAACCTGCGATGTACAGCTCTCCGGGTACGCCGAGTGGCAACGGCCGCGCTGCGGCATCGAGCACGTACAAGCGCGTGTTTGCGATCGGCCGGCCGAGCGGTACCGGCCCAGCACTCTTCAATCGATGCGTGGCCGACCACACGGTCGTTTCGGTCGGACCGTACATGTTGGTCACCGTGCCGGTGTGCTCCCAAAGCTCTTGCGCGAGGTTCGGGGGAAACGCTTCGCCGCCCACGAGGAGGTGCGTCACGGAATCGATCGCGGTGCGCGCGTCCTCGTCGCTGCGGGCCATGCGTAGCAGCGCCGGCGTGCATTGTAAGTGAGTCACCGCGTGACGCCGGATTTGTGCCGCGAGACCGAACGCGTCTGCATTCGTGTCTGCGGTGGAAGGCGGCCGTTGCGCGAGTACACGTAAACGATCGAGGTACTCGAGGCCGCTCCGCACTCGAACTTCGGGCACACCGAAGTCGATCAAACACGCGACGTCGTCGACGCCGATCGCTTCGATTCGCTGGATCGTCCGCAGGCAAGTCTCTGGTGTGCCGAACAACCCGCTCGTCTCGAAGTAGCGTTCGAACGCGAAGTCGAGCACCGCATCGAGCTCTTCGGGGCTGAGTCCAGCGATGTCGATGTCGTTCGGGTTCGCTTGCGTCCCGCTCGGGCGTTTGAACGCGGGAAACGCCCAAGCAAAACCCTTGATCAAGTGGACCGAGCTGCGCAGGTATTCCTTCATCGGTTCGCGGACGCGCTCTCGCACCGCTTCGACCGATTCGCCGACGTGCGTGTGCAGCATGAGCGTGACCACGCCGGACTTTGGATCGAGACCCGCTTCGGCACGTGCGCTGCGATAGAGCGCGATCTTTTCGGCGACTTCCTCGATCGATTGCCCGAGTAAATGGGTGAGGATGTTCGCGCCGGAGCGGCCCGCCAACCGAAAGGTGTCGGGGTGGCCTGCCGCCGTGATCCAAAACGGCAGCTCGGATTGCACGGGCCGCGGCTGGGTTCGAACCCTGACTTCTTTCCCGAGCGGGCCCGGAAATCCGAGCTCCTCACCGCGCCACAAGCGCCGCACCTGCTCGATCGATTCGACCATGATGCGCTTGTTGTCGGCGTAGTTCCCCGGCTGAAGCAGAAAGTCGTCGGGCTGCCAGCCAGATGCGAACGAAATGCCGACGCGCCCGCCCGAAAGATTGTCGACGACCGACCATTCCTCGGCGACGCGGGCTGGGTGATGCAGTGGGACGACGCAGCTGCCAGCGCGGATCTGAATGCGCTTCGTGATCGTCGCGAGCCCGGCGCCGGTGACCGAGGGATTCGGATAGGAGCCGCCGAAAGCGTGAAAGTGGCGCTCCGGGGTCCAGATCGCTGCGAAGTCGTGAGTATCGCCGAAGCGTGCCGCTTCGAGCATCAGCGAATACATGCTGGTGCTCGCAGAATCCTCCGAACCCCACATGAACAAGCTGAAGTCGATCGGCTTTTCGCGACGTGTTGCCGGTGTTACGCGCGGGAGCACAGCCGTCACAGCGTCTGTCTGGTTTGATTGCCGCGCCGAGTCTTCGTAGACGATCACTGTCAGGCCGCGGGCAAGGCTCCAAAACAGCTCGAGCACCGAGATGTCGAACGACAGGCTCGTGACACTCAACCAGACGTCGCCGGGCTGGTGCGGAATGACCGAGTCCATGCCCGCGAAGAAGTTCACGACGTTGCGATGCTCGACGAGGACGCCCTTCGGGTTACCGGTCGAGCCTGATGTGTAGATGACATAGGCGAGGTCGGAGCTCGCCGCGGAGGGCTGCAGCACCGGCGCAGCGGATCCGAGTGCGTCGACGTCGATCGCCACGACTTCGTGCGGCAGGCCTTCAAGCCGCGCCGGTTGTGTCACCACCCAGCGCACCCCCGAGTCACGGATCATGAAGCTTACACGCTCGGACGGGTAACTCGGATCGAGCGGCAGATAGGCACCGCCCGCTTTCAGCACTCCAAGGCAGGCGACCACGAGCGACAAGCCGCGGTCGACGTGAACTCCCACGATCGTGCCGGGCCTGACGCCATGCGCTTGCAGCTCGGCCGCGAGCCGATCGGCGCGCGCGTTCAGCTCGCGATAGTCGAGCGATTGGTCCTCGAAGATGAGCGCAGTCTGCTCTGGCGTGCGAGCGACCTGCGCTTCGAAGAGCGCATGAATCGTAGTGTCAGTCGACGCCGGCCGAGCGGTGTCGTTCCAGACTGCGAGCTGAGCCGCCTCGGCTTCGGAGACCAACGAGAGCGAACCGATCGGGTCGCCGGCGTGCGCAGCCGAGCTTTCGAGCAACGCCTCCAGCTGATGCTGCAGACGCGCGCGCGCAGTTTCGTCGAGCGCACCCGAATCGCACCACAGCTCGGCGCTCGCGTCGTCGCGGATCGCGAGTGCGCACACGACTCCGGGGGAAAGCGCGGGTGGTTCCGTGCCGGTTCGAACGATCGCGATTTGGGCGAGCTCCCCCGACGCGAGTTCCGGCCGCACGCGCAGCGCAGGGTACCGCGCGACGACGTCGCACAAGAAACCTGGCTTTTCCTTCAGCCGCGCGAGTTCGGTCTCGAGGTTGGCCGCGATCGCCGTGAAGCTCGCCGTTTCGTCGACTTCGCAACGCAGAAGCCGCTGCGGCGCGACGATGGGTCCGAGCTCCTCGTCTTGCGAGTCGCGATATCCGAAGTCGAGACGCGATCTGCCGGTGGTGCGCGCTACGTAGATGGCGAGCGCAGCCAAAAGCTGCTGAGGGTCCTGGAGCGCCCCCGCAGCGCGGAGCGGCAAGCTCACGACAGCTCCACCGGCGCGCTCCGCCGCCGCGAGCGCGAGCGTGGCCGGTTCGAGGCCGCGCAAGCGCTCCACCCAGAACGCCTCGGCGCGCGCAAAGACTTCCGAACGGCCGGTCCACTCCGCAGCGGACAGCGGCGAGAGCGCATCCAGCTGCGTGCCTGGCTCGAGCTCGAGGAGCGACGCGGCTGCTCCGAGCGACAGCGGTGCCCCACCCAGGCGAGTCACGGTGAGGATACGCAGGACGCCGTCCGACGTCGCGATCGAGATCGCCTCGTCGTCTACTGACACGACGCATCCGGGCGCTACGCCTGGATCGAGCGCGCCCACCTCGGCCGCCCGAACCAGCAGCACCTCACCGCGATGCCACAGCTTCGGCAGGGCGAGCGGATTTTCGTAGTCGCCGAAATCGAGCCCGCGCACCAGCGCGACGAGCTCACTGGCAGGTCGTTCGAACTGTAGGATCGCGCCCGCGCCGGGGCGGGCGTACTTGCCGAAGTAGCTGCGCTGCTCGAGGTCCTGCGGAGTGCGCTGCACGCGGTTGTCTGCGAGCTCGTCCACCAGCTCGCTGAAGCTTTCGATCGCGGCAGCGAAGTTGCGCGTGTTCAAGCTGAGTGATGTCTCACCTGGCGCGACCTCGAACACGCGCTGCTTGAGGATGTCGCCCTCGTCGATGCCGCCGCGGATCTCGTGCCAGCTGATGCCGTACGAGGTCTCGCCGTGCATTAACGCCCATGCCGGCGCGTTCAGCCCGGCGTAGCGCGGCAGCGGCCCGTCATGAAAGTTGATCGCAGCTCTGCGCGGCAGCGCCAGGACGGACTCGGGAATCAGCGCGAGGTGCGTGATCGCGAACAGATAGTCGAACGGGTCGTCCTGCAGCGTGTGCGCGTAATCTTGGAGCGCCAGTACGCGTAAGCCACGCCGCGAAGCCCAATCCCGGACTCGGGCCGCGTCGCTGACCACCGCGGTAATGGCGTGGCCCTTGTCGACCAGCACGTCTCCGCACTCGAGCAGCAGCGAGTCGGCTCCGATCAACACCACGCGGAACGGATCAAGCGACATTACGTCGGCACCTCATGACAAACTCTTTTTGGTTATTCAAGCCAAAAACCAGTACCCGTGGCTTGCTCGGACGATGGCGTCGGGCGACTACGCCGGCGCTGTTGGCGGCGGGACGCAACGCGTGAACCACGCGGAGCGTTATATCCGTTCGCGACGGCCGTTGCCGTCTTTGACGCGAGAGTGTCGGCACCGCCGCCCGCGGAGCGTGCACCCGCCTCACGCGCGCGAGAGATCGTGTGCGCGCTGGCTCCAAGTAATCGCGGCGAGCGGGAATGCAGTGGCCCCGCCCGACCGTCACCGGGCCTGGCAGAAACTGTCGAGGCGGCTGCGCGCTGGCGCGAAGCCTTCGTCGATCTGCGGAAACATCGGCGGCGGAGACGAGTCCGGGAAAAATGGCCGGATTGCTAGCCGGGGCCGTTACCGGCGCTAGCGCCCATCACGTGCCTGCAGGCCGGTTCTTCGTCGGTGCAATCAGGTCCGCGCGGCCACGGCGACCGTGCCGCCGAAACGCGTCCGCCGCTGCAGCCGTGAGCAGCAGCGGCGGGCTTCGACTCTTCGGCCTGTTCGCATGACTATGATACTGCCGACTTCGACACACACCGTCGTGTGCGCGCATCCGATCGATCCGACTCCACCCAGAACGGCCTGCGCACTTCGTTCCAGACGTCTGCGTCGCCGACGCCTAGGTCGCGCCGGGTCCACGCGTCGAGCTGCGCCAGCTCGTCCCGTTGCTTCGCACGCTCCCACCAGGCTGCAAAGGCGGCCCGGAGGCTGGGCTTCGGTGCCACCTGCGTGCGGCACGGCTGAACCAATTGCATATTGAGTTTTTCTGCGGTCATCTGGCCCTCCGACTCCTTATTCTGGGGCCGAATCTGCCGCCCACAACCGACTAGTTCTGACGCGACAGGATAGTTTCTCTAATGCAAAGGAAGCTGCCGCCGCTGGGTTCCCTACATGCGTTCGAAGCGGCGGCGCGCCGCTTGAGCTTCAAGGCGGCAGCCGAGGAGTTGCACGTCACGCCCGGCGCGATCAGCCAGCAGATCAAGCTGCTCGAAGACCGACTTGGCCTAGCGGTGTTCGTGCGTCGTTCGCGTGCGATCGAGCTCACCGAGGCAGGGCGGATGCTTTTGGCTCCGACACAGCATGCGTTTCGTCTCTTGGCCGATGCGATGGTTCGCGTTCAGGAAACCGTGTCCACGAAGGTGCTGACCGTGAGCATGTTGCCTTCGTTCGCGACGTTGTGGTTCGTGCCCAGGCTCGGCAGCTTTCGCGCCCGTTGTCCCGACGTCGATGTTCGGATCAGTGCAACTCCGAAGCTCGCGGACTTCGAGCGCGACGACGTCGACGTCGTGATTCGCTGTGGGCTCGGGCATTATCCAGGCTTGCACGTAGAACACTTGCTGACGGAAGTGCTCTTTCCAGTCTGCAGTCCGGCACTACTGCGGGGTCCGATTCCACTCGCCGAGCCTGCGGACCTCACGCATCACACCTTGCTTCACGACGAGCTCCGGCAGGAGTGGCCGTTGTGGCTGAGCGCGGTGGGCATCGAAGGCGTGGATGCGTCGCGTGGTCCGTGCTTTAGTTTGTGGGACCTCGCGCTGCGTGCAGCTGTGGGCGGCCAAGGCGTGGCGTTGGGCCGAAGCACCTTGGTGACGCAATATTTGCAGTCGGGTGAGCTCGTTTGTCCGTTCGAGATCAGTTCGCCGTCAGAGTTCGGGTACTACTTCTTGTGTATGCCAGAACGGTTGGGGGAACCTAAAATCGCAGCGTTTCGGGATTGGTTGCGCGAAGAGCTCGCCGCGACCCAATAGCTGCCGAAACCCAAGGCGCCGAGCAACCGTGCACCGCCTGCGGCATATTCCGAGAGCGTGAACGGCCTGCGAAACAGCCTTCGGTTGCGCGGCGGCGGACACCTCTTGGACAAGTCGTCGTCGGTGATCGATTGCCGCGCCGACGTTGCTCCGTCCGTGTGGCACAGGTGCGCTTTGGTCGTAAACTCGCGGGATGTTCGAAGGCTTCGAATCCACGCGTATTGCAACATCCGGCGCCGAGATCGCGCTACGCCACAAAGGGAGTGGCCCGCCTCTGTTGCTGCTTCACGGCCATCCGCAGACGCACGTGATGTGGCATCGAATCGCGCCGCGACTCGCGGAACACTACACCGTCGTGTGCGCGGACTTGCGTGGCTACGGTGACAGCTCGAAGCCGCCCACGGATGCCGAGCACGCGCCGTACGCCAAGCGCGCGATGGCCTTGGATCAAGTCGAGACCATGCACGCGCTGGGCTTCGAACGTTTCGCCGTGATCGGGCACGATCGCGGCGGGCGCTGCGCTTATCGCTTGGCACTCGATCATCCTCAGCATGTCTCCGCGCTCGCAGTGCTCGACATCGTACCGACGTACGAACACTTCAAGCGCGCCGACATGTCGTTCGCGATGGGCTATTGGCATTGGTTCTTCCTCGCGCAGCCCTACGATTTTCCGGAGCGATTCATCGCAGCCGATCCCGATCACTTTTACCTGAGACGCGGTGAATCGTTGTTCGATCCGGAAGCCGTCGCGGCCTACCAACGCGCCTTCCGAAATCCCGCGACGATCCATGCGATGTGTGAGGACTACCGAGCCGGCGCAACGATCGATATGCGAATCGACGAAGCCGACAAGCAGGCAGGCCGGCGCATCACGTGTCCAATGTTAGCGCTGTGGGGCAAGAAGAATGCGCTCGACAAGTGGTACGACGTACTGGGCGTGTGGCGCGAGTGGGCGAATCAAGTCGAGGGCCAAGCGATCGACTGCGGGCATTTCCTCGCGGAGGAGGCACCCGATGCTACCTACGACGCGCTTACGGCATTTCTTGAAGCGCGCGTAACCTAGCTAGGCGAACACGGTCCCTAACTCGTATCGCTCTAAAGCAGGGCCTGCGGCGCTCGACACTTCGCAGCACGCGAATCATCGGGCGCATCGCCTGAGCACGGTCGTCGAGGCGGATCGAAGCTGCGGAGCCCGTCTCCAAGCCCGATCCGCGCGCTTGACAACCAATAAGTCATCACTTATTGATTCGACATGCAGACTGCGGTCGTGACCGAAGACAAGATCTTCCAGGCGCTGGCGGACCCCAGCCGCCGGGCGATTTTCGAGTCGCTCACGCGTGGCGAAGCGGCGGTGAAAGACCTCACGGCGCGCTTCGACATCTCGCAGCCCGCGGTTTCGCAGCACCTCGCCACTTTGAAAGATGCCGGTCTGGTGAACGGCCGGCGCGAGGGGCGCTGCGTCTACTACCGGGTAGAACCCCGCGGAATGAAGCCGCTCATCGACTGGATCTCGCACTACCGCGCCTTCTGGACGGAGCACGTAGATCGCCTGGAACAACTGCTAGAGAAGATGGACGAATGACTGCCGTCGACACAACCGCACAATCTCAGAGCGAATCCATTTCGTTCGAGTTCGATTTGCATCATTCGCCGCAGAAGGTGTGGCGCGCGCTCACCGACCCCGTATTGCTCGCGGAGTGGCTCCTACCCGTCGTCGATCTCAAGCTCGAGCCGGGAGCAGCGTTCGCGTTCAAACGGCCGCCGCTGCCCGGTTGGGACGGCACCGTCCATTGCCAGTTCGTCGAGATCGAAGCGCTTAGAAAACTCAGCTACACGTGGCGCGTCGGCGGCATGGACACAGTCGTGACCTTCACGCTCACGCCCACGGCGTCGGGCACGCACCTGTCCCTCGTTCAGTCGGGCTTCAAGCCGGACCAGAAGCAAAACTTTGGTGGTGCGCGCTACGGCTGGAAGCTGATGAGCGGGAAGCTCGTCGAGCTGCTCGCAGCGATCTAACTAGATTGAATTCTAACTAAGGAGGAGACGTATGAATATTCTATTGTGGGTCCTGCAAATCGCGTTGGCCTGGTTGTGCATCGCAGGAGGCTTCTTCCAGATCTTCAAGATCGAACAGCTTCAAACAGGCGTTGCGGCGATGCGCGCGCTTCCGCACGGCCTTTGGGCGTTTCTCGGAGCCTTCGGGTGTTTGGCCGGCGTGGGCCTGATTTTGCCCGGCGCGTTCAACTTGTTGCCCGTCCTGACCCCTATCTCGGCGGCAGCCGTCGCCGCGGAATCGGTCCTAATCACCGCGTTTTATCTCCGCTACGGCGACTCTTCCCCCATGTACTACAGCGGAGCGATGGCGATCATAGCGGCGTTCGTTTCGTATGGAAGGTTCGCGCTGACGCCATTGTGAGGGTGGTCGAAACTTGGTCGAGCGAAGAGACCCGCCCGTTGACAAGCCCGGCCGAGCGGAGGTGAATGGTCACATGAACTTCGCGATTCCTGGTGCCGCCTACGACCGGTTCATGGGTCGTTACTCTGCGAAACTCGCGCCGCTCTTCGCCGACTTCGCAGGGATCGAACCGAACATGCGCGTGCTCGATGTCGGCTGCGGACCGGGCGCGCTCACGACCGAGCTGGCGCGCCGAGTCGGGGCAGCAAACGTAGCCGGGATCGACCCGTCTTCGAGCTTCGTCGAGGCGTGCCGCGCACGGCTGCCCGATGCCGATATCCAGTCAGGATCTGCGGAGCATCTACCCTGGGGTGACCAGGAGTTCGATGCCGCACTCTCGCAGCTGGTGTTGAGCTTCGTGAGCGACGCGGATCAGGTGGCGCGTGAGATCCGCCGCGTGGTTCGCGAGCGCGGTCCGATCGCCGCGTGCATGTGGATGAAAGGTCCAGGACTGCAGATAGCCCAGCTGTTCTGGCAATCCGCGGCGAGCGTAGACCCTACCCTCACAAATCGTGAGCTCGAGGTTTCCTTCCGTGAGCCAGGCGAAATCGCGAACCTCTGGAAGCGCAGCGGATTGCGTGACGTCGAAGAGACGTTCCTCGAAGTGAGCACGACCTACGACAGCTTCGATGACTTCTGGACTCCAGTGGAATCTGCTGCAGGTTCGATCGGGGCATACATGGCCACGGCTGATGCGGAGCGTCGTGCTGCGATTCGCGAGGCTTGTCGCGTGCGCCTCGGCAACCCGCAGTCGCCGTTCGAGCTGAGCGCCCGCGCATGTGCGGCGCGCGGGCGTGTGTGACGTCTTCGCGCTCGGCAACAGCGCGCTACCGCAATCGAAACCGACGCGCCTTCTCGTCCTCTCGGTCAGACGTACTGAGCGATCCAATCTCCGCCGACCTGCCGCGTCGTGCAGTTGAGGCGATTCCAGAGATTTGCGAGCGCGATCGTCATTACCAACGCGCCGAGTGCGGGCTCGCTGAAATGTCGAGAGGCTTCTTTCCAGATCTCGTCGGTTACCGCATCGGCTCGGTCGCTGAGTCTCGTCGCGGCTTCGGCCAAGGCGAGCGCGGCGCGTTCGGCCTCCGTGAAGTAGGGGGCCTCCCGCCACGCCGCCAGTGCGAACATCCGCGTGTCGCTCTCACCCAGATTCTTGAGGATGCGAGAGTGCATGTCTACGCACACGCTGCACCCATTGATCTGACCGACACGAACGTGCACGAGCTCGAGAGTCGTTCGAGGCACGTCGAAGCTTTCGGTCGCCTTATGGATCGTCAGGAGGGCTTCCCTCGCACCCGGCACAGTCCAGGCGGGGCTTTTCATTCGGGATTGCATGGCCGTTCATCTCCGAGGTTAGATTTGTCCCGAGCGCCACCGGCGAGGCACCAATGAGAGACGCGGTGGGCTAGAAAACGTGACCGGCCGAGCGCGACGAAGCCCACCCGTCACATCGGCCGTGTGTCGCGGGTCTTATCTGCATGACCCCGCGCGACTGAGGAATGTGACCGATGGATGAGCGAAAGTGGTTGGCGGAAAGGTTCGAGGAGCAGCGGCCTCGTCTGCGGGCCGTCGCCTATCGCATGCTTGGCTCGTTGAGCGAGGCCGAGGACGCCGTCCAAGAAGCCTGGCTCCGGCTCAACGGGGTGACCCAAGGCGAGGTCGACGATCTGAGCGCATGGTTGACCACCGTCGTCGCCCGCATCTCGCTCAACATGCTCCGCTCACGCAAGACGCGGAGCGAGACTCATGTGCCCGAGCCGATCATCGACCGCGCTGACGGAACCAGTCCGGAGCACGGAGTGCTGCTGGCCAACACTGTCGGCCTTGCTTTGCTCGTGGTGCTCGAGACGCTTGCCCCGCCCGAACGCGTCGCGTTCGTGCTGCACGATATCTTCGGCATGTCGTTCGAGGAGATCGCGCCCATCGTCGAGCGCACCCCCGATGCGGCTCGCCAACTTGCCAGCCGCGCACGCCGCCGTGTTCAAGAGCGGAAAGCCACTCCGGATGCCGACGTGCAAGCTCAACGAAGCGTCGTCGACGCCTTTGTCGCGGCTGCGCGTGATGGTGATCTTCGTGGGCTCGTCGCTGTCCTCGATCCGGACGTGGTGCTCCGAGGCGACGCCGGTGCGATGCGGGCGGCCGGATCGATCGAGCTCCGCGGCGCGGAGAAGGTTGCGCGTAGGTCGCAGAGCTTCTCGCGTTTGCTCAAGCTCCCGGTGCTTGTAAACGGCGCCGCTGGGCTAGTCTGCATGCGCGATGGAAAGCCGTTCTCGGTCATGGCGTTTACGGTCCGCGACGGGAAGATCTCTGAGATCGACATCCTCTCCGACCCTGAGCGGCTCAGCCAACTCGATCTAACGGTGCTCGACGGCTAATCGAGCGGCGCGCCCCGAAGGTCTGGGCGATAGCTGCGATTGCGGCGTGGCCATGGCCATGGCGGCAGGTCATGTCGCGTTGAAGCGCGCGTCGTCGAAGCAGCTGCAACGTCGAGAATCGAAGCAAATGCTGCAGCTCGGAGCGGCAGCTAAAAGCTCACCCTTGCGTGCGCTGAATCACGTGGATCGTTTCGTCCGCATTTCAGTTCACGCATCGAACGCAACCTCGCGCTTCTAGATACCTCCGCACGCTCTCGCCACATGGGGCCGCGAGGAACGTTGTGCGCGGCCGCGGTTGAATACGCCCGCCGCCTCGAAG
>Ga0193753_10001383_pt1 | contig 20689 bp, 11 predicted proteins | sample H1c2metaG_FD_144925 | JGI IMG/M metagenome (GOLD analysis project Ga0193753, IMG submission 144925) | Soil microbial communities from a riparian zone of the East river system, Colorado, United States - H1c2 | ecosystem: Environmental > Terrestrial > Soil > Riparian zone | place: USA: East...
TTGAATGCGCGAGTACAGCAAGCGCACTGGTGATCCGGTCTTTACAGAACTCACGGACTTTCCGGCGCCCGACGAGACACTGGAAGACCTGGAGAGTGCCGAGCGGCATCGGATGCGCGTCGCCGCCGGTGACTCGCTATTGCGGGCGTTCAAGCGTTGCCACGATTTCATCTACGGTAATCAGAACCGGCGTGACGCCTTCTGGCAGCTCCTCTATCTGATCTTCGCGAAGATTCTGGATGAGAAGAACAGCTCGCGAGAGTTCTTCGTTGGTGCCACTGAGAGGAATACGGAGGCGGGTGAGAAAAGGATCGCTGCGCGGATCAAGTCGTTGTTCGCGCGCGCCAAGACCGAATACTCCGATGTGTTTGAAGGAGACGAGAAGATCGAGTTGCGCGATCGGGCCCTTGCCTTTGTCGCCTCCGAGCTGGCGCGTTACAGCTTGCTCTCGACGGATACCGATGCCAAGGGGATGGCCTACGAGGCAATCACATCAACCACGATGAAACGCGAGCGAGGTCAGTTCTTCACGCCTCGCAACATCATCCAGATGATGGTCGACATCGTCGACCCACAGGAAGGGAAAAAGGTCCTCGATCCTGCCTGCGGAAGCGGCGGCTTCCTCGTCGTGGCACTCACTCATCTTCGTCGCGGCTTTCTCGCAGCAACCAACTGCCCGCAGCCGGATCAACCGCTGCCGATGGAGTTGAAGCGTGTGGATCCGAAGGTTCGCGAGTACGCGCGGAAGTGTCTCTGGGGCCTCGATGTCGATCCAGATCTGCGCAAAGCCGCGCGTATGAACATGGTCATGAACAACGACGGCCACGGCAACATCTTCGAGGCGAACTCGTTGGAGCTGGTTGCCGCAGAACACCCGGACGCAACACCGCGCGCGCGCCAATTTCTCAGCGAGGAGATGAAGACGTTCCTCAAGCGCAGCGGCGGCCTCGGCGCCTTTGACTACGTGTTCACGAACCCGCCCTTTGGCGCAAAGATCCCGGTCGAGGACACCGATATCCTCCGGGCCCTTGATCTAGGTCATTCATGGAAAAAGAGCCAAGACACCTGGATCAAAGGTGAGCCGCAGAGAAAGGTCTCGCCGGAGATCCTCTTCATCGAGGCGTGTCTGCGCTTTCTGAAGCCGGGGACAGGTGTGATGGCTATCGTGTTGCCGAACGGCATCCTCGGAAACCCCGGCGAGGGCATGGAGCTCGTTCGATGGTGGATGCTGCGCCACACAGAGTTGATCGCGAGCATCGATCTGCCGGCGGAAGCCTTTCTTCCGCAAGTATCGGTGCAGGCGAGTTGTGTGTTTCTCCGTCGGCGCACCGACGATGAGCTACGTCTCGTTGGGAAGTCTGGGGCGAAGCAGGCCCCGGTGTTCATGGCCATCGCCGAGAGGTGTGGGCACGGCCGTCGTGGCGAGGTCACATGGGCTCGCACCCCGGACGGGTCTGAACTCGTAGAGACAGTGAACGTCCTTGAGCGTTGGGAACGTGACGGGAAGATCCAGAGCGCAAATCGCCGACGTCAGGTGAAGCGGCTGGCGGACGATTTGCCCTGGGTCGCTGAGGAGTATCGAAGGCTGACCCGCGGGAAGAAGGCCAAGTGATGAGCAGTTCAGCGTTCATGGTGGCGAGGCCAACTGGCGCTGCCTTGCGCGCGCTGAACTACACGCCCGAGGTCGAACGGTTGAGATCGCGACAGGGGGGCCAGTCGCTTGGGTCGATGCTCGCCGATTTGGGACCTGCTTACGGTGCCGTGTTTACGCGTGTCGATTGCGAGGCGAGTCACGGCATCGAGTTAGTAACCCAAGGCGACATGTTTGCGGCCGAACCGACTGGTCGCATCATTCGCCGCGACTCGATGGCTCGCCCCGAGCGTCATGAAATTCGACGCTGGCAGGTTCTCATCGCGGGGGCCGGAACTCTCGGCGAAAACGAACTCTACGGTCGCCCAATCATTGCCGATAGCCGGTTGGTCGGTCGCTACGTTGGGCCGCACGCAATGGTGCTCACATTCAAGGAGCCAGAGTCCGACAGCAGTCTGTTCGCCTATGCGTTCCTTCTTAGCCGGATCGGCCTGCGCGCTATCCGCGCCGCAAGCTTCGGTACGAAGATCCTTGGGCTCCGAAAGGACCTGCTGCGCGAGCTTCCGATCCCTGACGTGGTCGATGAGCTGCGACTGCGAGTGGCAACGCTGATCCGACGCTGCGTGTTTGGTCGGGAGACATACCTTAAGGAGCTAAGCCGCGCGCGGCAGATCATCGAAGGTCTGCCAGCAATGCAGGAAGCGCAGGCGATGTGCGCGGAGCGTACACGTCGCGCGACGATTTGGGACGGAGCCATCACCACCCTCAGTGCGTGGAACTTCGCGTCCACCGGCGGGGCGCTTGGTCACTTGCAGTGTCGCTGGTCAGGTCGCCTTCGCGAGATCGGGTTGCCCAATGGTGTCTTCAACGGTCCGCGGTTCGCTCGCGTCGACTGCCAGCCTCCGCACGGGGTTGAGTTTTTCTCACAGCGCGACGTTTTTCTCATGCGTCCAGTGCCACGCCGAATCGCGAGGCCATCCGTCCCGGATCGACTCTTCTTCGTGTCCCGCGACGCCGTAATCGCTGGCAGCCATGGGCAGCTCACGGACGGCGGTCTGTTTGGCAAAGTCGAGTTGGCCTCCTTTGCCGCCCATAACGGTGGCCTTACGCAGGATCTATTGCGGCTGCTCTTTCGGCCCGAACAGCGTGCAGTCGCATACACGTTCCTTTCGACGTTGGTTGGCCAGCGGCTGATGAAGTCCACGGCGGTTGGGACGAGCATCCCTTCCATGAGACTCGATCTTCTGGAGGAGCTTCCGTTCCCTGATGTGACAGACAAGCAGCGCGCCGAAGTTGGCGCGCACCTCGCGAAGGCCGAATCTGCGCGGTGCGATGCAGCCGCAGCAGAGGCAGAAGCTGTTCACATCGTTGAGTCGGAGGTCCTTCCTGCATGGCTCGCTTAGTCCACACGCCAACTGGCGGAGGTCTCGTTGGACCCTTCGAGAGGCTGGTCCTCGATACATTGATGAAGGAATTGTCGGACGCCTACGCAGTCGCGCCGAACTTTCAGTTGAAACAGAGGGGCCGCGATGCCCTGGAGTACGACTTCACCGTTCTTGCTCCGCATGCCATCTACGTTGTTGAGGCGAAGGAATGGTACGGCCGTCTTACGGGGGACGACTCGGAGTGGTTGCTGAACCAGACGCCGAAGAAGTGCCCTCTGTGGTTGGTGAATACGAAGTGCAAGGTTCTCAAATCCGAACTTGGGCCCGTCGCCAATCAGACCTATGTCTCCGCCGCGCTGGTCATTCCGGATCGCACGCTTAACCTTCTCGACGGTAGCTGGGCGCCGCACGTTCACTCGGTCGCCTCGATTATTCGTCACCTTCAGGATCCGAGAACCGTGCCCCGCGCGAACAACATCGCCGGGTATCACAAGGCGATCGAGCAGGCACTTCAAGGGAAGTGGGGCGCGCGTCATCGGGATCAGCGCAAGCGGGTTGGCGGCTACGAGATCGTCGAGACGCTCTACGCGGACGAACGCAGCGGTGAGTACCTCGCGAAGCGAGTCCTCATTGATGGCGATCCGATGCGATACCGCATTCGCACCTGGCGTCTTGATCCGATGCTGCCGCCCGACGCGCAGGAGAAGCAGAAGGCGCTGATCATGCGCCCGACCGAAGCTGTGCTGAAAATCGGAACGCACCCGAACCTCTTGCGCGTGCTTCAGTTCGAATTCCTCGACGAGGACTACGAATACTTCGAAGTGACGGAGTGGTCCGAGTTCGGAACGCTCCACGGGTACCTCGCCAACAAGGAGCGCGGCGAGCTGACACTTCGCGAGCGACTCGAGATCGCTGAAGGCATTGCTGCGGCGCTGGAGGCTGTGCACGTGCACGGCGTGGTCCACCGCAATCTATCTCCCGAGACCATTCAAATCGGGTTCGACCGACGCCCGAGGCTGACGGACTTCGACCGCGCGTACATCGACAGCAAGCTCACCGTATTTGGGGCCAGTCAGTCGCGACACATCAACCCGGCGTACATCCCGCCCGAGCTTGCCGACGCAACGGACTACGAATTCGGCACGACGAGTGACATGTTTTCGTTCGGCGTCCTGTTGTACCGCCTGCTCGCCGACGAAGTTCCCTTCGGGAGTCCGGGCGAAGCGAAGGCGAAGCAAGGCAAGCCAGATTGGATGCCGAGCAAGAAACGCGAGGGCATCGATCGCCGTCTCGAGGATCTCATCTTGGAACTTCTCCGGGTCGATGACTTCAACGCCCGCCCGGCGGCGTCTCAAGCTCTGCGCGCGATCCGCGATGTCCTGGGGATCACGAGTGCGGCGCGACGAGATCCGACGCCGACACCGCCAAGGCCGTCGACCGAAACGTTCGACGTGGGAAGTCTGCTTCGTGGGACGATGAGGGTCGATTCAGTGCTTGGGACCGGCGGCTTCTCGAAGGTGCTGAAGGTCTTCCACCTCGATCACCAAAAGTATTACGCGCTGAAGGTGCTCTTCGATGCGGCGAACGCCGATCTGTTGATGCACGAGTTCAATAGGGTCCGTCCTTTGCTGCCTCGCGCGCATCCCAACATCGCGCAGATCGAGTGGATGGAGCGGCTGGATCCACCGGACCGGCTCCCGTGTCTGCTCACCGAATACATCGAGGGTGAGACTCTCGAAGCGTACTGCGATGGACGCAAGACGTTGCCGTGGACCGACATCAAGCGCATCAGCCTCGAGTTGCTTGATGCGCTGATCGCGCTGCATCCCGACGCGAGCGAGTACGAGCGGCTCAAGAAGGCCTCAGGTGGAGACTTCGATAGCGCGGCATACGAGACGTTGATGCTTGCGAAGGAGCGAGCAGAGCGCGGCCTGTTTCATCGCGACCTGAAGCCATCCAACGTGATGCTTGCGATGCCCGACCATCGCGCGGTGTTGATCGACTTCAACATTTCGTCGCTTGCCTCGGACAAGGAAACTGCGGGCCGAACGCCTGCCTACTGTGCCCCGGACTGGCTTACCTGCGGCCGAGCCTCGTACGACCTCTTTGGCCTTGGCTGCGTCCTTTACGAGCTCGTCGCTCAGCGACATCCGTTTCCGCGGAACCTCCCGGGCGAGGGACCGCCCTTCAACCCAAGGGACATCGCGCCCGAGTTGCGTCTCTCCACCGAGTTGGCGGCGTTTCTTCACAAGTCCGTTCAGCAAGCCGAGGCCGATCGGTTCCAGACAGCGCGTGAAATGCGCGCCGCGTTGGCGGCGATCGACTCGATGTACGCGCCCGCGTCACAGCGCTCTGTCGCGGTTGGGCGGTTCCCAGGAATCTCGGTGCCCGTCGACGAAAGCGCGAAGCCCAACTACAACCCCTATGTCACGCGGCTCCTCACGCTCTACAGCCAAGCGCGAAGAAGCAACTCCGGGACGCGCGGGCTCGATGAGATCGCTCGGCTCACGTACGTCAACACCAAGCTCGATACGAGACTCGCCCCCGCGATCGCGTCAGGGAACTATCGCCTCGTCATCGTGACCGGCAACGCAGGCGACGGAAAGACGGCGTTCCTTCAACAGGTCGAGACTCTGTTCAAGCAGAACGGTGCGAACGTAGAGCGCCTCGCCTCCGAAAACGGTAGCCGCTGGGAGTTCGGGGGCGTTCGGTACGAGACGAACTACGACGGGTCACAAGATGAAGGCGATCGCTCGAACGACGACGTGCTCGCAAAGTTCTTGACCCCTTTCGAGGGTCTACCCCTCAAGGGGACTGAGGGCAACGAAGCGCGGTTGATCGCGATCAACGAGGGGCGCCTGCTGGACTTCCTCTCGCATGGCGGCAACGCTGAACGGTTTGCCGGGCTTCGGCACTACGTGCTTGGGTCCCTCGGTGGGACGGACGGACACGCACGCGCATTGCTCGTCAACCTCAACCTTCGTGCGGTCACCGCCGGCGGAGTCGAGTCCCTCGTCGAGCGTCAGCTGGTTGCGATGCTCAAGCCGGACATGTGGGCTCCGTGCGATGGCTGTGCATGGAAGGCCAAGTGCCCCATCAAATTTAACGTCGACACGCTGAGCGATCGAAGCTCGGGCGGCGCCGTCCGCGAGCGGGTGCGGCGCCTCTACGAGCTCGTCCACCTGCGGCGGCGCGCCCACGTGACGATGCGCGACCTCCGATCGTCGCTCTCGTTCCTTCTTCTTCGCGATCGTGGATGCGACGACGTTGCGCGTCTGCTGCAACGTACGGATGGCGACGTCACGCGCGATCTGGCCACGCTCTACTACCCGAACGCGTTCGCCGCCGCATCTGACGACCAGAGCGATGGCGCCGAGCGGACAGGTGACGGTCAGGAGCGGGCCGTCGATCGCCTCGTGCGGCGACTGCGCGAGGCCGACGTCGGTCTCGTGAACTCTCCGATGCTCGACCGACGACTTTCGCACGACCCGCGCGTGGCCGTGCCATGGATCACCTTCGAGTCGCGCTCGGACGAGCCGCTTCGGGTGATGTGCGCGCTTACTCAGAATGCGCCAGCGCCCGGTGATGACGTCGCGTTCGAGGTGTTGCTGGAGTCACGTCGAGCGCTTCAGGCGCTGTGGCGGCGCTGGGCATACTTCGAGCGACGGGACGAGGGGTGGCGACAGATGGTGCCGTATCGTTCGGCTCCGCTGCTCGAACGTATCGTGACTCCACGGGGTGCTAATGACACGAAGCTCGCGATGGAGGAGCTACGCAACAAGGTGGTCGATGCGATCACGCTTTCCGAGGGGCTGCGTAACAAGGAAATCCGCGATCGCTACCTCGCCTTGAAGATCACCCGTGTGAAGGACGCGCGTCTCAGGAGCTATCGGCTGTTCCCCAAGGAGTCCTTTTCGATTCGTGTCGATACTGCGCCCGGCTTGATCGATGTCATCGAGTACGCTCCCGACGCCGTGGAGATCGTCGCCGAACGCGGCAAGGGGGTCGCTCGCCTCCGCGTGTCGCTCGACCTCCTTGAAATGTTGGAACTCGTCGGAAGCGGATACCGCCCGACGACGAGCGACTTGCAAGGCTTGTTCGTCAACCTCCTGATCTTTCGTAACGAGCTGCTCACCACGACATTCGACGAGGTGCTCCTCAGCACCGACGATCACGAGTTCTTCAAGATCGCCGCGACCGGCGGCCACGAGGGGATCCGGCTCGTGCTGGAGAAATACACCGAGGACAATCAGTTGGCGGGCAAGGTGCAGTCGTGAAGCTGCGCAAGCAGGACCAGGAGTTTCGCAACCCGAAGGTCTTCTATCCGGATCCGAAGAACGTCGATCTTGATCGAGTTCTCATCAACCTGTTCCTCTTGCTCAAATGCGATGGGCGCCGCCCGGCGACCAAGGGACGACAGAAGGCCGAGTTCGAGAAGGTCGACGTCCACCTAAAGACGCTCGGCTCGATGCCGGGCGTGAGCGGTTTCGAGGAGTACCCCGAGATCGCAAGACGCTGGCTTGAAGCGGACATCTTCGACCTCGTCAACCGCACGCGAGCGAACGAAGCGATCGCATCGCTGCGCCCGCTGCACCTCGACGCGCACAAGATCCGCGTCTCCAAGCACTGCCGCGACTACAACCACGCTGACGCGCTGTACGCGATGCTCGAGTACGGTGAGCAGCAAGCGCTGAAGGATCTGCGCGCGTACCTCGATCTCGGTCGCGACCCGGCGACGAAGCGCTACGACGGGAAGACCGAGCTCGACCTGGAGACCCTGACGGTGCTCAAGCTCGTCGAAGGTCTTCCGGACATGTTTCCGTCCGATGAGAAAGTCACGCCGTACGCGCCGACGTGCGTCGGTCAATCGCGCGTGCTTTGCGACGACATTCAGCGGCTTCTCGCATATCGAGACGACGTTCCGCGCCCGGTCATGATCGACTACCTGAAGACGATCCTCGGATTGCACCTCGGTCAGTACACGCTTCGTGTCGCCAGGCAGTTGCCAGGATGGATCGCGGCGAAACAGGCGCACCCGACGTGCCGCAGTTGCCCGGTCTATGGGAATACGGACGAGCCATTTCACGAGTGTCCGTACACGGTGAGCCTCACCGTCGACATGGGCGACGACTATCGCTCGCGGATGGCTCAGCTGGCGAAGGAGAGCGCTGCTGCGGAATACGAACGCCTCATCGACCTGGTTCGCGCGATCTTTTCGATGAACCAGCTCCTGCGGTACGCGAAGGAAGAACATCTCAACGACGATCCGACGGAGGTGCCGAGCATCTTGGGGTCGCCGCCAGAGATGTTCGACTCGGACTTCAAGGCGGTCTTGAAGCAGCTTGTCGCGATGAATTCGGACGAGGACGAGAAGCTTCCGCCGGAAGTTCAGGCGATGCTCGATGCGAACCTATCGCCGTTCGAGACGCTGATCGAGATCATCACGTTCGCACGTCAGCGTTATATCCTCTATCACGGGACTCAGCACATCGACCGCTTGTTCCAGAAGAACAACGCGTTCGGTTCTCTGGTGCAGGGTCGATCCACCGCGAATCCGCGTCGCTGGCATCTTGGCGGACGCTTGCTCGAAGTCTTCGTTCAGCTGCGCGTGCTCCAGTTCGATGAAGTGAACGGGAGGAAGCACTTCTATACCGAGCCCGTCCTCATCGATGACTTCCTTCGCTGGATCGAGCACCGCTACGGGTTCGTCATCGGGCCATCTACGCGGCCCGATGGTCGCAAGCCGGTGACGCTGGACGAGCACCGTGCGTTCCGCGAGAACGTGCGCGCGTTCAAGGATCGGCTTCGGGAGATTGGCTTCTACGATGACCTCAGCGATGCCTACAACGCACAGACAGTCCGTCCTCGTTATCACCTTCGTCGCGTAGGAGCGAAGTGATGGTCGCCGCTACTCTGTCTCCCTCGGCGCCAGCCGATCTCTACGCGCTCTTGGTGGAGCGCATGCGGCCTCGTCTGCTCAGCGCGCTGGAGGCCGCCGGTCCAGGTCAACGGCTTCGCGTGACGACGTTGCCTGAGGCGGTGATGGACGGAATTTGCGAGGCCCTTGAAGGCGATCCGCGTTGGGTCGCCCGGGTTCTCACATCAAGTTTCGATCAACGTCCCTGGAAGGCGACGGCCACGAAGATCATCGAGCTTCGGAACGTTCTCGAAAAGCCGTTAGTTGTGTTCATCCCGCCGGGCCTGCGCACGGCCGCGGAAGACTCGTTGGACATCGCGACGTTCACCGAACTTTCGTTGACCGCGCTCGGACACGATCTCGCATCGTCGTTGACTGCACGCATCCCATCGCCGCTTCGCGAACACGTCGTGGGTGCGCTCGCCTACCTGCGCGAGCAGCGTCACATCCGCAGCACGGACGAAGAGATCGAGTACCTGCTCACGTTGATCAAGAACGGGAACACGCCCGAGGCCGCTGGGGGCGCGCTATTCGTGTTCGGTCTCGTTCCCGATTTCGCGTTGTTTTCACGGGGTGACACGCTCTACTGGCTCAGCCGCAACGTGAAGGCGGCGGAGTTGCTGTGCGACGGCCCGCTTCAGAGCGCGGTGCTTCGCCTTCCCATCAAGCCTGCGACTGTTCAGCCGAAGCTCTACAGTTTCCTGCGCGTGCGGCAACGTGGCGATGTTCGGGCATGGGCTGCAGAGATCGCCACAAGCGACGAGAGTCGTGCGTTGTCGCTGGATCAGTGGGAGTTCCTCGATACGACTAGTAGCGAGGATCTGCGCTTGCTCGTCCAGCCGCTCACACTTCCGCGTCAGACCGAGGACTCGGTTGTTGGGACCGCGCAACTCCCAGTTCTCAACCTCGACGGCAAGGAGGTGCTGAAGGTTGCGTTTCGCTCGATCCCGCCGCCGAATCAGGTCGCCTCCTGGAGGTCGTGGCGGGTGCAAATCATGTCGCTTCGCGAAGGGGCCCCGACGGTCGCCTGGGAGTCGAACAACTACGCGAAGCCGTCGAAGAACGCGAAGGTGTCGCGCAGCGTGAAGGCTTCCGATCTTCAGACTCTCGAGGAGGGGACGTACTTCCTCAAGGTCGACGCGTACGACCCGGACGGCGCGCTGCTCACGAAGCCACGCCGCGCTGACGAGAAGGATCCAAACGGACGGGCGGAGAACGAGTCGGAGCGCTTTCTCGTCATCCGAGGGAAAGAGGTCGAGCTCGTTCCGGAGGAGATTCGTTCGACCTATGCATCCTCGTTGCTCGATGCATGGGTGCGCGTGGCGTCACGTGCATTGAGTGCGAGGAAGCGCGGTGTCGTGCCGGAACGCGCGGCGATTCGAGGCGAATGGGACGAGCCTACCGGCGCGCCATTGAAGGGCGATGTTCATTTCGAGCTGAAGGGCGAGGATCTGACCGGGTTTTCGATCGCCATGCCGTCGTTGTTGCGTCGCATCGAGCGCGACATCCTCCAGCATCCGGACAGCATCGGCGTCTATTCGCTCAGCTTTCTGGACGTCCGAACGCTCGCGGATGTCGAGTTCAAGATCAAGGATCCGCTGAGCTTGGGCAGTGGTCCCGATGTCGACGCGTTTCTGACGGCTCGTGGGGCGGTCTTCAAGGCGATCTTTCAGCATCATTTTCTCCAGGACGTCGATCTAAAGGACGTCTCGCAGCGCGCGGGTCTCGTCGAGACCGTTGATCTCGCGCCCTTCGCAGAACAGATCGAGCGCTATGCGACCGCGTACGTGACGCTGGCGGAAGCGGCCAAGGCGTCACCGCGATCCGAGGAGCTGTCGATCCGCGTGCGCGCACTCGCGCATCTCGACATGATCGAACTGCGCTGGCGTTCGAGCGTCGGCGATCCTGGACGCGCGATCGTCGTTGTCCCGACGCATCCGCTACGTCTGCTCTGGCACCTGCGCCACACGCAGACCTGCGCGCTCGCCGTTCGCGCCTGGGAGGATGGAACGCGTCATGCGCCGGATTGGCGTGGGCTCATGGACCAGCTTCGGGAGGAGCTGCTGCCGATGAACCTCCCGATGGTGATCTTCGATCGCCGTGGTCGGGGCTACGTCGAGCATTCGCCTCTTACGCACTTCTGGCCGCTCTATCTGCCCGATCGCGGCGACGGTGACGCGACGCTCGATGCCGTCGCGACCCGTGATCGGCTCATTCTTCACATGGGCGTTCGAGAGCGCGCCATCGCCGTCAGCACGGTCGATACACGCGAAGTCGCAAAACGGCTCTACGAGTACCTGGCTCAACATCCCTACGTCGAGCAGCTCCGGCTGAACGTATTCAACCCGGGAGACGGGAGTCTCATCGCGGACGTTCTTCGTGACCTGGAAGAGCGCAGGTTGACCGACACCGCGGGTCAGGTGCGGGAGCGACCGCCGTCCCTCCGATACGCAGTGCAGTTGTTTGCGGCCGGTGACTCCATCGATGGGACAGGTGATGGATTGGAGCGTCTGCTCGATCCAGATCAGCAGGTCGGCGAAGACGACGAGTTCACGTTGTCCACGAGCAACCATCTGTTGCCGAAGCTCGTGTTCGCCCGCAACGCAGTCGCTGACTTCCTTCAGGCGCCCGACAGGTTTCCGGCTCACGTCTCGATGCTCCTCGAACAGTTCGTCGTTCAAAGCCGCGTCGGACGGCTCGATGGCCTGACCCGAGGTTCGTACGTAGGTGGGCTCGTGCAAGAGCCCGAGACGCGCGTCGAGATGCAGGTCGGAGCGCACTTTGGTTGGGTTAAAGGTCTTCGACCGCAGGCGCGCCGCGCGGCTGCCCCACAGGAGGTGTTGCTCAACGCCGCCGTTGCCGCGAGCCAGCAGTTGCAAGCCAGCTTCGCGACGGGGCAGCCAGTCGAGGATGGCGTTGCGCCCGTGGTGGCGCTGCAACTCGATCCCGCGGCCCAGTCACTTCTGAAACAGGTCCACGAGGTCAGCGACTGGGTTCTGACGCTCGATCGGAACCTCGGGCTCGACTACTTCGATAGCCCATCGTCATCACGGGAGGCTGGGTACCTGCTGGACTTCGCGCCGGAATACCTTCAGGAGGACCGTCAGCGCATTCTCCTCACCACACGAAGCCACGTCGAGCTGGAAACCCTCGTGCGTCCGATCATGAACCGATACGGACTAGCCATGGAGGCCGGTGACGAGGTGCTCGTGCTCGAGACACTGCGCTCGCTCTCTGGTCGGCTCGCGCTCCGCCTCGAGGCCGGTCGAACGCAGTCGGCAGAAGTGATCGGCCTCCTGCTCGCGAGATGGTTGCTCGACCGGAGCGGCTTGCTCGCGCAACGGATCATCATTCCTCTCGATGCCCATCGCGGCTGGTTCGATCAGGAGGAGGGCTCGAGCAAACGCGCGGATCTGCTTCTTGTCGGGTTCGAGGAGCCGAACACTCTCCGCTTCGACATCGTCGAGGTGAAGTTGCGTGAAGAGCTGAACGCGACGACGCGGAGCGATCTGTACGCCTACATGCGAAAGCAGACGGAGAACACCGCGGATCGCCTGCGAACCCTGTTTGCGCACGATCTGTATCCGCAGCCGCGGGCGGATGAGTTGCTGCGTGCCAAGGAGCTCGCGAGCGCGCTCGGGTTCTACGTGAGGCGCGCGGTTCGATACGAGCTGCTCTCGGAAGAGGAAGCGGCGCTCGCGTTCCGAGTGATCGACCGGCTCGATGACGGTTACCACCTCGATCTGCGGTCGATCGGCGTGGTCTATGAGCACAAGGGGAAGGGGTTCCACGTCGACGAAGAGGAACCAGGGTTCCCCATCCATCGATTCGGTGGTGACAAGGCTAGCCAGTTGCTCGCGTTCGCCGCCGGCCGGTTGACCGAGCGCAACGCCAAGCTCAGCGAAAGAACGGGTGGAACCCAGCCCCCGATGGCGTTCCCGACGCGAGAGGCGCTGGCCGCGCAACTCCAGGACAAGGAACTCGATCCGCTCCGCGCCGTTCTCGCGGTTCGACGCTCGTCGCGGCCTGCCGAGTCGCGCGCGGACAGTCATGCGACCTCTGCTCGTGAGCCTGTCGGGGCCGCTTGGGGGAGTTCCCCGCACGACACGATTCGCGATCCGGTCGCTGTCGTCGATCCAATCCCGGCGCCTGCACCGATACCAGCGCCTGAGCCGGTGAGCGGTACATCACCCTCACCGAACGCGACCACGGCACCGCCGCAATCCGATGCGGTGCATCCCCCGGTTGCGACAACGCCTATCGCCGACGTGCTTCTTGGCTCCAACGAGATGACCCCGCAGTACGGGGTTCTAGGAAAGTCAGGGTCTCAGAAGGTCGCGATCGATCTGAACGGGTGCAACACGATCAGCCTGTTCGGCGTACAAGGGTTCGGGAAGTCGTACACGCTCGGGGTGATCGCCGAGATGGCATCGGTGGCGAATCCGCCGGCGAACGTACTGCCATCGCCGCTGGCGACGGTGTTCTTCCACTATCACAAGAGCGACGCGTACGAGCCGGAGTACGTGTCGGCCGTTGGTCCGAACCGCAAGGCGTCAGAGATCGATCGTCTTCGTGCCGAGTATGGCATCGAGCCCAAAGGGCTGACGGACGTCGTCGTCCTAACGCCCGAGGCGAAGGTCGAGCAACGCCGTCGCGAATTCCCCGGAGTGATTGTCGAGCCGATCAAGTTCGCGTCCTCGGAACTCGGCGCGGAGAGCTGGAAGTTCCTTCTTGGGGCGTACGGTAACGATTCGCTGTACGTTCGCCAGCTCGTCGCGATCATGCGCCGGCACCGCGGCGCGCTGACGCTCCACACGCTGAGGCAGGAAATCGAAAGCGCAGAGCTGCCTCCCGCGACGCAGCGACTGGCGGAGGACCGCCTCAACCTCGCAGCACCCTACATCGATGACACGCGGCGTCTGGACAGCGTTCTCCGCCCTGGACGGACGGTGATCGTCGATCTTCGCGACGAGTGGATCGAGAAGGACGAGGCGCTCGGCTTGTTCGTGGTGATGCTGCGGATCTTCGCGGCGACGCGTTTCGAGAACCACGAGTTCAACAAGCTGGTCGTGTTCGACGAGGCCCACAAGTACATCACGGAGTCCGACCTCATCGGTCAGGTCGTCGAGACGATCCGGGAGATGCGACATCAAGCAACCAGCGTAGTTATCGCCAGCCAAGACCCGCTGTCAGTCCCACGAGCCATCATCGAGCTGACGTCCATCTTGGTGCTGCACCGGATGACGTCACCGCAATGGCTCAAACACTTGAAGGGGGCGCTCGTGGCACTGGATGGGATCGAGGAAGGGCACATGACGGCGCTGGGGCCTGGAGAGGCCCTCGTATGGGCGCAGCGGTCCACGGACAAACGCTTCACGCTTAAACCTCAGAAGCTTCAAATTCGGCCGCGCTTTTCTCAGCACGGTGGTGGAACCAAGACGGCGGTGGCAGGGGTGACCGTCCGTTGACGACGTTCAAGGAGAACGAGCCGCGTGCCGTGGAGCAGGCCCTGTGGCGAGCCGCTGCTCACTCCGGTGACAGCGATAGCACCGCCGCAATCACCGGAAACCTGCTCGGCATGATGCTCGGGGCTGCTGCTCTTCCCGAAGGATGGCTTGACCGTCTCGAGCTGCGGGACGTGATCGATCGCCTCGCGTCCGACCTTTACGCGTCGCTCATTCGAAACGAAAGCCTCGACGACTACCCTGGAAATTGAGAGCCCTGATCGACGCCGACGGAACTCGAATAACAAAGGACAGGACCTGATGAGCGATGTCACCGCAGAACAGCTGGCGGCGATCATGCCGCGGCTTTCTCGAGACCGTGTAAACGCCTACCTGCCGCTGCTCAACGCAGCTCTCAACCGGTTTGGAATCAACACGCCCGAGCGTCAGGCTGCGTTCCTTGCGCAATGCGCGGTCGAGGCCGATGAGTTTCGAAATTTTCTGGAGCGAGGTCCAGGGGGCGCACCCAACGATGGCGCCGCATATGAAGGCAGTGACATTCTTGGTAACAACCAGCCAGGGGATGGCGCTCGATTCATTGGGCGGGGCGCGCTTCAGCTTACCGGCCGCTACTGGTACACGCGGGTCGCTGGGCTGCTTGGAATGCCCGGGCTGCTCGCCAATCCGTCGTTGGCCGAGCAACCAGAGTACGCGTTCATGGTGTCAGCCGCATATTGGAATCTCCGCGACATCAACGCGGCTGCAGACAATGACGATTTCATGCAGGTGACCCGGCTCGTTACCGGCGCGAGGCTGGCGGACCTGCAAGCCGGCGCAAAGCGCTACCAGGCGCGCGTCGGCTATTGGGGAAGAGCTGCGGCTCAACTTGGCGTTGTCTTTCCTCAACCTCCGGGTGGGCCACAACGTCCCGGGACTGGTGTCGGGAGCAGACCGCAGCCGGCGCCAGCACATCCTCAGCCTCCACCGCCAATGCCGCATCCAGGCGCGAATCCACATCCGCCCGGCGGAAGCCCAGGCGGTCCTGGCCTTCCGCCGCATGGCGGGGGCCACCGTCCTGGCAACCCGCACCCTCCGGGTGGTGCGCCCATACCGACAGCTCCGATGCCTGGTCCGGGCCGACCAAACCCAGGCATCCCGGGTGGGCCGCCAACCAGCACCACCCCACCGCCACACATCCCGATGTCGGCCGAGATCAAAACTGCCAAAGCGAACGAACGCTCGGAGATCGAACGCTCGGAGATCGAACGCTCGGAGATCGAACGCTCGGAGTCCTCAGAAACGGAGCGCGAAGAAAGAAAGCGTGAATCCTAATCGGTCATCTCCCGCACCAAGGATCGGGCATCCTTTGCGGGGAGCAAAGGCCGAAGTCGGACCGACGACACAGGTACTCGGTTCGTGGGGATCCGCACTACCGACCCACTGCACCCTTCCGAACGATGAAGGAGATGAAGGGAAGCGGGATAGCCTTCGCCGTTGGAATCCTCGCGCCCCCGCTACCACGAAAGGCCCGGCCATCGCCGGGCCTTTTTTGTGGCTCTGGGCTTGATCCACTCCCGTGGCATACCACGAGAGGCGGGTAGGATGCCGAAGATGTCAGGCACAGGCGGCAAGCGCCGTCAGTTCACGGATGAGTTCAGGGCCGGCGCGGTGCGTCTGGTCCTGGACGAGGGAAGGTCCATCGCCCAAGCCGCGCGGGAGCTGGATCTGACCCCTTCGGCGCTGAGCAACTGGGTCCGGCAAGCGCGAGCGGATCGAACGAAGGGCAAGGCCGGTCTCACCACCGACGAGCGCGCTGAGCTGACGGCGCTGCGCAAGGAGCTCCGCGTGGTGAAGATGGAGCGCGAGATCCTGGGAAAAGCCGTGGCCTTCTTCGCGAAGGAGAACGCATGAGGTTTGCGTTCATCGCCGTGGAGAAGGCCGTCTACCCGGTCTCTGTGCTCTGCCGGACTCTCAGGGTCTCGACGTCGGGCTTCTACGCCTCCCTGCGCCGCAGCCCGTCGGTGCGCGCGTGCAAGGACGAGCGGCTCAAGGTGCGCATCCGCGAGTCGTTCGCCTTGAGCCGCAAGACCTACGGCAGTCCTCGCATCCACGTCGACCTTGCTGACGAGGGCGTCGGCCGCAACCGGATCATCCGGCTCATGCGGGCTGAGGGCCTGGTGGCCCGGGTTCGTCGCCGGTACCGGTCGACGACGATGAGCGAACACGATCAACCGGTCGCGGCGAACATCCTGAACCGCGAGTTCAGGGCCACGGCGCCCAACCAGCGATGGGTCGGCGACACGACCGAGATGCTGACCGCGAGCGGCAAGTTCTACCTCGCCGCCATCGTGGACCTGTTCGCTCGTTTTACCCTCGGCTGGGCCGTCAGCGCGGTCAACGACCGACACCTCACCATCGCGGCCCTCGATGCCGCTCTGCGACGACGCTGTCCCGATGCCGGCCTCCTCCACCACTCGGACCAGGGATCGACATACGCGAGCGAGGACTACCAGGAGGCCCTACGCGACCACGGCATCGTATGCAGCATGAGCCGACGAGGCAACTGCCACGACAACGCCGCGATGGAGAGCTGGTTCTCGACGGTCAAAGCCGAGCTCGGTGAGACCTTCGAGTCGATCAGGAAGGCCAAGGACCAGCTCTTCGACTACATCGAGGCCTTCTACAACCAGCGACGACGCCATTCGTCGATCGGGTACCTCAGCCCGGCCCAGCACGAGAAGCACTACCGCGCGACCATCGACCTGATGGCAGCGTAAGCAAACCATCTACGGGAGCGGATCAAGCCCAGTGACGTACTCGTGGTGCCGGCGGTACCACAGCTCGTCGACGCCGATGAGCGTGAGGCCGTCGAGCGCGTCGGCGCGCCCGTAGCGGTCGACCACCCGCTGGATGATGTCGCCGACCGTGGTCCAGGCGATGCGCATCTGGTCGCTGACTGTCCGCTTGTCGCAGCGCTGCGCCAGGTATCCGACCTGGTCCTCGAACGGGCGCGTGAACCACAAGCCGACGTCAGCCCACGGCACGGCCTCGACCCGCACGCCGTCGCAGTGGCGGCAAGCGACCCAGCGGATGTCGTAGCGCAGACGGAGCGTCATGCCGGCCACGTCCAGGTGTCGCCAGCGCCGACGTCGGCGGTCGTAGCTGCCCCAGACCTTGCGGTCACAGCCGGAGCACGTGGGGATGCGATGGGACGGCCGGACATCAACCACCAAGCCGGCCGAGTCGAACTCGACACCGACGACGATGGTCGCTTCCAACCCGATGAGCTGTCGGAGTAGCCTGGTGAGGCGCACGGAGGGCGATCGGTGTGGGTGGCGTGAGAACCTCCACGCTACCTCGCTTCCCGTGCGCACCTTTCTTCACCGGCCAGATCCTCGTAGACCGCGCCGCAGCCGCTCCTAGTACGCTCCGTTTCTGCGTCACATGCCGGACGACCAGTTCGCGGAGCTCCTCGGCGCCGTTGGCGGACCGCGATGACAGCCAAAGCTGGCGAAGTGAAAGTCGAGCAAGTGGGGCGGCATATGCGTTTGTTCTGCGATGAGTCGGGCAACAGTGGCGGGCAGATCTACGATCGGGCTCAGCCGGTATTCGCGTTCGCGGGCGTGTGGCTGAACGCTGCGCATGAGCAGCACTTCCGCGAACGTGTTGGCACCCTACGTGCGAGGCACCGTCTCCAGAGCAATGGCGAGTTGAAAGGCAAGACCCTCGTTGGGTCCCGCCGGGGTCGTGAAGCAGTCGCGGAACTGATCGAAGAACTCGTCCACGCGCGCGTTCCGATATCGCTGCTTGGAGTCGACAAGCTCTACTTCGCACCGGGCATGATCGTCGACGACTGTACTGACTGTGCGTACAACCCGTCGTTCGAGGAATCGTGGTTGTCCGACAAGCTGGGCCAGCAGCGACTGATCCAGCTAATCCACGACCATGCCGACCCGGCTCTGTTGGAGGCGGCCTGGCGATCTCGCGACGGCGACGTGGAGCCTGCGAAGGTGGCCTATGGTGCGCTCTTTGAGCAGCTGAAGCGTTGCGATGAGGTCTCCCAGCATGCCGTCCTTATGGCGAACGTTGATCTTGATGAGCTCTGGTCATGTCGGGATATCGAGCGGCAGCGCGGCATGGGGTACAGCCCGAATCTCACGGCGTTCAGCTGGATGATGCAGGGATGTGAAGAACAAGCCGAGGCACTCGGAAGCAGCAACGTCGTGCTCGTTCACGATGAGCAGAGCGAATTTCGCGACGCCTTCTCCCATTGGTGGGAGGTGCATCATCGCAACGTCTCGACGGACCCCATCGTGTACGCTGATGGCACCGAGCGGCGGTTGTCTATCGTCCGACTGGCGCGACTGGAATTCTCTGATTCAAAGGCCGAGGTCGGCATCCAGATCGCTGACGTGCTCGCGTCATCGCTGCGGACCGTCATGCAACACGCGCCAGCGGAGGCAGATGAAAGCCGCGAGCTGATCACGCCGTTGCACCGCGCATGCATGCAGCGGGGGACCTCAGCGCCGTTCCCCTGGTTCTTCGGCATTCCTCGGTGGCAACGAAGCATGCTTCAGAGGTTGGGACTCGAGCCCGACGCTTCGATCCCAGAGTGAGCGCGGGCGTCGCCATCGCCGCGGAGAGGAACCTGATCGCGTACCCGAGAAATCGCGCGCGGAATCTCGAGAGGAGAGAATCGAGAAAGACCCCAGCATCTCCGGAGACGACGATCGCGATCTCAGTCGAGCGGCACGTCCAGCTCGAATCCTTGGTAATTCTCTGCAGATGCGCCCAGAAATGATTCCCCCGCTACCAACGCCACCGTATTGACCGCGGCCGGTGACGGAGCGCGCGAAGGAAGCTGGATCATCTCGATCGGTTGCGAGATCGCCGTTCCGAGAATTGCCGACGGGGATCGGCTCCACATTTCTACTTCGCCACTTGCCGTCTCGACGTCTGGCTGGGGTTAATCCACTCCACACCTTCGCGGACGCGACGTGCGACGTGCGAAGCCTCGTCGTGCTCGAAGACCATGTCGTTCGCGCGAGCCGACTCGTCCTTCGATTTCTACGGCCTCCTCGAGGAGCTCGCGCCGGAGCGGCTCTCGCCTGCGCAGTAGACGCGTCGCCGACCAGGCGGGCTCGAGATCTTCGGTCTCGGCCGACTCGAGCTTGTTTCCACACGTCGTATGCTCTCCGCCGATGGCGGATCGCACGATCGTCGTTTCAGCCAGCAGGTTGCTCTGGCGCGGGTTCTTCGTCGTGCCGACCGACCGGATGTCGCGCGACGGGATGGCCGTCAACGGGCTCTTTGCCGTGGCTCGGGCGATCCCGCGGGCGATGGCCTCCAAGGTGCCCGCCCGCGCGGTGGCGGTGATCGATGCGAACGCTGGGGATGAGTCCTGGCCGGAGGCGCTCCGGGCACAGCTGGGTCCGCTGCCGGAGGTGCTGGCGGCTTTCGGTGTGCGCGTGGTCGAGGCGCCGGACGAGGTGGACGTGGTCGCCTCGTATGCTCGGGCCGCCCTCGACCGGGGGGACGACGCGATCGTCGTCGGGGTGGACAAGCGGTTCGCGCAGCTCGTGAGTGATCGTCTGTGGTGGTACGACGCGAACAAGGACACTCGCTACACGGCGGAGATCGTGCAGAAGCGATTCGGGGTCCCTCCGTCGCAGGTGGCGGAATGGCTGGCCCTGGTGGGCGAGGAGGATGTGCTGCCCGGGATCGCCGGGATCGGGGCGAAGGGGGCGACGGGGCTGCTGGAGACCTACGGCTCGGTGGCCGGCGGGCTCGCGGCGCTGGCCACGATCAAGGGTCGGCTGGGCAACGCGCTGCGGGCCGCCGGCGAGGCGCTGCCGGGCGAGCTGGCGCGGGCGCGGCTGGACACGAGCCGGCCGCTGCCGGTCCCGCTCGACGCGCTCGGCTACGAGGCGCCGGCGGTGGCGCCGCTGAACCGGCTGCTCGAGCGGCTGGGGTTCACCGAGCTCTTGCTGTCCGACGGCGCCTCGACCAGGACCGAGGTCTGCGAGACGCCCGCCGAGGTGGCGGCGGCGCTGGCCAGCCTGGGGAGCGGCCCGATCGCGCTGCACGCGGTCCTCGAGGACCCGTCTCCTCTTCGTGAGACTTTGGCGGGAATCGCGCTGTCGGCGGGTCAGGGCGATGCGTTCTACGTCGCCTACGCGGGCCCGGCCTGGGCGGCGCTGGTCCCGTGGCTCGAAGATGCGCGCGCCCCGAAGCTGGGCCATGACCTCCTGCCGGCGGTGGTGTGCTTGCGGCGCGCCGGCGTCGAGATGGCTGGCGTCGTCGGGGACTCGGCACACGCCTCGCACCTGACGCAGCCGAGCAACTGGGCGCC
>Ga0193753_10001384_pt1 | contig 20688 bp, 15 predicted proteins | sample H1c2metaG_FD_144925 | JGI IMG/M metagenome (GOLD analysis project Ga0193753, IMG submission 144925) | Soil microbial communities from a riparian zone of the East river system, Colorado, United States - H1c2 | ecosystem: Environmental > Terrestrial > Soil > Riparian zone | place: USA: East...
CATGCCTGCTCACCGATCTCGTGATCTTATTTGGATCGATCCAGTTCACAGGGGCGCTGGCTCACAGGCTATGCCGAGTTTCTTTATATAGAATTTAGATCGATCTAAATTATATAAAACAATCATTTAAGCCGAACCTATGATCAAGGGGCTCCAGTGAAAGATCGAACCCAGGCTTGCCCGTAACACGCTGTTCAACCCGGTCGGCCGGGAGATCGCGCTGGAATACGTGTTCAAGTTCAATTGACCTTCCGGGATACCTGCACATGCGCCATCCGCAAGCATCGACGAAAACCGGCAACGCCCGTGCGTTGCCGGGACTGTTGGCCGCGGTGCTGCTGGCGGCCAGCGCTGCGGGTTGGGCGCAACCGGCCGGCGATCGGGCCGCGCAGGTCAACACCTTCATCGGCAGCAAGGACGACGGCAACACCTTTCCCGGCGCTTCCGCGCCATTCGGCATGATCCAGGTCAGCCCGATCGGCACGCACTATTCCGGCTGGCGCTACGACGACCCGAAGATCCGCGGCTTCGGCCACTTCTTCCTGTCCGGCGCCGGCTGCTGGGAACAGGGCGGGCAGGTGTCGGTGCTGCCGGTGACCGGCACGATCGGCCCCGGCGCAGACTTCGATACCGGCAAGGCGGAAAGTTTCGACCACAAGAATTACGCGTCTGCGTATCGCCATGAAGGCGAGGTCGGGCAGGCCGGCTATTACAGGGTCAGGCTGAGCGGGGCCGTCGATCAGGATCAGGGCGGTATCGATGCCGAAACCACGGCATTGACCCGTGTCGCCGCCGAGCGCTACACCTTCTCCGGCAACGCGCAGGGCCACGTGCTGGTCAACCTGGGACAGGCCAACGAACGCCATCGCGTGACCGGCAGCGCCTTGCGCATCGTCGGCGATCGCAGCGTCGAAGGCGAAGTCGAAACGCTGAGCTTCTGCGGCGGCACCCGCTACACGACCTGGTTCCGGCTGGAATTCGACCGGCCGTTCAAGCGCCACGGCACCTGGGACAGCAACGGCGGCAAGCCGGGTTCGCGCGCGAGCCGGGCCGGCGAAGCGCCGAACGGGGCATGGCTGAGTTTCGATACCGGCAAGTCGAAAGCGGTGACGATCGTCAGCGCGATTTCGCACGTCGATGCCGAAGGCGCACGCAACAACCTGCGATCGGAAGGCATGCGCGGCAAGCGCCTGCTGCGTTTCGACGAGATCAGGCAGCAGGCACAGGACGCATGGCGCAAGGAACTGGACACGGTGCGTATCGACGGCGGCAGCGCCGATGATCGCGTGGTGTTCTACACCGCCCTGTATCACGCGCTGTTGCAACCTCTGACCGGCAGCGATGCCGACGGCCGCTATCGTGGCTGGGACAACCGGATACAGGTGGCCGACGGCTGGACCTATTACGAATTCTTCTCGTTGTGGGACACCTACCGCACCCAGAACCAGCTGCTGGCGATGCTGCGCCCGCAACGCGCCCGGGACATCGCAAGCTCGGTGCTGAAGATCCACGAGCAGGCTGGCTGGCTGCCGCGCTGGGGCTTCGCCAACTACGAAACCAACATCATGACCGGCGATCCGGTGACGCCGTTCCTGGTCGACCTGTGGCGCTTCGGCGCGCTCGAAGGCAAGGAAAAGCAGGCCTATGCGGCGCTGAAGCAGAACGCGGACGGCCTGCCGCCGGCGGCCTCGCGCATGGCCGGCCGTTCCGGCAACGAAAGCTATCTGAAGCGGGGTTTCGTGCAGTACGACAAAACCTTCAAGCCCAAGGGCATGGATGTGGATCCGCATCATGGCGGCTCGGCGACGCTGGAGTACGCGCTGGCGGATTGCTCGCTGGCGCAGATGGCGCAGGGCCTGGGCGAAACCGCGGATGCCGCGCGCTATCGCGAACGCGGCCGCAACTGGCGCAAAGTGTGGGATGCCGATGTGCGCGACAAGGAGCGCGGCTTCACCGGTTTCCCGCGCCCGCGCACTCTTGATGGCCAATGGTATGTGCCGGAAGAAGGCGCCTACAGTCCCGCATCCGACCATGGCTTCCACGAAGGCACGGCCTGGCAGTACCAGTGGCTCGCGCAACAGGATGCGTCGGGACTTGCGCAGGCGATGGGAGGAAAGCGCAAAGCGGTCGCACGCCTGGACGCGTTCTTCGCCTACGAAGACTTGCTCGCCGATCCACTGACCGCCGCGCGCAAGGACTGGGTGGTGGGCCCTTACAGCTATTACAACCAGTACCGCTACAACCCCAACAATGAACCCGACCTGCATAGTCCATGGATGTACACGCTGATCGGCGAACCGTGGAAGACTTCCACCGTGCTCCGCGCCGCGCAGACGCTGTTCGCCAACGCACCCAATGGCGTCACCGGCAACGACGATCTGGGCACGATGTCGGCGTGGTACCTGTTCAGTGCGATCGGCCTGTATCCGGCCGTGCCGGGCACGGGCCAGCTGCTGCTGCACGCGCCGCGTTTCCCGCGCATAGATCTGGACCTGGGCGAAGGCAGGACGCTGAGGATCGAAGCCGCCGGTGCCGACGGCCATAGATTGCAGTACGTGGCCGCCGCGCGCATCGATGGCGCGGCCAGCGATCGGGTGTGGGTGGATTGGGCGCAGTTGCGCGGCGGCGGCACGATCGCGTTCGACCTCACCGACAAGCCGGGCGCGCGTTGGGGCACGCAGCCCGCCGATCTGCCGGCCCCCGCTTGCGCCGCCGCACCGTGACGCGCCAGCCATGCCAGCCGCCAGCGCCGATCCACAACGTGCAATGATTCGCCGTCGCCTTGCAACTGGCCGGATCGAGCGCCGATATGACCCCTCACATCGCTTGCAGGCCCCGAGGGCTGGGACGATGAGCAGGACCGACAACGACCGCAGGGCCGTTACCGTCACCGACATCGCCCGCGGCAGCGGCGTCTCGCGGGCGACGGTATCGCTGGTACTGCGCGGCAGTCCGCTGGTGCATGCCGATACGCGCGCCAAGGTCGAGGCCGAGCTCAAGCGCCAGGGTTACGTTTACAACCGCAGCGCCGCTAATCTGCGTCGGCGCACTTCATCGAGCGTGGCGCTGGTGATCAACGACCTGTCCAATCCGTTCTTCGCCGAGTTCGCAGCCGGCGTCGACGACGTGGTCGTCGCCGAAGGTTATGTGACCCTGCTGGGCAACACCGGCGAATCGCCCGAACGCGAGCAGGCGGTGCTGGCCTCGCTGATGGAACATCAGCCGGCCGGCGTGATCCTGTCGCCGGCCGAGCACAGCGACGGCGTTCGCCTGGAAAAAGTGTTGGGCACGCAGGCGCCGGTGCTGGTGTTCAACCGTGAACTGCCCGGGGCGCACTGGGATTTCCTGGTGCTCGACAATCGCCGCGGCGCGCGGCTGGCGACCGAGCACCTGTTGCAGCTCGGGCACCGCCGCATCGCTTTCTTCGGCGGCCACGCCGATTCCAGTTCCTGTCGCGAGCGTCGCCAGGGGTATGCCGATGCGATCGACGCCGCCGGCGTCGCGCTGGAACCGCAGTGGATGATCGAGACCGCGCCTACGCGGCTGGAAGCGGCCACCGGCAGCGGTGCGCTGTTTGCGGACGCCGCTGCCGCCGCCCCGACCGCTGCCGTTTGCTACAACGATACCGTCGCGCTGGGCCTGATGCTGGGCCTGACGGCGCGCGGAACGCGGCCCGGGCACGATTTCGCCGTGACCGGCTTCGACGATATTCCCGAAGCGGCGCTGACGGTGCCGTCGCTGACGACCATTGCGGTCGACCCGCGCGCACGCGGCCGCCAGGCCGCGGAACTGCTGCTGCAACGCATCCGCCAGCGCGACCAGCCGGCACGGCAGACGGTCGCGCCGGCGCGGCTGCTGGTGCGCGACAGCAGCGGTCCACCGCGGGGCGGCGCATGACCGCGCCCGCAATGCAGTGCTGCCGGTACGGCGCCTTCTTCTTCGACATCCTCCAGGTCCGCCCATGAATTCGAATGCTGTCGCCGTCAACACGCGGATCGCGCTGGTCGCCATGAATGCGATCTTGCGCTACGCCTACATCGTCTGGTACGGCCTGCGCGGTTCGCAGATCGCAAAGGCGGCCAACGCATGACGCCAGCACGCATCGTCTGCTTCGGCGAGGCGCTGATCGATTTCCTCGCCCAGCCCGCGCAATCGGCCGACGCGCCGCGCGCCTTCCTGCAATTCGCAGGCGGTGCGCCAGCCAACGTCGCCGTGGCCGTGGCCCACCTGGGCGGCGATGCGCAGTTCGTCGGCATGCTTGGCGCCGACATGTTCGGCGACTTCCTGCTGGACAGCCTGCGAGAGTCGGGCGTCGGCACCGATTTCGTCCTGCGCACCGATCGGGCCAAGACCGCGCTCGCCTTTGTCGCACTGGATACGGATGGCGAGCGCAGCTTCAGCTTCTACCGGCCGCCGGCCGCGGATCTGCTGTTCCGCGCGGATCAACACCGCGCGGAGAGTTTCGATGGTGCGGCAGTGTTCCATGTCTGCTCGAACAGCCTTACCGAGACCGACATCGCCGAGGCGACGCTGGCAGGCATGCGCCTGGCACGCGAGGCCGGCGCGCTGGTCAGCATCGACCTGAACCTGCGGCCGGCGTTGTGGGCGCAAGGCGTCGATCCGCATCCGCGCCTGTGGCAGGCGCTGCAAGCGGCCGACCTGGTCAAACTGGCGCGTGTCGAGCTGGAATACCTGGCAGTGCCGTTGTCTGGCGGCGAACAAGCCGTGCTGGAGCGGTTGTGGCAGGGGCGCGCACGCATAGTCGTCGTCACCGATGGTGCCGCACCCATGCACTGGATCGCTCGCGAGGCTTCAGGCGAAGTGCCGAGCTTCAAAGTGCGCGCGGTCGATACCACCGCCGCCGGCGACGCTTTCGTAGGAGGGCTCCTGTATGGCCTCGCCGAGCGCGGCATCGATGGCGCGCGTTTGACCGAATTCATCAGCGACACGGCTGCCCTGACCGACGCATTGCGCTTTGCAGCCGCTGTCGGCGGCCTCGCGGTCACCCGCCATGGCGCCTTTGCGGCGATGCCGCGACTGGCCGATGTCCAGGTCTTGCTGGAGACGACCCCATGAGCATGCCCGAGTCGATCTCATTGCCGGATTTCCGCTCCCCGGCGTTCCTGCATGCGCACATCGCGCGGACGATGGCTTTCTATCATCCGCGCGCTATCGATCCGTCAGGCGGTTTCTTCCATTACTTCCGCGACGATGGCAGCGTTTACGATGCCCGCTATAGGCATCTGGTCAGCAGCACGCGTTTCGTCTTCAACTATGCGATGGCCTATCGCGAATTCGGCAACGACGAATACCTGCAAGCCGCTCGGCACGGTTTGGAATACCTGCGGCAAGCGCATCTCGATCCCGTCGGTGGCGGTTATGCCTGGACACTGCGCGACGGCGTGCCGGAAGACCGCACCCATCACTGCTACGGCGTCGCCTTCGTGCTGCTGGCGTATTCGACCGCGCTGAAGGCCGGTATCGGCGAAGCGAAGGCCTGGATGGACGAGACCTGGCAGCTGCTCGAGTCGCGATTCTGGGAAGCAAGCGCCGGCCTCTATCGCGACGAAGCGGGCCCGGACTGGCATTTCTCGGACTATCGCGGCCAGAACGCCAACATGCACATGTGCGAGGCGATGCTGGCGGCGTTCGAAGCCAGCGGCGAGCGTCGCTATCTCGATCGCGCCTTGCAGCTGGCCGACCACATGACCCGGCGCCAGGCGGCCAAGTCGCAAGGCCTGGTCTGGGAACACTACGATCGCGACTGGAACATCGACTGGGATTACAACCGCGACGATCCCAAGCACCTGTTCCGTCCCTGGGGGTTCCAGCCCGGCCACCAGACCGAATGGGCCAAGCTGCTGCTGATCCTGGACCGGCATGTCGACGCCGACTGGCTGGTCCCGACCGCACGCCATCTGTTCGACACCGCTCTGGCGCATGCCTGGGACGAAGGGCGCGGCGGCATGTACTACGGCTTCGCGCCCGATGGCTCGGTTTGCGACGACGACAAGTATTTCTGGGTACAGGCCGAGTCGCTGGCCGCGGCCGCACTGCTCGCGGAACGCACAGGCGAGGCTAAATACTGGGACTGGTACCAGCGTTTGTGGGCCTACGCCTGGCAACATTTCGTCGACCATCGTTACGGCGCCTGGTACCGCATCCTGGATGCCGACAATCGCAAGTACAGCGACGAAAAAAGCCCCGCCGGCAAGACCGACTATCACACGATGGGCGCGTGCTACGAAGTATTGAACGTGGTCCGCAAGCCTTAACCGCGTAACAGGAGCCGGATCAGCGATGAAGACGTCGCGGCGTTTATTGCGTGCCTGCCTTGCGGCCTTCGCGATGTCCGTGGCGATGGTTGCGGCAGCGTCGCCGCCGGTTTCGCGCCCGCTCGACAGCGGCTGGCAGTTCCGCATGTCGTCGCAGGATGCCGTCGCAGCCGGACATGCGCAGGCCGCGCATTGGCACTCGGCCCAGGTGCCGGGCAACGTGCATACCGATTTGCTGGCCAATGGCCTGATCGCCGACCCCTATGTCGGCGCACCCGAGGCCGGCCTGCAATGGATCGGCCTCGCCGATTGGGAGTACCGGGCGCGCTTCGATGTGGATGCCGCGACGCTCGGGCGCGCGCATGCCGAGCTGGTGTTCGAAGGCCTGGACACGTTCGCCGACGTCTACCTCAACGAAGACAAGCTGCTGTCCGCCGACAACAGCCATCGCACCTGGCGCATTCCGGTGCAAGGCCGCCTGCGCGCGCGCGGCAATACGCTGCGGGTGGTGTTCCATTCGCCGATCCGCCGCCTGTTGCCGCAGGTGCAGGCGATGCCGCACAAGCTCGCCGGCAATTATCCGTCGCCCTACGGCGACGAGCCGAAGGATGCGATGACCGCCAACTTCGTGCGCAAGCCCGGCTACCACTACGGCTGGGACTGGGGGCCGCGCTACGTCACGGCGGGCATCTGGCGGCCGTTGCGGCTCGAAAGCTGGGACGGGCTACGCATCGCGGACATGCACATCCGGCAGGCGAAGATCACCGGCGATCTCGCGGAACTCGCTGTCGAACTGCGGGTCCAGGCCGATCGGGCGGAACAAACCATGATCGATATCGAATACCTCGGTCCTGACGGCGAAACGGTCGCCACCGCCAAACAACGCGTCATGCTCACGGTCGGCGAGAGCAAGGCGGTCGTGCCGGTACGCATCGAACGTCCGCAGCGCTGGTATCCCGCCGGTTACGGCAAACAGTCGCTGTACCGCTTCACGGCGCGCGTCTCAGGCAGCGATGGGACGCGTACGCAAACCAGCCGCCGCACCGGCCTGCGCAGCATCGAACTGCGTCGCGACCAGGATCGCTGGGGCCGCGGCTTCGCCTTCGTCGTCAACGGCATTCCCATTTTCGCCAAGGGCGCGAACGCCATACCGTTCGATGCCTTTCCGTCGCGGGTGACGCGCAAGCAGTTGCAGCGCGTGCTCGAGTCAGCGCGTAACGCCAACATGAACATGATCCGCAACTGGGGCGGCGGCTATTACGAAAGCGACGATTTTTTCGAACTGGCCGACGAACTCGGCTTGCTGGTCTGGCAGGACTTCATGTTCGGCGGCGGCATGCAGCCGGGCTACGATCCTGCCTTCCGCGACAACGTGCGCGCCGAGGCGCGCGACCAGGTCCGGCGCCTGCGCGATCACCCCAGCATCGTGCTGTGGTGCGGCAACAACGAAGAGGAAACCGCCTGGAAGGACTGGGGCACCGGCAAGAAGCTCACGGCGGAAGATCCGGTATTCGCGAAAAAGGTCTGGCAAGGCTACGTGCAGCTTTTCGGCAAGGATCTTCGCGAAGTCGTGGCGGAGGAGGGTGGGGGCGTGCCTTACTGGTCGAGCTCGCCCGGCAACGATCTCGACGGGCCCAGCAACGATTCCGATCGCGGCGACAAGCACTACTGGTCGGTATGGGCCGGCTCCGAGCCGGTGCAGAACTACCTCGACGAGACGCCGCGTTTCATGTCCGAATACGGCCTGCAAGGCTGGCCGGCGATGCGCACCATCCGCAGCTTCGCGGCGGACGAGGATTTGCGGATCGATTCGCCGGTGATCCGCGCGCACCAGAAGTTCCTCGCCGGCGACGGCAATGCGCGCCTGCTGCATTACATCCGCGCCGACTACGGCGAGCCGGAGGATTTCGCCGACTTCGTCTACCTCAGCCAGGTGATGCAGGCCGAGGGCATCGAAATGGCCGCGCTGCACCATCGCGCCTCGCGACCGCGCACGATGGGTTCGCTGTACTGGCAGCTCAACGATGTCTGGCCTGGCGCTTCCTGGTCCAGCATCGACTACTACGGCCGCTGGAAGCCGCTGCATTTCCACGCGCGGCGTTTCTTCGCCGATCTGGCCGTCGCGGCGCTGCGCCATCGCGGCGAGACCCGGGTATCGCTGGTCTCGGATCGCACGGTCGCGGTTGCCGCCGAGCTGCGCACGCGGGTGATCGATTTCGACGGCAAGGTGCATCGCGACGAGCGCAGGCACGTGACGCTGGCGCCGCTCGCCGCGATCGCGGCAGCCTCCGATAGCGATGAAGACCTGCTGCGCGGCGCAGACCCGCGGCGTACGGCTGCGGTGTTCGAGTTGTCGGTCGAGGGCCGGTCCGTATCGCGGCAGATCGTCTATTTCGATGCCGCCAAGGCCCTGGCGCTGCCCGATCCCGGCCTGCATGCCCAACTGATGCGCGACCGCGGCGGATACCGCCTCGATCTGCGTGCGCAGGCCCTGGCACGCGCGGTCTGGATCGATTTCGCCGACCTGGACGCCGAATTGTCGGACAACGCGCTCAGCCTGCTGCCGGGCGAGACGGTATCGCTGCGACTCCGTTCCAAAGCCAGCCTGGCCGAACTGCAACGCGCACTGACGCTGCACTGGCTGAAGCCAACCACGAGGTGATCCTGTTATGAGAACCACACTGTTCGCAACACTGGCGGGCCTCGCGCTTGTCGTATTGTCTTCGCCCGTTGCCGCCGCATCGGACGAAATGACCGACGCCGAAGCCGCAGCGCTGGCGCGACGCGTCAAGGCCGAAACGAAACACGCCTGGCAGGGCTACAAGCAATACGCCTGGGGCCACGACGATCTCAAGCCGCTGAGCAAGGGCGCACGCGACTGGTACGAAACATCGCTGCTGATGTCGCCGGTGGATGCGCTGGACACGCTGATGCTGATGGGCCTGGACCAGGAAGCTAAGGAAGCGCGCGAACTGATCGCGACCAAGCTGTCGTTCGATCACGATCTGTACGTGCAGAACTTCGAAGTCACCATCCGCCTACTCGGTGGACTGCTTTCGGCCTACCAGCTCAGCGGCGACGAACGCCTGCTCAAGCTTGCCGAGGACCTGGGCAAGCGCCTGCTGCCGGTGTTCGATTCGAAGACCGGCCTGCCTTACACGCACGTCAACCTGCGCACCGGCCAGGTCAGGGGCAAGGTCAGCAACCCCGCCGAGACCGGCACGCTGCTGGTCGAGTTCGGCAGCCTGAGCAAATTGACCGGCAATCCGGTCTATTACGAAAAGGCCAAGCGTGCGTTGGTGGAGACCTACAAAAGGCGCTCGAAGATCGGCCTGGTCGGCGCGGCCATCGACGTGGAAACCGGCGAATGGACGCGCAGCGACAGCCACATCGGCGGCGGCATCGACTCGTACTACGAGTACCTCTACAAATGCTGGCTGCTGTTCGGCGACGCCGACTGCAAGAAGATGTGGGACGACAGCATTCCGGCCGTGAACCGTTACCTGGCCGACGAGGTGCGCGATGGCGAGCTGTGGTACGGCCGCGCCGACATGAACACCGGCAAGCGCACCGCGACCCGCTACGGCGCGCTCGACGCTTTCATGCCCGCATTGCTCGCGCTGGGCGGCGACGTGCCGCGTGCGCGCCGTCTTCAGGATTCCGGACTCAAGATGTGGCGCCTGCACGACATCGAGCCGGAATCGCTGGACTACAGCACGATGAAAATCACTTCGGGCAGCTATCACCTGCGCCCTGAAATCGTCGAATCCGCTTATTACCTTTACCACTTCACCGGAGACGCGAAGTACCGGGTCATGGGCCGTGAATTCTTCGAGGATTTCGTACGCCATTGCCGGACCCGCTACGGCTATGCGGCCTTGAAGGACGTGCGCACCAAGCAGCAGGAGGATTCGATGGAAAGCTTCCTGTTCGCGGAGACGTTCAAGTACTACTACCTGTTGTTCGCGCCGCGCGATACCCTGGATTTCGACGGCATCGTCTTCAATACCGAAGCGCATCCGCTGCGCCGTGCGGGCGCCGCAGCGAAAAAATGAACCGGATCGGTTACTGTCCGTGACGCCCGCCATTCACAGGAACCCGTAATGTCATATTCGTTCCGCGCTACCGGCACACCAGTCCATACGGCCGTCCTCAAACGGCTGCTGGGGTTCGCATGGCTGCTGCTCCTTCCGCTGGGCGCGTTTGCGCAGGCGGTCACAGGTGTCGGCATCGCGCCGATCAAGGTGTCCGATCCGGTCGGCGGCGGGCAGATGCCGGGCTTCGTTTTTTATCCCTCTACGCAGCCGGCCAACGGCATCACGCCTGTCGGACCGTACAACGTCGCTGCCGCGTTCGATGCCCCCGTGTCGCCCGGCGCCAGGCCGCTGGTGGTGATTTCGCATGGCAATGGCGGTTCGGCGCTGGGCCATCACGATCTGGCGACGTATCTGGCCGGCCATGGTTTCGTGGTCGCCACCCTCGAGCATCCCAAGGACAATTTTCACGACCAGAGCGGCGTCGGCCAATCGACGGTGCTGGTCGGCCGGCCGGTGCAGGTAGCCGCGACGATCAGCGCCGTACTCGAGGATCCGCGCTGGAAAAAGCTGATCGACCCGGATCGCATCGGCGTGACCGGTTTCTCGGCCGGCGGCTACACCAGCCTGCTGGTGGTCGGCGCGGTGCCGCGCTTCGACCGTTTCATCGGCTATTGCGAGCGGCATGCCGACGACAAGGTGATCTGCGGCGACGCGGAGCGGCTGAAGGCAGAGGCCGCCAGCAGAGGACAAACGCTGCAAGATTTGATGGGCGCCGTGCAGAAGGACATGAAGCGCTGGGGAAATACCAGCGACCCGCGCGTCAAGGCCGCCTTCGCCATGGCGCCTTTGAGCCTGATCTTCGACAAGGCAGGTGCTGCGGCGATCGACCGCCCGGTGTTCCTCTACTACGGCGAGAACGACCAGGTGCTGCTGCCGGCGGAAAACGCGCTGCACATCAAGCCGCTGATCGGCACGCTGACTGGCATCACCATGGTGCCGAAGGCGGATCACTGGGTGTTCCTGGCTCCCTGTTCGGCGGAACTGGCCAAGGACGCCGGCGAAATTTGCCGGGATCCAGCCGGCGTCGACCGCGCCCAGGTGCATCAGCAGATCAATGCCGACGCATTGGCCTTCTTTCGCAAGACGCTTGGCATCGCAAGCCACTGATCTTCTGCCAAGGTCTGGGCGTGGCCATCCACCTGGCGGACGCTCCAGGAACTCCGCGGAATACTGCCGCCGTAGCGCGGCATCACCGACCGCGCATCTCGCCCATGATCGTAATCGCTGGCGTCGCCGGCTTATCGGTTACCGCGAGCCGCTCTGCGTGCAGCCGGCGCAAGCGGCGGTTGCTGATCGTCAACCCATCCACCTCACCCGACGCCTTTCGCGTGAACGTGACCGTGCCGCGCGAGCCGAGGAAGCGGTCGCCGCCGACAGCGTCCAGCGCGATGTCGTATGCACGTGGCCAGGCGAGCATCAATTTGCCATCGGCGATGCGCACCGCGTAGGTCGTGTCGGTTTCGTCGCTGCGGTATTGCCCGGCGAACGAGGCCAGTGCAGAGACAGTCGGCATGGGGGCAGTCATGCGGGTGAACACTCGCTCCGTGGGCCAGGCATCCTTGATGCGCAATTCGCGTTGCGCATCGGCCGGTGCGCCGGCGGCAGGCGGAACGAATCGCCATTCGTGCGGCAACTCGCCTGGGCGGAAGGTGCCGCCGCCGACCGGCACGAAAGCCGCGGGCGTACCGACCTGGCGCAACGCGCCGTCTTTCCACTCCAACCGCACTACTTCGTCCGTCTGCGGGCTCCAGTAATTGCCGGCCAACGTCGACTGCTCTGCTACTGGCATCTCGACGGCCGGCGCCAGCGCAGGCGCGGTCATGCGATCGCTCAAATAGAGCTCGGCCACCTTGTTCACGAGATCGGTGGGCGCGATGGTGCCGCCGTTGCACAGCGCGACGATGGCCAACCGCTGATCCGGGAAGAGCGCGGCCTCGGAGCGGTAGCCGCCGTCCGCGCCGTCATGGCGCACCCTGCGCAAGCCGCGATAACCGGTCAAGTGCAGGCCGCCGCCGTAGCGGGTCTCGGTGCCGTCGTTCAACTTGCCCGAAGTCTGCATCGCAGCGACCAACGCCTTTCCGCCGATGCGCCCATCGATCAGGTTCTGCTCCCATTTCAGCAGGTCGCCGACCGTAGTGAGCAGACTGGTCGAACCGTAATGGTCGATATTCGGAACGCTGATCTGCCAGCCACCGCCTGTGCGGGGGGTGTAGGCGGATGCGCGCCGCGGAACGACCTCGGTGTGGTCGTCGCGGAAATGGGTGTCGGCCATGCCGAGCGGTTTGAAGATCCGCTCGTCGGCGAAAGCGCGCAACGACTTGCCGGATACGCGCCGCACGATCAACCCCAGCAGCGTGTAGGCGGCATTGCCGTATATGACTTCCGCGCCCGGCTCGAAATTCGTGCTGCGCTGCCGGCCCAACGCCCAGAGGATGTCATCTTCGGTGTAGATGTCGTCGCCACGCCAACCGGAGAGATTCAGCAGCTGGCCCTGCTCGCGCAGGCCGTTGGTGTGGTGGATCAGGTTCGCAATGGTGATCGCTTTGTTCTGGTCGGACCCGCTGTAATCGGGCCCGCTGTAATCGGGTATTTCCGGCACGTATTTGCGGATGTCGTCGTCCAGCGACAACTTGCCTTCCTGCGCCAGCAGCCCGATCGAAAAAGCGGTGAACTGCTTGGAGATGGAAGCGGTGTGGAAAACCGAATCTGGCGTGATCGGGATGTCGTATTCCAGATTCGACATGCCGTAACCGCGCGCGTAATCCAGCTTGCCATCGCTCGATATGCCCACCGCGCAACCGGGCGCGGTCCTGCCGGCCCACGGCGCGAAGATCGCGTCCACTTGCTTGAGGCGGTCGGCGGGCAGGGCGTTCGCGGCCTGCGCTCGGGCGCCATCGGACTGTGCGGCCCACGTTGCGGCGATCGCCGCCAGCAACAAGACGGATCGATTGGCACGCACGGGAAGTCCTTGGATAGACACACGTCAGTGTGAAGCGGCAACCTAACACGGCCATTTGCCGGCTGGCATAGGCCAGAAGTAGTGCTTGCGGCAGCATGGTCGGCATTCCGACCTGCGGCGCCAGCACGGGAATTCCACCGAAGCCGACGGATGCGCGTCAATCCAATTGATGAATTTGATTCATAACTCTATGCATGCATCACGCCTAACCTTGGGCCCGGCGTCCGGTAAGCTCGGCATTGAAGGGCAGGGCGCTTCACGTTTGCATTCAGGCGGAACGATCGCATGGGCGAAGATGCCGGCCCGATCCTGCATTCAAACAACGCATGCTGTCATGCGGATGACAGTCGAAAGGCCGACGAGCGACTGTATGCTCGAGGTCGCGGCATGGGCGTTGCGAACGCGCGGTCCACGCAGGCTGGGGTAATGTGAATTCGTACTCACGCAGGAGCTCGACATGCACGATTCCGACGCGCCCAAACTGACTCGCCGCGAGGTGCTGATCGCGGGTGCCGGGTCCGTGGCCGCGGCGGCCGTCCCCGGCGCCAGTGCGCTGGCTGCGACCGTCACTGCGCCTGCTGCGCCGGTGATGTCCAGGACATCCTTCACGGTCAACGGCAAACTGCGCCAGCTCGAGCTCGATACGCGGACCACGCTGCTCGATGCGTTGCGCGAGCACCTGCACCTGACCGGCACCAAGAAGGGCTGCGATCACGGCCAGTGCGGCGCATGCACGGTGCTCGTCGGCGGTCGCCGGATCAACGCCTGCCTGACGCTGGCGGTGATGCACGAGGGCGACGATATCACCACCATTGAGGGGCTGGGCGCACCCGACAAACTGCATCCGATGCAAGCCGCCTTCGTCAAGCACGACGGTTACCAGTGCGGGTACTGCACGCCGGGGCAGATCTGCTCGGCGGTCGCGGTGCTGGACGAGATCAAGGCGGGGATTCCAAGCCATGTCAGCGCCAACCTGACCTCCCGCCCACGGGTAACGGCCGCAGAGCTACGCGAGCGAATGAGCGGCAACATCTGCCGTTGCGGCGCCTACTCCAACATCGTCGATGCGATCACCGAAGTCTCCGGGAGGCGGGCATGAAGTCCTTCAGCTACGAGCGTGCCGGTTCGCCCGCCGAAGCCGTTGCCGCTGCCGCGCGTACCAAGGGCGCCAGGTTCATCGCGGGCGGCACCAATCTCATCGACCTGATGAAACTCGAGATCGAAACGCCGGCGCATCTGATCGATGTGAACGGTCTTGGCCTGGACAAGATCGAACGCACTCCGGACGGCGGCCTGCGCATCGGCGCGCTGGTGACCAACACCGACCTCGCGGCGGACAGCCGCGTGCGGCGCGATTACGGATTGCTTTCGCGCGCTCTGCTCGCCGGCGCCTCCGGTCAGTTGCGCAACAAGGCGACGACCGCGGGCAATCTGCTGCAGCGCACCCGCTGCCCCTATTTCTACGACACCCACCAGCCCTGCAACAAGCGCGTGCCGGGTAGCGGTTGCGCGGCGATCGGCGGCTACAGCCGCCAGCTCGGCGTGATCGGCGTCAGCGATGCCTGCATCGCGACGCATCCCAGCGACATGGCGGTGGCGATGCGTGCGCTCGATGCCACGGTGGAGACGGTGAAGGCTGACGGCTCGACTCGCGCAATCCCGATCGCGGCGTTCTACCGGTTGCCCGGCAACACTCCGCATATTGAGACAGCGCTCGAGCCCGGCGAGCTCATCACGGCGGTGACGCTGCCCCGTCCGATTGGCGGCACGCACCTCTATCACAAGGTGCGCGACCGCGCGTCTTATGCGTTCGCGCTGGTCTCGGTGGCCGCGGTCGTTCAACGCGATGGCTCGGGACGCATCGCGATCGGCGGCGTGGCGCCCCAGCCGTGGCGGGTCGAGGCTGCCGAAGCGCTGATGCCGCAGGGCGCCAACGCAGTCGCGGCAAAACTCCTCGATGGCGCCAGGCCGGCGCACGACAACGCATTCAAGATAGCGCTGGTCGAACGCACGCTTGGCGCGGTATTGGCACAAGCCAAGGGGTCGACGCGATGAAATTCGATACGCCTGCAACCACCAACCCGATCGACCAGCTCAAGGTCGTCGGCAAGCCCACCGACCGCATAGACGGCCCGCTCAAAACGACGGGCACGGCGCCCTATGCCTACGAGCGCCACGACGTGGTGCCCAACCAGGCCTATGGCTACGTGGTGGGCGCGTCCATCGCCAAAGGCCGGATCGCCTCGCTCGATACGAGTGCGGCCCGCGCCGCATCGGGCGTGCTCGCCGTGGTCACGGCCAGGAACGCCGGCAAGCTCGGCAAAGGCAACTTCAACACCGCCAGGCTGCTCGGCGGTCCCGAGATCGAGCACTATCATCAGGCGATCGCGGTGGTCGTCGCCGAGACGTTCGAACAGGCGCGTTCCGCCGCCCAGTTGATCCGGGTCGACTATGTCCGCAGCAAAGGGGCGTTCGACCTGGCGAGCGCGAAGAGCTCGGCCGTTGCGTCGACGCGCGAACAGCCGGACATTTCGGTCGGCGATTTTGCGGGCGCTTTCGCCGCCGCGTCCACTCAGCTCGATGCGACCTATACGACGCCCGACCACGCCCACGCGATGATGGAACCCCACGCCTCCATCGCCGCATGGGAAGGGGACAAGCTGACGCTGTGGACCTCGAACCAGATGATCGACTGGGGCAAGGGCGACGTGGCGAAGACGCTCGGTTTGCCGAAGGAGAATGTCCGCCTGATTTCGCCTTATATCGGCGGCGGTTTCGGCGGCAAGCTGTTCGTACGGGCCGACGCCTTGCTCGCAGCGCTGGGCGCGCGCGCCGCCAAGCGACCGGTGAAGGTCGCGCTGACCCGGCCCTTCATGTTCAACAACACGACCCATCGGCCCGCAACGATCCAGCGCATCCGCATCGGCGCGACCCAGGAAGGCAAGATCACCGCCATGGGTCATGAAAGCTGGTCCGGCGACCTGGCGGGCGGCGGGCTGGAGAACGCGATCGCGCAGACGCGGCTGCTCTATGCCGGCGCCAATCGCATGATGGCGGCGCGGCTCGCCGTGCTCGACCTGCCCGAAGGCAATGCGATGCGCGCACCGGGCGAGGCGCCGGGCCTGATGGCGCTCGAGATCGCGATTGACGAGATGGCGGAGAAGCTCGGCATCGATCCTATCCAGTTCCGCATCCTCAACGATACGCAGGTGGACCCCGAGCAACCCGAACGGCGCTTCTCGCAGCGGCAACTGATCGAATGCCTGCGGATGGGTTCGGAGCGGTTCGGATGGGACAAGCGCAGCGCCACGCCCGGCAAGACACGCGATGGACGCTGGCTGGTCGGCATGGGTGTCGCTGCAGGATTCCGCAACAATCTGCTCACCAAGTCGGCCGCCCGCGTCCGGCTCGACCGTAGCGGCGTGGTGACCGTCGAGACCGACATGACCGACATCGGCACGGGCAGTTACACCATCATCGCCCAGACCGCCGCCGAAATGATGGGGCTGCCGCTCGACAAAGTGGTGGTGCGCCTGGGCGATTCCGCGTTCCCGGTTTCGGCGGGCTCGGGCGGTCAGTGGGGCGCGAACAACTCGACGGCCGGCGTCTATGCGGCCTGCGTGAAATTGCGCGAAGCCGTAGCGCAGAAACTCGGTTTCGACGCCGCCGACGCGCAGTTCGTCGACGGGCAGGTGCGCTCGGGCGATCGCAGCGTGCCCCTGGGTCAGGCCGCAAGCGAGGCCGACATCGTCGCTGAAGACCTGATCGAATATGGCGACCTCGCCAAGAAGTACCAGCAATCGACCTTCGCCTCGCACTTTGTCGAGACGGCGGTGGATGCGGCCACGGGCGAGATACGCGTCCGGCGCATGCTCGCCGTGTGCGCAGCGGGGCGCATCCTCAATCCCAAGGCAGCACGCAGCCAGGTGATCGGCGCGATGACCATGGGCGTCGGCGCGGCGCTGATGGAGGAACTGGCGGTCGACAAGCGGCTGGGTTTCTTCGTCAATCATGATCTCGCCGGCTACGAGGTCCCGGTGCATGCCGACATCCCGCATCAGGAGGTGGTGTTCCTGGACGAGACCGATCCGATCTCGTCGCCGATGAAGGCCAAGGGCGTTGGCGAGCTTGGCATCTGCGGCGTCGGTGCCGCCGTCGCCAACGCGGTCTACAACGCCACCGGCGTGCGTGTGCGCGATTATCCGATCACGCTTGACAAGCTGCTGGCGCGGCTGCCCCTGGTCGGGTGATCGCGCAGAGGCCGGGCGGGTCTGGTCATCGAGTTCGGCAAGACGCCGGCGCTGCGACGAGTCTGAGCTTGCTTACTCGACTGACTGCTTTCGACCCAAACAGGCCGTAGCGTCAGACGCGTTTCCCAGAAATCCTCACGCAATGATCTTTGAGGCAGATGTGCTACGCCGCAGTAGGCGGTCCGAACCAGGTGGTTAGCGCATCGGCAAGGCCCAGGTCCGTACCTTCTCCGACCCAGGCCACATATCCATCGGGCCGTATCAACACCGCAGTGGGAGCAGTGACCACCCCGAGCGCCGGGAGCTCCCACGCGCCGGAATATTTGGCGTCGATCAACTGAACACGATCCGCCCAAGGCGTAATGTCGAAGCCGCCGGGCTCACCGAGGTTGAGTAGCACAGGTCGGGTCTCGTGCAACAGTGCGAAGACCCGCAGCGGGCCGTTGGCGGTGACCAGATCGAGATCGGGCATGCGGCGTCCGAGCAGCGGGTGTCCCTCGCCCAGGTCGTAACGGATGTCCAGACCGGACATCATTGCGGCGAATCGTTTACGCGGCTCGTCCATGCTCAGCAGCTCGGACACGGTATCGCGCAGTGCCTCGATGCGGTCGTCGGCGCGCATCAGCGCGACTTGCGCCATCGTGTTACGCAGCACGCGCGCAGCGACCGGGTGGCGCTCGGCGTGATAGGTATCGAGGAGACTTTCTGGCGATGTCCGCTTGATGACCTGGGCCAGCTTCCATCCCAGATTCACCGCGTCCTGCACGCCTGTGTTGAGCCCTTGTCCACCGACCGGGGAATGCACATGCGCCGCGTCGCCGGCCAGCAGGATCCGTCTGTCGCGGTAGGTCGCGGCCTGCCGAGTCATGTCGGTGAATCTCGAGATCCAAGTGGGACTGTGGATCCCGTAGTCGGTTCCGTATACGGCGATGAGTCCCTCGCTGAGATCGCGCAGTGTGGGTTCGCTCGTGCCGACCTGCGATTCGGTCACCATGACCCGGACCGTTCCCCCTTTCCCGTAGACCACCTCGCCGTCGCGGATCTCGTACTCCACCTTGCCCAGGCCATGTATGCCGGAGGTATTGCGGCGCATGCCCAATTCCGGCTCTTCGGCCATCTCGACCTCGGCGACCAGGGCGCTCGTCGTCGGGTCCCAGCCGGGGAAATCGATGCCAGCTGTCTTACGAACCAGACTCCGTCCCCCGTCGCACCCGACGAGGTATTCCGCCCGCAGCGACTGGCCGTCGGACAGCGCGATGTCGACGCCGGTGTCGTCCTGCGCGAAACCCGTCACCTCATTTCCGCGATAGAACGTCACCGCCAGCTCGCCGACCCAGCCGGCCAATATCCGCTCGATGTGGTTCTGCCACAGCCCGAGGCCATAGTGATGCCGGGTGGGAAAGTCGCTGATGTCCAAGCGGACGCTGCCGAACCCTGCGACCTGAGCGATCTGCCCCTCGGCAAGGAACCGATCGGCGATTCCGCGCTGATCGAGAACCTCGATGGTGCGTGAATGCAGACCGCCCGCGCGTGAGCCGGCGAGGTCCTGACTGTTGCGCCGTTCAACGATGGCAACGTCGACGCCCGCCAATGCCAACTCGCCCGCCAACATCAGTCCCGTTGGGCCTCCTCCCGCGATCACCACCGCATGTTCCGTCATAGCCACGCTCCGATGCGCGTCACGCACCTCGCCACCAGCGCACCACATCCCTCGGTATTGAGTACCTGCCACCGCACAATGCGTCCAACCATGGGTTCGACGTCCACACGCAGCCCATTTATCGATAACGGCTCGCTCATTTCGTCACTCCAAATTCCACGGGTTGTGGCTTTCGGCTGGCGATTAAGCGACACGGCTGGGGGCTTGCCGCAAGCCCCCCGTACGGTAAGATATTGGAACGGGAAAGGGCGTGTTCTCTCCTTTCTCGCCCTAAGCGGACATTCGAGGTCGGCGACTTCGAAGGAAAAAGGGGAGGCGGAGCGCGCATGGCGCTCCGCTCCATGGTCCAGTTACTTCTTGTTACTTCTTGCCGTGCGCCGCCTGCTCGATGATCTTGGCTACGGCCTCCGGCTTCGAAACATAGATCGCATGGCTGCCGGGAACCTCGACAACGGTTGCGCCGGCACGCTTGGCCATCATCTGCTGCGCCGGCGGTGGGATCATGTGGTCTTCCGTGGCGACCAGATACCAGTTCGGCTTCGACTTCCAGGCAGGCACGGTCACTTCACCGGCCAACGCCTGCACACCCCACGGCACCTGCGAGTCCGCCATGAAGCTGGCTTCGTCAGCGGCGACGTCGCCCGCGAACGAGGCCGCGAACTTCGCACGGTCGAGGAACAGGAAGCCATCCTGCGGCGGGAGGATCGGCGGCTGCGGCGCGCCCGGCGGCGGATTGGCGATCAGGCTCTGTACCGACTCGCCCTTGTCGGGCGCGAACGCGGCGATATAGACCACGCTCTGGACCTTGGGGTCGGTGCCGGCCTCGGAGACTACGACGCCGCCGTAAGAGTGGCCGACGAGGACGACGGGGCCGTCCTGCTGGGCGATGGCACGCTTGGTGAAGGCAACGTCTTCGGCGAGCGAGGTCGTCGGGTTCTGGACGATGGTGACGTTGTAGCCGTCCTTCTTGAGGATGTTGTAGACCTTCTGCCAGCCGGAGCCGTCGACGAAACCGCCGTGCACCAGCACGACGTTCTTGGCGGGTTCGGGGGTCTTGGGGGTTGCGGCATTGGCGGTCGCGCTGAGGGCCATGGCGGTGGCGAGGCCAAGAATGTTGAGGTTCATGACGATACTCCTGGGTTATGAAGGGAAACGAGGCGGGGCAGTACATCGCTTGGGGAAGATCGGATATGGCGATCAACCCTCGAAGCGAATTCTGTTCCCGGTCCCCCACGCGGGGTATCGGTTGAATGACCGAGGCCGGGGCGGAAAGGGCGGCGCTAGAATTCCCGGCCTCTGCACAGATAATTGGCCTGACGTGGAAGTTTCCACCGTTCCCCTGCTGGATGTGATCCGATCGCTCGCGTTCGTGGGCGACCTGGCCATGGGCCAACCCACCGATCACTCACCGCGTGCCGCCTGGATGGCCGGGCAGTTGGCACGCGGT
>Ga0193753_10001385_pt1 | contig 20686 bp, 9 predicted proteins | sample H1c2metaG_FD_144925 | JGI IMG/M metagenome (GOLD analysis project Ga0193753, IMG submission 144925) | Soil microbial communities from a riparian zone of the East river system, Colorado, United States - H1c2 | ecosystem: Environmental > Terrestrial > Soil > Riparian zone | place: USA: East River...
GCCAACAGCTTCGCGGTCGTCTCGAGCGCCGCCGGATAGTTTTCTTCCTGCTCCTCGTGCAGCCCCGCGAGCCGGCGAAGAATCTGCCGCTTCTCGTCCGGATCCTCGCTCACGTCGAGGCGCGCCTCGAGCGTCGTCATCACGCGGCGCCAATCGAGCCGCGCGAGGTAGACGTGCTCCAACATCTCCGCGGCGCGGGCCGCGTGCGCCCGATCGGCCATGAGCCCCTCGAGCGAAGTGACCGTCGCCGCGTGGCGCCCGTCGAAGCTCAAAGCCTCCTCGTATTGGTCGAAGGCGCGGTGATGATCGCCCAGGCGAACTTCGAACACCTGGCCAAGCTTGTGATGGAGCCCGGCCTTGACCTCACCCGGCGGACCTTTGCCGATTCGCCCCTCGTAGAGCGAGATGAGATCGTCCCACCGCTCCGTCGTCGTAAAGAGGCGCTCGAGCGCGGCAAACGCCGTGTCGTCCTGGTAGCTGTCGTGGATCTGGCGATACGTGTCGATGGCCGAGGCGGGATCGTTCAGCGTCTCGTCCGAAAGGCGCGCCTGCTTGAAGAGGATGCGCTTTTTCTCGCTATCGTCTTCGGCCACTTCGGCGCGGCGGCGGAGGATGTCGAGCAGCGCCGTCGGGTTTTCGGCCTCTTCGTACAAGGTCTCGAGCGCCTCGAGCGCGGTGCGATCGTCGCCGCGCAGTTCGAGTGCCCGCACGTAGTGGTCGCGCGCACCGGCCTTGTCGGAAAGCGCGTCGCGAAGAAGCGCCGCGACCCTCAACGTCACTTTGAGCTGGAGATCTCCATCGAGGAGCTCCGGCGTCACTTCACGCAGCAGCGCCACGAGCTCCGGGTACGCATCGACCGCCTGCGCCAGCCGCTCGGCCCTCTCGAGCCACGGAAGAAACTCGTCTGGCGACTCGGCTTCACGCAGCGCGCGAAGCGAATAGCCGAATGCGCGCCGCGAATCCCCCAACGTCGCTTCCGCCGCACGCGCAGCCTCTCGATAAAGCTGGAGCCGCGCCTCGGGCTCCTCCGCATACTCCGCCTCGATGTCGATGACGCGGAGCAGCGACTCCTCCTGCCCATCCGCCTCGTAGAGCGGGCGCAGAATACCGGCGACCTCGCGCCTCACGTCGGGGTGATCGAGGAGCGATTCCAGCGCCGTACGACTCGGCGCATGCGCCGCATCGATCATCAACGCTTGCCGGAACGCTTCGATCGCTTGCGGCACCTCGTCGAGGCGTTCGCGGCGGACGGCGCCGAGCTTCGCGAGCAGCGCGAGGCGGCTCTCTTCCCCGTCCGCAATCGCAAGCCGCGACTCGATGGTCTCGGCCAAATCGGGCCAGCGCTCGGCCGCCTCGTAGAGACGCTCGAGTGCGGAAAGCGCCCCCTCGTCGGGTCCGAACTCGTCCACCAGCGCGCGGTACGCCAAAATCGCTTCGGGGACGTCCGAAAGCCGGTCGGCCAAGGTCGACGCCACGCGCTCCATGAATTGGCGACGCACTTGCGGCTCGTCGACGTGCCGCTCGCGCGCACGCAAAATGTCCACCAACGCGCGCCACTCCTGGGTGCGCTCGTAGAGGCGATCGAGCGCGCCCAGCGCCGCGCCATCGAGCGGATCGTCGTCGAGCCGCGCGCGCCACGCATCGATCGCGCCCTTCGGATCGTCGAGCGATGTTTCGCAGAGCTCACCGAGGCGCCCCTGAATCTCGCGGCGCGCAGCTGCGTCCTCCTCGAGCTTGACCTCCGTGCGCAGGATTTCCGCCAAGTCGCGCGTCCGCCCAGATGCCGCGTAAATGCGCTCCAGCGATCGCGCGATCGGGAGCGCGAGCTCGGTATCGTCCGGACCGATGACGAGGACCTGCCGATAGACCTCTTCGGCGCGTTGACTGTCGCCCAGCTGCCTCTCGAGAAGCTGCGCCAACTCGCTCAAGATCTGCGCGCGCGGCTGCGGCACGTTCGCCGCCTCCGCCGATTCGGCGAGCACGCGCGCCGCTTCCTCGAACGCACCCAGCTTCTTCGCCAATGTCAGAAGCCCCGCCCGCGCTTCCACGTCGTCGGGTGCAATCGGCACCAGCCGCGCGTAAACGTCGAACGCACCTTCTTGCAGACGATCGTCGCGGAGCTCCGCGATGCGTCGCAAGAGCTCGCGCCGCTCTTCGATGGTCCCCGCCGTTTCGAGGCGCACCTCGAGGATGCGCACCAGGTCGCGCGGCGCATCGAGCGCGACGTACACCTGCTCCAGGATCGTCGCCGCACGCGGGCGAAGCTCCGGGACGTCGAGGCACTTTTCCGTCAAGTCGCGCGCCTCGCGGTTCGCGGGATCGGCGTGAAGGACGTCTTCCAGAAACCCGATCGCGGTCGCCGGATCCTCGAGCCGTGCGGTGTAGAGTGCACCCAAGCGCAGCTTGAGCGCCACCGCTTCGTCGAGCGACGCGACCGGCAATCGGCCGCGCAAAAGCTCGGCCAGACTCGTCCAGCGTTCCTCGTTGGAGTAGAGGGAATCGAGCGCCCGCACGGTCTGATCGTGGTTCGGTTCGAGCTGCAGGATGCGCTCGTAGTACGCGATCGCCTTGGGGCGATCGCCCGTGATTTCCTCGGCCACGAGCGCGACGTCTGCCAGCAGGTCCGCGCGGCGGGCCAGATCGGGCGCCGCCGAAATCGCGCGCTCGTATAGATGTTCGAGCTCTTCCCACCGCTCGAGCGTCGTCAGAATCTGCTTGAGCCGGCCGAAGGCGCGCTCGTTGCTCGGATCGCGCCCGAGGATCCGTTCGAGGTACGGCTGGGCGGACACGATGTCGCCCAGCATCTCGTCGTAGAGCGTCGCCGCGCGCTCGGCGAGGTCCATCTCCACGGACTCGGGAAGCCCAGTATTGCCCGTCGGCGGCACCGCTTCGACGATGGCGTGCACGAACTGCTGCGCGCGATGCGTGCGGTTCGATAGAACTGCGAGCCTGTCCCACAACTCGAGCTCCATCGGGAACTCGGAGGCCGCGCGGGCGATGACGTCGAACGCCGTCGTCACCGCAGAAACCTTCCCCTCGTAGACGTCGGCGAGCCGCGAATACAGGGCGATGCGGTCCTTTTTCGCCGCCGCCGTCGCGATCATCACCTCGAGCACCTCGGCTTGCTGCTGCGCATTGCCGGTCTGGTCGTAGTGGGCCTCCAAGAGCACCGCCGCGCGGCCGCGTGTCTCGGGCACGTGGAGCAGCTCCTCGATGACCTCCACCGCGCCTCGATATTCGGGCGTCCCGCTTCCGTGCGCGCTTCCAGGCGGCGGGTGCGGCACGATATCGAGCGCACGCTGGGCCGCCGCAAGGGCATCCAGAGGACGCTTGAGCGACGTCATGTACAGACGCGCCAACTCCACTTCGCGCTGCGCGCGCTCGACGCCGTCGCGCTGGTCGCGATCCTTCTCCAGTGCCTCCGCGGCCCCGTGGGCATCGCCTGCCGCGCGAAGCAGCCGCGCGAGCGAGCGCAAGGCGCCGCCGTGCTGCGGCACCAAGTCGAGAATCTTCCGATAGATGAAGACGGCTTGCTCGGGCGCGTTGAAGACGTCTTCCTCGAGCAATGCCCATTCGTTGTAGAGGTGGATCTTCCACGACGTGTTCGCGCGCGCGACCCGGTGCTCGAAGAGCCATCGCAGATCGTCGCGACGACTCTCGCTGCGGAGCAGCCTGTCGAGCGCTCCCACGGTCTCCTCGTCGTCTGGCGTGTCCTCGACCAGCGAACGGTAGCCGCTGATCGCATCGTCGATGCGTCCCAATTCGAGCGCATACACGTCCGCGATCTTGGACCTCAAGACTCGACGGGTCGCGTCGAGCGGGGCGCGCGGCCCATCGTCCTTCAATCGAGCATTGAGCGCGTCGACGAACGCCTCCCACTCACCCGACGAGCGCGTCGCGTTCTCGAACGTCTCGAGCGCACCGGTGCGATCCGGATCGAGCTGATAGGCGCGCCGCGCATACGCGAACGAGCCTGCACGGTCCTGCAAATTGTGCCCGGTGATCTGCGCGAGCTTGTGCAAAAGCTCGAGCTTTTCATCGTCGGTCGCCGCGTGCTGCAAGAGCACTTCGTACAGAGGCGGCAGGCGCGCCCACTTCTCCTCGCGCTCGTAGAGCGGAACCAACGCGGCCGCGGCGCGCTTGTCGTCGGGCTTCACGCCGAGAACGCGCTCGTATGCACGGAAGGCGCGCTCCGGCGCGCGGAGCCGATCCACGTAGACGTCGGCGGCGCGGTACGAGAGTTCGACCTTCGCATCGGCCTCCCCGGTCCGATCCGCGGCGGACGATAGGACCTCCGCGAGCCCTTCGAAGTCCTCCGTCGTGGCGTAGAGCTCCGTCAGGCCGTCGTAGTCGCCGGCGGCGAGGAACGTGTCGCGGAGCACGCGAAGCGCCTTGGGGTGCCCCGGCGACAAGTCGAGAACGCGGCGCCACGCGCGCATCGATCCTTGGTGATCGTGCAGACGATCGGCGTAGATCGACCCGAGCTTCTGCAAGATCGCGAGCTGCGTCTGCGTTCCGCCCGGTGCGCGCGTCGCGAGCTCCACGCGCCGCTCGAGCACCTCGGCAACGGTAGCGTAGTCCTTCTCTCGGTCCGCGAGCTTCTCCAGCGCGTCGAGCGCGGCCTGCGAGCTCGGATCCTCCGCGAGTACCTTCTTGTAGGCGACGACGGCATCCGCCCCGCGATCGAGCCGATCGGCGGCCAGCTTGGCCATCTCGAGCCATAACGCACGACGCTCTTCGCCCGCGTCCGCGAGCTCCTCGTCCACGAGGTCCGCCTCCGCGAGGTCCGCGTCCGCGAGCTCCTCGCCCGTCAGCTCCTCGCCGCCGGCGTCGTCCGCATTCTCGGCGCCATCCGCATCGCGGCTGCCATCGGCAGCCTCTGCACGGCGGGCGTCCTCGGCGGCGCCGATGCGCTCCACTTGCCGCGCGAGCAGATCGTAGAGCGGCTTGTACGCGCGCCGTTTCGTGTAGAGCTCACGTAACTTCTGGTTCGCCTCGCGGTCGTCTGGCGATGCTTCGAGCAACTTCTCGTACGCGTCGACCGCGTTTTGCATGTTCGAGAACTGCTCGAGCCAACGGCGCGCGACCTCGCGGTAGATCTCGGTCCGAGCGCCAACGTCCGTCTCGAGTTCGGCCACGCGCGCTTGCGTCGCCAGCATCTCGCGCCACCGGCCGAGCGCAGCGTACACGCGCGCCAGTTCCCGCGCCGCGTCCTTGTCCTCCGGATCGAGCGTGGAGATCTGCGAAAGGACCGTGACGAGCGCCGAATCGTTTTTCAGATCGTTCCTGTAGATGGCGGCGATCTCACGCAGAATCGGGAGCCGCGCTTCCTTGTCCTCGATCCCGATTTTCTCGAGATCCCCGCGCAAGAGATCGGCCAGGGCATTCCAGCCGCCGGTCTGCCGATACAGGCGCTTGAGCGCGTGGCGCGCTTCCTTGTTGTTCGGATCTTGCCGGAGCAACGAACGCCACTGTTCGATGGCTCGCGTGGCGTTGGCGCCGTCCTCTGCGAGCTGCGCGAGCTCCGCGACGATGGTGGCGCGCGTCGGCCCGTCCGTGAGCACGCGCTGCGCGTCGGTGAGGATCTGTGTGAGGCGCCCGAACTCGCCCCTTTCGTTGCACCACTGCCGAAAAAACGTGAGCATCTGCGGGTGTGCAGGCTCGAGCCTTCGCAAGCGCGCAAAGTACGGTTCGGCCGAGTCCGCCCGCTCCCGCATCTTCCAATGCACCATCGCAATCTGGAGCAGGGTGCCGGCTTCTTGCCCGGGCGCGAACGAGGCCACCGCGAGCTGGTCCTCGTAGAGTGAAACGAGGCTGTCCCACTCTTCGCGCTCCGTGAAGCGGTCGACCAGCGCCGACGTCGCCTCCCCGTTTCCGGGCGCAACGTCAACCACCGCCGCGTACGCTTTCATGGCGCCTTCCGTGTCGCCCAGGCGCTTCGAGTAGACGCGCGCGAGGCGCAGGTACGCCGCACTCTTTTCCTCTTTGATGGCGCTCTCGCGGGCGAGCTGCTCGAGCACTTCGGCCACGAGCGTGTACTCACCGCGCTGCCGGTAGACCCGCTCGAGCAAGAGCGCGGCACGCCGGTTCTTCGGATCGATATCGAGCGCCTTCTTCGCGCCGGTGACGATCTCCCCCTCGAGGGCCTCGAGCTTTTTCTGGCCCTTCGTCCCCTCGCCCTGCAGTTGCGGACGGCCGTAGCGGTACGCGGCCTCGGCCCCCGTGACGAAGAGGGAGCTCTTGAACGCGGGGTCCTTGGTGCCCTTCGCTTCGTCGACGTAGCGCTTGACGATCTCGAACCACTTTGCGCGCTTGCCTTCGGCCCGATCGAGCGCGTCGACCGCCGCCCGCTCGCCGGGGCGCAGCTCCAGCAAGTGCATGTACGCGAGGCTGGACCCTTCGTCGTCGAGGAGCTCCTCGTCGAGGATGCGGGCCTGCTCCGCAACCAGTGGGGCCTCTCGGTCGGTCCCTTTGGCGACCTCGACCTCCCATTGCAGAAGGCGTGAGACCGCTTCGTATTCGCGACGCAGTTCGTGCGCGCGGCGGGCCGCCTCCAGCAAGGAGCCGAGGTCCTCTCTAGAGATTTCCGGCGAAAGGTCCGAAAGCGCCTGCGCGTTCCCGAAAGTCGCCCCGAGATCAGTCCATGCCTGCTCGCTGTCCGGATCTTCTTGAAGAACACCGAGAGCGTTTCGAATCGTCTGCGCGCTCATCCATCACCCTGGGCGTACGCCCGCCTGACTGACCACAACGCTGCCTGATTGACTAAGCTGCCTTGGAGCCCGCCGCGGCCGGAGCCTCGGTGAGGCGATCGTGTTCCGTGTTCAGAGACGCGAAAACTCCCGAGAAATAGACCGTGGCGGAGCCGGTCACCGATGCTACGGGCCGCGTCTCGCAATATCAAGCAATCAGGGTGTTTTTGCTATGCTACTACTCCGCCCGTGCTTTCATCGCGTCTGCCTTCGGAGCGCGGATCGCTGGCTCTCTCGCTTCTCACGGTCTACGAGACCTTGGCCATCAGTTGGCCAACGGTCGTCGACGCAGCCCTCGGGCGCGTGAAAAAAGACGTGTGCGACGAGCGGCTCCGCAGTTGGTCGCAAAAAATCGTCGCTCACGCCCGCATCGATCTCGATGTCCGAGGCCGCGAACACCTCGAGAGGGGGCGCACGTTTTTGGTGATGAGCAATCACCAGTCGCACTACGACATTCCGCTCGTCTTCGCGGCCGTCGGCGGCAACATCCGGATGATTACGAAGCAGGAACTTTTCAAGCTCCCCATATTCGGAGCCGCCATTCGTGAAGCAGGCTTCATCGCCATCGATCGGTCGGATCGGCAGCGCGCCATCGAGAGCCTCGACATCGCGCGTCAGGCGCTCGCGAGCGGTGTGCACGTGTGGATCGCACCCGAGGGAACGCGCAGCCGCACGGGAAAACTCCTCCCGTTCAAGAAGGGCGGATTCAATCTCGCACTCGAAGCCCAATTGACGATTCTGCCCATCACGATCGACGGTACGAAGAACATTCTCCCGCCGAATGCGATGCGCTCCCACCACGATGTCAAAGTCCGAATGGTGATTCACCCCCCCATTGATGCAAGTGCTTATGCAAGCAACGGCAAAGGGCACGGCGTATTTCGCGCGGCGCGCGATAGACTGATGGCCGACGTACGGGAGGCCTTCGAACGTGGTTTTTAGACGCGCAAACGGAAAACACCCCGCCGTTGGCGGAGGGCTCGCCATTTTGGTGAACGCCAACGCGAAACGTGGCGGGCGACGCATCGCCGCGCAGCTCGGACGTGCGCTGCCGGGCGCACGCATCCGGCTCACGAAAACCATCGACGAGATCGAAGGGTGGCTCAAGACGGTGGGCGACGCGCGCTGCATTCTCGCCGCCGGCGGCGACGGAACGGCCATCGCGCTGGTCAACGCAATGCAGCACGTCCTGCCGAAAAATGAGCCGTTCCCGTGCGTCGGCCTTCTCCCTCTGGGGACCGGCAACGCGTGGGCGCGCTCGACGGGCGCACGCAAGCTCGGACAGCTCGTGAGCGTGCTCATCGGCCCCGGCACCCTGCCGACTCGGAAGTTCGGCCTCGTCGAGTGCGAGGGCGTTCTCACCGGATTCGCCGGATGCGGGTGGGACGCGCAGATCCTGAACGACTACAAGAACCAGCTCGACGCGTCACGCGGGCCAGGAAAGCGGGTCGCGAAGAGCGTCTACGGCTACCTCGGCGCCGTCGTTTTTCGAACGACGCCAAAGCAGCTCGTTCGCAAGCGGCCCCACGTGCTCATCGAAAACATGGGCGATGCGGTCTACACCGTCGACCCGTCCGGAAAAGTGGTGAAGCTCGAAGGCGTCGGCAACGGCGCGGTCCTCTACGAGGGGCTCGCGAGCGTAGCGGGGTGCGCCACCGTCCCCGAGTTCGGCTACGGCTTTCGCGCGTTTCCATTTGCGGAGCGACTCATCGGGCATCTCAACGTCCGCATCTACGATCGCAGCGCGCTCGGCGCCCTTTCCAATCTGCATCCGCTCTGGCACGGCACCCACCCACTCCGCGGCATGCAAGACTGGTTCGCCACGGCCGTGCGCATGACCTTCTCGCGACCTTTACCGCTGCAAATCGGAGGCGACGCGGTTGGCGAGCGGCAAACGGTCGACTACCGCATCAGCAACCGAACCATCGACATGCTCGACTGGCGATCTCTTAGTTAGACGAGCTCGCATGGCGAGGAAGCTCGTTCAGCACGCGCCCGCGGAGGCGATCCAAGAGCGGACTCGCAACGCCCTCGCCGCGCTCGTTGCGGGCTTTCACCCCGCGCAGGGCGTGTGCGACCCGAAGAGGATCCACGACGGCCTCGTCGCATCGATCGTTCGCATCGTTTTTCTCTTTTTGGCGGGCGAGTTCGAGGGTACGAGCCCCGCCCGCCAGACCTGGCCCGAGCTCGTCGCGGCCTTTCGCCGGCTCGATGGAGACGTCGCTTCGGGCGAACGACTGCTCGACGTCTTTCCCTTCTTGGCCGAGGCACGGGTGGCGGACGATGTCGTTTGCTACGTCCTCGGTGAGCTCTTTCACGCCGAGCGCGAGGCGCTCGATGTCGAGCACCTCGGCACCGTCTACGAATCGATGATGGGCTACGCGATCGAGATCGCGCGCGAGCCGAGTCTCGCGCTCCTCTGTCGGCGCAAGGCCGGAGCCTCGCAAGTGGCCGTCTTGGTAGGCCTCTCGTCGTTGCTCGCACAATCGGGGCCTTCGCGGCGCGCGACGTTGGCGCGCAAGCGGGTCGATCTCGGTGGCCGCGTCGGCACGGCCGTCGAACGAAGCGCGAGCATCGACGAATTGAGCCAGGCGCTCAAAGGGCGAACCTCGCCGCTGACCCCGTCGGTTCTTTCCGAAGGCGCCCTCGCGCTCACGCTCACCGCAGGCCGGCGCCGCTCGGGTTCCCACTACACGCCCCGTTCGCTCGCCGACCAAATCGCCCGGGACACCCTACGGCCGCTGCTCGAAGCCTTGGGAGAGCGCCCCTCGCCCGATGCCATCTTGAGCCTCAAGGTGTGCGATCCCGCGATGGGTTCCGGCGCGTTTCTCCTCGCCGCGTGCCGGTACCTCGGCGAGCAGCTCGTCCGAGCTTGGGCGACGCCGCACCAGGGCGCGGAGGGTCTCGTGGATCGGGCGCGGCACCTGGTTGCCGAGAGCTGCATCTACGGTGTTGACAAGGACGCGTCCGCGGTGCTCGTCACCAAGTTGTCGCTGCGGCTTCTCACCCGCACGGACACATCGCTCGGGCCGCCGCCGGCGCTCGATGCCACGCTTCGCCAAGGTGACTCTCTTGCGAGCTTCGACTGGAAGCGCGAGTTCTCGGACGTGTTCGCGCCGCCGCGCGCAGGCTTCGATGCGTTCGTCGGCAACCCGCCCTGGGTCTCCTACGCGGGACGCGCCGCGCAACCCCTCGACGCGAAGAGCCGCCGGTCCTTCGCGTCCACGTACGCGAGCTTCGCAGGCTACCGGAATCTCCAAGGGCTCTTCATCGAGCGATCCGCCACGCTCCTCCGCCCGTCTGGCAGGCTCGGGTTCATCGTCCCCAGCTCCATGTCCGAACAGGAGGGCTACGCCCCGACGCGCGCCGCCCACGATCGCCTCTGCATCTGCGACCCGAACCTTCGCGATCTCGGCAACGACGCATTCTCGGGTGTGTTCCAACCGTGCATGGCCCTTGTCTCCACCCGCCGCCATGCCGCTCCCGAAGACGCGTTCGGCGAGGTGCCGCTCTCGAACGGGCATCGATCGATCTGGCCCATCGAGCGCACGGATCTCGACACCGTCGGGCACGCGCTGCTCGGAAAAATGGGCGCGCATCCGGCGCTGCCGCCGCACCTCTTCGGCGAGCGCGGAATCCAAACATCGGCCGGTGACGTCGAGCTCATGCGGGACAAGCCCGACGCGCGACGCACGCTCGCCCTCCGAACGGGCGGGGACATCGAACCGTTCTTGCGCCGCCCGCCGTCGCTCTATTGCGATCCGGAGCGGCTCGCGTGCCGCGTTCGCGCCGCAGAGGAATGGACGGCGATTGGCGTGCTCATTCGGCAGACCGCGCGCGTGCCCATGGCGACCCTTTCGGACGGCGTCGCGTTCCGCAACTCGATTCTCGCGGGCTTCGCCGACGACGCCTACCCCGCCACCTTTCTCGCGGCCTACTTGAACGCGACCCCCATTCGCTGGCTGCACTACGTCCGCCACCGCGACGCGCGCCAGGGAATGCCCCAGATGAAGATCGGCCATCTTCGCGCGACCCCCGCCCCGCCGGACGACGAAATGGGCCGCGAGCTCGTCGCCGAACTCGCCGCCTTCGGAGAGCTCCTAGGCGCAAAAAATGGAGGCCTCGAGCCTCACGAACAACGTCATCTCGACGCGCGGGTCGCCGATGCCTTCCGCCTCACGGGCGAGGAACGGCGTCTCGTCGCGCAATGGTGGCAGCAGCTCTTTCCCAAGGCGGATCTTCCGAGCCCTCACTTCACCAAGTCGACATCGACCCGGCGGTCGCGCGCCCAGCTGCCCTCTTCGTCGCCCGTCGCGTCGAGCTCCCCGCGCGACGTATCGGAAATCTTGCGCACGTCGACTCCGCGCGAGCCGAGATAGCTTTTTACATTGGTCGCGCGCGAGGCGCCGAGCGACATATTGTACTCTTCTTCACCGCGCGGATCGGCGTGCCCGGTGAGCTTCATGGCGCGCCCGCGAAGCGGCCCGCCCGTAAAGCATCGCGCCACGAGTCCGAGGATGTGACGCTCCGGATCACCAAGGTCGTCCGAATCGAACGCGAACCGCGGAGCCGATCCAACGTGTGAACGGATGACGCAGATCCGGCAGATCTCGTCCGAGACCGAAACCGATCCGGCACGAATGCCCTCGGTTCTCCCTTGCACCTTCGCCACGGGCGATTCCGACGTGCCCATCGCCTCTGGCCACGTCGACGTCGGCGGTATCGACTCCGCCGCGCCGAGACCGCAGCCGGAAACGCATGCGGTCACCACCGCCAGCGAGAGCGAAAGAAGAAGAGCGACGCGCATGTTTTCCCCCCTGTGACCGCCGGGTAAACGGAAGCGCGCACGGAAAAGCACGCCGCATCAACGGTCCCCGATCGATGGATGATCCACCTTCACGCACCGTCGCGCACACCCACGGGCGAAGTTGCGATGGCGCGAGGGTGCGTCAGATGGGCCGCCGCGAGCGTGTCACCGAGGGGGCGACCAATAGTCGACGGCGCCCGGGGGAAACTGATTCGTGGACGAAAACGGCACGGGGCCGAGGGTCGTCACCGAGCCGTTACCGAGCTCGATCGAGACGAGCGATGTCGACGAGCCGCCGTCGGCCAAGAAGTTCGTCTTCGTTCCGACCAGCGACTGTCGAGCGTCGTAGGCAAAGACATCGAGCGCGTTCGGAATGGCGCCGCCGAGCGACTTGGACGTCACATCCCACCGGTACGCTTCGGCCCCGAAACCGAATCCGATCGCCCAGTGCGACGCATCCGTTCGCACGCGCGCGGAAGGATAACCCTTGCTCGTCAGATCGAGCAGCGTCTCTGCCGCCCCCGTGTTCGGATCGATGGCGTCGATCTGCCGCTTGTGGAGCGCACCGGTTCCGGCGTCACTTCGATCGTTGCATCCTGCACTCAATACGAGCAGCCGATCACGCGGCACATCGTAGGTGAGACCATTGAACACCGGGTTGTAGCCATCGAAGGCGAGCGCCTCTCCAGCACCGCCATCGAGCGCCGGCACGATGGTATCGGACGCCACGTCGATCGCGACGATGCGCGGTTTGGCCGCGTTGCAAAGGATGAAGGACCCCTGAGGGTCGACGTTCTTTAGATCGATATTGCCGAGCAAGACGTAGAGCCGCTTGCGCGCCGGCAGATAGACCGCGCCCGTCATGTCGACGATTCCGTCGCCATCGACCGGGTCGACGAAGCGTGAAAGGTCGATCGTCTTCACGGGCGCTGACGCGTCTTTTTGCTCGGTGGTATCGATCACCGCCAGCGCGTTGCGGTTGAATCGGAGCACGTACGCCTTGCCCGCAGGGCCGGACACGACCGCCACCGGATCCGCATACGACGAGCCGCCGGCGGGCCGGTCCTCGAGCCGCACATTCCACGAAGGCCCCGATTGCCACGGCGCGTTCGGATCGAGCCTTCGCACGATGTCGCTCTGTTGCTCCAGATTCCAAAGGCTCGCCTTGGGCGACCCGGCGCCGGAGGGATCGGCCGCGTCGTCCACGAAGGTGGTGCCAAAGCCATCGTAAGAAAGGCGTCCATCGACGGTGCGCGATGAGAGGTTGTACGCCACGGCCTCGGTCTTCGCGGGATCCCCGATCGACAGCAAGAGCCACCGCCCGCCGTCGCCCGCGTCTCCTCCCGCGTCGATGACCTCTCCGTCATCACCTCCATTGCCGGAGTCGGCGGACGCGCCGTCCGATCCGCCGCCCCGCGGCGGAGGGGCGACCGTGTCGTCGGAGGAGCAGGCAAGCACCGCAGCGCACGCGCCGAGCGCAGACGATAGGCCAATGATCAATCGTTTCATCCGGAACCTCCTCACGCGCCCGCCGCGCGCCACAACGCAAAAAATGAGTTCTTCGAGGCGCGTGTCCGGTCTCCGGACTTCCGGATCATTCTCCCTCGTGCCCTTCCCAGAGTCGCGATCGAGCGGTTGCTCTTGCGCGGGGGCTCCAGTGGATCTGCTCGAGTTCGTCCTCGGTTACCGTGGCGGGGGCCGTGCCGGCATTTCACCGGCTTCCCAAAAGACACGCGTCGGGCCGTAGGTACCCGAACGGTGCTCGGTTGTCCACGACTTCAACCGGACCACGGCGCGCACGTCACGGCGTCGTCACGCGAGCAGCTGCCCCACGTGATCCAGGATGCGATCGGCCAGCGCGCGTTTGCTCATCTCGCCAAGCGGCTCCGCGCCCGCCGCCGTGACCAAGGTGGCGCGGTTGTCGTCCCCCGCGAACGCGACGCGCGCTTCGTTGGCCACCACGAGGTCGCACTTTTTCTGCGCAAGCTTGCCCCGCGCATAGTCGACGAGCTCCGCGGGAGAGCCCGTCTCCACCGCGAACCCGACGAGCACCGGGCGCTTTCCGGCCCGTTTCGCGCCCACCTCGGCCAGAAGATCCGGATTTTTCACGAGCCGGAGCTCGCTCACGTGTTTATCGTTTTTGTCGTCCTTCAGCTTTTTCAACTTCATGGGGCTCGTGACGGCCGGCCGATAATCCGCCACCGCCGCCGTCATCACCAGCGCATCGGCCGCCGCGAGATCCGCTCCAAGGGCGCGCCAAAGCGCATCGCGCATCGCAAGCGCGGAGCGAACGTCGACGCGAACGACACCGGGCGGCGTCTCGAGGCTCACGGGGCCCGCAATCAAGGTGACGTCCGCGCCTCGCGCCGCGGCCCGTTCCGCGACCGCAAACCCCATTTTGCCGGTGGAGCGATTGCCGAGATACCGAACGGGATCGAGATCCTCCACCGTGGGGCCCGCCGTGACGACGACGCGCTTGCCCGAAAGGTCGCGCCTCGCCCCCGCTGCTGCGGTCGCGCCCGTCGCCAGCGCGCGGGCGATCGCCTCGAAAATCTCCTGCGGCTCCGCCATTCGCCCGGGCCCGCTGTCGCCCGACGCGACGGGGCCGGTGGCGGGTCCAACGAACGCGACACGACCATCGCGCGCAAGCCCCCCCACGTTCCGGCGCGTCGCCGGATGCTGCCACATGCGCGGATGCATCGCCGGCGCCGCGAGCACCGGCCCGCGTGCGGAAAGCGCCAGCGCCGTCACCAGATCGTCGGCGCGCCCGCTCGCAAGGCGCGAAAGGAGATCGGCCGTTGCCGGCACGATGACTACGAGATCCGCCCGCTCGCTCAGCGCGATGTGCTTTTCCCCCGAAAACCCGGGGTCCCACATGTCTTGCGCCACCGCCTCGCCGCAGATGCCCGCCAAGGTCACGGGCCCGACGAAGTGCGCGGCCGAGTGGGTCATCACGGGAAGAACGGCTGCCCCCGCCTTCACGCAGAGGCGCGCGAGCTCCACGCTCTTGTACGCGGCAATGCTTCCCGTGACACAAAGGGCGATGGTGCGCCCGGCAAGGTCGAACATTTTACCCGCGAGTAGAGTATCAACGGCCATCGACAAGCGATAGAAGGTCGCAGAAACTGTGCACGAAGGAGTGTTATGGGTCTTTCCGTCGGAATCGTAGGTCTGCCGAATGTGGGCAAGTCGACCTTGTTCAACGCACTCTCGACCGCCAAGGCCGAGGCAAAAAACTTCCCCTTTTGCACGATCGAACCGAATGTCGGCGTCGTCGCCGTCCCCGACGATCGCCTCGCCGCGCTCGACCGCATCGTTCACGCCGACCGCATCGTGCCCACGTCGATTCAGTTCGTGGACATCGCCGGTTTGGTGCGCGGAGCATCGAAGGGCGAAGGGCTTGGCAACCAATTTTTGAGCCACATTCGCGAGGTCGACGCCATTGTCCAAGTGGCGCGTTGCTTCGAAGATTCCAACATCATCCACGTGGAAAACCGGGTCGACCCCGTCGGCGACATTGCGACGGTCACCACCGAGCTCTGTCTGAAGGACCTCGACACGGTCGAGCGCCGCATCGACCGCGCCCGCAAAGCGGCCAAGGGAAACATTCCGCTGGAGAAGCTCGCCCTCGAGATTTGCGAGCCGCTGGCCAAGCACCTCGACCAAGGTTTCCCCGCGCGCACGTTCAAGCTCCCCGACGCGGCCGACGCCGTACTCATCCTGCGCGACATGCAGCTTCTCACCGCGAAGCCCACGTTCTACGTGGCCAACGTGGACGAGGCGTCGCTCAAGGCGCTGGACCAGAATCCGCACTACATGGCGCTGAAGAAACATGCCGAGGCCGAGGGAAGCAGCCTCAAGTCGCCCGTCGTCCCGGTGTGCGCCGCACTCGAAGCGCAGATTGCCGAGCTCGAGCCCGAAGATCGCCCCGAATTCCTCGCGGAAGCGGGCCTGAAGGAGCCGGGGCTCTACGCGGTCGTTCGCGCCGGATACGAGATCCTCAAGCTCCTCACCTTTTTCACCGCCGGCAAGGTGGAGGTGCGGGCATGGACGACGACCATCGGCGCAAGAGCTCCGCAGGCGGCGGGCGTCATCCACACCGACTTCGAGAAGGGGTTCATCAAAGCGGAAGTCATCTGGTGGGAAGACTTCGTCAACCTCGGGGGTGAGTCGAAATGCCGCGACGCGGGCAAGCTGGCCATCGAGGGCAAGGAGTACGTCATGCGCGACGGAGACGTCGTGCACTTCCGATTCAACGTGTGATGCCGCGATGGGGTGCACTCGAGCCCTTTGCTCTCCGTGCACCTCGAAGACGCCATGTCGGCCTCGTGCTATCACCGGGGGCACGACCTTTTGCAGTTCAATGCGTAAGACGAGGGGATCGGTGACGATGAAGCCCACGAGTCGAGGTTGGCGTGTAGAGCGGCGGCAAGGTGGATCCTTCGCGTTCCTCGTCGTCATCGTTCTCGCCCTCGCGGTGAGCGCCGTTGGGTGCCCGTGTGTTCGCAACGCCGTCAACGCCGATGCGGGCCTGCGCTGGTGGCTCTTTTCGAACTTCGGCGCATCCCGCGTTTGTCCTGAAATGCTCAAGCGGGGCGTCCCGCTCAAGGTCGCTCTGCTCGGCCCGAACAGCGTCGGACGCTTCTTTCCCTCGCAGTGCGCAACGCACATCAACAACCAAGATCAGTCGATGGTGGTCGACGTCACGGGCTCGGGCTACATCGTTCTCCCCTTCACCCGGCGCGTCGGCTTTTATTGCGGAATCTCGGTCGAGTACAAACCCGACTTCCGGCTCGAAGAAGACTCGACCTACGTCTGGGGCAAATTCACGCGCGCCGTCTCGCCGCCCGACTTGCGGCTTCTCGGTGTCGAAAATCAGGTCATCAACCTCGCAACCCAAACGCCGCTGGGGGATCTCGCCACCGTCCTCGGTCGAGGTGTCGTCGAAAGCGAGATCTCCAAAGGCTTCACCGTCGTACGCCTGGAAGACGGCGACGATTTCGCGCTGGGTATCCTCACGCCGCCCGATCGCCCGAAACGCTACTTCAAAGGCGTTGGCGACCACGTCGTGCTGGAAAGCAACGTGACCGACCTCGCCACCGCCTCCCGCGACTACCTCGGCCCCTTCGTCGTCGAACAAAACAACGCTGCCCTCTACGCCCGCCTCCGCGTCACGGGTGCCCCGGTCGACTACATGCTCGTCGATCGCCAAACCGGTGATGCATGGCGCCACGGCTACGAATCCGCGAACCCGATGGGCCCGAACCCCGGCCCCACCATCGCGTACGGCCAAGCCGCCCAAGGCGAAATGACCCGCGCATTCCCCGTCGAACCGGGCTCCTACTACCTCGTCGTGGAAAATCGAGCCGCCGCCGCCGTCGGCCTACTCGGAATGCCCATGCCCTTCGAAGCCCGCGCAACCCTCACGTACTCCGTCGAAACCGGCGCCCGTTAGTTCGTGGACACCAGGCGCCAACGACGGTCTGAACAATCTCTCTCAAATTCATCGCCCGTTCCGAGTGCGAAATTTTCGCAAAAATTCGCCGCTAATGCGACGTGCCGGCGGGTTCCGGGGCGGCGGCGGGCACGGGCGGCGGCACGCGGGGTGAGCCGGCACCGCGCACGACGAGCTCACCGTCGATGTACTGCCAGCTCTCGCGCGATTTGCCGAACACCGCGTCGGGATCCTCGAGGCACAGCGCCTCGCGCAGCACCTCGTCCATGTGCTCCACGAGCACGATCCGCGTCGCGCGCAAGACGCGTCGGGGCACCTCGCGCAGATCCTTGCGGTTTTCGCGCGGCACGATGACCGTCGTGATGCCGCTTCGGTGCGCGGCGAGGAGCTTCTCCTTGAGCCCCCCGATGGGCAGAACCCTGCCTCGCAAGGTGATCTCTCCGGTCATGGCCAGATCGCGCTTCACGGGCACCTTGATCAACGCGCTGGCAAGCGACGTCGCCATCGTGACACCCGCGCTCGGGCCATCTTTGCGGATGAATTCCGGAAAGTGCACGTGCACGTCGACCTTTTGATAAAAGTCCCCGTCGAGCCCGAGCACCTGCGCGCGTGAACGGACGTAACTCATCGCCGCGTGCGCGCTCTCCTCCATCCCCTTTTCGAGCAGCCCCGTGATCGCGAGCTTCCCCTTGCCGAGGACCACGGCCACCTCGCACGCGAGCAGCTCCCCGCCGCCGTTGCTCGTCACGGAAAGGCCATTCGTGAGGCCGATCTCGTCGTGCTCTTCTTTCTTCCCGAGCCGATACTTCGGAACCCCGAGGTACTTGGGAATACTCTTCGCCTCGACGACAATCGGCTCCAGCGCCTGCGCCCCTGCCGCCCCCGCGACAGCCGCCGCCGACGCCTTCGAGTCGTTCACCACTTGCCGGGCGACCTTGCGGCAGATGCTCGCAATTTCTCGCTCCAGCGAACGCACGCCGGCTTCCCGCGTGTAGTGATGAATCACCGTGCGAATCGCGCTCTCCGTAATGGTGAAATCGACGTCTTCCAGCCCGCACTCCTTCTTTTGACGCGGCACCAGATATTTCACGGCGATGTTCAGTTTTTCGAACTCGGTGTACCCCGATAGTTGGATGATTTCCATTCGGTCCTGGAGTGGCACCGGAATGGCTCCCAACGTATTGGCGGTCGTGATGAACATCACATCCGACAAATCGTAATCCACGTCGAGGTAGTGATCGTTGAACGTGTCGTTCTGCTCGCCGTCGAGCACTTCGAGCAGTGCGGCCGCGGGATCGCCCCGGAAATCCGTCGACATCTTGTCGACTTCATCGAGCAAGAAGACGGGATTGTTCGTGCCAGCCTTCTTCAACGATTGGATCAATTTGCCCGGCATCGCCCCGATGTACGTCCGCCGATGCCCGCGAATCTCCGCCTCGTCCCGAACGCCTCCCAATGAAAGGCGCACGAACTTTCGCCCCGTCGCCCGCGCGATGCTCTTGCAAAGGCTCGTCTTCCCGACGCCGGGCGGCCCCACGAAGCAGAGCACCGGGCCCTTCAACTTCTTGGTCAGAGCTTGCACTGCCAAATATTCGAGAATGCGCTCCTTGATCCGTTTGAGCCCGTAGTGATCCTCGTCGAGGATCTCCTCGGCCGCTCCCAAGTCGTAATTCTCTTCGCTCTTATCGTACCAAGGGAGGCTCAGAATCCAATCGATGTAGTTGCGAACGACCGTCGCTTCCGCGCTCGTTGGGTGCATCATCTTGAGCTTCTTCAGCTCTTTTTTGACCTTTGCGGTGGCTTCCTTGCTCATCCGCTTGGTCTTGATTTGGTCTTCGACCTCCTGAATCTCGTTCTTGAACTCATCGCGCTCGCCGCCACCCAATTCCTTCTGGATGGCCTGCATTTGCTCATTCAAGTAGTATTCCTTCTGCGTCTTCTCCATCTGCTTCTTGACGCGAGAACGAATCTTCTTTTCGACCTGCAGAATCTCGATTTCGGCCTGCATCAACTCGTGCAGTCGCTCGAGCCGTTTGGAGGCATCCTCGCACTCGAGGAGCGATTGTTTGTCTGCCAATTTGATCGTCAGCAGATTCGCCACGATCATATCGGCCAAGCGCGCCGGCTCGTCGACCGACTGCACCTCGACGAGGACCTCGGGCTGCACCTTCTTGTTCAACTTCACGTACATCTCGAACGCCGCCTGCGAACTCCGCATCAGCGCTTCGACTTCGACCGTCCGCGTCCCCGTCTCGGCGATCTCCTCGGCCTCGACCAAGAAGAACTCGTCGGTCTGCACGTACCGCCGTACGCGCGCCCGACGCACCCCCTCGACGACGACCTGCACGGTCCCATCCGGCAGCCTCAGGAGCTGCCGCACCGCGCCCAACGTTCCCACCGAGAAAATGTCGTCAGGAACAGGCTCGTTGGCCTTCGCATCCTTCTGCGCGGCCAGGAAGATCTCCTTGTCTCGCACCATGGCGGCGTCGAGCGCGTTGATCGAACGCTCCCGCCCCACAAACAGCCGCGTCCCCATATGTGGAAACACCACAATGTCTCGAAGCGGCAAAAGCGGCACAATCCGTCTTTTATTGTTCATGGTTTTCGCATCGCCATCGGCCTTGAAAAACATAGGAGCCCCCTTTTTTGCCACAGCTCCCGGCAACCGACCACCCCGTGCAGGTGTCTATAGGGCGTTTATGCAAAAGCCCGTTTCACAGCGAGGCCACCAAGAGCATAGAGGCGTCTCTTCTCTCCCTACCCTCCCCCGAGGGGGGAGGGAGCTACAACGCTCGTCCTCCCGAAGGGAGCTACAACGCGAAGAGCCCGATGGCACACGTCCCCCAAGCTAAACGCCCGGCGCTCTCTCCGCTCAAGCCCTCTCCGCCCCCAAACCGACACGCCGATCGCGCAAAGCCCCAACGCAGGCGCCGGGTCGATTTTCGACGAGACCAAGCGAGGCCAAGGCGGGGCGAGGAGCCGTACTCCTGTACGGTGACGACCCCCAACGCAGGGATCGCGCAGGGATCGTCGAAAAGCGGCCCGGCGCCTTAGGCGAGCTCGGCTTCTTTCGTGTAGACGATGAGCGGAGCGTCACGCTTCGTGATGACGTCGTCGTTGATCACGACTTCCTTGATGCCGCTGCGCGACGGGATGTCGTACATGATGTCGAGCATCGCGGACTCCAAGATGGCGCGTAGCCCGCGTGCACCGCTGTTGCGGGCGAGAGCTTCCTTCGCCACCGCTTGCAGCGCGCTTTTCGTGAACTTGAGCTTCACGCCGTCCATTTCGAACAGCTTCTGAAACTGCTTGACGAGCGAGTTCTTCGGCTTCGTCAGGATGTCGATCAACGCATCCTCGTTGAGCTCGTGCAAGGTCGCCAAAACCGGTAGGCGCCCGATGAACTCCGGGATCAGCCCGAACTTGAGCAAATCCTCCGGCTGCACCTGCATCAGCAGCTCGCCGAGCTTGAAGTCCTTCTTGCTCTTGATGTCCGCACCGAACCCGAGCGTCTGCTGACCGATCCGGCGCTGCACGATCTGCTCGAGGCCGACGAACGCGCCGCCGCAGATGAACAGGATGTTCGTCGTATCGACTTGCAGGAAATCTTGCTGCGGATGCTTGCGACCACCCTTGGGCGGAACGTTGGCCACCGTTCCCTCGATGATCTTCAGA
>Ga0193753_10001386_pt1 | contig 20682 bp, 13 predicted proteins | sample H1c2metaG_FD_144925 | JGI IMG/M metagenome (GOLD analysis project Ga0193753, IMG submission 144925) | Soil microbial communities from a riparian zone of the East river system, Colorado, United States - H1c2 | ecosystem: Environmental > Terrestrial > Soil > Riparian zone | place: USA: East...
TGCAGATCCTCTCGCGCGACGGCAACACCGTGAACCAGAAGGTGATGACCGATGAGGTCCTGATCGGCCCGTCGGCACGCTTCAGCGTGCTCGTGGTGGGACCCGATGCGGGCGATCACGCGGTCGAACTCGGCTCGGGCAATACCGGCCCCGCGGGCGACCAGTACAAGGGTGCGCAGCTGGCGATCCTGCGTTCCAGCGGGCCGCGTACCGACGCGCGACGGATCACCAGCCCGTACCCGGTGCTGGAGGATTTCAGCAAGGAACCCGTCGCACGCGTACGTCAGTTCGGCTTCGAGGACTCGCCCACCGACGGCAACGCTTTCATGATCAACGGGCGGCGCTTCGACTACGGCCGGGTGGACACCACGGTGAAGCTGGGCGACGTGGAAGAGTGGCGGCTGTACAACCCGTCGCAGGAACTGCACCAGTTCCACATCCACCAGACCGACTTCCAGGTGACGCAGGTCAATGACAGGCCCGTGCCGTTCACCGGGTATCGCGACAACGTGTTCATTCCGGCGACGGGCTCCATCACCGTGCGCATTCCGTTCCGCGATCCGACGATGCTGGGCAAGTTCGTCTATCACTGCCATATCCTCGAACACGAGGACGGCGGCATGATGCAGGTGGTGCAGGTCGTCAAGCCCGAGAACTACGAGCAGGCGGTTACGCTCGAGCCGCTGGGCGGAATTTACGGCGACAACCAGCTCTGCAGCTATCTGGAGAACACCGGTTATGAGCTGAAGGTTCCCAATCCCAGCAACTGGCCTGCAGCGGGAGGCGTGCCGTGAGCCGCGCACGCGCCGGCGTCCTGGTGCTCGGGACGCTGTGCGGAACATTCGGAATAGTGCGGCAGGTATATGCCGACGACGGGCAGTATCCGAATTTCGGCATGGACTACACCGCGGTGCTGCAAAACGACTTCAGCCGCATCGATGGTGCCTATCCTGGCGGCCCGCGCAACACGAACGACTTCTATCCCGACATCACGACTTCGTTCTACCTGCGCTTCAGCACCGACGACCAGATCAGGTTCACCACTGAGCTCAATCCAGCCGGTCCGCCCAACCAGGGGGAGAAACGGGCCTTCGGCGATCTCGGCCTGGTGGTCAACGAGCTGAATTACTACAAGCTCACCTCGAAGACGGAGTGGATGATCGGCAAGTTCCAGGTGCCGTTCGGACGCGCCATGGACCAGGCACCGGGCCTGTACACCAACGACTTCGTTTCGGCGTACGACCTGGGCGGCATGCTGGGCGCTACCTTCGGCTACCGTCATTTCAGCCAGAAGCTCGGTCTGATCGAGCCGGACATCAGCGTGTACACGGCCGATACGACCGAGCTGAGCCGCACCTTCCTGCGCGGCGGCAGCCGCGCGCAGCGGTCCGATGGTGGACCGGCGAATACGGGCGAGCTGAACTCCTACGCCATTGCCGTTAACTGGACCGGCATTCCGGCACTCCCGTTCCTGGAGCTGCAGGGTGGCTACATGCGCAACCGTCAGGGCGTTGCGCAGGACGATGGCACCCAGCCGGCCGACGAGCTCGTCCGGATCGTATCGGCGCGGTACATGTGGGCGCGCTTGCCCAGCACCGACCTCGACCGGACGCTGGCCGGTAGCTATCTCGACGTGGTGCCGTTCATCGAGTACGCCGACGTCGACAACGAGGATGGCATCGAAGGAAACGACACGCGCTATCTGACGACCTCGCTGACCGTGGACTACGGTCCCTGGGCGTTTGGCGCCACGAGAACCGACAAGCGGCGTGCGTATGCGGAAGGCGCAGGCCGCTACGACTACGTCAACGAACTCAGTGCGACCTACAACATCACCGGCCGTCTGAGTCTTGGACTGTCGGCGGGCACGCAGAAGACGGCCGGACAGAAGGCGGACCTCGTCGGGCTGGCACTGACCTACGCGGGAGCGTTCTGACATGCGACTGAAGCAGCTATTCGTTGTCCTGTTGCTCGCACCCGCGTTCGCGGGCGCGGCCATGCGGACCGATGTCGGTGGCTCCTTCGCGCTAACCGACCAGTCCGGCCGCGCTGTGACCGGGAAGACCTATGCCGGCAAGCCGGCGTTGATGTATTTCGGCTTTTCCACATGTCCGGATGTGTGCCCGACCGACCTGGCGCGCATCGCCCGCATCGCCAAGCGGGTGAAGCAGAACACCGGCTTTGAGCTGACGCCGATCTTCGTGACGGTTGACCCGGAGCGCGACACGCCGGAAAAGCTCAAGACGTACGTCGCGATCTTCGGTAAGAACTTCGTCGGCCTGACGGGCACGCCGACGCAGATCAAGGACATCGCCGGCAAGTACCACGTGTACTACAAGAAGATCCCGTACGGCGCCAAGGGCCAATACACGATGGACCACTCCACGTTCCTGTTCTTGCTCGATGGCAAGGGGCGCTACCTCGATCATTTTGGACGCAGCGTGGACGAGGCGACGGTGGCGCAGCGGGTCGCGGCGGACCTTCGCGCAGGTTCTGGAGCAGCGATGTAAGACCTGGCGCCCCATAAGCCACAAAGACAACGGGGTGAAGCATAAAACGACCGCTTGGCTCGTCTCTCATTTGGCAGCGTAAGTGTTCGACAAAGCCGGCTTTTCCCCCTGCCACATATCTAACTCTGGATGGGGCCTCCGGCGCCTATGGGGTGCCCGACGACGCTCTCGTGTCGAGCCGATCGAAGTTGCCGATGGCGTTGAACACCAGGGCATAGGTGCCGACGGTCTCGCCACGCCAGATGGGGTTGCTGGCGAACAGCAGCACGTGGCCCTTGCCGTAGCGCGCATCGACCACGGCGGCGCGTTCGGCCATCTCGTCGCCATGGTCCAGCAGGCCGGACACCAACAAGCGCTCGGCCTCGGCGTAACGCAGGATCACGCGCGGCCGCTGGTCGGCAGGAATGGCCAGCGGATTGTTGCGCTGCTGTTCTTCGTTGAGCGGCAGCGGCTGCCATGGCTCGGCTTTGGGCAGTTCGGGTGGCTTGGCGAAAGGGCGGCCTTCGGGGATGTCCACGTCGTCGGGACCGCCGCGCCCGGTGGGGCGCTTGTAGTCGCTGGCATTGGCCAGGTCGCGGTCGCCGGTGACCAGGTTGGACACGGTGAAGGACTGGCCGCGCGAACTGTACAGCGCGAGATCGTCGCTGGCGTAACCGGCGGCGATCGGGCTGTCGCGGTCGGCGAACTTCGCCTGCAGCACGGTGCCGACCACCTTGAGCTTGTCGGTCGGGGTGACGAACACGCCGGGCGCAAGACCCACATCGATGGCGAACTTCGCAGAGTCCTCCGCGGTAACGAGCAGGCCGCCCTCGCCCACGAAGCGCTTGAGGTTGGCCACGCCCGACTCGCCCAGGCCCGGGCGCACGTCGTCGGTGCTGTCGATGCGGCCGATGTTAGGCGTCAGCGTGGTGGTCTTCCACGGCATCGGGTTGCCCCACATGGGCAGGCCGTCGATGATCTGCCGCGTGCTGGTGCGACCCACCGGTGCGAACAGGATCACATCGTACTTCGCGCGCAGGTCGGGGTCGCGCGCCGCGTCCTGGGTGCTGATGTAGTCGTACGGCACCTGCAGCTCATCCAGCGCCAGGCGCCACCAGCCCTCGGTCTGCGTGTTGAGCCAGGTATGCATCACCGCGATGCGCGGCAGCCTGGCGGCCGGCGCGTCGATGCCGGCCAAGCCCACGGGCACGTCGACCGTCCCCTCGAGCCGGCGCATCGGCGCGTCGAGAATGGCCGGGTCCGTAACGCGCGTCACCTGCACGTTGAACAGATCGCCCATCGACCAGCTGGTGTCGTCGTAAGGGCGGTTATCCCGATCCTCGGGCGCCCAGTATTGGCGGTCCAGCAAGGTATCGGCGATGCGCGAATACGGCTGGTCCATGCGCACCACGTAGCTGCCGGCGGGGAAAGTCCGCGACGACGGACTGCCCTTCGCCTCGCCCGGCGGCGAGGGCAGCTTCACGGTCGCCGGCGCCGTGGTGCGGCTGATCTCGACGTGCTGCCGCTGCAACACGCGCAGCAGCTGCGTTTGCGAACCCGGGCGCGGATCTATGGCGGCCAGCACATAGGCGGCGGGTCCGGCGTGCCGCGGCTTCTCGATCGAGCGCTTGCCCTTGAGGTAGAAGTTCTTCAGGAAATGCTTGCCGTTGCCGGCGAAGTAATGCAGCGCGGTGAGCAGGCCTGTCTGCGCGTAGTTGTTGTTGTTGCGCTGCGACCAGACCACCTCCGGCAGCGGCGGGTTGGGCTTGTACCAGGTGCGTCGGTACTCGTCCGGACTCAGGATGCGCTTGACGGTGTCCGCGCCGCCGTTGCCGTAGGTCTCGTACAGGCGGCTGATGCTGTTGTGCATGAACGCGATGGCCGACAGATAGCCCGGGCTCCAGACGTCGAACTCGCCATGCGTGAACACGCCGGGCATGCCGAACTGGGTCATCTGCTGCACGTTGTTCCAGCCCAGCTGCTGCCATTCGCCCACCAGGATCGGATCGATCCAGGCGTTGTACGGGCCGTTGCCAACGGTGTTGTCGTAGAAGAATGCAACCGACTCGTGCAGGCTGTGCATCACCTGGGCGTTCCAGTCGAGATAGGCGTCGGCCGTATTGCGGGTCAGCTTCAGCGACATGGCCATGGCGTCGCGATTGTTGTCGTGGGCGACGTAACGACCCCAGTACATCAACCGCGGGTAGTCCTGGCCCGGATGCGCCAGGTGCCAGTTGTAGAGGTCCACCATGCGATCGCGGCCGTCCACCTCCAGGATCGGCGTGATCAGGGTGATGACGCGCGAACGGATGTCCTTGATGTACGGCGCCTCGTCGACGGCCAGCCGGTACGCCAGCTCCATCAGTGCAGTGGGCGCGCCGGTCTCGGTAGAGTGCATGGCGCCGTTGATGTAGTACACCGGCGTGGACTGCGCCACCAGTTGGTCGGCGACGGCGTCGTCCATGCCGATGCGCCTGGGGTCGGCCAGCTTCGCCAGGCGCGCCTTGTTCGCGTCGAGGTCGGCCAGCAGCGTTTCGTCGGCGATCGCGGCCACGATCATTTCGCGGCCCTCGTCCGACTTACCGATGGAAAACACCCGCACGCGCGGGGTGGCCGCCGCAAGCTCGCGGAAGTAGCGGTGCACGTCGGCGGTATACGGCAGGTAGTCCGGGGCGCCGGCGATGCGCCCCATCGACTTCAATGGCGTCGGTATCGTGTCCGACGCCGGCAGATAATTGGTGAGCGGCGAGTTGAACGCAGGATCGGTGGTGAACTTGCGGATCTGGTCGGTGTAAGCCTGATCGGTGGCCTGCGCCTGCGCGCGCGCATAGACGTCCGAAGCGGCCGCTTCGATGGCGACGCTGGCACCGGCCAGTGCCAGCGAAGCGGTGATTACCATACGAATGGCCATGCGCATTGCGGAACTCTCCCGAAACTGTTCGATGGTGTTTCCTGCCCAATGCCGGAAACGCGATTGCCGCCCTTTCCGTCACCGCTCGGCGCATGCAGGAAAGATCCAAAACCCCGGCTTCGCATTGCCGAAACCGCGGCCTGCGATGCAGTTCTTTGCGCGAGGCCGTTGTTCTCCGGCTCTCCTCAGCCCATGTCCCGCATCACGTCCAGCCGTTGATGAAGATCGTAATGACGACGGCATTGACGAAATCGATGAAGAAGGCGCCGACTAGCGGCGCGACCAGGAACGCCCGCGGCGCCGGACCGTAGCGTTCGGTCATGGAACCCATCACCGCCATCGCATTGGCCGTGGTGCCGAGCATGAATCCGGTGAAGCCCCCGGCCATGACCGCGGCGTCGTAGTCGCGCCCCATCATCCGTAGCAGCGGCCACAGGCAGAACAGCGCCACCAACAACGCCTGCGCGATCAGGTTCACGAACAATGGCCCAGCCAGTCCGGCCAGTTCCCACAGGCGCAGGTCCATCAGCGCCACGGCAAGGAACAACGAAAGGCAAATGCCTCCGATGACGTCCATGCGGACCAGCGGCAGGCGGATCCAGCCGGTGGCGTCGTCGACGTTGCGGATCGCGGCGCCCACCAGCATCGCGCCGATGTAGCTGGGCAGGGTTACGCCGAGTCCGTCCAGGCCCACGCTCACCCAGGAACCGATGCCCATGGCCACCAGGATCAGCACGAATCCCTTGAGGCCGGCATGGATGCGATTACCTTCGCCATCCGCCGAACCGCCCTCTTCCTCCTGCACGATCGCCACCGTGATGCCGACCGCTTGCGCGGTGGGGCGTGGCTGCAGGTCGAAGCGCTCCATCAGCATCGTCGCCAGCGGCGCGCCGAGAATCGAACCGCAGACGATGCCGGCCATCGCGGTGGCCAGCGCGATGCTTTCGGCGCCGTGCACGCCGGCCTGTTCGAACAGCGGCGCAAAGGCCAGCCCGGTCGCGGGACCGCCGGCCAGCGTCGTCGAACCGGCCAGCACGCCAAACAGCGGATGCAGCCCGAACGCCGTGGCCAACGCGATGCCGATCAGGTTCTGCGCGATCAGCGCGACCGTGGCCAGGCCCAGCAACCACACGACCTGGCGGCCACCGATCTTGAGCAGCGCCACGCTCGCGTTGAAGCCGATGCTGGTGAAGAACGCGATCATCAGCGGTTCCTTCAGCCCGGTATCGAACCGCACCGGCGTGAAGTCCCAGTAACGGCACGCCAGCACCACCAGCGCCACCAGCAAGCCGCCGATCACCGGTGCCGGGATGTTGAACCTCGCCAGCAGCGACACGTGGCGCCGGATGACGTATCCGGCGATCAGGCACAAACCGCCGCAGGCCAGGGTCTGCACGGGATCGAGCGTCAGCACGCCGTTTCTCCGTCAACGGAACGCGTTCCGGCGTACGTCGCGGCGGTGCGGGCGTCGGCATCATGCGCGCGGCACGAAATGCCGCGCTGTGGCCTGTCGATCATGCTCCCCAGAACCCTGGCTGCGGTGGTACCAGCAGGCCATGGCTGAGGTGAACGCCGTCGGCGTAATCGTCCTTGAGCCACAGTGGGCCGTCGAGGTCGATGAACTCCGCCTCGCGCGCTAACTCCAGCGCCGGCGCAATGCCGACCGAGGAGCACACCATGCAGCCGACCATGATCCTGAAGCCCTCGGCGCGCGCCGAGCGCAATAGACGCCAGGCCTCCGTCAGTCCGCCGGTCTTGTCGAGCTTGATGTTGACCGCTTGGTAGCGCCCTTGCAGGCGCGGCAGGTCGGCCACCACGTGGCACGACTCATCGGCGCACACCGGGACGCGCGGGACGAAATCCAGGAGCGCATCGTCCGCGTCCGCGGGCAGCGGCTGTTCCACCAGCTCCACGCCGGCGCTTTCCAATTCGGGCTGCATGTCGCGCAGCAGATCGATGCTCCAGCTCTCGTTCGGATCCACTATCAGGCGCGCGTCTGGCGCGGCGCGGCGCACCGCGCGAATCCGTGCCACGGGTTCGTGCGCGTCGAGCTTGAGCTTGATCAGCACGCCGGCCGCCCCGGCGCCGGCCAGGCGCGCGGCCTCTTCGCCCATGCGCTGCGGCGTGTCGATACCGATGGTAATCGCGCTGGTCAGCGGCAGCGGCGATGGCCGCGCCAACCCGGCCCACACCGGCACCGAGGTCAACCGCGCCTCCAGATCCCACAGCGCCGAGTCCAGCGCATTGCGCGCTGCGCCGGCCGGGAGCCGTGCCTGCAGTTCCTCGCGCCCCATGCCGGCGGCCACTTCGGCACGCAAGCTTTCCAGCTGCGCCATCACCGAATCCACCGACTCCCCGTAGCGCGCGTAGGGCACCGATTCGCCGCGTCCGGTCGCGCCGCCTTGCTCCAGTTCGACCAGCACCACATCGGCGGCGTGCTTGACGCCGCGCGCGATGCGGAACGGCGCGATCAGCGGGAAGCTGCAGTGCCTGACGGTCAGTTCGCGAAGCATGAGAGCAGGTTGTCCACGATGGCTTCGACACCCATGGCGACGGGATCCTGGCAGGGCAGCCCAAGAAGGTTTGCGACGTCGCGGCACGTCGCCTGCGCCTGGTCCGCCGGCAGGCCCGACGTGTTGAGCGCGATGCCGACCGCCCGCACGTTGGGATTGGTCAGGCGCGCGGCCTCCAGATTGGCTTCCAGGCAGCGCGCGAGATCGGGCAGTGCGTAGCCGGGCAGTCCGCGCATGTGCCGCCTGCCAGGTTCGTGGCACAGCACCAGCGCATCGGGCTGCGCACCATGCAGCAATCCCAGCGACACGCCGGCATAGGACGGATGGAACAGCGAGCCCTGCCCCTCGATGAGATCCCAGCCGCCGTCCAGGCGCGCCGGCGAGATCGTTTCAGCTGCGCCGGAAATGAAATCGGCCACCACTGCGTCGATGGGAATGCCGGCGCCGGCGATGAAGATGCCGGTTTGCCCCGTCGCGCGGAAATCCGCCTTGCCGCCGCGCTCGCGCATGCTGCGCTCTATCGCCAGCGTGGTGTACATCTTGCCGACCGAGCAATCCGTGCCGACGGTGAGCAGCCGCCGACCCGCGCGGCGGCGGCCATTGCCGACCGGGATGTCGCCCATCGGCGTGCGCGCGTCGAACAACGCGCGGCCGTTGCGATGCGCGGCCGCGACGATGTCCGCGTTGTCGCGGAGTTTCTGGTGCAGGCCGGCGACGACGTTGAGTCCGGCATCGAGCGCCGCGATGGCATCGGCGACGATCTGCGGGCCCATCACACCGCCGGCGTTGGCGGTGCCGATCACCATCGTGTCCGCGCCCTCGGCCTTGGCCTGTTTCCAGTCCATGTCGCGAAGGCCGAGCGTGGGCACGCAATCCGGCCCTCGGTACTGGCCGACACACCAATCCGGGCGCCAGTGCGCCAGGCCCCGCGCCGTCTTGATCGCCAGATCGTCGACGGCGCTGCCCAGATACAGCAGGTAAGGCGGGCGCCAGTGCGCGGTCCGTGCCGCGTCGCCATGGTTGAACATTGAATCGTTGCTCCAGACGGCGACCGTGCCGCCGACCAAATGGGAGGGGAGAGCTCGCCGACGTCGTCGCTGCGCGCGACGACAGCCAGCGGGCGGATCAATAATCGTAAGAAACGCTTAAGCGCACGTACCTCGGTTCCTGCGTCGACAGCGCCTGGCCGTAACGCGGATGGGGCACGTTCGGCGCAGACTCGCTGCGGACGTAGATGTTGGTCTCGGCCTTCGCGTTGAACACGTTGAACACGTTGACGCTGAAAGCGAGCTTGCCGTCGGCGAACGAAGGCCGGTAGCTCGCACCAAGATCGAACTGCCGGATCCACGGCAGCGTGCCGTTGGATCCAGGCGGCGAAGGCTGGCCGTTGCAATAATGGTAGATGCCGCCGTAGGCCGCCGGATCGGTGTGATCCTGGCCGTAGTAGCTGAGGCAGACTTTCGGTGCGCCGGAAATCAGCCGCAGGTTGCCCGACACCATCCATTCGGGCGCCAGCTGGTAGTAGCCGAAGACCTTGAACTGGTGCCGATGGTCGTTGTTCATCACGCCATTGGTGTGTTCCATGATCTCGGAGTAGTCCCAGTCCTGCGTGGTGGACGTGAACGTCTGGCCGATGTCCGAGCGCAGCTGGCCCTCGGTATTGCCGTAGTTCTTCGAGTACACGTACGACACCATGCCGTACCAGTCGTCTTTGAACGGATGCTCGAGCATGAACTCCGCACCGTAGTACTTGCGCTTGAGGCGCTCCCAGCCGAACTCCTCGTGCGTCAGCGGAACGTCGACGTAGGCCCCGCTGGTATCGCGCAGCACGAAGACGTTGGTCTTGCCCGGGTTGATCAGGTAGCAGCTGTTGGTGCTCTCGATGTCGTAGCCGAGGCTGGCTGCCTTGTCGGCGACCTGCTCGATGTCGCAGAAATCGTCGATGGCGTTGCGCAGGATGCGGTTCGTGAGCTTGACCCCGTACACCCAGTCATTCCGGAACTCGCGGGTGAAGCCCAGGATGAACTCGTCCTGGTATTCGGCTTTCAGGCCGCGTGCCGTCACCGTCTTGGGATCGGGCAACTGGCCGAAGTAGTTGTTCGGCGCGACCACGCCGGAAATCGGCGTCAGTCCGGTCGGGACGCCGTTGGCGTCGATGCCGCCGTAAGTGAAGTACTCGCGGGTCTGGATGACCGCGCCGGCGGAGTTGATCGACGGATTCAGCGGCAAGCCGAGATAGTAGCGGCCGAAGTTGCCGTAGACCTTGAACGTCGAGTCGCCATGCACGTTCCAGCTGAAGCCCAGGCGCGGCGCCCATTGCGGCTTGGTCTGGCGGATGTAGGCGTTGCCGTCGCTGTTGTAGTTGATGAACTGGTCGTTGCGCAGGCCCAGCGACAACAACAGGTTGTCGGTGACCTGCCAGCGGTCCTCGATGAACTGCGCCCGCTGCGTGGAGCGGATGGTCGCCAGGCTGTCGTCGATGGCCTTGACCACGTAGTAGCCGTCCTCACCGTTGGGGAAGCCGCCCGTGGCCGGCACGCCGGTGCCGGTGGAGATCGGCACGTCGGGATCGGACACGCCGTAGCGCCACACGTAGCCCGGGCCGGTGGGGATCGATCCCTGTGCGGTGGCCTGGGCTTTCTGGTTGTCGATGCCGACCGAAATAGTGTGGTCGCCCAGCACGTAACTCAGGTCGACGCGGAAATTGGAGGTCTTGTTGCCGCGGCGCGGATCGGTGATCGAAGACACGATCTGCGCATTGCCGATCGGCGTGCCGCCGTTGAGCGCGGGGTTCTGGTCGGTGATGCCGTCGATATAGACCAGGTCGGGATCGTAACCGGCCGGGCTGGCGTAGGCGCGCGTCTTCATCTCGCCATAAAGCGCGTTCAAGGTGAGGTTTTCGGTGAGGTAGCTGGTGTACTTGGCCACGTACAGATCGCCGCCGTCCTCGGTGGTGTCGGCACCGCCCACCAAGCCTTGCCTGGACAGGGCGTTGAAGTCGTAGTCGTAGACCTCGCCCTGGGTCTTGTATTTGGAGGAGGCTCCCGTGAGCTCGAGGAAGTTGTTGTCGTTGATGTTCCAGTCGAGCTTGGCGTACCAGCGCGGCTCGCTTTGCCGGTAGTCGAGATAGGGGTAGGCGGAGGTCACGTTGCCGACCGTGTCGCCTTCGGAACGTTCCTGTTCCAGCGCTGCGAAGAAGAACAGCTTGTCCTTGATGATCGGGCCGCCGGCGTAGGCCGAGGCGGTACTGGACCAGCGCGTATCGCGGCTTCTGGGCCAGTACATGTCGCCCGCCACGGGCGACTGCGGCAGCGCGTTCTCGTAGCGGACGTCGTCCCGGCTCTCGCGCAACGATGACGGCTCCCAGATCATGCTCCCGCCGAATTGCCACTCGTTGCTGCCGCGCCGGCCGATCGCATTGATCACGCCGCCGTCGGAACGGCCGTACTGCGCGCTGTAGCCGCCGGTATAGGTCTCCTGCTGCTCGATGGCGCCATAGGGCATGGTCAGGCCGCCCAGACCCTTCAGCGGATCGGTGGTGTTGAAGCCGTTGATGTAATACGCGTTCTCGCTGGCCGACGAACCACCGAAGCTGACCAGGGACTGGCCGGTCGCGCTGCGGAAGCCGCCGCTGTTGTCGACCACGCCCGGGGCGAGCAGAGCGATGGACTCCGAATCGCGGCCCAGCGGCAGCCTGGCCAGTTGCTCGCGGGTGATGACCGTGCGCGAGTCGACGCTGGACACGTCGATGGGCGGGATCGCACTGGCCACCACTTGGACGCTGTCGAGGCTGGTGATCGCGCCATCCGCACCGTTCGCGCCGTTCGCACCCGCGAACGAAACCTCGATGTTCGAACCTACCAGGACCGTCACGGCTTCCTTCTGTTCCACCGTCGCGCCGCCGCTGATCAGCGTGACCTTGTACACGCCCACCGGCAGTTGCGGCGACTGATAACGTCCGCCCGCGACGGGCAGTTCCCTGCGCAAGCCAGTCTGGCTTTCGATGACGATCGTGCCCTGCTCTACTTTCGGCGCCAGACCGAAGATGCTGCCCGTGGTGGACTGCGCCGACACCGTCGACGACATGGCTACGATGATCGATGCGGCCAGCAAAGCGGCCCTGACTCGTGCGGTTCTCATTAGCTTGCGCTCTCCCATCCAAAGCGATTGGCATCCGACCGTAGCGATCGGCGTTCTTGCGATTGCCCGAATCCGCCGAACACGGCAGCGTCGAACGATGCGGATCGGTTGTTGCTAATGCCGGCCCCGGGGAACGATCGGCAGGCCGATCGAGCTCGGTTGCGAAGGCGTGTGCCAGATCTTTTGCGATGCCTGCCGGTAATCCCCCGGCTCGGCGAAGAAAATGCTGTCCACGTAGGTTTGCGGGTTGCGGTCGTAGAGCGGGAACCAGCTGGACTGCACCTGCACCATGATTCGGTGGCCCGGCCGGAACAGATGATTGATGTTCGGCAGCGAGAACGCGTAGCGCAGCGGCTTGTCCGGCTCGATGCGCGCGGACCGCGCGAAGTCGGTGCGGTAGCGGCCGCGGAAGATGTCCATCGACAGCGGAAATTGGTAGCCGCCCATGGGCGGGTCGGACGGATACGTGTAGGGATACACGTCGATGATCTTCACCACCCAGTCGCTGTCGCTGCCGCTGGTGGACGCGTACAGGTCGACGGTCGGTGCGCCGGAAACCTGCACGGGCTCGGTCAGCGGTTCGGACACGAAGCTGAGCACGTCGGGCCGGCCGTCGACGAAACGCTGGTCGGCTACCGCCCATGCGATCCGCATATCGGAATCAGCGACGCCCGACGGCCGCGGCAGGTTCGGCACCGGACGCAGCGGATCGGAGACGTAGCCGTCGGATTCGGCCTCGCCCACCGCCGGCGGCGCGAAGTCCAGGCGACCGCCGGCGCGCAGGTAGATGGGCGTCGGTTTAGTCGCGCAGCCCGTCTCGCAGGCCAGCGGCCAGCGCTGCGCCTGTTCCCAGCGGTTGCTACCGGCGTTGTACGCGTTCACCGGCGCCAGCGTCGCCTTCGGCGCGCCGTCGACGAGGTGGCTGTCGAAGAACGGCTTGAGCATGTCCTCGCGGAATTGCCGCGATGTGTCGCCGCTCCAACGGAACACGCCCAGCGACGAGCCGTTGAGGCTCTGCTGACCGTGGTGCCACGGCCCCATCACCAGATAGTTCATGTCGTTGCGGCGGTCCTTGGGTTCGACCGCCGCGTAGGCGTGCGGCGCGCCCCACATGTCGACGTGGTCCCACAGGCCGTGCACCCACAGCGTCGGCACCTTCAGCGGCCGCGAGGCGAGGATGCGATCGACCGCCTGCTCGCTCCAGAACGCGTCGTAAGCCGGATGCGCGACGATCTTCTGCCAGAACGGCAACTGCTCCAGGCCGGCGGCGCGGGCGTAGTCGCCGGCCGATCCCGCCTGCAGATACGTGGTGTAGTCGTCGTAGGCCGGTTTGGGGATCGACGGGCCCTTGCCCTTGGTCGAGGTCTGGCCGGTGAAGTAGCCGAGATTGACGTTGCGGAACGCGCCGTGGTGGAACCAGTCGTCGCCCATCCAGCCGTCGATCTGCGGGTTCTCGGGCGCGGCCACCTTTAACGCCGGATGCGGATCGATCAGCGCCATGGCCACGGTGAAGCCGTCGTACGAATGGCCGACCATGCCCACCCGGCCGTTCGACTCGGGCACGTGCTTCACCAGCCAGTCGATCGTATCCCAGGCGTCGGTGGAATCGTCGACTTCGGCGTCGTTGATGGTGCCGCGCAGCGGGGGCGCCATGAAGTAGTCGCCCTCCGAGCCGTACTTGCCGCGCACGTCCTGGTAGATGCGGATGTAGCCGGATTCCACGAACACGTCGTCGCCCAGCGGCAGCGCGTCGCGCATCAGACGCGCGCCGTTGCCCAGCGCCAGCCGGCGCGCGCTGTAGGGCGTGCGCGTGAGCACCATCGGCGCATGCCGGGCACCGTTGGGAACGACGATGACGGTGTGGAGCCGCGCGCCGTCGCGCATCGGCACCATGTCCTCGCGCACCGTGTAGTCGAACATCGAGGCGGGAAACGCGAAATGCGCCGGGATGTCGGGCGTGCCGGGCGTGACCTGCGCCGGGCTGGACGCGGCCACGGCCAGCAGGCAACCGGCCGCCGCGGCGATGCCGCCGCGCCTCACGGCGTGGTTCCCCCTGGCGCTCATCGCGGTCACCTGGCCGGCTCGACCTTGCCCAGACCGGCGCTGTTGCGCGGGTCGCTGGCCGCCGACAGGCGATGGGTGGCCTTGTCCCAGGTCACCACGTTCATGTTGCCCCATGGACGCCGTTCGTTGAGCGCGTGGCCCATCGCACGCAGCCTGGCCATGGCCTCTTCGGACAGGCTCCCCGCTTCGTAGTCGACGCGGTCCGGCAAGTACTGATGGTGGATGCGCTTTCGCGCGGTGATCTCGCTGGCGTTCTTGCCCTCGATGAAAGCCAGGATGCCTTCGAGTACCTGGGTGATGATGGTCGAGCCGCCCGGCGACCCGATGACCGCCAGACGATCCTTGCCGAGGACGAAACTGGGCGACATCGACGACAGCATCCGCTTGCCGCCCACGGGCGCGTTAGCCGAGCCGCCGATCAGCCCGAAAGCATTGGGCTGCCCCGACACGAGGGCGAAGTCGTCCATCTCGTTGTTGAGCAGGATGCCGGACGTGCCGGCCACGAAGCCCGAACCCAGGGTCGTGTTGACCGTGGCCGTCATCGACACCATGTTGCCGTCCTTGTCGATGATGGAGAAATGCGTGGTGTGCATGCCCGGCTCGGGCGCGTGCGCAGCCGGCAGCCATTCGGACTTGGTCGCGCGGTCGCGCAGGATGCTTTGCCGCAGCCCGTCGGCGTAGTGCCGGGACAGCAGCATGTCCAGCGGCATGTCGACGAAATCCGGATCGCCGAGATATTCGTTGTGGTCGCGGAAGGCGCGACGCATCGCCTCGATCAGGTAATGGGTGCGCTCGGTTTCGCCGAGTCGCCCGAGGTCGATCGGCGCCAGGATATTCAGCATCTCGGCGATGGCCACGCCGCCGGACGACGGCGGCGGCGCCGTGATCACCGTATAGCCGCCGAACGCGAGTTCGATCGGCGCGCGTTCCTTGGCCTGGTACGCAGCCAGGTCTTTGAGCGTCCAGGTGCCGCCGCCGGCTTTCACCGCCTTCACCATCTCGCGCGCGACCTCGCCCTTGTAGAACCCGTCCGCGCCTCGCTCTGCGAGCGCTCGCAACGTGCGCGCCTGGTCGGGGTCGCGGAAGAGGCCAGTAGTCTGCGGCGGTTTCCCGTCCGGCATGAACTTGCGGGCCGAAGCCGGGTAGCGACGCAGCACCTCGGCCTTGCCCTTGATCGAACCGACCAGTGCGGCGGTCGGGTGGAATCCCTCGTCGGCTAGCTTGATCGCCGGGCGCAGCGATTCAGCCAGCGGAAGCCTGCCGTACTTGCCGGCGATGTGCGCCAGTCCCGCCGGGAAGCCCGGAATGCCGGCCGCGAGGGGACCGTTGAGCGATGTATCGCGATCGGGCGTGCCGTCCGCCTTCAGGTAATCCGATTCGCGCACGGCTTGCGGCGCCATTTCGCGCGCGTCCACGAAAATGTTTTTGCCGGTGGCGGCAACGTGGACCAGCGCCAGGAAGCCGCCGCCCATGCCGGACGCTTCCGGCTGCACCACCGAAAGCGACGTCGCCACCGCGACCGCCGCATCGACGGCGTTGCCGCCCCGGGCCAGCGTCTCGAAGCCGGCTTCGGTCGCCAGCGCGTTGGCGCTGGCGATGCCAGCCGCTCCAGGCCCGGTATCATCGCGTGCCTGCACCGACAGGCTGAGTGTCGCCAGCGCAAACGCCAGCATCGGGCGGCAAAGACGCAAGGAATGCCTGCACGACGGAACATTTTGCGTTGCAATCGATCGTCGCGCGCTTCGGTCGAACATCAAGCGTCCCCTGACGTGTCTGACCGCAGCATAGGCACGGGCGACAAGTCGCCTCCAATGAAAAGAACCGGCGATTCCATAACCCTGGGTTATGGGAAATGCGCAGCCCGAGCGAGCGGCACGCGGAACGACAACGTCGGCATGCGCGGCAACAGCGTGCGCGACATGCCATGCATGTCGCGTAGCAATCGCGCTCATATCACCGCCGCAGCGCTGCGCATGCAGGAGGGATCGGAGTCAGGTGCGGAATTGATTGGCGACGCATGCCGGAATACGACAGGGCGGGCGGCCCAGGCAGGGCAGTCACCGCATCAAGCGTGCGAGAGCATCTTCTGCGCCAGCCGGCGCACATGGGCGAGGAAACGCTTCTGCACCGGATTCAGCGGGCTGTCGAGGCGGTGGACGGCATACAGCGTCACGTCCAGTTCCAGTTTCAGCGGCCGCATCTGCACCTCGTCGCCGTCGACGCGCCAGGCCGTGAATGGGTCGACCAGCGCCAGGCCGTGGCCTTGCGCCACCAGCGCACGCGCCAGCTGGTAGGTCTGCACCCAGACCGATACGCATGGCGCAGGGTCCAACTGCTGCAAGTGGCTTTGCAGCATGCGGCCCAACGCATCGTGCACGGTGATGCCGACCATCGGTTGCCCCGCCAACGCGGCGATCGGCACAGGCCGCGATAATTCCCTGTCCGGCCACCACCCGGGCGGCGCGATGAGCATGATGCGACCGTGGCACAACGCCTCCTGGCGCAGGCCCTGATGGCCGGCGTCCTGCAGGGTGAGGCCGATGTCGGCCTCGTGGAGCATCAGCGACTCGCGCATTTCTGCCGAGTGCTGGGTGAACAACTCGGTCGTCGATCCCGGAAAATCCTTGCGCAGCAGAGTCGCCGCTTTCGGAACCAGCATGTGCGCCAGCGTTGGGGTACAGGTGACGCGCAACGGCAGGCTTCCCGGCCGCCCGATGTTCGCCGTCAGGCGCTGCAGGTCGTGTAAGTCCTGGACGATCTTCTCGGCGCGATGACGCAGCAGGAGGGCCTCCTGGGTCGGCTGCAGGCGCCCGCGCACGCGGCTGAACAGCGCGAAGCCGAGCTGCTGTTCGGCATGCTGCAGCACCTTGCTGGCAGCCGGCTGCGAGATGTTCAGCATTCGCGCCGCGCCGGTCAGGCTGCCGGTCGTCAGCACCGCATGGAAAAGTTCGATGTGGCGCAGGCGCATGCTATCGCTTCAACTCCCTGCCCGGAACGATACGCAGTCCACCAGATCGGGCGGCGTCGGGCAAGCGCCTGCGAAAGCGTTCCGGTTGCGTTCTTGGCCGAGTTGCCATACCCAACATTCATCCTTTTCGATCATCCGAACGATGGAAATCTGTTTGAAAGAACGCTAGCCGGGACCCATGGATTTACCGAAACAGGCCCATCCAGGCTCGTCCTGACCAAGACGCTAAGTGACAGCGGGTTCACTCGATACTTGTACACCGAAGGAGGTGCTGATCGGGTGCGGCCAACTTAAGCTTGCTCCGCACGCAGGGATAAGCCCTTGAAAGATTTGGTGGGCCCACCAGGACTCGAACCTGGAACCAAAGGATTATGAGTCCTCTGCTCTAACCATTGAGCTATGGGCCCGCAGTGCGAATCTTAGGTCAGTGCGGCACGGCCGTCAGCCTCTGCTGACAAGATGCTGTCAGCAGATGGGCGTAGGCTGGCCTTCCCGCAACGAGGAAATCGCCATGAATACCCAACAAATCGCCGACCGCCTGGCCGCTTTGTGCCGAGAAGGCAAGTACGAGCAGGCCCAGGATGAGCTCTACGCCGAAAACGCGGTGAGCGTCGAAATGGAAGGCGCGCCCGGCGGCGCGCTGGGCAACGTCGAGGGCCTGCCGGCGATCCGCGAGAAGGGCCGCAAATGGCAGGAAAGCATCGAGACCATCCATGGCGGCAGCGTCGGCGATCCGATCGTCGCGGGCGACTGGTTCAGCGTGGCGATGGGCATCGATGCGACTTACAAAGGCATGGGCCGCATGAACATGCAGGAGATCTGCGTATACGGCGTGCGCGACGGCAAAATCGTGCGCGAGCAGTTTTTCTACAACGTCGGCTGAGGCCGTCGTTGCTCTTCGTAGGTGCGAATTCATTCGCACGCTCTTTGCGGTCCGGAAAAGCGTGTGAATGAATTCGCACCTACGAAAGCAAGAGCAGCGGAGCAAGCTCCGCTCTACAAAAGAAAAAGCCCCGCGCTAGGCGGGGCTTTTTTTATCGCGTGACGCTGGCGGCGCTTATTCGATATCCAGGAAGCTGCGCAGCTGCTCCGACCGGCTCGGGTGACGCAACTTGCGCAGCGCCTTGGCTTCGATCTGGCGGATGCGCTCGCGGGTCACGTCGAACTGCTTGCCGACCTCTTCCAGCGTGTGGTCGGTGTTCATATCGATGCCGAAGCGCATACGCAGCACCTTGGCTTCCCGCGGGGTCAAACCGGCCAATACGTCGCGCACGGTTTCCGACAGGTTGATGTTGGTGGTGTTCTCGATCGGTGACTCGACATTGGTGTCCTCGATGAAATCGCCCAGGTGCGAATCCTCGTCGTCGCCGATCGGCGTCTCCATCGAGATCGGTTCCTTGGCGATCTTCATGACCTTGCGGATCTTGTCCTCGGGCATGTCCATCTCTTTCGCCAACTCTTCCGGCGTCGCCTCGCGGCCGTACTGCTGCAGCATCTGCCGCGAGATACGGTTGAGCTTGTTGATCGTTTCGATCATGTGCACCGGGATGCGGATGGTGCGCGCCTGGTCGGCGATCGAACGGGTGATGGCCTGGCGGATCCACCACGTGGCGTAGGTCGAGAACTTGTAGCCGCGGCGGTATTCGAACTTGTCGACCGCCTTCATCAGGCCGATGTTGCCTTCCTGGATCAGGTCCAGGAACTGCAGGCCGCGGTTGGTGTACTTCTTGGCGATCGAGATCACCAGGCGCAGGTTGGCCTCGACCATTTCCTTCTTCGCGCGGCGGGCCTTGGCCTCGCCGATCGCCATGGCGCGGCTGATTTCCTTGATGTCGGCCAGGGTCAGGTGCAGCGTCTTCTCGGTAGCGATGGTCGCTTCCTGCTCGGCGATGATCTTTTCCCTGACGTCGCGCAGGCCCGAGGACCACTTCTGCTTGCGCTTGAGGACTTCGTCGACCCACTCGAGGTTGGTCTGATTGCCTTCCCAGGCGCGGATGAAGTCCTTGCGCGGCATCTTGGCGACGCGCGTGGACAGGTCGAGGATGCGGCGCTCGTGTTCCTTGATCTGGCCGACCACCTCGCGCAGCTTGCGCACCAGCGTGTCGGTCAGCGGCAGCGGCAGCTTGAAGGTCATGAACAGGTCGGCCATGTCCTGGCGCAGCTTGGTCACCGCCTTGTTGCTGGGGCCGTTCTTGGCGTAGCTCTTCTCGAACTTGACGTACAGCGCGGCGAGCGCCTCCATGCGGTTGGCGACCTCGACCGGATCCGGGCCGGTGGGGCCCGCTTCCTCGGCTTCGGCGTCGGCGGTGTCGTCTTCCTCGGCTTCGACATCGGCGTCGGCGGCGACTTCCACGACCGGCGGCTCGGGCGTCGGTTCTTCGACATCGTTGAAGCCGGCCACGATTTCGGCCAGGCGCTTCTTGCCCGCCTTGTGCAGGTCGTAATCGTCGAGCAGCAGCTTGACCGACCACGGGAAGCTGGCCAGCGAGGACAGCATCTGGTTGAGGCCTTCCTCGATGCGCTTGGCGATGGCGATTTCGCCCTCGCGGGTCAGCAGCTCGACCGTGCCCATTTCGCGCATGTACATGCGCACCGGGTCGGTGGTGCGACCGGCTTCGGTATCCAGCGCCGACAGTGCGGCGGCGGCTTCTTCGGCGGCGGTGTCGTCGACCTCGCGGCCACCGTCGCTCGCGCCGGCGAGCAGCAGCGTTTCGGCATCCGGTGCGACTTCATGCACCTCGATGCCCATGCCGTTGATCATGCCGATGATGTCTTCGATCTGCTCGGGATCGACGAGGTCGTCCGGCAAGTGATCGTTGACCTCGGCATAGGTCAAGTAACCCTGTTCCAGGCCCTTGCTGATCAGAATCTTGATGTCGGACTGAGGGGCCTGACGTTCGTTGGCCATGTGAGGCGCCACCGGTATGAGAAAGTGAACCCGTAATTATACCAGCCCGCTAGCTGGGTCAGGACTTCAGCAGGAAGGTTACCGGGCCATCGTTGACCAGGCTGACCACCATATGGGCACCGAAACGGCCGATTTCCACCCCCGGTGGGTGTTTTTCGCGGCAGATGTCGGCCAGGCGGCTGAAAACCCGTTCAGCGTCGGCCGGCGTGGCCGCCGTGCTGAAGCCCGGGCGCATGCCGGACGCCGTATCCGCGGCCAGGGTGAACTGGCTGACCAGCAGCAGGCCGCCGCCGGTATCGGCCAGCGAGCGGTTCATGCGGCCCTGCGCATCGGCAAAGACCCGGTAGCCGAGCAGGCGCTCGGCCATCCGCGCCAGCTGCGGCTCGCCGTCGCCCGGCTCGACGCCGATCAGGGACAGCAGGCCCGGGCCGATCGCGCCGACGGTGTCGTCATCGACGACTACCGAGGCCTGGGTGACGCGTTGGATAAGGGCGAGCATGGGAATCGGGAATCGGGAATCGGGAATCGGCACAAGCGTCTCATGGCCGTCATTCTGGTGAAAGACGGGGCCCAAAGTTTTTGGCGTGTGGTGAAGTTGCGCGGCGACTCACGGCATGGAAAAAGGCTTCCGGGCTGCGCCCGGATCACTTTCTTTGTTGGCCCAAAGAAAGTAACAAAAGAAAGGGACT
>Ga0193753_10001387_pt1 | contig 20675 bp, 12 predicted proteins | sample H1c2metaG_FD_144925 | JGI IMG/M metagenome (GOLD analysis project Ga0193753, IMG submission 144925) | Soil microbial communities from a riparian zone of the East river system, Colorado, United States - H1c2 | ecosystem: Environmental > Terrestrial > Soil > Riparian zone | place: USA: East...
ACGCCCGCGCCGAGGCAGACTCCATCGCGGCAAGTCTGCCGGAGGCTGCGGAAGCGATCTCGCAGAGCAAGGCTGCGGTGCCTTCGCCGCGCGGCCACGGTTCCGCACGCAGCTCTGCCCGCGCGGCTGCACGCAACGCTGCCGAGTCCACTGCACGGCAGAGCCGGGAAGCCCTGGCCCAAGTGCTGCACCGGCACCAGATCACGCTGCAGAACGGCTTTGCCGCGGTCTACCGCGACGGCCGCGTGGTGGCTGCGTTCCAGATGCCGCAGCGCGCCGGCGCCTCGGCGGAGGTCAGGAGTTGGCTGCCCGAACCGCCTGCAGATGGAGAGATTGACGATACAGCCGGCAGCAACTCCACAACCACCGACCCCACCGACGCCGCCATCCTTGCCGCTGCCCATCGCAGCGACGAGCCCGTCTTCAGCTTGGGGCAGACCGACTACGCGCTCGGCGCGGCTCCTTTGAAGCAAGGCGGGACGATCGTCGTCGGACTTCCTATGCCGTTTGGCATGGCCGCGACCATGATCCGCCTTCGCAAGGCCGCAGACGCATACTGGGTCCTCTACGGCGAACGTCGCCAGATCAGGGACTTGTACATGCTTTTGCTGTTGATGATGACCACGCTCGCGCTGTTTGCCTCCAGTTGGCTGGCGCTGCACCTCTCGAAGCAGGTCACCAAGCCGGTAGAGGCGCTTGCCGATGCGATGGAGGCAATCGCCGCGGGCGACTACGCGCATCGCGTGAAGGAGAGTGCTACGGAAGAGCTGGGCGAACTCGTGCGCAGCTTCAACCACATGGCCGCCGACCTGGAGGGGAGCCGCCGTGCAGTGGACTACTCCACCGTGCAGCTCAGCGCTGCCAACACCGCGCTGGAGGCACGCCGCGGTGAGTTGGAGACGATGCTTGAGACCATCCCCAACGGTGTCGCAACGCTCGACGCGGACCGCCGCATCGTCCTCACCAATCGCGCGCTCATCGAGATGATGGACCCCGGCGGCCAGCGTCCGTTTCTTGGCCGGGTCATCGAGGAGGTCTTTCCGGCTGAGGTGGTCGAGGTGCTCGATCGCCTCATCAAGCGCAGTCACCGGATGGGTTCAGCCTCCAGCGAAATCGAGATGACCGGCAATGCCCATGACCGCTTCGGTGGCACCATCAACCTGCTCGCAACGGTGGCGCTGCTTGAAATGCCGGCCGCCACCGAGCGCATGCGCCGCGTACACCGTGGCTATGTACTAGTGCTCGAAAACGCTACCGAACTCCTCCGCGCCCAGAAACAGTCGGCATGGAAAGAGGTCGCGCGCCGCGTCGCGCATGAGATCAAGAATCCTCTTACGCCAATCAGCCTGAGCGCAGAGCAGATCCGCCGCCACATCGACCGGCTCACCACCACGATGACAGAGCACACACTTGAATCGCCTTCAACTGGAGTCATTCGTCGCTGCAGCGAGGTGATTACCAGCTCCGTGGAAAGCATGCGATCGCTGGTCGACCAGTTCGCTGCACTTGCCGAATTCCCCACGGCGCGCCCTAAGCCCGCAGACCTCAATACCATCGTAGAGAACTCGCTCGCGCTCTTTGCCGGACGCATGCAGAACATCCGCATCGTGCGTCAGATGAGCCCTGACCTTCCGCTGGTGATGGCCGACCCGGAAGCCCTGAAACGCGCTCTTGGCAACCTCATCGATAATGCCGCCGAGGCAATGCAGCAGAGCCTCTATCGAGAGCTCCGCATCGATACGCTTCTTCTTGAAAATGGAATGGTGGAGCTTACCATCGCAGACAGCGGCTCCGGGTTGACGGACGAGATGCGCGAACGCCTCTTCCTCCCGTATTTCTCAACCAAACAGCGCGGCACCGGGCTCGGCCTGGCCATCGCTGCGAAGATCATTCAGGAGCACCAGGGCACCATCCGTGCCGAGAAGAATGAACCCGCGGGCGCAAAATTCATCGTCGAATTAAAAGCCGCAACCCCCATGGACAGCGATCCCGAAGTTCACCCCGCGCTGGCATCTACGAGCACGGTGCGAAACGGTCGTCATCTGGGCTCACCCGAACAGACAGAGCAGACGGAAGAGAAGGCGCTTCCCTCCACATCCGCGCCGGAAGCCGAGACCGACCTCGCCTCCACTACCAGTCGAGGCTCCCAATGAACCACGTACTGATCGTCGACGACGAAGCCGAAATTCGCGAGTCGCTTGAAAGCATCCTGCGCGAAGAAAACTACCTCGTCACGACCGCCGCCACCGCCACCGAGGCACTGGAACTACTGCGCGACGCGGCCTACGACGTTGTGCTCCTCGACATCTGGCTGCCGGACCGCGACGGTCTCGATACCCTCACCGAGATTCGTCAGATGGCGAGCGAGAACGTTCCCGAGGTCATCATCATCAGCGGTCACGGCACCATCGAATCGGCGGTGCGCGCCACGAAGCTGGGCGCATACGACTTCCTGGAGAAGCCGCTCTCGCTCGACCGCACGTTGATCGTCCTGAAGAACGCGATGAAGGCGCGGCAGATGCGCGAGGACAATCAGGAGTTCTCCCGACAGCTCGCGGTGAAAGGAACGGTGACCGGAACATCGGTACCCATGAAGGCACTGCGCCAGCAGATCAAGCTGATGGCGCCCACCAACGGCCGCGTGCTGATCTATGGTGAATCCGGGACCGGCAAGGAGCTGATTGGCCGTGCCATGCACGCGGAAAGTCTGCGGAAAGAACGTCCCTTTGTAGAGTTGAACTGCGCCGCGATCCCTGAGGACTACATCGAAAGCGAACTCTTCGGCTATCGTCATGGAGCGGTGTCTGGAGGCCCCACGGAGAAGCGCGGTACCTTTGAACGTGCCGACGGCGGCACCCTCTTCCTCGACGAAGTGGGCGACATGAGCCTCAAGACGCAGGCCAAAGTTCTGCGCGCCCTGGACGAGCAGCGCTTCCTGCCCGTGGGGGCATCTCACCCCGTCCACGTGGACGTGCGGGTAATCGCCGCTACGAACAAGGATCTCGAAGAAGAGATAGCCCGCGGCAACTTTCGCGAAGACCTCTTCTATCGTCTCAATGTCATTCCGTTTTTCGTGCCGCCATTGCGCGATCGTAAGGAAGACATTCCGCTGCTGGTTAAAGAGTTTCTGCAGCAGTTTGGCCAGCAGTATGGTCGCCCGCACGTTGAGATGACCGAGGACGCGCTGACTGCATTGAAGCAATACCATTGGCCGGGTAACGTCCGCGAGCTCCGTAATCTCGTCGAGCGGGTTCTCATCCTCAACCCGAAGACACAACGCGTCGAACGGAAGCATCTGCCGATGCTGGTGTATCGCGGCCCGAGCAAACTGACCGAATCAGGACGCGTCAGCACCCGAGGCGAAGAGTTCACAACGCTGCTGCAGGCGCGCGAAGCCTACGAACGCGACTACATCCTGAAGAAGCTGGACGAGTTTCATGGCAATGTAAGTCGCGCCGCCGAGGGGCTGGGCCTTGAACGAAGTCATCTTTACCGCAAAATGAAAGCACTCGGCGTCAGCATTAAAGAGTAGTTGCCAAGGCTGAACCCCCACACGGTTACAAGCAGGTAGGCGGTTTCCTTACTTCTCCTCGGCTTCCTGCTTCGCCGCGATCTGTTCAAGCTGCCGCCGCCAGTCGAGATCCTCGACGAACCCGCGCGAACTCCGCCACTCCTCCTGCACCTTGACGAAGAGTTCCAGGAACACTCGCGTGCCCAGCAGCGATTCGATATCCTTCCGTGCCGCCGTGCCGATACGCTTCAGCATCTCGCCCTGCTTGCCAATCAGGATCGCCTTCTGCCCCGTCCGTTCGCAGAAGATTGCCGCGGCAATCTTTGTCACGGGCAGCTTGCCGTCCTTCATCTTCTTCGTCGATGCGGGCTCCTCGTACCGCTCGATCACGACAGCGGTCGCGTAGGGAACCTCCTCTCCGGTCAGCATCAGGATCTTCTCCCGAATCAGCTCGGCAACAAGAAACCGCTCCGGCTGATCGGTAAGCTGATGCTTGGGAAAGTATCTTTGGCCTTCTTTCAACTGAGCGACAACCTTGTCGAGAAGAAGATCCAGCCCTTCCTTCTTGCGCGCAGAGATAGGAATCACATCCGCGAAGGGATGCAGCGCGGACCAATGCGCCATCAGGGGCAACAGCTCAGCCTTTGGAATCGCATCCATCTTATTCAGTACGAGGATCACCGGACACTCCAGCTTTTTAATGAGCGAGAGCGCAAAGTCATCCTCTGCTGCGGACATCGCCCGCCGCGAAGCTGTAAACACCTTGCCTGCCGGCTTTTCATCGTCAGATTTTTCCAGCCGAGGCAGGCGATGCGTCACGTCCACGATAAAGAGCACGGCGTCGCGCGACTCCAGCGCATCGTGCACCTCCTGCATCATGCGCCGGTCGAGTTGTGTATCGGGCTTGTGTACCCCCGGCGTGTCCACCAGTACCACCTGCGCCGCGGGATGTCCCGGCTCGCCCTTGGCCTTCTTCTTCAGCGGAACTTCCAGCACGCCGTGGATGCGGGTTCGCGTCGTCTGCGGCTTGTGCGTGACGATAGCGAGTTTCTGCCCCAGCAGGGCATTGAGCAGCGTAGACTTGCCGGCGTTGGGCCGGCCAATGATTGAGACGAATCCAGAACGAAAGGCCATTCCCTTTATTATGCGCTGTCAAAGCCGCTGGCCTCGTAAACCGGGAGATTTCACTTTGCGGCCACCATCTCCTTCAGGTACTCCGCACTCAAGGTCTTCTTGTCCTTCGCCAGCCACAGCAGCGTGGGGTAGAACTGGACGAAGGTCGTATCCACCGCCGCATGTTGCTCATGACAGGTATAGCAAGAGGCCGGCCGCCGGATGAGCTTCGCGCTCACCGCATTGTCAAAGCCGTAGAAGCCCCATCCCCCCTCCAGCTTCTTGTCCTTCACGTGCACCTCAAACCCCATCCTCTCTATGGATTGGGTGTGCCCCCGCGTATTGATTGAGCTACTGCCCTCTGCCCCCCGATTCTCAAGCACCATCACCGTCTTGTCCGGCCATGTCCCGGTCTCTAGAAACGCGCGATACGCCGAAGGATTCACGAACACGTTGTCGAACATGGAGTGCGATGCCGCGGTCGCTGCCGGGTTATAGCTCATGTCAATGCCGGAGGTCAGGAAGATCCACTCCCGATACTTCTCCGGGAACTTCAACTGGCCATCCGTCGTGTAGCTTGGCCCCTCGCCTGCCGCACCCGCCTGGGACGGCTCCACGGCATCCTGATGCGGAATGGCGAGCAAAAGCAGACACAGCAATGAACGCAGCATGACAATACCTCCGAAAATTTGGTTCAGGGTCTCATGTCTTCTACGGCTGCCCCATAGAATTCGTTCCGTCTGTTCCATCTAAATGCCACCCAACCCATCGGCACCCTTTTGGCCCTATCCTCAAATAGGGTCATACGCCTCGCCAACCCCGCTCTCCCACTTCTACGTCTTCTCGCAGATAATCATTCTTAACGCATGGAATCCTTCTTCGTACGGTTTAAGAACGTTCTCGTCCTCGTTGCGGTCCTGCTGGCCCAGACGATTGCGCTTGCCGTCCAGGTCCGTCGCCCCGTCGAGTCGGGCGCCCCGGACGGCCGTAATGTCCTGCTGATCCGCTACTGGGCTGCTGCCGCGGTAACTCCGTTCGAGCGCTTCTTTCACGGTGCCGGCCACAACCTTCGCGGAGCGTGGTCCAACTACATCGATCTGCGCAACACCCGCCAGCACAACGCCGACCTCCAGAAGGAGATCGCCCGGCTCCGCATCGAGCAGGCCGCCCTGGCAGAAGATGCCATTCAGGGCCATCGCCTTCAGGCGTTGCTCAACTTCCAGCAGCACTACATCGCCACTACCGTCGCCGCGCAAGTCATCGGGACCAGCGGCAGCGATCTTTCCCGGGTTCTATCTATAGATAAGGGCGCAAACGACGGTTTAAAGCCCGATATGGCTGTCATCACCCCAGACGGTATCGTGGGCAAACTCCGCGACGTCTTCCCGGACACCTCTCAGGTGCTTGAGATCAACGACCAGACCTCGGGCGCCGGCGTCCTGCTCGCCACCACGCGTACCCGCGCCATCCTGCGCGGCAGCACCACCGGCCATATCCAGATCACCAATCTCACCCCGGATGCGCGCATCAAGCCCGGCGAAAAAGTCCTCACCTCGGGTGGCGATCAGATCTATCCCCACGGCCTTCCCGTCGGAACCATCGAGTCTGTGGTGGTCGACCCCGACCACCAGCCCTACACCATCATTCGGCTCCAGCCAGCCGCCAACCTTAACCAGCTCGAAGAGGTGCTCATCATCACAGGCACCCAGACTGGCCTCCCCCCTCAGGCGAAGAAGGATCTCGCCATCGGTGCCACTACCGCGGAGGCCCAGGCTGCGGCTGCCAAACAGCTTGCCGATCAGGAGGCTGCCGAAGCAGCCGCGAAGTCTGCTGCGCAAATCGTCGCGGACCGCCTTCCCAGCCTGCAGGAGGATACCCCTCCGGCTGCCGTTCCCGGAGCGGCCACCCCTCCCAAACCTCCCGGCGGAGTCGTTCCAAGACCGCTCCCCACCTTGCACCCCGACCGCTACACCCCCGGCAGCACGCCCCCGGCCACCGCGTTAAAGCCCGGCGCTGAAAATAACGACCAGAACTCACCAGCGTTCACCACCACACCGCCAGCTTCTACCGAAACGTCACCAGCGCCCGCACCTAAGAAAACACCGAAATCGCCGCCGCCACCGCCCGAGACGCAGCCCTAAAAAAATGGCCATTCACAGCTATACCTCCCGCCGAGAACTCGAGCAGCATAGCTTTCCGCCTGCCGTTACACTGCTTGTGCCTCTGGCGGCTATCATCCTGCAAGTCCTTCTTCCCAGGCCGTTTCCGCGGCTGGCTCTGCTGGATCTTCCGCTCCTCATCACCGTATTTTTCGCGGTGTCCCGTCGCAACCCGGTCGCCGGAACCCTCACCGGAGCTGCCATCGGACTCCTCCAGGACGCACTCACCAGCCAGCCCATCGGCGTCAACGGTATGGCAAAATCCGTCATCGGCTACATCGCCGCCAGCATCGGCATCCAGGTCGATGTAGAGAGCCTGACGACCCGTCTCCTGATCAACTTCCTCTTCTGTCTGCTCAACAGCATCCTTTTATTCCTTATCAATCGCCGTCTGCTCGGCCTTCTCGACTTCCACATTCTCTGGGGGCACGAGTTGTTCCGCGCGGGGATCAACACCCTCGTGGCCCTGCCCCTCTTTTTCCTGCTCGACAACACCAAGCGGCGCGAATAAAGCCAGAGTCCAGCGTCTAATCTTCAGTCCACAAAAAATAAACCTTGTTGTAGAGTCAGCCGTAGACTTAGGACCAGTATGGAAGAGTTACCCCTACACTCCGGGCTCCGGGCCCTTGGCCCCAACGGCAAAGCCGAGAAGCTGCCTGCCGGCAAGCTTCACATATCGCAATACATGGTCGCGCTCGTCCTCGCCGTCCTCATCACCGGCCTTTGGCGGCTCGAAGTCCTTGGGGCCGATAACTACCGTCTGCTCGCCGAAGCCAACCGCATCCGCAAGGTCCCCGTCCTTGCTCCCCGGGGACGCCTCTTCGACCGCGAAGGCCGCCTGCTGGTCGACAACTATCCCTCGATCTCCTGCTACATCCTTCGCGAACAGGTCAAGGATGCCAACAACGACCTCGCTCTCATCTCGCAAGGTCTGCACATCCCGGTCGAGCAGATTCAAGCCACGCTTCGCCGCTACCAGTCCGCCCCCAAATACCAGCCCATCCCGCTCAAACAGGACATCACCCCGGACGAGCAGGCATTCATTGAGGCGCATCGCAACGAGCTGCCCGAGCTCGAAACCCTCGACGAGCAGCGCCGCCTCTACCCCCGCAACGGCTTCGCCGCTCACCTCATCGGCTACGTCGGCGAGGTCTCCGAGCAGATGCTTAACGACTCCCGCTACGCCTTCTACTCGCCCGGCGACGTGGTGGGACGCTCCGGCGTCGAGCAGACCTACGACGCCCTGCTCCGTGGAACCGACGGCAGCCGGGACATCATCGTCAACAGCCACGGCAAGGAGCTCGGCCACCTTGGTCAGACACTCGCCATCCCCGGTCAGGACCTGAAACTGACGATTGATCTCGACATCCAGATGATCGCCGAAAAAGTTCTCGACGGTAAGATCGGCGCCATCGTCGCCATGGATCCCCACACCGGCGAAATCCTCGCCATGGCCTCCCGCCCCACCTTCGACCCCAATCAGTTCTCCGTCCGCCTCACCAAAAACTACTGGAACGAGATCCTCAATAACCCCGACCACCCCTTGCTCAACAAGACCATTCAGGCCCAGCTCGCTCCCGGCAGCACCTTCAAGATCATCATGTCGCTCGCTGGCCTGCAAGAGAACGTCGCCCAGACCATGCACGTTCCATGCAATGGCGGTGCCACCTTCTACGGCCACTTCTTCTCCTGCGATCGCCACCACGGCATGGTCAATATCGACAACGCCATCCCCTACTCCTGCGATACCTTCTACTACACCCTCGCCAACCGCCTCGGCATCGACACCATTGCGAGGTACGCCGCCTCCGCCGGCCTCGGTCAGAAGACCGGCATCGACCTGCCCGACGAAGTCGCCGGCACCATGCCCTCCACCGCCTGGAAGCTCAAGAGCCAGCATGAAAAGTGGTACGCAGGTGAGACCATCTCCGTCGGCATCGGCCAGGGGGCCGTCGCTGCCACGCCCATCCAACTCGCCCGCGCCCTCTCCGGCATCGCCTCCGGTGGCGTCCTCCGCCGTCCTCATGTTGTCTTCCCCGACGAAGTTCCATCAGAAATGCTTCAGACTATCCATGAAAACCTCCCCGGCACTGGCGAAGCGACCATTCCCTTGACCACAGAAAACTGGCAGATCATCACCGATGCCATGGCCAACGTTACCGGCAGCCCAATCGGCACCGCCTACATCGCCCACCTCGACGGCGTTGACTTCGCTGGCAAGACCGGCACTGCTGACGTCGTCGGCGGACGCGTGAAAAACAGCACGAACAAAGCCACAATTCCCAATGCCTGGTTCGTCGGAATGGCCCCCCGCCGCAACCCCGACATCGTCGTCGCAGTTCTCTGGGAGCACGGCTACTGGGGCAACAACTCCGCCAAACTCGCCGCTCAGGTCGTCAACGCCTTCGTCGAGAAACAGCGCAAGCGCGCCAACAACATCCGCATCGCCGAAGCTCCAAAGCCCACCGTCCTGCCCACTCCCTTAGAGACCACGCACCCGTCGCCAACCCCCAAGCCCCCAAACCCAGCAGCCGAATAGACGGCGACCCTGTCCGTCTTAACCAGCGTCACCTGCAGGTAAGATAGAAGACACTTCATGCCCCGCCTCTCCTCCTACCGCGACTTCGACTGGGTCCTCCTCGGCTTTGTCCTCCTGCTCTCGCTCATCTCCGTGCTTGAGATCAAGTCGGCCACCGTGCACACCAAGTTTCACGGCTTCGACCAGAAACAGATCGGCTTCCTCGCCGTCGGCCTCGTCCTGATGTTCTTCATCTCGCTCATCGACTACCATCGCCTGGTCGACATCGTTCCCTGGGCCTACGGCGTCAGCATCCTGTCGCTGATCGCCGTCTTTGCTGTCGGCACCAAGGTCCTTGGAGCCCGCCGCTGGATCAAATTCCCCGGCGGCATCCACTTCCAGCCCTCCGAGTGGATCAAGCTCGTCCTCATCGTCGCGGTCGCTCGATACTTCTGGGGCCTCGCCGGTCGCCAACTCACCTGGCCCGACATCGGCAAAGCCTTTGCCCTCGTCTGCATCCCCATGCTGATGGTGCTCAAGCAGCCCGACCTCGGCACCTCCCTCACCTACTTCCCCATCCTTATCTGCGGCCTCTTCCTCGGCGGCATCCGCTTCAAACAGGCCACCATCATCCTGCTTGTCGTCGCCATCCTGGGGGGGGGCGTCTGGAAGACCGGCAAACTGCTCAAGCCCTACCAGAAGGCTCGCCTCACCAGCTTCATGGACCCCGACCTTGACCCCCGCGGCTCCGGCTACCAGATCCGCCAGTCCCTGATCGCTGTCGGCTCCGGCGGCATCTGGGGCAAGGGAGCCAACAAGGGCACCCAGACCCAGGGTGACTTCCTCCCCATCCCCTATACTGACTTCATCTTCGCCGCTTTCTGCGAGGAGCACGGCTTCGTCGGCGCGGTCGGCATCCTGCTGCTCTACTTCCTCATCCTCATGCGGTTGATTCAAAACGCGCAAACCGCCTCCGACCTGCCCGGCTCCCTCATCATCATGGGGATCGTCTCCGTCATCACCTTTCAGATTGCGGTCAACGTTGGCATGGTCGTCGGCCTCATGCCGGTCACCGGAATCCCTCTCCCCCTGATGAGCTACGGCGGCTCCTCGATCCTCTTCACCTTCCTCGCTCTCGGCATTGTGATGAACATTCGCATGCGCCGCTTCGTCAACTAGGCCGCACTCTCGACTAAGTCGTTCAAAAAAAAGAATCTTCCCTGCCACTGGCCGCTGCAGCGGCTTTAGTGCAATACTATTAACAGCATTTGAACGGCTGTAGATGCCGGTCAGTGTTTTTATCCCGCTACTGCAGGCGCAAGGTCGCCAGTACGCGGCAACAAAGACTTTTTAGAAGAAAAGGCCGGCCGGCCAGAGACATCGATCCGTTGGCCGGACAGGTTTTAGGGAAATGACTGCATCCGGATGGCGAACGGCCCCGCCTCAGAGTCTTACTTTTGACACTGACGCTGTTTTGGTCACAAACTCCGCATGCCTGCTGTCGCTCGAAGCATCCCCTCGTGTCACCGATCTCCACCGTATCGCCCCAATCGTGCTCTCCCGGAGTGCGCTCACGGCATTACTCCCACCGGTTATCGTTCACGCCGCTTCTGCATCCCGTACCCTGTCCGCACCCATGGTGAGCCGAACCTAGCCCTGCGCTGGGCAAGCTCCCGATTGTTCTCTGTCTCGTCTGCCGCTCGCACCTCAACCAGGTCGGGCAGAAAGAGCAGAGCAGCATGTCAAAAGAAATTTACATCTCCAGTACCCCCCACGAAACCCGCCTCGCCATCGTCGAGGACGACGGCCTCACAGAAATCTATTACGAGCGCGAGAACGAATACACCCTCGCCGGCTCCATCTACAACGGCAAGGTAACCCGCGTCCTCCCCGGTATGCAGTCCTCCTTCGTGGACATCGGCCTCGAGCGCGACGCCTTCCTCTACATCACCGATTTTATGGAAGAGGCCGGCGACTCCGCCGACTTCGACACCAGCGGAGACGCCAATCGCGCCCCCCGTGGCGATCGTCGCGACGGGCGCAACGGAAACCGCGACTCCGCCCCTACCCTCGAAGGCACAATTGCCAGCCCCGACACGCAGGAGCAGACCACCGACTCCGGTAACCGGCCCTCCGACCGTAACGATCGGGGCGACCGTGGCCGTGACCGTGGAGGTCGTGGCCGTCGTGGCCGTAGCGGCAACCGCGACCGCCAGCCTCTCTCCGACGGCACGCAGCCTTTGGACAACCCCGAAGTCATCCGCGCCGACTTCAACCGCGCTCCAGACCTGGACTCCGCCCCAGCAGGCGCACCCGTCGAGCGCGCCGACGGTGCCGACCTCAGCGAAGGTGCTCCCGGCGCCGATGGCAGCCGTCGCTGGCGTGGTCGCCGTGGCCGCCGCCGTGGCCGTGGGCCCGGTCAGCGCGACGAGTCCCCGCAGCTTGCCGGCACAGAAGCCCAGCCCGGATTTCCCGCTGAAGAAAACTCCGAGGAAGCCCAGTACGACGACTCCTTCGATATCGATGCGGCAGCCACCGACGAAGCAGCCCCACCCCGCCCCGTCTCGAATACCGCTCCTATCGCCTCGGCCTATCCCGCATCCGATGCTCCGCAGGAGAACACCGGCGGACGCGACCGTGGTGGCCGCGACGACCGCAACCGTCGCGGAGATAGAGGCGACAGAAGCGACAGAGGAGACCGCGGAGGCCGTGGCCGTGGTGGCGACCAGCGTCGCGTTCCCCGTGGCTTCGCGCCCAAGACCTCGCTCTACGGTGTCGATAACTCTCCCGCCCACGAAGAGAGCGCATCCTCCGACGGCCCCGCCCCAGAGCCTTTCCTGCTCCCCGGCGAGTCCCTCTCGAAGTACCGCAAGGGCGGCGAAGAGCCAGCGGCACCCAGGGCCGCAGAGGCGAACGTCATCATCCCCGCGGCTCCCGAGTTCGCCATCCCCTCAGGCTGGGACGGCGGAGCCACGCTTCCTGGAGAGAGCCTCTCCCGCCATCGCCGCTCCGAGCCACGTCAGGACCTTCGTAACCAGGCCCCCGTGCAGCAGGCTGCGCCCCATCGCGAGCCAGCCGCCCCGGTAGTCGAGACGCGTCACGAAGAGGCCAAGCCGGAAACTCCCACCGACTACGAGCCAACGGACGCCTCCGCCTCGTACCGCGTCGATCCGGTCGCTCCCAGCGAGTTCCGGCAGAGCGCGCCGATAGTCGAAGCCCCCGAAGAGGTAAGGGAAGAAGCAACGCAGGAGCCGGTCGAGCAACACGATGCCGCCTCCAGCAGCCCGGTCCACACCATTACCCCCGGCCCCGACGAACACGTAACCGGGATTCACACCGCACCAATTGCCGCCGAGCCAATCGTTGCAGAGCCCATTGCCGCCGAGGAGATTCACGCGCCGACCCTGCACGCCATCTTCGCGGAGCACTTTGAGCCAGCTCCCGAGTCTCCCGTCGCCAGCCAGACCGCTGATACCGCGCACGAGAAGTTCGACTGGCAGACACCATCAACTCCGATCGTAGCTCCGGTCCCCCACCAGATCACGGACGTCCACTCCACCGGAGAAATGCACTCGGAGGCGCCCGTGGCCACCTTTACGCCCGAGCCTGCGGCAGAGGCCATCTCTCCCGTCCTGCACGAGACCGTCATCTCCAACCCCGCCGAGAACGCCGTGGAAAATGGCGCGCTTCCCCATCACTTCGCTCCTGGCGCAGGCGTCGTGGAAGAAGAGACCCTCGATGATGAGGACTTCAACACCACCCTCCACGCCAGCTCCATCGAAGAGATGGATGACCTCGAAGAGGAGGAGACCCTCGAAGGAGCCGCCGACCTCGGCGTCATGATCCGCGAGATGTCCATCGACCAGATCACTCGCTCCGGTGGGGAAGAAGAGCAAGATGACGACCTCGAAGAGGAAGACTCCATCCACGACGGCAACCAGTACGACCTGGAAGACTCCGAAGACGAAGAGGAGGAAGACGGCGACTTCGAGGAATCCGACACCGAAGAGGACGTCCTCCACGAAGAGTTTGCCGAAGGCAGCGAAGCCTCTCCCTCCAATGGCACCGACAACGCGCAGGCCGGCCTCGCAGCCCCCTCGCCCAATCGCTTCCGCGAAGGGGACCGCGGCCGTGGCCGCAGCGACCGTGGCCGCAGGGATGGCCGTCGCGGAGACCGTGACCGTGGTGGCCGCAGCGATCGCAGTGACCGCCCACGCAACACCGGTGGCGCGGGCGACCGCGAACGCAGCGGAGGCCGCGACCGTCGCGGTGGCCGAAGCTCCATGCAGTCCACCAACCTCCCGGCCATCAGCGAGCTGCTCAAGCCTGGCCAGGAGATTCTCGTCCAGATCGCCAAGGAGCCCATCGCCAAGAAGGGCGCCCGCATCACCTCGCACATCGCTCTCCCCGGCCGCTTTCTGGTCTTCATGCCCACGGTCAACCACACCGGAGTCTCCCGTAAGATCGACTCCGATGGCGAACGCCGCCGCTTGAAGGAGATTCTGCTCTCCGAGAAGGGCGAAGCCTCTGGCGGTTTCATCGTCCGCACCGCAGCCGAGGGAGCCAGCGAAGAAGAGCTCCGCTCCGACCTTCGCTTCCTCCTGAATCTCTGGGCCGACATCAAGCAGCGCTCCGAGTCCTCGAAGTCGCCGGCCCTCATCTACCACGACCTCAACCTCGTCGAGCGCATTCTCCGCGATCAGGTCACGGATAACTTCTCCGCCATCTGGGTCGATACCGAGACCGAGTACGAGCGCGTGCTACGCTTCCTGCAGCGCTTCCAACCCTCCCTCATCCGTCGCGTCAAGCTCTACACCAAGGAGACCCCCCTCTTCGAGCAGTTCGGCATCACCGAAGAGATCAACAAGGCGCTCCGTTCCAAGGTGTGGCTCAAGTCCGGCGGCTCCATCGTCATCAACCAGACCGAAGCCCTGGTCGCGATCGACATCAACACCGGCAAGTTCGTCGGCAAGACCGCCCGCCTCGAAGACACCATTGTCAAGACCAACCTCGATGCCATCCCCGAGATCGTCCGCCAGATTCGTCTGCGCGACCTCGGCGGCATCATCATCATTGACTTCATCGATATGGACGAGCGCAAGAACCGCAACCGGGTCATGGCCGCCTTGGAAGAAGAGCTCAAGAACGACCGGGCTCCGTCCAAAGTACTTCAATTCAACGACTTCGGCCTGGTAGCCATCACCCGAAAGCGCGTCAAGCAGTCCCTCGAACGTACCCTCTCGACCACCTGCGGCGTCTGCGCGGGCACCGGCATGGTCAAATCGCCCGTCACCGTCTGCAACGACATCTACATCGAGATGCGCAAGATGCAGAAGCACCTCGACCGTGGCGACGTCATGCTCCGGGTCAATCCCGAGGTCGTCAAACAGCTCAAGGCGCCGGGCACGAAATGGCTTCAGGAGATGGAGGAGATGGTCGGCAAGACCATCCTCGTCAAGTCGGACCCCGCTCTCCACCCCGAGCAGTTCGACATTCACTAGGAACCAGCGGCGGGACTCCCGTCCCGCCGCATTTTCAGCGAAAATAAAGTTAAAGAAATGTGGCGTAGTTTTCGCCCGTTAAAAAGTGTCCGTCCACCATCCACGTTCACCACACATTTCACCACGAGCTGGCCACAAAAAGCAGCCAGGTTTTGCCAAAACCCCCTGTAAAAACGCTATTTTCCACGTCTGTCGTGTGCGGTTTTCAGCCAAAAAAAAGTGCGCCCATGTGGTCTAAAGAACCATTTCAAGCGTCATACACAACAACAGCGCCGCGTCAGGGTTGAAGCTTTACAAGAACCTAGCATTTAAAGGGAGCCACAAGGATGCACACCACATTTGGTAGAAATCACCTTTCCAGCCTCATCCGCCGCACCGCAGTCCTTACATTTTTTTCCGCCGCATCAACCCTCACCCTCCACGCTCAGCAATCATCCGGCACAGCCGCGCCGCTACCGCCGATCAGCTTCAAGACGAGCCTCGCGGCCCCTCTGAATCTCTCCTCTTCCAGCTCAGACGATCTCTCCTACACCAGCAATACAGGCGCCACGGAGACCGCCGCTGCCGAGCGATTCAATCTCAGCGGTCGCGAGGATCAGCCTCCTCCGCGCCGTCGTTACGGCCGTCCCAACTATCACGATAGCCGCACCAATCCCGACGGCTCCAACAAATACACCTTCGAGGTCGGCGGCGGTTTCACTCTTCCCCTCGGCAACACCCACAAATACCTCACGCCCAGTTGGAATATTCAGGCAGGCGGTGGGAGAAACTTCAACAAGACCTTCGGCCTGCTGTTGCAATTCGACTACGCCAACTTCGGTCTTCAGGGAAGCAATCTTGCTAACCAGCAGGCTCTCTATCAAGCCATTGATCCCGTCGACGATTTCACAGGCCTCGATGCCCACAGCCACGTATGGTCGTTCACTCTCAACCCGATCGTAAACTTCTACACCTCCGATACCCTGGGCGCCTATGTGGTCGCCGGTGTTGGCTTTTACCATAAGACCACGAACTTTACGCTCCCAGGAACCGGCACCTACTGCGATATCTACGGCTTCTGCTATCAGTATCAATCCAACTATTCCATCGACAAATACACGAGCAACGCCCCGGGCTTCAACGGCGGCATCGGATTCACCTACAAGTTTTCTCGTTTCGCTGGGGAGAGGTTCTTTGCCGAGGCGCGCTATGTTTTCATAGACAACTCGCAACGCGCTCTTTCAATCAGCTCCAGCAGCCCGGTCTTCAATGCGTATCCTGCGAACAGCAACCGTACCGGCTACATTCCGGTCACTTTTGGTATCCGTTGGTAAGGACATCCGACACAGGCAATAACAAGGCCCGGCTGATAGCCGGGCCTTTCTGTATCATGTCTAATAATTGGATTGTCGAAGAGCATTTTTGTAACTACTTCCGCTACGAAAGATGGATTCCTCAAATTCAGTGCCGCATGGCTGCCTCTACCTCCGTGGCTTCGTGGGGAAGATTTGCGATTAGATCGACCAGCTTGCCCTCTGCATCCACGTAAAATACGTCCTCGATTCGCACCCCGAATCCCTCTTCGGGTAGGTAGATTCCAGGCTCAATGGTGAACACCATCCCCTTCTCCAGAGGCTTGGTGTAGTCCCATGGATCGTGCACGTCAATCCCCACCAGGTGTCCCAGTCCATGCACCATGTACTGCCCAAGCGGCTGCCCATGCAGGTCCTTGCCGTGAGCGTTCACGTAGTCGAACGCCACCTGATCCAAGGAGTCCGTCTGCCTGTGCTGTGGGTCGTTGATCTTCGATTTACCCGCCACGAACGCAGCGGCTGCAGCCCGTTGTGCTCCCAGCACGATATCGTAGATCTCTCGCTGCCGCGGCGTAAACTTGCCACTCACAGGCAACGTCCTCGTGATGTCGGAGGCATACATGCTGTACTCCCCCGCAGCATCAATCACAACCACATCCCCCGCTTTCATCGTCGCGGAGTTCGCTGAATAGTGCAGTGTAGTCGAATTTTTGCCCGATCCTACGATTGGCGCGTACGATACCCGTTCGCACCCTTCTTCCATCAACTTTGCAATGATTACCCCGGCCACCGTACCCTCAGTCGCTCCCGAGTGCACGGCCCGCATCTCCGCTCGCTGAGCCGCGATGGAAGCATTCGAAGCTTTTTTCAATAGTTCGATCTCGGCAACGGACTTCACCGCTCGCAACGGCATTATCTTCTGCGCCACATCTCCAGCCGGTTGCAGTTCGGTGACTCCAAAAGTGGCCGCAGTAAATCCCAATACAGATTGCGCCTGTGTTGAACCCTTTTCCACCCAGAGGCTGCGCAGGCGTGCCCGGTCGGCGACCGCCAGCTGATTCAGCACAGCAGGCATCTCGGTCATCGGCAACACTTCATCAAATCCTGTGGTCGCAGGCGCACCTGGAGTAGCGGCGTCCATCTTTGCGCCGGTGTACTTCTCCGTGCGGAGATTTCGTGTCGGCAGAAACAGGATCTCTCGATATGCTTGGGCTGTTCGCTCTCCCAGTCCCGTCCCCGGAGTTCCAGTTTGCGCCGGTGTCGCCGTAACCACCATCACAGCGGCTCCAGGCTCATTCCATCCTGTCAGGTAATAAAAATCTTCATCCTGCCGGTAAGGCATAAAATCCAGCACCGGCTCTTCAGCAGCAAACAGGATTGCTACTCCATCCGGTAATTTTTCAGCAAGCGCCATCCGCCGCTGGTGATACTCCGGCTTGGGCACGGATTCAAGCGCGCTGGCAAACCCGCAAGCTGCCATCCATGCAAACACAACCCATCCCGCAATTCGTGACATAAGACCCTCTCTATTAATTAAACGACCAAAAACCTACGACAGATACTCACACCGATCGAGCCTATATCCCCATCGGATAAGGCTTCTCATGCATCTCTTGCCCGGTATTGCCACCCCGCTCGAACCGTCCTTGCAACAGGCTGAGCAGTCCCGTATACCAATACCCAAACACGAACAGCAACAGAAACGGAACTGTGAAGAAATTTTCCGTTGACACCGCGTAATAGACAGTAAACGCGAAGTAACAGCCAATGGTCAGTTCAATCCACGGAATGATGCCCAGCCGCTTTCGGTAAACCTTAGCCTGCGACCTCTCGCCCTTCTTCTGCACGCTATATTTGGGGGTTCGCGCAAACGCTGTCTGCACCCCAAAGAGAGCTTCCATTACAGCTTTTGTGTTCGTGATCGTGAGCCCTACCCCAAGCGCCATCAGGCATGGTACATACAGAAACGTCCTGTACCAGGTCTTGGGAAACAGCTCCTTCTGGCTTACGAGGTAAAAGGTAGAGACTGACATCGTGCTGGCCATGAACAGTGGCAGATCGATCAGCAGCATCTGGATGTAACCCTGCCAACTCCGAATGATCATCGCGGGCATCAACAGCACGCTGAGAATGATCATTAGTGGGTAGCTGATGTTTGCGGTCAGGTGATACCACGCCTCCAGCTTCGTGTGCCATGGCTGATCGCTCTGCATCACGCGTGGCAGGATCTTCTTTCCCGTTTGGATTAGTCCTTTGGCCCAACGTGCCTGCTGCGTCTTGAAGGCTGTCATCTCAATCGGCAATTCCGCAGGACACTCCACATCCTGTAGATATTTGAACTTCCAGCCGACCATCTGCGCTCGATAGCTGAGGTCGGTATCTTCCGTCAAGGTGTCGTGCTGCCACCCGCCCGCACTGCTGATCGTCTCCCGGCGCCACATACCTGCCGTTCCATTGAAGTTGAAAAAGACTCCTGCGCGGCTGCGACCTCCATGCTCCAGCACAAAGTGCCCGTCCAGCAGGATTGCCTCTACTTGGGTCAGAAAGCTGTAATCGCGATTCAGATGCGTCCACCGGGTCTGCACCATCCCTATACAAGGCTCTGCAAAATGATGAATGACCTGCATCACCCACTGGGGAGGAGGTACAAAGTCCGCATCAAAGATCGCGACCAACTCTCCTTTCGCTACGTCCAGCCCTTTGTCCAGAGCTCCAGCCTTATAGCCGTATCGATTGGTGCGGTGCAGATAGACGATCGGCTGCGGCTCCATCCCTGCAAATCCACGGACGTATCTATCCACAATCTGCTGCGCGACCATCACGGTCTCGTCGGTCGAGTCGTCCAGCACCTGGATCTCAAACCTGTCGCGTGGATAGTCGAGCCGGCAACACGCTTCAATCAGCCGGTCGATCACGAACTGTTCGTTGAAGATCGGTAGCTGAATCGTTACAAAGGGAAGCTGCCCATCGGCAAACCGCGCTGGAGGATTGTCCCACCTTGCTGCATTCTTTTTATTTTTGAAGTAAAGCCAGACGAGCTGATACCGGTGGATACCGTAGAACGCCAGAATGAACATCACGATGAAGTATGGGATCAGCAGCGCCGTATCGAAGGCATTCCATCGGTAAAGATGCTCAAACGTCTTGTCCGCGTAGTGTGTCTTCCAGTAGTGGCCAAGGCCCTTAGGAGCAAGCAAAAACCCGAGGATAGACGTCAATGTATGAAAAGAAGGGTGCAGATCGTTACTCCAGCCAGAAGTTACGGTAACTTGATGATTCTACGCGATACGGTATTGGATCGGACCGCGCGATGTGCGTGAGATTGCCAACGCTTAATTCAAAAACATGGTCCGGTACAAGGTGTCCCGTTGCACGGGCTTGAAGCCGGCATCGCGAATCACCTGCCGTAGCTGCTCCTCGGTCGCAGTCTCCTCCAGGCTGGCGGAACCTACATCGTTTCCACCAAATCGGAGGCCCATCTGCAACACCTTAAGTCCTTGTGTTGGAAGGGATTGAATGTTTTCTATATTTTCGAGCGCCATCCGGGAGATCGCCAGAGTCTTCAGGTATTCCACTGCTGTGGCTTCTTCGAATCCGCGCATGGTGGAGCTTTGCTGCTGGAAGCTCCAGGGGGTGAAGGCTGCGAAGCCGCCCGTCTCTTCCTGAAGGCGGTGGATTGCCTCTAAGTGGTTCATTCGATGTTGTATCGCCTCACCGCTGCCGAAGGTCATGGTGGCCGTGGTGTGGATTCCCAGGCTGTGGGCTGTGCGATGGACGGTGAGCCAGTCGTTTGGGGTGCAGCGATTATTTTGATTTTGAACGGCTTCATCGAGGATTCCGGCGTCGTCGCCGGGGATGGAATCGAGGCCGGATGCCTGGAGGCGGGTGAGGGTGTCGGCCAGGGAGAGGCTGGAAAGTGTTGAAATTGCAATGACTTCGCTGGCTGAGAGGCTGTGGAGATGGAGATTGGGGTGGAGGGTTTTGAGGGTGCGGAAGAGGTCTTCGAACCAGGCGATGGAGTGGTCGGGGGTGACTTCGCCTTGCAGGGTGATGGCGGTTCCGCCGATTTCGAGGGTCTGCTCGATGCGCCTGCGGATGCTCTCGATGGGGGCGTTGTAGTTGATTCTGCCATCGATTGTGTAACTTACGACCCCCTCGGGGTGCAGGCGGCGGCGGATGGCATCGGCTTCCATGCCGATGCCGATCAGATCGTCACTGTTGAAACAGTCCAGAGCTTCTTGGCGGCTAATTCCCATCGTTTGATTTTACGGACTTTTTTGGCAAAAATTTGGCGTGGTGGAGTGGTGTTTAACAGGGTTTTTTGAGCTTTTTCCCGTTTTCACCATGGTGAATTGTGGACAGGATGTGGTGGAATGCATGGGAAACGCGGTGTGCGAAATGTCGCTTTTTCCGCTCTGAAATTACGCCAACTATTTTCAACTTTTTTTTGGGCACATTTTCGGGGGATTTTCCTTTCTTAGAAGAGCTATGGCCTGACGGCTGGTCCACTGCGCGTGGGGCGGTCACTTCGTGACTTGTATACCCTTCGGGTGGTGCTCCCGTTGGTCGCCAAAATCTTCG
>Ga0193753_10001388_pt1 | contig 20669 bp, 20 predicted proteins | sample H1c2metaG_FD_144925 | JGI IMG/M metagenome (GOLD analysis project Ga0193753, IMG submission 144925) | Soil microbial communities from a riparian zone of the East river system, Colorado, United States - H1c2 | ecosystem: Environmental > Terrestrial > Soil > Riparian zone | place: USA: East...
ATTGAAGTCCTCCGACATCAAAATGAATAGGGCTGCGATCGGCAAAGTGATCAATAGTTATACCCGCGAGTCGGGTGTCAGGAGCCTCGAGCGTAAGATCGGTACCGTGGTAAGGAGTATTGCCAAATCGGTAGCGATGGAGGAAAAATTTGACAAGGTGATCACTGAGGACACGATCAGAAAAGTGCTTGGTGCGGAAGTTTTTGATGAGGAATTGTATCAGGGAAATGATATTGCGGGTGTGGTGACCGGGCTTGCCTGGACACAGGTTGGCGGGGAGATCCTATTTGTCGAGTCAAGCCTCAGCAAAGGCAAAGGAACCTTAACGATATCGGGCCAGCTAGGCGACGTGATGAAGGAATCTGCAGTTGCTGCCTTATCCTATTTGAAGTCAAATGCAGCACCATTAGGGATCGATCATCGCGTATTTCAACAATACGATCTGCACATTCACGTACCGGCTGGAGCAGTTCCTAAGGATGGGCCATCAGCAGGTATCACCATGTTCACATCATTGGCATCGATTTATACGCAGCGAAAAGTAAAATCGAAACTGGCGATGACCGGTGAGATCACCTTACGGGGAAAAGTATTGCCTGTAGGAGGTATCAAGGAGAAGATCCTCGCAGCAAAAAGGAGTGGTATTAAAGAAATTGTACTCAGCGTCAAGAACAGACGTGATATTGAAGAGATCGAACCCAACTATCTCAAAGGTCTGACGTTCCACTACGTGGCTTCTGTCGAAGAAGTGCTTAAGGTGGCGCTGCTGAAGGATCACATTGAGCTACCGATGAAGTTTGTCTTTTCAGATCAGAAGATTACTGCTTGAAATGCTTTATTTTTGAGTTTTCACGAATGATTTTTCGGTGCAGAGCAAGCTTTGGCTATACGTTCTTATTTGCTGTTCATCGAAATCCTTTGCTCAGGTCGCAGTGACAAAATCATTTGCATTTGTCCAACTGCCAAACAACGCACGCCTTTCGGCACTGGGAGGCGTAAATGTTTCACTCACCGATCGTGACGCTAATTTTTTTTATTCCAATCCCGCATTGTCCGGCGATTCGCTTGCAGGATTTGCATCAGTAAACTATCAGCACTACGTGGCAGACGTCGGACAGACCACTTTTTCGTATGCTCATCGCTTTTCGCATATCGGTACAGTTGCCTTTGGTGTGCAACACGTTGGTTACGGTTCTATTCAGGGTTACGACGCCACAGGAGCGGAAACAGGGGAGTTTAAATCGGGTGAAACGGCACTGTTCATTAGCAAGAGTTATCAACGCGCTAACTTCAGGTTAGGGACTACCCTGAAGGTCGCTTTTTCAAACATTGCAGGCTATCGCGCCAATGCAGTCCTGTTTGATATTGGCGGCGTGTTTATTCATCCTGAACAGGATTTCACGGTGGGACTTACGATCCGAAATTTCGGGTTTGTGTGGTCTGAGTATTCGAGTACAAGCAGATCGACATTGCCATTCGATGTTCTGCTGGGAACCACCTTCAAGCCAGAGCATATGCCCTTGCGGTTTTCACTGACTGCATATGGTCTGGGTACGTATGACCCTTATTATGATCCGCTGTCTGGCAATCCTGAACCGGGAACATTGGATAAGGTCCTAAGGCACCTTAACTTTGGTGTGGAAATATTGATCAGCCGCAATATCAACCTAAAGTTAAGGTGCCTTAGGACCATTCATCAGGAATTAAAGTTGGAGGATGCTGGAGGAGCTGCTGGCCTGGCGCTGGGTTTTTCCGTATCCATCAAGACTTTTGAATTTACATTCAGCCGCAGTACTTATGTTGTGGGTAATGCGGGTTACGCTTTTACGCTTTCGAAGAATATTGACAAAATGTTGAAGAGAAGATAGATGATATGGATTCAAAATATTTAACACCAAGACAGATCGTAGAGGAGCTGGATAAGTACATTATCGGCCAATACGAAGCCAAACGCAACGTAGCAATAGCACTTCGTAACCGTTGGCGAAGAATGCACACAAGAGCCGACATTCAGTCTGAGATAGTTCCTAACAACATATTGATGATAGGAGCGACGGGTGTAGGCAAGACAGAAATAGCGAGGCGATTGGCTAAGATCGCTGATGCACCTTTCGTAAAGGTCGAGGCATCAAAATTCACGGAAGTCGGCTATGTGGGACGCGATGTAGAAAGCATGGTTCGTGACCTCGTGGAGCAATCTGTTAATATGGTCAAGGCAAGGAAAAAAGATGAGGTCAAGGAAAAAGCCGCGATTGCGGTAGAAGAGATCATCCTCGATGCTTTGATACCACCCATGCGTCAACCTGCACGCTCCGCTGGTGTTTCAGGTCAGACTGAATCAACTGAAATGCCAATTTCTGATGCTGAATTAAATGAACGAACAAGAAATCATTTTCGTGAAAAAATCAGAAGGGGCGAGTTGGAGGACAGAAAGATAGACGTCAACATAAAGGGCAGCGGAGGATCTAACGTCGGTATGGTCGGAGCGGGAATGATGGATGAAGTATCCATGATGAACCTGCAGGAGATGATCAATGGCATGATGCCAAAGAAAACCAAAAAAAGAAAGGTGACCGTTGCTGAGGCGAGGAGGATATTGTTAGAAGAAGAAGCGGCTAAGCTCATCGACATGGACGAGGTGAAAGAGGAGGCCATACGCCACGCAGAAGAGGCAGGTATTATATTTATTGACGAGATAGATAAGATCGCTTCAGGCAGTAAGAAAGGAGGGGGCGGTGGTCCGGACGTTAGCCGTGAAGGGGTTCAACGCGATTTATTACCCATTGTTGAAGGCAGTACCGTGACAACAAAATATGGTGCGATTAAAACAGACCACGTGTTGTTCGTGGCCGCGGGTGCGTTTCATATGTCAAAACCTTCTGATCTTATCCCTGAGTTGCAAGGTCGTTTTCCAATACGGGTTGAGTTGAATAACCTGACCAAAGACGACTTCGTTCGCATTCTGAAAGAACCTCGCAATGCCCTCACCAAACAATACCAGGCGCTCTTTGAAGCTGAAGGTGTGGACGTCACATTCACCGATGATGCTATTGATGAGATAGCCAGTACGGCGTTTGATATTAACGCTGACCTGGAGAACATTGGTGCTCGCAGATTGCACACGGTGATGAGCAAGTTACTGAATGAGTTCCTGTTCGATGTGCCGGATAAGATCTCCGCCAATGCCCACATATCCATCAACGCCGAGTTGGTAAAAAGTAAACTCGCAGGATTAGTGAAAAACAGAGACCTCAGCGAATACATTCTGTAATGAAGTTTTGCATCCTCACTTTTATCCTGGGATGTCCAACTCTTTTGTTGGCGCAGGGAGCTGTTGAGGTTGGGGCACCTAGCCGCTATGATTCGACGCGCTCAGTATACATAAAAAGCTATCCGGATCATTTTGCGCTGTGGCCTGTTTTCAAACAGCGCAGTCTGGATTTCAGGTTGGAGGATTTACCTCATCGCGACCGACGGTTAAGATTTAATTCGAACAAGACCTATGGATTTGGTGTAGGGGCGTACATTTTCGAAGTTGTAATCGAGCTCACTGTAGCGGTTCCGTTGGCTGAAAAAGATGAGGCGATATATGGGGATTCCAAAGCGAGGGACCTCCAGGTGAACCTCTTTGGGAAGAAATGGGGATTGGATTTTTTCCGGCAAAAGTATGAAGGGTTTTACCTCACAGATCCCAAGATGAATATTCCCGCTAACACACCATATCCTCAGCGCGACGACATCACTACGCATAACTGGCGCGCTACCGGCAGCTACATTTTTAACAACAAAAAATTCTCGTTTCGTTCAGCTTACAATTTTACTGAAAGCCAATTGAGAAGCGCGGGATCATTTGTGGTTTTTGGTTCTGTTAGTGGATTCAAAACCGAGGGTGACTCTGCCATACTGGGTCACAATTATGACGCCGACTTCGGCCGGGATTCAAAGGTTCTAAAATTTAAATCCACCGCCATCAGCTTTGCCCCAGGTTATACCTACAGCCTGATCCATAAGGGATTTTTTATCAATGGAACAGTTGCTTTGGGGCCATCCCATAATTGGCTTTACTACCGTACTGAAACCGGTGAGACGGGTAAAGACCTCAACTTTACGGCTTTTTTTCTAGCGCGGCTCAGCCTGGGATATAATGGTGACCGATTCTTCGGTGGGGTAAGCTACGTCAGTCAGGGGGTCAATGCAAAATTTGAAACGGTACAGTTGAACACGTCGACCGGTCAACTAAAGGTCCTGTTCGGTTATCGCTTTCGCGAATTTGGCTTCCTTAAGAAACGTTTGCTAGATCTGCCAAAATATCTGGGAATAACCAGCTAGTCCTCCTTGCTTTTCGGATAATCGAAGAACAACAATCGGCCTTGACCCCAGGTTACCTTCGACCATGAATCGGCCTGGAATTCAAACGCAACAATGCCGCAGGTTGGAATGTTATCAATGTCATGTTCTTCATTGATCAAAGAATTAACCAGGTCGGTTAAGCCTGGATTGTGGCCAAACAACATAAGTTTGTCAATCTTATCCTTTAACCGTTGGATAACTGAAAGAATCGTTTCCTCATCGGCATGGTATAAGTCTCGGTCAGTCTTGATCGCATCTTTTGGATATTTCAAGATTTTGGCAAATTTCTTACTGGTGGCGTGAGCACGCTTGGCTGGGCTTGACAACATCAGGTCAGGGAAAATATTCTTCTCTTTAAGCCTTTTACCCATTCTGGGTGCATCGCGTTTTCCCCGCGCACTCAATGGCCGCTCAAAGTCGTCAACATTGGATGTGTCCCAGCTTGATTTCGCGTGGCGAATGATGAATAGGGTTTTCACAGCGATAAATTTAATTCCAAATTGGTAAACATTATCTTAGCGACAAATGTCGAATAGCAAAAAGATACGCAGAAAGATCAGGTATTCAATTGTCTATCATTTTGTAAGGTCATTGATTGCGATTTCAAACTGGATGCCTCGAGTTTCATGGCTGAAATTCTGTGGGTGGCTGGGTTCCATAGCGTATTATTTTGCAGGCGAAACGAGAAGACTTGTGCTGAAGCATCTCGCTATCGCGTACAAAGATGAACTGCAGGCAGATGAGATAAAGCGACTGGGCAAACGTGTTTTCAAAATGCTCGGGAGCAATACAGGGGATATGCTGAGGGCAACACGGGTTGAGACGTTGTCTGACCTTGAGGCATTCTTAATAACGAATGGGCTACAAAACTATGCGAAGGCGATTGCCCGAGGCAAAGGAGTTATCTTCCTCACATGCCACCTGGGAGCGTTTGATTTACAAGTAAGTAACATGGCCCTTCGCGGACTCAATCCAAATATCATAGGCACCCCGTTGAAAGATGAACGTCTTAATGAGTTGCTGTGGGATTATAGAAACAAATATGGAGCGATTGCTATAGCCCGGGGTAAAGAGACTTTTAAGCTGATCAAAGTGCTAAAATCTGGCGGATCGGTTGCACTCCTGATTGATCAGGATACAAGGGTCAAAAGCCGGTTCGTGAATTTTTTTGGCAAGCCTGCAGCCACGCCGGTTGGAGCAACTGTTCTGGCAATGAAAACTGGTGCTGCTATCATACCTACATTCATATATCTGGGGAAAGACTGGAAACAGCACATGGAGATCCTTCCTGAAATTCCAATGAGACTAACGGGTGATGAGGAAGCAGACATGGTGTATAACACTCAGGTTCTAACCAACTTCATAGAAAATACCATCCGTGAGCATCCTGAACAATGGGTATGGATGCATGAGCGTTGGAAGACCAAACCAGGAGAAGAGGTAAATTGATTATTTTTTGAAAATGAAATAAACGGCAAGTACCAGCAATATGAATCCTATTACATGATTCATCCTGAACGTTTCATTCTTAAAGAAAAGGACGGAGAAAATTACAAATACGACCAAGGTTATCACTTCCTGGATCACTTTCAGTTGCACCAGTGAGAATGGTCCGCCGTTTCCCCTGAAGCCAATCCGATTGGCGGGGACCTGAAGCATGTATTCAAAGAACGCAATAGCCCAACTGATCAGGATGATGCTGATGAGACCGAGATGCTCACTCCACTTCATCTCTTTGAATTTTAAATGACCATACCAGGCCATGGTCATGAACGCATTGGACAGGATCAGCAATACGATGGTATACAACACACGCATTATGACGCTTCTATTTTACGAGCTTCTTATACTTGATGCGATGGGGTTGGTCGTCGCCCAGTCGTTTTCTTTTGTTCTCCTCGTATTCCGAGAATCCACCTTCAAACCAGTAGACCTGTGAATCACCTTCAAAGGCGAGAATGTGAGTACATACCCTGTCAAGGAACCAACGGTCGTGGGAAATGATCACGGCGCAACCACCAAAATTTTCGAGCGCTTCTTCAAGCGACCTAAGCGTATTTACGTCAAGATCATTTGTGGGCTCATCAAGCAACAACAGGTTCCCGCCTTGTTTTAACGCGATGGCTAAGTGCGCTCTATTTCGCATTCCACCCGAAAGTTCCTTCACCTTTTTTTGCTGATCGGTTCCATTGAAGTTGAATTTCCCCACGTAAGCTCTGGAATTAACCTGCTTGCCACCCAATTCCATCAATTCATTGCCACCGGTGATCGCCTGCCATACACTTTCCTCAGGCTTAAGATCATCATGTTCCTGATCAACATAGGCAATCTGAACAGTCTCGCCGAGTTGGAACGTCCCGGCATCGGGTTTCTCTTTTCCAATGATCATTTTAAAAAGTGTCGTCTTCCCTGCGCCGTTAGGACCGATGATCCCCACGATACCCGCAGGGGGTAGGGCAAAGGTCAGGTTTTCATAGAGGAGCTTGTCACCGTAAGCTTTTGACACACCCTGTGCCTCAATCACCTTATTACCCAGCCTTGGGCCAGGAGGTATGAACAGTTCAAGCTTTTCTTCTTTTTCGCGGGTCTCCTGGCTTAGTAATTTTTCATAGGCGCTCAGGCGCGCTTTTCCTTTGGCTTGACGTCCTTTGGGATTCATGCGCACCCATTCCAGTTCTCTCTCCAAAGCTTTCTGACGCTTTGACTCCGACTTTTCTTCTTGCGCGAGTCTCTTTTGCTTCTGCTCAAGCCACGAAGAATAATTTCCTTTCCAGGGAATGCCTTCACCACGGTCGAGCTCTAATATCCAACCCGCGACGTTGTCCAGAAAGTATCGATCGTGGGTAACTGCAATGACAGTGCCCTTATATTGCTTTAGATGTTGCTCAAGCCAATAAACAGATTCTGCATCGAGGTGATTCGTTGGTTCATCCAGCAACAGCACATCTGGCTCCTGCAGCAGCAATCTGCACAATGCAACACGTCGCTTTTCTCCACCTGACAAGAATTCGACCTTGGCGTCGGCGGGAGGGCATCGCAGTGCGTCCATAGCCCTTTCAAGTTTGTTGTCAAGTTCCCAGGCGTTGGACGCATCAAGCTTCTCCTGAATTTCTCCCTGTTTTGTTATGAGCTTGTCCATTGCGTCGGGATCCTCCATCACAGCGGGGTCGCCAAACTTTTCGTTGATCGCCTCAAATTGCTTCAGCAAGTCGACGATCTCCTTCGCCCCTTCTTCAACGATCTCCCTGACCGTTTTGGTCTTGTCCAGCTGAGGTTCCTGCTCGAGTAACCCAACAGAAAAGCTTAGATCTGAAACCACATGTCCTTGAAACTCCTTGTCTATTCCAGCAATGATCCGCAGCAAACTGGATTTTCCCGATCCATTAAGACCAAGGACACCGATCTTGGCCCCATAGAAAAATGACAGATAAATGTTTTTTAAGACCTGCTTGCTCGGGGGGTAGATCTTATTTACCCCTGTCATGGAGAAGATGATTTTTTCGTCAGCCATTGTATTGGTGAGGTTGGAGTTATGCAAGGTCAACGTCCCACCTATTGCCACTACTTTCGGTAAGACTGTCGTCCGGGCGCAAATATGCTAAAAATTCTTTGGCTTGGAGGAGCAGTGGCCAGTTCCAATTTTTCGGGTAAAAACCATCCAAACGATGAACTTTTAGCCTCATATTGACGATACGAGAATAATAGTTTGTTTTGATCAGCAAAATTCTATTTTTGCGAAAAATTAATGGAGGACTAAAATTATGTATTGGACCCTAGAACTTGCCTCTTATCTGGAAGATGCGCCTTGGCCGGCTACCAAAGACGAGCTGATCGATTATTCCATCCGCTCGGGTGCCCCATTAGAAGTTGTCGAGAATCTCCAGGAACTAGAGGACGACGGGCAGCCTTATGAAAGCATTGAAGAGATATGGCCTGACTATCCTACCAAGGAGGACTTTTTCTTCAACGAGGACGAATATTGACACGTGAAGCGTGAGCTTGCGTCCGTGTTTTTATTCAAATCGAAAAGACAGCGACACAAGTAAGAACTATATAAACATAATGAGAGCTGGCCTATGGCCAGCTTTTTCATTGATGGCGCCTCAGCTGCGGGCCTTTAGGAGCGCTCTTGCCATCACAAGATCTTCAACGGTAGTGATCTTGATGTTATCGTAACTGCCTTCAAACAGCGATATGGCGTGCCCCGCCCGCTCGGCTATGCTGGCATCGTCCGTCAGCGCTGGATCTTCAGGAATATCGTATGCCGACCGTATCAGGCTAACCTGAAAGGTCTGCGGTGTTTGGATCAACGTGTAATGGGAACGATCTAGGGCGCTAGTCTTACCCGAATCAATCCGGCGGATCGATTCTTTCAAGGCGACGGAAGCCACTGCCGATCGATTTTGTTCGGCGAGGTCAAACGATTTTTTAATTATCTCAGGCGTTACCATCGGACGGACGCCGTCATGTATAGCGACGATACCTTCGCCTTCAATGCGGCTCAATCCCAGTTTGACTGACTGAAAACGCGTACTCCCTCCAGGTTGAAGTAGGATTGGTCTTTGGAATTGGTGTAGCTTGCACAGCGCGTCCCAGGCAACAAAATCATCGGCAGGCAAGACCAGGATGATGTGAATGTCGTCCGAATACGCATAGAATGCATTGACTGTATGCATCAGGACCGGCAGTCCATTTAACTCGATGAATTGTTTCGGGATATTCCCTGGAATGCGCGTGCCTTTTCCGCCTGCTACAATAAGTGCGTACTGCGTGGAATGCATGCGAGTATCCTGTTGATGTTCATTTCCCTCAAGGACAAAACATGTGCTGAGGATCAGTCTGACGCATCAGATGATCAGCATTGCATCGCCGTAGGTAAGAAATTTATATTTTTCTTTTTTCGCCAGCTTATAGGCCTCCATCGCAAGATCATACCCCGCGAAAGCCGAAGCCATCATGAGCAGCGTGGATTCAGGCATGTGAAAGTTTGTGATCATGGCATTGCAGATCTTGAACTCGTAAGGGGGAAAAATAAACTTGTCAGTCCATCCTTCACGAGCTTTCAAGCGGTTTGTTGCTGAGACAGCCGATTCAAGTGCCCGCATTGTCGTTGTACCAATCGCGCAGACCCTCCGTTTATTGTCGAGTGCGCGGTTTACGACATCAACAGCCGGCTGGCCAACAATAAAATTCTCCGAATCCATCTTATGCTTCGTGAGATCCTCAACATCCACGGGTCTGAAAGTTCCCAGGCCGATGTGAAGGGTGATATAGGACATGTCAACACCTTTGATCTGCAGCCGCTTCAGCAACTGGCGCGTAAAGTGCATTCCAGCGGTCGGCGCCGATACAGCACCTTTATGCTTCGCAAAGATGGTTTGAAATCTTTCTTTGTCCTCTGGCTTAATCTTGCGCTTGATGTATTTGGGAAGCGGTGTTTCGCCCAATGTTTCAACTACTTTATCAAATGCTTCTGAGTCCCCGTCAAATAGAAAACGGATCGTTCTTCCTCTTGAAGTGGTGTTGTCGATGACTTCCGCCACGAGATCTCCATTTCCAAAATACAATTTATTGCCTACCCGAATTTTACGCGCTGGGTCAACAAGAACATCCCACAAGTGCATCTCCGCGTTAAGTTCGCGAAGAAGGAAAACTTCAATTTTAGCTCCGGTTTTTTCTTTCCGTCCGTAAAGACGTGCCGGAAAAACCATCGTATCATTTCCAACGAGCACATCGCCTTCAGTGAAATAGTCGACGACGTCCTTGAATATCTTGTGCTCGATCTTGCCGGTATCTTTATGGATAACCATGAGACGTGATTCGTCACGATTTTCAGCAGGATCAAGGGCGATTAAATTGTTCGGGAGTTCAAACTTAAATTCTGATAACTTCATATCCGTTTATGCAAAAGATGCCCAATAAAGGGTAATTTTTTAAGAGGTTGCAAAAATAAGGCAATATTTGGCTTTTGCGACAAATCAGATTGTGTTTTTCGATCCTGTAACAAAATGGGGCTTTTTAAGTCTTATGGAGTAATTTAACGCGCCGGGTACCGACTAACTAAAATATTTCTAACACGTTTTAAGATCCAGATGAAGACCATTGGCCAGATTTATGAAAGTTTCAGGTTCGCCTGGAAAGCACTTAAGTCGAATGTGTTACGCACTATTCTCTCGTTGCTTGGTGTGACCATTGGGATCTTTGCGATCATTTCAGTACTGACCCTTGTGGATTCGCTGGAAAAAAACATAAAGGACAGCCTTAACTTTTTAGGAACGGGTGTTATTTACATTGAAAAGTGGCCATTCACGGCTGATAATACTGGCGAGTATCGATGGTGGGACTTCTGGCGGCGACCTAATGCGTCCTATGGTGAATTCAAATTCTTGCAGGAGAATCTCAACAATCAGAACGGCATTGCCATTTTTGCCAGTCGCGGTAACATGAACATAAAGCGCGACAACAACAGCATTGGTCAGGTGCGGTTGATGGGTGGTAGCCAGGGTTATGATGTTGTCTTCGAGGTAAATATTGAAAAAGGAAGATTTTTCACCTCGCAGGAACTGGAGTCTGGAAGAAATATTGCCGTCATAGGCCAGGAAGTAGCAAAAGGGCTCTTTCTAAACGGCGAAGATCCCATCGGCAAGAGCATCAAAGTAAAAAATCTCAAATACGTTGTTGCGGGTGTAATTAAGAAAGAAGGTCAGAGCTTCCTGGGAACACCAAGCAATGACTATGTAATCATCGTCCCTTATCAGTCTTTCCGAAGACTTTTTCAAACGGGCACGGGAAAGATAAATGAGCTGCCATCGCGCATCGGTGTGAAAGGACATGAGTCCGACATTGGCCTGGTGGAACTAGAAAATGAAGTGAGGGGAATTCTTCGCGTGAGGCGAGGTCTTCAGCCTTCGGAAAAAGACAATTTTGTGCTCAACCGTCCTGAGGCCATTGCCAATGTGATCAGTGGCGTATTTGACGTCTTTGGAACAGCAGGCTGGATCATCGGAGGGTTTTCTATTTTAGTTGGTGGATTCGGCATCGCCAACATCATGTTCGTTTCGGTAAAAGAACGAACCAGCATCATCGGACTTCAAAAGTCCCTTGGCGCCAAAAACTACTTCATTCTCTTTGAATTTTTATTCGAAGCAATTTTTCTGAGCCTTATCGGCGGCTTGGCAGGACTGATATTGGTGTATCTGATCACGTTTATTCCCATGGGAAGCCTGGTCGTGACGCTCACCATCAACAACATCGTTCTAGGATTAGGTGTTGCTTCTATAATTGGCCTGGTATCCGGAATCGTCCCTGCAGCGATGGCCGCAAGATTGGATCCGGTGAATGCGATTAGAGCGTAGGAGAGTTGAGAATTTAGTGATTGACGATTTAGTGAATGGTCAAACCGCCACGGGCGAAGGTGATCGATAGTATTTTTGAAATTGAAAGATTTGCTCCTTCATCAATCACTCACTTCCCACCCGCGCGTTTGGTGACACAGACCAATCACTAAATCACTAAATCGTCAATTCTTTACCTTCTCCACCATTTTCTCCATCGCTTTTTCGGAGCGCTCGGTCTTGTCTAGGTGCTTTTGTTCTTCAATGCCGGCGATCTTCTCCTTGATCTTTTTCTCCAGCTCGTCCAGCAATTCCGGATTGTCTTCGATCAGTTGTTTAACGGCATCGCGTCCTTGTCCAAGCTTATTGCCATTGTAGGAAAACCATGAGCCTGATTTTTGAATGACGTTCAGCTCGACACCGAGGTCAACGATCTCGCCCGATTTCGAAATTCCACGGCCGTACATGATATCAAACTCAACCACCTTAAATGGCGGAGCAACCTTATTCTTGACAACCTTAACTTTTACGCGGTTACCAGTAATATCATCGGCAGATTCTTTGATCTGTCCTATTCTTCGGATATCCAGCCGTACCGAGGCATAGAACTTAAGTGCATTACCACCCGTCGTTACCTCAGGATTACCAAACATCACTCCGATCTTTTCCCGAAGCTGGTTAATAAAGACGCAAGAGCATCCGGTTTTGCTAATTGTTCCAGTCAATTTGCGGAGAGCCTGTGACATGAGACGGGCATGCAGGCCCATCTTACTATCTCCCATTTCGCCTTCCAGTTCGCTCTTTGGAACGAGTGCCGCCACGGAGTCAATCACAATAATATCAATCGCTCCAGAGCGAATGAGGTGATCGGCAATTTCCAGCGCCTGCTCTCCATTGTCCGGCTGTGAGATCAACAGGTTTTCGGTGTCAATTCCAAGCTTTTCAGCATAAGCCTTATCAAATGCATGTTCTGCATCAATGAATGCTGCCAGGCCACCTTTTCGTTGCGCTTCAGCAATACAATGCAACGTCAGCGTGGTCTTACCGGAAGACTCAGGGCCATAGATTTCCGTTATCCGTCCCCTTGGTATTCCACCAATTCCCAGTGCGATATCCAATCCAAGCGAACCAGTAGAGATCGCGGGAACATCCATCACTTTTTCGTCGCTCAGCTTCATGACGGTCCCCTTGCCGTATGTCTTTTCCAGTTTGTCCAGGGTTAACTGAAGTGCCTTCAGTTTTTCTTTCGCATCATTCATATGTGTATTTTCAATGTTTACGTTACTATTAATGATCTAAGTTGAAGCGTTGGAATATAGTCCAGAGCAATTCGATATAGAGAACCTTCAGCTAACGATCAACTTGATGTTGGGTTGAAATTACTACATCACCTCTAAATTAAAAACGCACGTCTGTCAGATATTCTGTACAATCTTACTCTGATTGCTGGTATTGCTTGAACACGAAAAGGCTAAACAAATTGATCTCAGCACGTTGACTCTCACTAACCGTGTGTGACAACTAGTGTCAAACCTTTATATTGCAAATCAGACTACCATTGTATAGCAACAAAAAATCCTTTTGAACCCTTGACAACATGTATTTTGAATTGATATCATCAGGCGTTTCCATCGACAAAATCTTCCATCAGCCGCAGTTAAAGAGCGTATGAAATTAAGTGTTCGCAAAACGGTCAAGCGCATTCTGCTGACATTATTCATTCTGATCGTGCTGTCTGTTATTATGTTCTGGGATCTGGTAAGCTATGGCGCGCAGCAAGGATATGGTCAGCTGCGGATTGTATGGAATGCCAAACCGGTATCAGAGTTCCTTACGGATCCTGATTTCCCCGACTCACTAAAACAAAGGCTGCGGTTTATTGATCAGATAAGAAGGTACTCAATCGATTCACTTGGACTAAAGGATACTGAAAACTACAAAACCCTCTACGACCAGAAGGGTAAGGAATTGATGTGGGTTGTCATGGCCTCCGAACCATACGCCCTCAAGGCCAAATCGTGGACCTTTCCTATCGTCGGTCAGGTACCCTACAAGGGATTCTTCAGCGAGGAACGCGCAGTGCGTTTGAAAAATGAATTGGAAACCGATGGCTGGGATGTCATCATTCGCAATCCCGGTGGTTGGTCAACACTGGGTTGGTTCACAGATCCTATTCTCAGCAAAATGCTCAGCCGCAGTGAGGGAGATCTTGCCAATCTCATCATCCACGAGATGTCACACGCGACGATCTTCGTCAAGGATAGCATCGACTTCAATGAGAACCTGGCGACATTCATCGGTGACCGTGGTACAGAAAAATTCCTCATCGATAAGTTTGGAGAGAACAGCCTGATTTACCGCACCTACATCGAGGAAGACAAGGATTATCTCAAGTATGTAGACCACATGCTGCGTGGCGCCAAATCCCTCGATAGTCTTTACAACACAATGAGGCCAGGCGACTCCACAGCATTAAAACAGCAATTAAAAGAAAATGCGATTTCTATGATCATTAATTCGCTTGATACACTATCCCTTGCGCTGACTACCAATCCTTCAAAACGTTTTAGGGCCAAGTTGCCCAACAATGCCTATTTCATGAACTTCAGGCAATATCAGGCGAAGCAGAATACGTTTTGGGACGAGTGGAAGGGAACCTTCAAGGGCGATTTGAAGGCTTATATCGCCTACATGAGCAATAAATATCCCTTTTTGTGACTTTTTAGCCTTTTTTGACGTTGTGTCATTAAGGAATTGTTATGGGCTCTTAAGGAATTGTTAAGAAGTGATTGCTCATTTTTAATACTCCTTATTCTATCTATTTTTGGTCAAATTGATTGATTAATATGGGAAACAAGCAAATGCACAAGGTGCTTGTTGTTGACGATGAGGAACCAATCCTGGAACTTCTGCGCTACAACCTTGAAAAGAGTGGATACGAAGTTAAAACCGCTCTGGATGGCGCGAGGGCGGTCGATATTGCAAAAAAGTTCGTCCCCGATCTTGTGCTGCTTGACATCATGATGCCGAAAATGGACGGGGTAGAGACCTGCCGGTTGCTCCGCGACATTCCGGAATTGCAAAAGACATTTGTTGTTTTTCTTACCGCCCGGTCAGAAGAATATTCTGAGGTTGCCGCATTTGATGTCGGCGCTGACGATTACATCAATAAACCGATCAAGCCGCGAGCATTAATGAGTCGCATCAGTGCGCTGTTCCGCAGGGATTCAAAAAAATCGTCTCCCTCGAACACCATTACGGTCGACGATCTGACAATTGACAGGACTAGCTATACGATCAAGGTCAGCGGAAAAGAGATCAATCTGCCCAAGAAGGAGTTCGAATTGTTGTTCTTCCTGGCGCAGAATCCCAACAAAGTATTCAGCCGCGAGGATCTGCTTCAGAATATCTGGGGATCGGACGTCTATGTGCTGGCAAGAACAGTAGATGTTCATATCAGAAAGGTGCGCGAAAAGATTGGCGATAATTACATCACTACTGTCAAGGGGGTTGGTTACAAATTCAGCCTGAATTGATTGCTGAGATATCAACTTGATTCAATTCCTAAAAACTGACACCGGCGCTGGCCCAACCTGATGGCGCGGCTTGTAGCTTGAACCTCTTTTACTCTATCTTCGGCCATGGTTTACAGTTCACGGGGATTGGCCCTTTTGCTGGCACTCTGTATTGCCCTGATCACCACCTTATTTTTGTCACTATTCAAAAGCGTCGATCAGCGCGTGTTGCTCGTTGCCTTTGGAATAAGTTTCTCAGTCTCCTACCTGCTCGTTTTTTTTGTACTGGAGTTCCTTATTTTCCGTGAGCTTGACAAAGTTTATAAGCTTATGGCCAAGCTGAAAAAAAAGGAGCTCTCCAAGATCGACAAACAGAAGTCCGCTCCCATTAATCCTTTAAAGAGTATCAATGAGGACATTTACTCTTTTGCGGAGCTGAAGCAGAAAGAAATAGATGAATTGAAAAAACTCGAAGCCTTCCGGCGCGAGTTCATCGCCGACGTGTCGCACGAGCTTAAGACGCCCATTTTCGCGGCGCAAGGATTTGTTCACACATTGTTGGACGGTGCGGTAAACGACAAGAATGTGCGAACAAAGTTTCTTAAGAAGGCCGCAAAGAGTCTTGATGGACTCGACATGCTTGTGCAGGACCTGCTGACGCTATCGCACATTGAAACAGGACAGATCAAAATGCATTTTGAAAGCATCGACCTGTATAAGCTCACCGAGGAAGTATTTGAGCAACTGGAGGAAAAGGCCGAGAAGAAGGATGTCAAATTGAAAATAACTGGAGATGCGCATAAGATCTGGGTCTATGCAGATTGGCAACGCATCAATCAGGTAATGACCAATCTGATATCCAACGCCATCAAACATTCATATGATGGAGGAGAGGTGATCGTTAGTTTCGAAGCAAGCAAGAAGAACGTCGTCACCAACGTTCGGGATGCGGGAGAAGGAATTTCAGAAGAACACCTTTCGCGCATTTTTGAAAGATTTTATAGGGTGGATAAAAGCCGGAGCAGGGAAAAAGGGGGGACTGGGCTTGGTCTCGCCATTGTGAAGCATATTCTGGACGGACACCATTCAAAACCTGAAGTAGAGAGTATTCTTGAAAAGGGCTCAACATTTAGTTTTAAATTGCCGCGCGTCAAACCAGACAGCGCAGAACCGTCAGACCAGATAAAGAACCAAGCAGGTTGAAGCTACCCCGAATTTCCTTTGAAGATCTAATTCTATTTAGGACGATGATTACGTTCTGGTCAACAAGCCTCCGTTTTTGTCGACCCTTGAAGATCGTCACGAGGGTGCAAATCTCTTGGCCATGGCAAGGGATTACGTTGCCGATGCTCAGGTTTGCCACAGGCTTGACAAAGAGACTTCAGGCGTTCTCGCCATCGCCAAAAACCCGGCTGCCTACCGGCACCTCAGCATGCAATTTGAAAAACGCGGCGTAAAAAAAATGTATCACGCAGTTGTTGATGGGATCCATCAGTTCAGTCAAATGCTTGTCGATGCGCCGATTTTGAAGCAGGACGACGGCGTCGTGAAGATCAGCCGGCGGGAAGGAAAGGCTGCGCAGACGTATTTCACTTCAATTAAACCCTACCGCTATCATACCCTCGTGAATTGTCAGCCAGTCACTGGCAGAATGCATCAAATCAGGGTTCATCTGGCCATTTCCGGTGCGCCCATTACGGGCGATCTGCTGTACGGGGGAAAGCCTTTTTTTCTTTCCCAGGTCAAAAAGGGGTTTAACTTGAAAAAAGAAACGGAAGAGCAGCCATTTTTAAAGCGTATGGCACTGCATGCCTACTCGCTGGAATTTTTGGACCTATCAGGCGCGCCAAAAATTGTTGAGGCCCCTTATCAGAAGGATATGCAGGCATTGATCCGCCAATTGGAGATAAATAGCTAGAATTATTGAGTGCAGTGGCCGCAGGCTATGCTTTTTTGAGTCGAGGCTTTCCGATATTTTTACGATTTACTGGGATGCTGATCCCTTAAAAGCTGACCCGAGGGGGGGGAAACATCGTTTTAGGCCATTTCGGGGGCTACAGCCACGATTCAAAAATTGTGTTCAGCTTGCATTTCAAATAATGTCCGTTTACCTTTGTGTCCCTTTTTGAAGGGCAGGGCATTTTAGTTGAATTACACTTATTAAAAATGGATCACAATAGCTATAAAACGACCTACGCCAACAAGGCAACAGCTGAAAAAGGCTGGGTAGTGGTTGATGCAAGTTCTCAGGTGCTCGGCCGTGTGGCGAGTGAGATTGCGCGGATTATCCGTGGCAAGCACAAACCAAGTTACAGTCCTCACGTGGACTGCGGCGATCACGTTATTGTGATCAATGCTGAGAAAGTCAAGATGACTGGAAAGAAGTGGACTGATCGGGTTATCTTTACCCACAGCGGTTATCCTGGAGGACAACGCGAGCATACACCAACATTGATCCGCTCTAAGCATCCCGAGCGACTCATTGAGCACGCTGTTCGTGGCATGCTTCCTAAGAACAGACTGGGCAGTGAGCTTTATAGAAGCTTGCATGTTTATGTCGGCACAGAACATCCACATGAAGCACAACAACCTAAAGAAATAAAATTCTGAACATGCAGATCATCAACACCATTGGAAGAAGAAAGACCTCCATCGCCAGGATATATCTTAAGCCAGGCAAGGGAGATATTATAATAAACGATCGCGAGCTAAAGGATTATTTTCTCTCTGAGATTCATCAGACACTTGCTAAGCAGGCGTTGTCTGCGCTGAAGTTGGAGACTGGTTACGATGTTACTGTAAACGTTGAAGGCGGTGGTGTTACCGGCCAGGCTGAGGCGGTTCGTCTAGGTATAGCCCGAGCGTTGGTTGAACTCAATCCTGAGAACAAACCAACGTTGAGAAAAGAAGGTTTTATGACGCGTGACTCCCGAATGGTCGAGCGCAAGAAGCCAGGAAGAAGAAAAGCACGGAGGAGATTCCAGTTTAGCAAGCGTTAATCGAAAGAAGAGAATGGCTGAAAAATTAACATATCAGGAATTGCTGGACGCAGGTGTACACTTTGGTCACCTTACCCGCAAGTGGAACCCCAAGATGGCTGAGTACATCTTCATGGAAAACAACGGTATCCACATAATAGATCTTAACAAGACCCTTAGCCGGCTGGAGGAAGCTACTTTCGCTCTGAAGAACATCGTTCGTTCAGGTCGTAAGATCATGTTCGTAGCAACTAAAAAACAAGCGAAGGATATTGTTACCGAAGAAGCAAAAAGACTCAATATGCCTTTCGTAACAGAAAGATGGTTGGGTGGGATGCTTACCAACTTCGCGACGATCCGCAAGTCTTTGAAAAAGCTCGCGCAGATTGACAAACTCATGAAAGATGAGGCCTTTACCAACCTGGCCAAACGTGAGCGATTGATGATCACACGCGAAAAAGCAAAGCTTGAAAAACTATTGGGTGGCATTGCCGACCTTAACAGGTTGCCTGCAGCGCTGTTCGTGATAGACGTAAAGCGTGAGCACATCGCAGTTACGGAGGCTCAAAAATTGAATATCCCGGTATTTGCTTTAGTGGATACAAATTCAGACCCTTCAGGCGTGGATTTCCCTGTTCCAGCTAATGACGATGCCTTCAAGTCAATCTCGATCCTCACCAAGCACATCAGCAAAGTGATCGAAGAATCGTTGATGGAACGCAAGAAGGATAAAGAAGACGCAGCGCACAAAAAAGATGAAGACGAAAAAAGACGCGTTGACGAGCCGGTAGAAGAAGCGAAATAATTCAAGCATAAAAATTTGGTCGTCCTGCCGCTTTGCTATAACGTAAGCTGGTAGGACGATTTGTTTATCACCATACCACAATTCAAACTAGAAAATAGAAAATAACTATGTCAGCCATTTCAGCACAAGATGTAAACAAGCTCCGCCAAATGACAGGCGCCGGAATGATGGACTGTAAGAAAGCCCTTACCGAAGCCGATGGAGATTTTGAAAAAGCTATTGAAATACTCAGGAAAAAGGGCCAGAAAGTTTCTGCGTCCCGTTCTGACCGCGATGCTAAGGAAGGATCAGTTTTCGTGAAGGTAAGTGACGACAAAAAGGAAGCTGTTCTCATCGCACTGAACTGCGAAACGGACTTTGTAGCAAAGAATGATGAGTTTCAGAACCTGGGAAAGCTGATCGTCGATACGGCATTTGTCAAGAAGCCTGCTGATAAGGAAAATCTTCTTAGTGAAAAGGTTGGTGAGCTGACGATCAATGACAGGATCGTTGAACTGGTTGGGAAAATCGGAGAGAAGATCGAGGTCAGTGAGTACGTCCACATGAAGGGTGAGACTGTTGTCTCATACATTCACGTAGGTTCCAAGCTTGGCGTTCTTGTATCGCTCAAAGGCGTCAACGGCAAAGACGTTACGGATGCAGGCAAGGACGTGGGTATGCAAATTGCTGCCATGAATCCTGTGGGCATTGATGAAAAGTCGGTTGACAAAACCGTTATTGAGAAGGAACTCGAAATTGCAAAAGCGCAAATCATAGCTGAGGGCAAACCTGAAAATATGGTTGAAAAGATCGCTCAAGGAAAATTGCAGCGCTTCTTTAAAGATAACACGCTGCTCCATCAACCTTTTGTGAAGGATAGCTCGAAGACGGTAGCGCAATATCTCGACAGTATTACAAAGGGACTTACGGTGACCGAATTCAAGCGTGTGGCCATTGGTTGATCATACCTGCAAAAATATTAGTAAGGCCAGGTGATGAACCTGGCCTTTCTTTTTTGCGTTCCTTTAAGAACGAACTTCAATTGGTACACCGCATGATCAAAACCATCAATCCATTCGATCAATCCGTGGTCGGTGAATTTCCGGAACTTAGCGTAACCGAACTTCAAACAAAACTGGAACTGGCCGCAGCGGCCTTCAGCCAGTGGAAGCGAACCTCCTTTTCATACCGTCGTGAGCGCATGCTTCAGGCGGCCGCCTTACTTGCTTTGAATAAAGAGAAGTATGCCAGAACCATTACGCTTGAGATGGGGAAAGTACTCCCGGAAGCCGTAGCCGAAGTGGAAAAAAGCGCTAAGGCCTGCCAGTATTTTGCAGATCAGTCGGAGCACTTTCTACAGGATGAGATCGTCGTTACGGAAGCTCGCAAAAGCCTTGTTGCCTTTCAACCAACGGGTGCGATATTGGCCATCATGCCTTGGAATTTTCCTTTTTGGCAAGTGATCCGCTTTGCAGCGCCGGCGCTGATGGCCGGCAATGTTGCCTTACTCAAGCACGCTTCGGGTGTCACAACGTGTTCCCTACTCCTTGAGCAGATATTTACAGAGGCTGGGTTTCCGGAGGGTGTCTTTCAATCACTGGTTATTGACAATAAGGCGGTGGAACAAATCCTGGAATCAGAAAGTGTTCAGGGTGTAGCCCTTACGGGTAGCGAATTCGCAGGGTCTCACGTAGCTTCCATAGCTGGG
>Ga0193753_10001389_pt1 | contig 20666 bp, 10 predicted proteins | sample H1c2metaG_FD_144925 | JGI IMG/M metagenome (GOLD analysis project Ga0193753, IMG submission 144925) | Soil microbial communities from a riparian zone of the East river system, Colorado, United States - H1c2 | ecosystem: Environmental > Terrestrial > Soil > Riparian zone | place: USA: East...
AACAAAGGAGATTCCCGTGGACGAAGGCTCCGGCGTTTTGAGCGTCTCGCTGACACAGGGCGAGAATGTCCTCGACGAAGTAGTCGTAACCGCACTGGGCATTTCCCGGCAGAAGAAATCGCTCGGATACGCCGTACAGGAACTGAAATCAAAGGACATTGCCGAGGCCAAGGAACCCAATCTCGTTAATGCACTTGCTGGAAAGATAGCGGGCGTGAGGATCACCAACAGCCAGGGCGATATGGGCTCCTCGCGGATCGTGATCAGGGGCGAGACCTCCATTTCCGGTAACAACCAGCCGCTATTCGTGGTCAATGGCATACCGGTGGATAATTCGCAGCTCAATTCAGGCGGCGCGCGTGACTATGCCAATGCCATTTCCGATATCAATCCCGACGATATCGAATCGATCAGCGTGCTGAAAGGTCCGAATGCGGCCGCACTATATGGCTCACGCGCTGCAGGAGGTGTGATACTCATTAAGACCAAGACGGGAAAGTCGAAAAAGGGAATAGGCATTACGGTCAACTCCAATATTGTCAGAGAAAGCGTACTGACATTGCCAAAGTATCAAAATGCCTTCGGCCAGGGTTCTGAAGGTAAGTTCAGCTATGTGGACGGCAAAGGCGGCGGCATCAACGATGGAGTAGATGAGAGCTGGGGACCCAGGCTCGATGGAAGGCTGATACCGCAGTTCTATTCCAATGGAGAGCCAGTTCCTTTTATTGCCCATCCCGATAATGTGCGTGATTATTTCAGAACGGGATCATTATTGTCCAATGGCATTGCCATAGCGGATGCCGGCGACAAATTCGATTACCGTCTCTCTTTTAATAATCTCAAGCAGCAGGGTATCATACCCAATTCGGAGCAAGGGAAGAATTCCTTCTCACTTAATACAACGCTTCGCCTGACGCCCAAGCTCAGCTTTACCGCCGATGCAAACTATAGCCGGCTGGCGGCGGATAACCTGCCGGGTACGGGCGGTACACGGGCCACAAGCACCATGCTGCAGTTCATCTGGTTTGGCCGGCAGGTGGACATTCACCAATTGAGGAATTACAGGGATGAGAACGGCATACCCATCAACTGGAACAACAGCTACTACAGCAATCCCTATTGGGTGGCCTATGAGAATACGGTGGAACAAAAACGTAGCCGGCTGATCGGTAGTGTTGGCCTGAACTATAAGATCATCAAAGGCCTCGATCTCAACGTCAGGACGGGTACCGATTATTACAATGATCGCCGTAAGATCAAAGTCGCCTATGGAACCAATGGTTCTCCCTATGGATCCTATACCGAAAACGGATTCACCGTGAGCGAGACCAATACCGAGGCTACACTAAACTATAACAAGTCACTTAATAGCGATTTCAGCCTGGAAGCGCTGGGGGGCGGCAATATCCGTTCACGATACCTGGAACAAAACGACCAGAGCGCTCCGAGGCTGGCGGTGGCAGGTCTTTATTCGTTGAGTAACTCGAGGGATCCGCTGGTTTCTTCCAATAGTTTCAGCCGACTCAAGTCGTATAGCCTCTTCGCTTCGGGGCAAGTCGGCTTCCGCAATTTTCTCTTCGTGAATGTTACGGGACGCAATGACTGGTCATCAACGCTGGCTGCACAAAACCGTTCCTATTTTTATCCATCCTTCAATGGAAGCCTGGTGCTCACAGAGGCGTTGCATATCAAGAGCCCGGTGTTGAACTATGCAAAGCTCCGCGGTGGCTGGTCGAAGGTTGGAAAGGATGCCGACCCTTATCGTTCGGTAAATACTTATGTCTTCGGCTCACCCTTTGGAGCATACCCGCAGTTGAGTGCATCTACCACCGATCTGAATCCAGACCTGAAACCTGAGACTACCACCTCTACTGAATTGGGGGCCGAAGCGCTGTTGTTCAATAAAAGGATTCGTGTAGATCTCAGCCTGTACAATACCAACAGCTACGACCAGATACTTAGTGTGGATGTGACACCTGCCACCGGTTACCGGTCCAAATTGCTCAATGCCGGCAAGATCAACAACAAGGGATTCGAGGCTCAACTGGGAATCACTCCCGTGAAAAATAAATTTACCTGGGACATCGATGTCAACTATGCCGTCAATCGCAGCCGTGTCATTGAACTTGACAAGGCGGGATTGCTACAGAACTATGTGATAGGTTCCAATTCGGCACAGGTGATCGCTGCTGTTGGACAGCCATACGGTACTTTATATGGCAATGCCTTCCTCCGGGATGCGGATGGGAACATCCTTGTCAACTCCACTGGCGCACCGCAAATAGACCCGTCGAAGAAAACATTGGGAAAGTACACGCCTGACTGGATTGGAGGCATCACCAATACGTTCACCTATAAAGGCATCAGCCTCGGTATATTGGTTGATGCCAGCTTTGGCGGATCGATCTATAACGGAACCTTTGCCACTGGCACCTATACAGGTGTACTGGCGTCTACCCTTCCAGGACGGGCCGCAGAGTATGGGGGTCTCTCCTATTACTACCCGGGCAATGTGAAGGCCAATGGAACGGTAAGGATTGACCCGGGCGTCGCAGCTCCCGCAGGAGAAATTGTGTACGACGACGGAATCATCTTCAATGGTGTGACGGCAGATCATCATCCTAACGACAAGATATTGCCTGCTCAGCAGTACTATAAGTCCTTTCGAACTATCGACGAGGCCAACATCTTCGACGCCTCTTATGTGAAATTGCGCGAGGTAAAACTTAGTTACGATCTTCCGGCAAGATGGATCCGCCCGCTCCACCTGGAAGGCGTTTCCGTTTCCCTCGTTGGCCGCAATCTCTGGATCATACATCGCAATGTGGATGATATCGATCCCGAAGTAGCTTTCAACACCGGTAATGCGCAAGGCCTGGAAAGCCTTTCCAATCCCACAACGCGCAGTTATGGTTTTAATCTCAACCTGAAATTCTAAATCTCACGAACATGCAAAAGACAAAATTATATATACTACTGGTGTTGGCGCTCGCTGCGGCCTCCTGCAATAAAGAGCTGGACAGGGTCAACGTCAATCCCAATGCTACCGAAAATGCTCAACCCGATTATCTTCTTACCGGCGCCATTAAGAATACGGCGGATGCTTACTGGGGTACAGCCAACACTATGAATTCGAGCCTGCTGTTTGTTCAGCACTGGGCCAAGATCCAATATACCGAAGAAGACAGGTTCATCTTTTCGAACAGCAGCTTCACCAGTCTTTGGTCCACCGGTTATTCCCAGAGCATCACAAACCTTAATAAGATCATCGAGCTTAGCGCTGACCTGAACAATCCGAATTATAATGGCGTGGCCCTGGTATTGCGGTCCTGGGTATTTCTGCTGCTCACCGATGCATACGGCGACATTCCTTATAAGCAGGCGGGTTCCATCGACGAGTTCATTACGCCGGTCTTCGATCCGCAGAAGGATGTGTATTTCGGATTGCTCGATGACCTGAAGAATGCCCTGGCGCTTCTTGATCCTTCCGGGAAAGCCATCGGTGGCGACGTCATCTATAGCGGCAATATTTCACGGTGGCAGAAACTGGCTAATTCATTGCGTCTCCGGATAGCCTTGCGGATCGCGGACAAAGAACCGGCGAAATCTAAAGAGGTGTTGGATGAGTTGACGGCGGATGGAGGCGTCTTCATCAGTGATAATGCAGACAATGCCCAACTCGTTTATCTCACCTCACCGCAACAGAACCCGGTTAGCGCGTTATTCGAGACCAGGGACGATTATCGCATCAGCAAGACGATCGTCGATAAATTATTTCAATTGAATGATCCGCGTCTGCCCATCTTCGCGAGCAAGACGCAGACCCCTACCCCGCAGGAATATGTGGGCATACCCAATGGGTTGACTACCTCGGAGGCGAGTATCCTGGGTTTTGCCAAGACCTCCAGGCCGGGAGCCTATTTCCTGCTCCCGCAGGCGCCTGCTGTAATTTTCAGTTATGCAGAACTGCTGTTTGACCGTGCAGAAGCAGCGGCCCGCGGTTTCACGGCGGAGAATGCAGCCGATCTTTACCAGCAGGCCATCAAGGCTTCACTGAAACAATATGGCATTGCCGATGTGGTGGCGGCTACCTATGTAGCACAGCCCTCCGTTCAGTATGACAACGCAAATTTTAAGAAATCCATTGGGGAGCAGAAATGGATCGCGCTCTTCGGCCAGGGCCTGGAGGCGTTTGCAGAGAGACGCAGGCTCGACTACCCGCAGCTCACTGCTTCTGTCAACACGGTGTTGAATGGCCAGATACCCGTTCGTTTCATTTACCCCGGTACTGAACAATCCCTCAATGGCGCAAATTGAATGCGGTTGCAAACCAGGGCCCCGATCTGTTGACGACCCGATTATGGTTTGATGCTAATTAAGAATGCTTTAAATATCATAAGGAGTGGCGGTCTCTAGCGGGCGGCCACTCTTTTTTGCCTGGTAAGACGGGACGCGGAGAAATATCCATCCAGCTTTACACCGCGTGTCCTTGAAAAAATCACGACGGCTGTTCTTTTGACTTTTGACTTTTTACTTCAAGAGACCGGAATTGCTAAAAAATAAAAGGCAGACCAATCAGTCTGCCTCTTCAAATAAATTTATCCGATATATCTCGTTTATTAATGTCGCTCAACGATATTAAAGAAGAACGAGGAAGGAGGTCCTTCTACTCCGGATTCTTTCATCTTGTCCTTGAGATCCTTCGAATTCATGAATGCCTTTGCCTTTTCCATATCCGTGATGGCAAACACCACCGATACCTGGTGATCGTCGTCGATGCTGTGTCCTATCACCCGGTCGATGAGACCCGCGTCTATTCTCGCTTGTTTGTGACTGTCGAAGTTCTTCTTCCAGGCGTCCCAGTCCTTCACTTTAACTTTGACTCTCACACGCTGCGTCTGCGATATCGTGGAATTGTCTTCCACTACGTTCTCGAAGTAGTCGATCGTGGGCGCACCGATCACGCCGGCCGACTTCATCACATCTTTCAGGTTTTTGGAAGCTCCGAATGCCTTTGCCTTTTCAACATCATCTATCCGGAGTGCCACCATCACGGTATTGGTGTCGGTAATACCACGCGCTACAACGTAGTTATGAAGACCACTGGCGAGGCGGGCAGTGTCATGTCCATCATAGGCCGCCTTCCACTTGCCATAGTTGGCAACCTTTTGCATTATGACCACGATCCTGCTAGGGCCGGCAGCTGCGGGAGGTGCAACGGGTGCAGCGGCGATCGTATCTGCCTTGGCAGTGGTGGTGTCGCCTTCGGTCTTCTTGTCTGCGCTGGAATTACAGGAAATAAGAAATGTCAGGCATCCCGCCGTGCAGGCAGTTGCGAGAAACTGGAATGGTTTCATTGTTTTAGGAATTTATGTTTTAGAAAATGAGATAGAGGGGGGATTTCGTCTGCAGAAGATGCGGATTGGATATTAAAGTAGGCTATTATTTCGAAAAGGCTGCCAATTCTTTTGGTGATTGTTAAGTAACTGATTTTAGGGGATTAGTGAAGCGCTCAACTAAAAAAGGAAAGACACATGCCTTTCCCTTTTGCTGACCAAATAGAAGAATTTTCGAACCACTTTATTGTTGATTTACTATTCTTAGGTGCTTAAAGCGTCTGGAACTATCTATATCTGTGGAGACGGTAGCTTTACTTCCTACTGATAAAGCAGGCGGGGCATTACTTAATATGTAATAGTTGCAGGGCCACCCCTTTTTAAGGTCCTGACCTGTTCACCATAAAGCATATTCTTTGCAATGCCTGATGTACAGTTTAATAAGGGACTTTAATTACTGTTCTGCAGCCTTTACCGGGAGAACTTTCTATTATCACCTCTCCGTTGAAAGACTCAATCCTATTCATAATATTTGAAATACCTATTCCTTTTCTTTTTCTATTTATGTCGAACCCTTTACCATCATCCTCCACAACAATACTAATAATGCCGTTGTCTGCCTGCAATGAGATGCCCACCTTTTCAGCAGCTGCATGCTTCACAATATTATTCAGCTCTTCCTGGATGATCCTGTATATATTTAATTTCAAATCATCGCCGATAAGCAGGCCCGGTAAATCATATACAAAAGCCGTCTTCATCGCCGTGGTCTTACGTTGATCGTCAAGAAGCAGTTTAATTAATTCCTTCAAATTAATATTTTTTGAAGGCGTTACCAGCTTGCTGCTTAATATCCGAATCTCCTGCATAGCGCTGATCAATAGTTCTTTTGGGTACTTAATTAATTGTTTACTCTCTTCATTGTTACTCTCTGCCACCTCCAGGAGCAATTTTGTACTTGCTAATATCTGGTTTATATTATCATGAAGCTCCTGTCCTAAATAGTTTCTCTCTTTTTCCTGGGCTTTGATAATAGCTCTTGCTATTCTCTTTTGTTCCTGAATTTTTTGTTCCAGTATTTTCTCTTCCAGCAATCTTAAATTTTCTTCCGCTTCTTTTCGTTCTGTTATATCCTGCAGGATTCCAAAAAGTCGTATTGGGTTTCCTTTTTTGTCAAACTCAAACCGCCATTCGGTATAGCCATACCTGGTTACGCCGTCTTTACGTATAAAACGAAAATCAAAAGACGATTCCCCGGAAGAAACGAAAGTTTCCTGTATTTTATTTTGCGCAAAAATGGCATCATCAGGATGCATAAATGATAAAAAAAGTTCCGCCGAAGGTTGTGCTTCGGCTTTACTTAATCCATAAATCCGGTAGAATTCATCTGACCATGTATGGATATTTCGGACAAGATCGATTTCCCAGTTGCTAATGTGTGCTATTGCCTGTGCTTCGTTTAGTCTCATTTCGCTTTGCCTGAGGTCTTCTTCTGCCTTTATTTTCTTTGTGACATCACTTGCTATTACCATCCTCGCCTTCTTGTTATTGTAATCGATTGAATGAGCGGTAATATCCACTATAATTATCTCCTGATCCTTTTTCAGATGCGTCCATTGACCATTCTCCAAATCCCTCTCTATACCTGTTTTATTAAGGTATTTTAAAAGCAGTTCCACATCTTCCTTGGGCCTGATATCCCTGATGGTCATACTTAAAAATTCTTCCCGGGTATACCCATAGCTCCGGATCGCGGCTTCATTTACATCCAGGAACTTCAGCGTTTCATTATCATAGAGCCACTTGGGAAGCGGGCTGTAAAAAAAAAGAGTGCGGTATTTTTCTTCGCTTAATTTCAAATGCTCCTCAGCTTTTTTCCGTTCGTTGATGTCACGGGAAAAGCACGCGGCCCCAATAATGATGTTTCCGACATAAATAGGATAAAATGAAATCTCCGACCAGAACTTACTTGGAAAATCAGCATGCTCAATTTCCGTAAAGCTTTCCCCTGAAAATGCCCGTTCGTAATATTTGCGAAAGCGACTCAATCGCTCCTGACCAAAGCCGCTTGCGAGAATACTACCTCCTTTCACAACTGCTTTGCCAGACATGTCCTTAGCCAATTTTTGAAACGCATCATTTGAAGTAATTAACCTGAAGTCCTTGTCAACACTCCACATCGGATCATTTGTATTATTTATCAGCGCCTTAAGGTTATTTCGGTCAAATTCTCTTTCCTGTTCACTTATCTTCTTTTCGGTTATGTTCCTTGCTGTAATGCATATACCTTTCGCCTTTCCGTTCTCTATAGCCGGTGTTAAAGAAAAATCGATCCAGACAGTCCTGCCATTTTCCATCTCATAAGAACGGTCGTAGTGAATACTCTCTCCTTTTAATGCTCTTTCGATGATCCCTTCAAAATATTCTCTTCTTGGTCTTTCAATATAATCGTAAACAGATCTGCCAATCTGAAATTTCTCCATTTTACTAAAAAGCATATATTTCGTGGCTTCATTGTTAAACGCCTTTATAATTGCATCGTTGTCCAGCAATAAAAACCCCTCCGAGGTGTTCTCAAAAATGACTTTTAGATTAGTTTCCGATTGTATTATTTTCAGTTCTGCTTTTTTTCTTTCAATACTGTAACGGATCGCTTTGGAAAGAAGTTTTTCATTGAATTCACCTTTCATTACATAATCCTGCGCACCCAGAGAAAGCGCTTCCAATGCCACATTGATATCGGATAAGCCGGTTACGATAATGATAGGCGTATGTGGCAATCTGTTGTTCAGGTAGTTGAAGGTGTCAATACCCTTGCTATCCGGCAGAGAAAGATCAAGAAAAGCAAGATCCACCTCTGCATGATTCAAAACAGAATGAATTTCTGCAACGCTTTCGGCTTTCAGGATCTCACTAATAGGAACCTGGGTTAGCTGAAGACATTCCTTCAGCAACAATATATCGCCCGGATCATCATCTACTACCAGCAATGTCAGTGGCTTTTCAGTTCTTAACATACAGATCGGTATCTATTTTCTTTTATTTGAATTCTTTTTATGTATTCACAATCACATGCCGTCAATAATCTCGTACACCTTTTCCAGGTCGTAGTATTTGTCAAAGAAAAAATCGACGCCCAGAGATCGGTAATAGTCCTGGATATAATTACTCGTTTGGGTAAATAAAACGATGACCCGGCTTTTCTCACTGACAATCTTTATTTCTTTCAATAATTGCAACGACTCATTTCCAGGGAAATCGTTGTCCACCACAACGATATCATACTTATTCTCTTTAAGTAGCTTTTGCGCTTCTTCATAGAATAGAGCTCTATGAATACTCGAAATATTCCGTACTTCTGACAGACCTTCGGTCATTCTTTCAGTTACCAGCATGGAACCATCTACTACTAATATCAGCATTGATTTGATTTGGATCACAAAGAACTACCCATCCCGCCAGACATAAAATAGCAGGAACCGGCTCCTTTGGGTAGAAGTAAGGAGGCCATTTTGAGTAGTAGTTATACTACCCTGGCCTGGGGAAGATAAAATGATGAATAGTCTATAACTCTATATCAGAAATGATATGATGGACAATTGCATACCGGGTTAATTCAGAATTCGTGGATAAGTCAAGCTTTTGCATGATCCTGCTGCGGTGTGTGCTTACTGTGGTTAAGGCCAGTGACTGCATTTCGGCGATCTGTGTAAGGGTTTTACCATTGGCCAGTAGTTTAAAAACCTCGAATTCCTTGTTTGTGAGTAGCTCGTGAGGTTTCTTGTCGGTAGCAATATGCAGTAATAATTTTTCTCCTATTTCGGGAGTGATGTATTTTCGCCCCAAAGAAATTCGCTCTATGGCTTTAATTAGCTCATAAGGGGCTACATTTTTATTCATGTACCCCGATGCGCCGGCCTTTAACACTCTTACCGCATATAGCTCCTCGGTATAAATGCTGAGAATCAGTACCGGTAGCTGAGGTTTTATCAGTTTAATTTTTTCTAGCGCTTCAAGTCCGTTTTTGCCGGGCATATCGAGATCAGATATCACCAGATCCCAGTCATACTGTGTCACTTCCTTAATGAGGGACTCGCCATCGCCCACTTCTTTTATTTCCACAGACGGGTATTCATCTTTAAGTATCTGAATAAGTCCTAGCCGTACAAAGCTGTGATCATCGGCTAAAATAATTCGCTTCATTTTATTCATGGTGTCTGGCCTTTGGAAGCTTTTCAATTCTAAATCTTTTTTCGCAATTCCGGTCCTATTTATCCCGGTACGGCAGGCTGGCAGTAATCTTTGTTCCTTTCCCCGGCGAAGAAACCAATTCAAATTTACCACCAAGGGAAAGCACCCGCTCTTTCATACCTAATATCCCAAATGATGTTGTGGTTTGGACCGATTCGATATCAAACCCTGTTCCATCATCTTCAATCACAAGTACAATACTCTTTTCAACAATCGTTATTGAATTTGAAACTTTTTTTGCATGGGAATGCCTGGTAATATTGGTCAATGCCTCCTGGCACACCCGGAAAATACAGGTTGCAATTTGCTCCGATACTATTATATCCTTCTCCGGAACTGTCAATTTAACAGGTATGCCTGTAGTTTCAGCAAATTGCTGACCCAGCCATTCGATACCTTCCAGTAAGCCATGATCATCTAAGATACGTGGTCTCAACTCGCTCAATATTCTTCTTATGGATTGATTGCTTCCATCCAGCAACGATATAATGTTTTTTAGTTTTCGCTTTATATCGATTGATTCGTCAGGCATTTTTTTATCGATCCAGGCCACATCCATTTTTATGGCAGTGAGCTGTTGCCCTAGTTCATCATGAATTTCCCTTGCGATATATCGTCGCTCTTCTTCCCGGATCTTCTGAAGGTGTTCAGTCAATCGTCTTATTTCCTCATAAGATTGCTGTAGCGTGTCTTCCGTCTTTTTTCTCTCCGTTACATTGAGCACTAACGATAATATGGTTATTACATCTCCATGTTCATCTCTCAAAACAGAATTATACCATTCACAGTAAATTATATTGCCGTCTTTGGTGTAATTGCGATTACGGCTTAAGTTCCTGTCAACTATTCCTTTCATCAATTGCTCGTTAATTTTATCTACTTCCGGTACATCTTCTATATAAATGATGGGAAAGCTGGGGTCGTACACATTCTTTCCGAGCGCTTCTGATGCCTTCCAGCCAAAAATCTCTTCGGCACGATTTGACCATCGTTTGACGAACAGATCTTTATCCAATTCAATAACCGCAAGTGGTGAGTTTTCGACATGGTAAGACAACCCTTGGTAAGCCAAACGCAATTCATCCTCCGCCTGTTTACTATCATGGATGTCGATGCATACTCCGTACCACTTGACCAAATTACCCAGCTCGTCGTGCGCGGGTGCGGAGCGAACCAGGAACCACCGGTATTCTCCATCAGCCCGGCGCAAGCGCATTTCATCCTCGTAAGCTTTCGCGGTGATCATGTGTTCAAGCCACTTCTCCATCGCAGCCGGAAAGTCTTCGGGGTGAATTATGCGATTCGGCTCTTCGAATGCATCCACGCCTGCATAATCCAGCCACCGTTGATTGGCGTAGTCAACGGTGCCATCGGGTCTAAAGGCCCATGCCATAATTGGGATTGTGTCGATGATAAGCCGGATGCGATCTTCATTTTGGCGTAATGCATCTTCGGCTTGTTTGCGCTCCGTGATGTCTATAGCCGTGCATATGATACATCTTTTCCCTTCATAATTAATAAGCCTGGCATTAAAATAAAAAGAGAGTTTTCTTCCGTCTTTCATGTGTGGAGAGGCTTCAGCATGAATAGCTCCCTTTTCAAACGCTTCTTCCATAAGGCTTTGAAGCGTTTTCCTATCATCCGTTTCGTCAAAAAAATCATTTACAGCATGAAGCATCAGTAATTGGCTGGCGGTATAGCCTGAGACGAGTTCAGTATTTTTATTCCAACGTATGAACCGGAGATTTTCATCAAGTATCATAAACACTCCGGGAATACTGTCAATGATTTCGTTGGACAATTCCTTTTCCCGGATGATCAGGAGTTCTGCTTTTTTACGTTCTGCAATCTCATTACGTAATTCATTATTGGCTGATTCAAGTTCACGGGTTCGCTCAACAACCCTTTCCTCCAGCTCTTCATTGAGTTTCTTTATTTCGGCCTTTGCTTGTGTTAGCTCCGGCGACTCAATCACCTCCCATTCCCCTTGCCGTCTTGCTATTGCGAACTGGTGGGCATGTACAACATCGAGAATTTCCGTAGCTCCACTCTTCTCCAACGGATAGGTACATAGCACGATTATGGGCAGACCGCTAGTAATTTTATTCAGCTGTTTTTCGTAGGTGGAAAAATCTTGATGGTATTTTTCATTTAGCCAAAACGTATCGCCTGCAGCACGCATTCCATCGTACCCGAGAGCCAACGCCCTCTCAAGTTTGGCATGGAGGGTACTCATCACGCTCTCTGAATCAAATATAGTTTCTTCCAAATACCAATCAGGTCCGTTGAGGATTTCAATTTTCTGATCAATCAGGTACTGGGTAACACCGGGAAAAACCTGTGTCAGGGCTTCTTTAGCCTCTTCTGCTGTAATCAGGCCAGGGTTCGAAACCACCCATAGACAAAACTCTTTGTTTTCCAAACCCGCCTTGAAATAAGGGACCAGCATATCGAGCAGGTCCTGTTTCGTTTCATAGAAGTTACAGAAATGTGAGCCCCAGGGTATTTCTCCCAATACATCAATTCCGGATGCTCTTAGCTCTGGCATTTGTTGTAATTTAAAAGGTTCGAAATTTTTAAAATACAAGAGAATAAAACTTTAAAGAGCAATTTTATTTACTTTATGTCCGAGAGGAATAATTATTAAATTTTCAACATTCCACTTCAGTAAAATATAATGGCATATGTAATGTTGCGTTTCTTGTCCCTGTTATGTCATTCAGATTCATCGTTTCATGAATCAATAATAAAGGTAGAAAAACTATCGGGTTGTTGCCCGGAATCGTGAAACCAATTCCGGCCGATAGTCGCGGGAAGGAAATGTGAAGAACCGGTAAAGCTCCTGGTTGCCTCACGCAGGAAATCTTATCAGGCAATACCAGATAAAAAAAAGTCAGCCGAAGCTGACCTTGTTGACCCATATGGATTCGAACCATAAATGACTGAACCAAAATCAGTAGTGTTACCATTACACCATGGGTCAATCTCCTGGCAATGCCCGGAACCAATTTTTCAATTGGGAGTGCAAAAATAGGGCTTAAAGGGTTTTCCCCCAAATGGTTTTAAAAGAAATTATACCGGGTAAATGGCCACTTTCCCATCTTTTTCATCCCTTTCCTTCAATTCTTTTATTTTGTCCAAAGCTCCCGCCACCACATCGCACATGATGGTGTACAATGCCCCCTGTACCGGGTGGGCATAGATATATTCCAGGGCCTCGTTCTCGTTGGCGATCACCCTCGTGGGTAAAGCCGGGTTCACCTTCTCGATTCCCTCCTTCAACAGGGCGATGATCTCATCGGCCGTACGACCTCGCAGGTTCTTATCGCACCGGATGATGATCTCATCGAAGTAACCGGCCGAGATCTCACCCAATTCCCGGATGTCCTCATCGCGCCTGTCGCCCGTACCCGAAATGACGCCGATCTTCCTTGGATAGTCCAGTTTGCTGATGAAATCGCAAAGCAACCGCAGTCCATGCGGGTTGTGTGCAAAGTCGGCCAGCATGCTATAGTTCTTGAAATGAAAGAAATTCAACCGGCCCGGCGTCTGCGACGAAGACGGAATGAACGAGCCCAGCGCCGATCTTATATCCTCGATGGATATATCGCGGAACAGGTAGGTAGCCAATATGGCAGGCAGGCAGTTCTGGATATTGTGTACCGCCTTTCCTTCGTATGTCAGCGGGATATCCTTGACCGCCATCACGCGTATCTTCCAGGTGCCTTTCATGATACTCACGTAACCGTTTTCGAATACTGTGGCGAGACCACCTTTGGCGCAGTGTTTCTTTATTCTTGGGTTGTTCTCGTCCATGCTGAACAATGCAACGTTGCAGTCCAGTTCATCGCCCATCTTATATACGAGGTCGTCATCTGCATTCAGGATCGCATAGCCATGCGGAAAGACCGTCTCGGGCACCACCGCCTTCACCTTGGCCATCTGCTCGATCGTGTTGATGCCGCCCAGTCCCATGTGATCCGCCGCCACATTGGTGACGATCGCCACATCGCAATGCTGGAACGAGAGGCCGGACTTCAATATTCCCCCGCGCGCGCATTCGAGCACGGCAAAGTCGACGGTGGGATCCTTCAGCACGAAGGCCGAGCTCACCGGGCCGGTACAATCGCCCTTCATCATCATCTGGTTCTGGATGTACACGCCATCGGAAGTGGTATAGCCTACCTTCTTTCCCGCGCTCTTCGCTATATGAGCCGTCAGTCTTGTGGTTGTCGTCTTCCCGTTAGTACCCGTTATCGCGATGATGGGGATGCGGCCTGCACTTCCTTTCGGGAACAGCATATCGATCACTGGTTCTGCCGCATTCCTGGGAAGGCCTTCCGACGGTTCTATGTGCATCCGGAATCCAGGCGCGGCATTCACCTCCAGGATAGCTCCGCCATTCTCGCTCACCGGCGTGCGCAGATCAGCAGCCATGATGTCGATGCCGCAGATATCCAATCCTATGATCTTCGCGATGCGTTCGCACATGAAAATATTCGCAGGATGAATCTCGTCCGTTACATCTGTAGACGTTCCGCCTGTGGAGAGATTGGCGGTAGGCTTCAGCAAAACGAATTCTCCCTTTGCCGGGATACTTTCGGTGGTGTAACCCTTTTCATCCAACATTTTTTGGGTAAACTGGTCGATCGTGATCTGCGTCAGTACCTTTTCATGGCCGTATCCGCGCCTCGGATCCTTGTTTGTTTCTTCGATCAGCCACTGGATGGTATGTTTACCATCGCCGGTGACGGCGGCAGGAGTCCGCAATGCGGCACAGATGAACTTGTAATTGATGACCAGGCAGCGGAAGTCGACGCCCGCGATAAATTTCTCCACGATGGCGCTCCTTCCATAGTATTGCGCGGCGGCCAAGGCATGCACTGCCTGTTCCCAGGTCGTGATATTAGTGGTATTACCCTTTCCATGATTCCCATCGATCGGTTTTATCACGAGAGGGTAACCGAATTTTTCGATTGCTTCCTTCAATCCTTCTTCCGTTCGGATAACGGTGCCACGGGGAACCGGTATTTCTGCAGCCTCCAGTAATAGTTTAGTCTCTTCCTTGTCGCAGGCGATATCGACGGCGATGTTGCCGGTGGTTGACGCGATGGTTGCACGTATGCGTTTCTGATTCACGCCATAGCCGAGTTGCACAAGGCTTTGCTTATTCAACCGTATATAGGGAATGCCGCGCTTGGCGGCCTCTTCCACGAGGCAGCCGGTGGATGGCCCGAGGCGTGTATCCTCGCGGATCTCACGCAGGCGTTGAATGTCTTCGTCCAGGCTGTATTCCTTTCCTTCGATCAATGCCTCGGCGATCTGGACGGATGCGCGCGCAGCATAGACGCCGGCATCTTCCTCCATGTAATCGAAGACGACGTAATACACGCCTTCGCGTTCACCCGTACCGCGTGTCCGTCCGAAGCCGCAATCCATTCCGGCCAGTGTCTGCAATTCGAGCGAGATATGTTCGATCACGTGGCCCATCCAGGTGCCTTCATCCACGCGGCTGAAGAACCCGCCAGGCACGCCTTCACTACAGCGGTGATCATAGAGAGAGGGAAGTAATTTTTCGAGGCGCTGCCTGAATCCTTCAATGGAATTCGTGGGACGCTGCTCCAACTCCTCGAGGTCGAGTTTCATCTGTATCAGCTTGGGACGGCGCACACTCCAGTAATTCGGCCCACGCAGTACTTTTACTTCCAATATTCTCATAAGAGTATCTTTCTTGGAAGGTAGGAAACAATTTGGCAATTTGGTAATGAAGAGCTGTCTTGCTGTTCATTTTTCATTGGAGCGTGCTTACCTAAGGAGCACAACATCATTTTGACAACGTCAACATCTGTTTCTTGATCGCCTTACGCGGCTGTCCATACGTATTCAATAAAGGTGTCATCTGCGGTGCAGTAAGTGTGATCCTCTCTTTGATCTGATCACCCAGGAACGAGCTCTCCGGCGAACAGAATACATTATTGACGGTTATCTGTCCATCTACCCCGATCTCGTACTCGATCAGCACAGAATAGGTTCCACTCTTGATCTTCTTGGAGGTCAATACCTCAGTCCTCAGCGTACCCGTCAATGAATCGAGATATTCCTTCCATACTTTATTATTATCCTTCGGTCCGGCAACCGCGGCAACAGGGTCTATCGCGTTCGCTGTATCGATTGAGGTCGTCATGCCTGCCGCAGAATCCAGCGCAACGGCCTGACCGGTCAATCCCGCCGCCGAGGTATCCTTTACCAATTGCGCAGTCTTGATCTTTTGCAGTTCCACCGGCTTCTTCCTCGCGGTGTCGATCTTCGAGCTCAGGTCCTCTCCTTTCCTGATCACGGTGCCCGTATCGGTCTTTAGCTTTCCGCTATACAAGGTTTCTTTCAGCGACTGCGCATTTGCCGAAACGGCAATGACAAGTGTTGCAAGCAAAATACCTGTTTTCATTTTGATTAGTTTAATGATCCGGGCGATCTCCAACAATCCAAAGCCTGGAATTAAGACGAATGGAGGCATTCTTCCGTCTCACCGTCATACCGGCAAAAAAACAAATTATATTTTTCCGGTAAGATTAATGTCAAGTTCGAATACTCCTCAAATTCCATGCAAGTTAAGCGCAAAGATGTTAGGATCTTCCTAAATGGAGGCTGCCAGGGTTGCGTAAAACCGGAGCCGGATGGTCACAACCTCTTCTAGATCGATGTGGCCTGTTCTTCTAAATTACCTTGCTCCTGCGGCGGCGCGACCTACGCCACAAGATCAGGCCTACGGTCACCATCGCCACCTGCATTCCCGCCCAAAACATGGTGCTGATATCCCGGGTCGTCTTTCCCGCAAAATCCATGAAGTGATGTTTGTGAAACAAGGCAAAACTATATCCTTCCGTAATATCGCCGCCGGTCACTCTTGCAGCAAGTGTGGATGTCGATGTCTCGATATACATTTTCTCATGCCCGTATATCACCTGCCAGACCGGCAAGCGCTTATTCACGAATCCATATTCCTCCGTGAACTTCGTGATGATGGCAATACCGCGTATGTCCGTCAAAGAATGTCCACTGAATTTTCCCGCAAGGTAGCGCGCATAGTCCTCGTCGCCGGCAGGCAGCACCGACCGATCATGCACACCGATGTAACTCACCCGTGCAGGTGCGACGCGTTGATCCTTCATGAGATCGATAGGACCGCCCTTGCCTGCATTGAATGCAACGACCCTCCAATAGGTTCTTTGCTCAAATGAGACGAGCGAAATATTACCGATTGCCATTGATCCACTATCGGCAAATACCTTGTGCATGTCGAGCCCTATTGCCGCAAATGAATGAGGAATCGATAAGCATTCATCGCTGCCCGCGCCAATTTTAGAGAAGGCATGATAGCCGCCGCTGAACGTAAACAGCAATGTAAATAACGAAGCCCCCAGGGAAGTATAACGATGATTGCGCCTTGCCCGCGTAACCTGGTTGACCGGTTTTTTGGTGGTCGTGGTAAAGAAAATATAGAGTCCCATTATCGTGGTGAGAAATCCCAGGAGAGTGATCGACACCATGAGGTAGTACCTCGTGTCTCCAAGGCCTTTCATCCATTCCCAGGTATGAAACCATCCAAAAAATTTATCGAAGGCCGCTCGGTTATTATCTATGGCAAGAGAGAAGCGATCGCTGATGGTCTCGACGAAGATGCGTATGCCATCAGAGCGACTAAAGCGAACCCGGTACACCGGAAGCAGGCGGTTGATGTATTTATATTCACCGGAGAAATGAAGGAGCCTGTCCAAGGTATGGACCGGTGTTCCTTTGTCACTTTCCATGATCCGCATGGTAGCCATCAGGCAGCAGTCATGCATCATGTTCGGAGCTTCCTCTCCTGATTGAGCAGCCGTTAATCCCTCCGCCGGGCCTTCCAGAAAATACCGCGCAAGATGCCTTGCATATAGTTCATCGCCATTCTTCAATTCTCTTCCCGTAAGGGTGCTGAAATAGCGAGGCGTTTCGGTGGGTATGACCAGCTGCGCCTGGTAAAATTGCTGCCCGCCCATATGAACGACGCGAATATTCCCAATGGAATCGATCCGGTTGAGACGCAATGCCTCTTCCACGGATACCTTCAATTGCCCGGTATCTATAGCAGGAGCATTGTAAACCTGCGTAGCAATCCGGGGCCTGATATTGGTCATCACAGGATGCAGGAACCCACTCGCTGCCCAAAGCAAAACGGGAAGAGCGATGAGGAGACTGCAGGTTCTGTGGAATTTGTAGATTCTTCTTTTGTTGAACATTTTTTTGAATTAGCAAATGTGCCAATATGCAAATGTGCCAATGAGGCGTGCTACGATGTGCAACGACTTCTCGCATATGGTCATTGGCACATTGGCAAATTTGCACATTGGCACATTAATTAATCAATTATCTAGGTACGGCCTTAGAACTAAACCGGTACGCTATCCCGACCGTGATCTCTCTCGGGTCGCCGAGATTATAGCTCAACAAGCTTCCCGCCTTGCTTGCATAAGTGGAATAGTACGCATCGGTCGCATTGAGAACATTCAGCCAGATCTCGATGCCATGAAAGGAATATCCTGCCCGTGCATTCAGGAGATCATAGCCTTCATATTTTTTCGTATTCGCATTATCCATATAATAGGATCCGATATGCTGCCACTCAATGCTAAAGCGGAGTCCTTTCAAAAAAAGCGGCTTGTAAGTTGCCTCCGCATTGGCAATGAAGTGCGGGCCACCCGGTAATTCATTCCTGTCATAATTTATTCCCTTCTCTACATAACGGATGAAAGTATGCCTGCTGGTTGCGCCACTGAAGCGAAACATCCATTGAATCGCCGGCCGGTAAGTAAGACCATATTCGATGCCTGCATGTCTTGTCTTTCCGGCATTCTTATTTTCCGTAGTGCCATCGGGGTTCTTCACTGAAATTATCTCGTTGTCGCCCGTGAGCAGGTAGAGACTCCAGTCAGCGTATACTTTATTCTTTAAAAGCGAGAGCCAGCCCCCTATCTCGTAGTTGGAAAAAGCCTGTGAGCCGAGATACGGCACTTCGACTCCGGTGTATAGATCACTCACCTGGGGCGGCACGAAACCCTGGCTGTAGTTCACATACAGACCTACTGTCTTATAATTATAAGTTGCACCGATCTTCGGAGAAAGCCGTCCGAAATTCTGCTGGGAAGAAGGCGCCCCGGTGAAGGCCGATGGAGGCAACGCGTTGTTGAAGCCGTAGTGATAAAAATCGTACCGGAGCGCAGCGGTGAGACGGAGGTTCCTGATCGGCGTAGCCTCCAGGTTAACATACGATGCGAGATTCCGGATCTTCGTGCTGTAGTGACTGAGCACTGAATCTGTCGCTGTGTAGCTTGTGTAATAACCACGCCCATCACGCGAAATGGCAATGAAGTTGCTCCGGTACCTGCCCGGACTTCCATCCACGCTCAGTCCCGCGATAAGCCTGGCCTGCAGGAAGTGGATCGACTGGCGGTGTTGCGCCACCAGCATGACCGTATTGAATGAACTTTCGTTGATCTCCCCAAATGCCAGCGACGGATCGGTTGCCGAGTTCCTGATACGGTAGGATGGATTCTGTTGCACGGAATTATCGCGATACACTATGGATACCTGCGAGGAACTATGATCGTTCCAATCGTGAAATAGTTGCGACTTGATACGAAGCGCAGGCACCTTGCGATAGGTAAAGGTCTGCGGCGTACTATAATCTTTATCGGCGAAATGCACGCTGTCCAGCGCGCCGAGCATATCACTGTAGTAATCGACATAGGTCAGATCGTTCGTCCATTTCGTCTTCTTGCTTATGGCATAGTCGCCGCGGATGGTTATGGCCGACTTATGAAAATCACTATGCGCAATGGGTCCATTATTACGTTCCGCATAATAGCCGCTGATGAGCAGGCCGAATTTACCGGTAGTATTTCCAACCTGCCATTCGCCGCGCTTGTATCCCGCGTTGTTCACTTGAATGCTTGCCATACCGGTAAAGAATGCGGGTGGGGACTGGGTGATCACATTCACTGCGCCGCCGATCGCCTCTGCTCCGTAGATCGATGAAGCCGGTCCCTTGATGACCTCTATTTGCCGGGCTGCAGGAAGATTCATTTCCAACAAGGCATTATGATTATAGAGGCCCGTAGTGCGGATGGGGATGCCATCCTCCAGGTAAAGAAATAGACTCTTCGTCGTCATTGGTTGGCGGATGCTCATCTCGTGTTGCTCGTTGCCGAGATTCACCATGTTCACTCCGCTGATCTTATTGAGCAATTCGTCCAGGCGTGTGGCCTTCGTATCATTCATTATCTGTTTGCCGATGCTGGCTATCGCCACCGGCGCCTCCCGTCTTCGCTGCGAAGTACGGTTCGCACTCAGGACCACTTCATCGAGATTATTGTCGATCCTTATCAGGCTAACGAGCAGCGGATGCTTGTTGGCGGACACGACCTGGCTTTCGTAGCCGGTAAAGGAAATTTTAATTTCTGATGCAGCAAAGGGAAGAAGGAATTCGCCTTTTGCCGATGTCAGTGTCTGCTGATCGCCTGAAATGATCGTAGCGCCTTCGAGTGGTTCCCTGGTTTCGCCGTCGATGATCCTGCCTCTCACCTGCGCAGAAAGAATAGCTGACAGCAGGAGGCCCGCCGCCAGGAATAAAATATGTTTCATGGTTGAAGTCTACACACTCATGGCCTTGTGACTATGCGCGTGTGGTTAAGGTACCGAAGCAACGAGAGGGTAGCTTTAAGAAGCAACCTCAGTCGGTCGATACCAAAAAAAATAATTCGAAGATCAAGCCTGAACGGCTATGTCCGGCGGATGAAAGACAGAAGAAGGCCTGTCGACCGGAGAATCGGCGATCAAGCTGGAATGAGCTCGCAGATATGATGTGGGCAGGAAGAAATTGCCGTCGGCAAACCAAGACCGGGAGGAAAGGACCTGCACCTTATAAACGGAGGAATGCTCCTGGTTCTCCTGGTCTTTCTTCTCCTGCTCCTGGATCTTCTTCATGAGCTGGCACTTGCCATTGCAATGCATCTTAGGACGCGCCTTATTGACACAGTTCTTTGC